>Ga0180216_1001592_pt1 | contig 20012 bp, 20 predicted proteins | sample eDN3rd37CBELigMG_FD_128879 | JGI IMG/M metagenome (GOLD analysis project Ga0180216, IMG submission 128879) | Enriched Miracle-Growth compost microbial communities from Emeryville, California, USA - eDNA 3rd pass 37_C BE-Lig MG (version 2)... ...
CGAAGATGATCCCGGTCGTATCGCGAACGAATTGATGACGGTGGCGATGTTCGGCGGCCGCCGGATCGTCCGTGTCACCAGCGGGCGACGCGTCAATGCAGATTTCCTCAAGCCACTGGTTGCCGAAGGAGCCTTGTCTGGTGTTCTCATCGTTGAGGCAGGCAGCGCAAAGATCTCTGATGCCTTGCGCAAGCTGTTCGAACAGCCCGCACATGCGGCGGCAATCGCCTGCTACCCCGATGAAGATCGTGATATTGGGGCGGTGATCGATGAGGAACTGAAGGCCGCGGGCATGACGATTACACCGCTGGCGCGGGAAAGCCTGGTGGCCCGGCTGGGCGCCGACCGCGTGATGTCGCGTGGAGAAATCGAAAAGCTCAAGCTTTATTGCTGGGATCGCAAGAAGATTGATGTCGACGACGTCGAAGCGATTGTCGGGGATGCATCGGAGCTGACGCTCGACCGGATTGTGGTGGCGGCTGCTTCGGGCCAGGCGGAGCGCGCGGTCAACGAATTTGCCAGGGCCGTGGCCGCAGGGGAGAGCGCCCAGTCGGTCATTCTGGCGGTTCAGCGCCATTTCCTAAGGCTGCACCGGGTTCGTCTGCAGATCGATGCAGGACGTCCGCTCGCCGACATTCTGAAAAGTTTTCGTCCGCCGCTGCACTTCAAGCAACGGGATGCGCTGACTGCGCAATCACGTGTGTGGACGTCACAGCGGCTGGCGCACGCGCTGGGAACCATCCAGACGGCCGCGAAAACGGCCCGCCGGTCCAGTGCCCTAGAGAATGTCATTGCCGAGCGGCTGGTCCTGTCACTGGCTCGGCTCATTGCTTGAACCCGGCCGATCCAGAGCCATGCGGTAGAAACTTGCTCTGTGGTCGTGAGTGCCTATAGTGCAGCGCAATTCCAGCTAGCTCGAGGGGCAATATGAACGGGATCCGCTATGACGTGATCGGAATCGGCAACGCCATTGTCGATATCATCGGACGCTGCGATGACGACTTTCTGGTGCGTCATGACGCTCCCAAGGGGAACATGCGTCTTGTCGATGCGGAGACCGTGGTTTCGATCTACGACGACATGGGCCCGGGGGTCGAGATTTCCGGAGGATCAGCCGCCAACACGATGGTGGGCATCGCATCGTTTGGCGGACGCGCAGCGTTCATCGGGAAAGTTGCCGACGACGATTTCGGCAAGGTATTTGCCCACGACATCCGCGCGGCCGGAGTCGAATTCGCATCTGCGCCGGTTAGCGGAAAAGCGCCAACATCACGGTGTCTCATCCTGGTGACGCCGGACGGCGAGCGCACCATGAACACCTATCTCGGCATATCGACTGAACTTGATCAGGGCGAGGTTGATCCAGATGCCATTCGCGCTTCCGGTATCGTTTATCTTGAAGGGTATCTGTTCGACCGCCCCGAGGCCAAGACTGCATTCCGGCAGGCGGTTGAGATCGCGCGGAGCGCGGGCCGCAAGGTGGCGCTGACGCTCTCGGATGGCTTCTGCGTTGATCGTCACCGCGGCGAATTTCGTGATCTGATCCGGAATGGCGTCGATATCCTGCTGGCCAACGAGGACGAGATCACCTCTCTCTATAAAACGGACGACTTTGAAGATGCCGCGCAACGCGTGGCCGTTGAAACGGATCTTGCGGCGCTGACGCGCAGCGCGAAGGGTTCGGTGATCATTTCGAAGGGCCAGCGGATCGAGATTCCGGTGCATCCTGTCGAGCGGCTGGTTGATTCGACGGGTGCCGGCGATCTGTACGCTGCGGGCTTCCTGTACGGGATCGCCACTGGCAAGGATCTGGCAACCGCTGGCCGTCTGGGATCGCTGGCGGCAGCTGAAATCATAAGCCATGTCGGCGCGCGCCCCGAAACCCCGCTTTCGGACCTTGCTCTTGACTGGGCGCAGTCCGCCTAGAATTGTCGGATCCGAGTTTCATGACCGCCACACCATGCTGGCGCTTCGAGGCATAGATGGAAAAGCTTGAGCGTGCCCGCAATAAGCTGATTGTGGCACTTGATGTTCCGACGGTTGCCGAGGCTGAGGCCCTGGTCGATACCCTCGGGGACAGCGTCGCCGTCTTCAAGATCGGGCTGGAACTGGTCATGGCGGGAGGTCTCGACCTCGCGCGCCGCCTGGTCGAACGCGGCAACCGGGTTTTTCTCGACATGAAATTTCTGGATATCGGGCACACGGTCGAGCGCGCTGTAGCGAACGCGGCGGAGCTGGGTGTGACCTATCTGACGGTGCACGGCCACGATACGAAGACGCTTGAGGCTGCAGTGGCCGGACGGGCAGGCAGTTCGATGAAGCTGCTGGCCGTTACCGTTCTGACGAACCTGACGGCCAGTGACCTCGAAGTGCAGGGCAACCGGATGGGGCCCGCCGAACTCGTTGTTCACCGCGCCAGGCTGGCCCGGGAATGTGGGGCCGACGGTGTTATCGCGTCGGGGCAGGAAGCGGCGATGGTACGGGAAGCGACAGCACCTGATTTCCTGATCGTGACGCCGGGAATCCGTCTGGCCGGCGGCGCCCTTGATGATCAGCAACGGGTCATGACGCCGGGTAACGCAATAGCAGCAGGTGCGGACCTCATCGTTGTCGGCCGGCCGATCACGCAGGCGGTTGACCCGGCTGAAGCGGCCCGGACGTTTGTTGCACACATCGACGCGGCTCTCGATCAGAAGCGCCCGAATTGAACTCAAGACCTTCCGCGATCCAGCGGAATTTTCTCAGCCAGGGAACCGAAAGATGCCTAAGGGTTATGTAATTGCGCACGCAGTGGTCACGGATGCTGAAGCATGGGGCCAGTATGTTGCGAAGTCCAAGATCGCGCTTGACAAGTATGGCGGCAAGCCGATCGTCCGCGGCGGGCGCTGCGAAATCATCGAAGGCAATGGCGTTGCCCGTAATGTGGTCCTGGAATTCGCAAGCTATGAGGATGCGCTTGGTTACGCCAGATCGCCGGAATACGCTGAGGCCAAGGCTTTGCGTCAGGGCGCGGGAACCATCGACCTCATCGTCGTCGAGGGGGTCTGAGCCCTCCGCCTGAACCCGGGCTTTTCAACATGCCACACATGCCAGTGAGCGATGGCCGTCCTGCATGGCGGGCACAGGTTCTGACCCTGTTTCCGGACATGTTCCCGGGACCGCTCGGATTTTCGCTGACGGGGCAGGCCCTGTCGGCGGGTATCTGGTCGCTCGAAAGTGTCGCCTTGCGCCAGTTCGGGATCGGCCGCCATCAGGCGGTCGATGACCGGCCTGCCGGTGGCGGCGCGGGTATGGTGATGCGTGCAGACGTGATCGCGGCGGCTATCGACGATGCGCGCAGCCGGGCACCCGATCTGCCAGGCATTGTCCTGTCCCCCCGCGGCGAACCATTACGTCAGCGCATGGTGCGCGAACTGGCAGAGGGTCCGGGGGTGATGCTGCTGGCGGGCCGTTTCGAAGGGATTGACCAGCGGGTCATCGAGGGCCGGAAGCTGCGCGAGGTCTCTATCGGCGATTTCGTCTTATCGGGAGGCGAATTGCCCGCAATGGTTCTTCTGGATGCCTGCGTCCGGCTGCTGCCTGGTGTGCTTGGAGCACCCGACAGTCTCATTCACGAGAGCTTTGAATCCAATCTCCTTGAATATCCGCAGTATACAAAACCACGGGAGTGGGAAGGCCGCGCGATCCCTGAGGTGCTCTTGTCGGGAGATCACGCCAGGGTCGAGGCCTGGCGGCGGCAGCAAGCGGAGGCGTTGACGAGGCAGCGCCGGCCCGATCTTCTTGAACGGGAATGATGCTGTTTGCGGGCAGCAACCCTCGAGCAAAGGCCCTGTTAACCCGGGTGCCATAGAAAAACCGGATGTCGGGATCGACAAGCCGGGCAATTTCGGTTATGACCCGGCATTCTTACTCCCTCTAAAGGGCTGCAAGAGCCGTGTCTGCCTGTATTTCAGGATCAGACAGTGCCGCTCCTCTGCTACGATGACAATCAAGGATCGAAAAAAATGAACATCATCCAGGAGCTCGAGCAGGAGCAGATCCGGGCAATTTCAGCCAAGCGTAGCGTGCCGGAATTCGGTCCCGGCGACACCGTGAAGGTCACCGTGCGCGTGCGCGAAGGCAAGAACGAGCGCCTCCAGGCTTATGAGGGCGTCGTGATTTCCCGCGCCGGCAGCGGTCTCAACGAGAACTTCACCGTTCGCAAGATTTCCTACGGCGAGGGCGTTGAGCGCGTATTTCCCGTCTATTCGCCGTTCATCACCGAGATCGAGGTTGTCCGCCGCGGTAAGGTCCGCCGCGCGAAGCTGTACTACCTGCGTGGCCGCCGTGGCCGCTCGGCCCGTATTGCGGAGCGTACGGATGCCCGCGCACGTCGCCTCAACGCCGCCTGGAAGGGCTTCAAGAAGCAGAAGGGCCAGCCTGACGATCTGACGCAGATCCGCGGGATCGACGAGGAGATGGTGCTGCGCCTGAAGCAGTTGAACTGCATTCAGCTTGAGCAGATCGCGAACTTCTCGGATGACGATATCGCGAACGTCGAGGATGTGCTGAACATTCCAGGGCGTATCGAGAAGGAAGACTGGGTTGGCCAGGCACGCAGCCTGATCGCAGCCGCAGCCGCCGAACAGGCTGCCAGCGAGGAGGCCGCAGCGACGACCGAAGGCGAAGCCAAGTAAGCGCTTTGCAAACATGGCTATCCGGCCATGACGTCAAGCAATCAAAGGCCCGGGGCAGAAGCCCCGGGCCTTTCTCGTTATTGTGAGGCAGTTTCAGGCAGACCGCGCAAAACGTAGTCCTGATTTAGTTCGTGAGCACGGTAAGTTCGATACGCCGGTTCTGAGCGCGCAAGGCACTTGTGGCGTTCGAAACGAGCGGGCGGGTATCACCGAACCCTATCGCTTCGAGATTGGTTCCGTTGATCCCGGTCGTCGTCAGGTATTTCGCTACTGAAGCGGCGCGGGCTTCGGACAGTCTCTGATTGGTTTCGGCATTGCCGGATGAGTCCGTATGGCCTTCGATCCTGATCCTGATCCTGGGGCAGCCGCGGGTGATATCGGCCACCCGCTTCAGGTGGTGTCGGCTTTCAGGAGTCAGCCTTGCACTGCCGACGGAGAACTGGATCGCGCTTGATCCGATTATCCCCCGGACTTCCTGGATACAGCCTGGCGAGTCGTCACGACCGTTGCGGTAAGCGGCGGCTGCAACGCGCGTTTGGACCTTGCCAACGTTATTACGGCGGCCGTCCTGAGTGCCACGCGCATCAGCATGAAGAACCGTGGCTGGTCCGGCGCCCCAGCTTTCGCGCATGGCCAGATGCTCCTGCAAAGCCTTCTTGATTTGTGCCTGGGAAATTTCCGCCCGGCTGAGGCTTGGAGCGCTGCCCCAGCTATCGCGTTTGGCCAGATAGCGATTGAGTGCGCCTGTATTATCCGGAGCCGCGTCCTCAGTGACTGAGGTGGATCTGTTCCAAGCGTCTCTGCGGGCAAGATAAGCTTCCAAGGTCAGCGGAGCATCGGCCAGTACAGTACCGGAGCTGGTTTTAGCAGGAGTCGTGCCCCAGCTATCGCGTTCTGCCAGATAGTGCTTGAGTGCGCCTGCCGTATTCGTGCCAGCGTCAGGGGTGGTGGATTTGGATTTGTTCCAGGCGTCCCTGCGGGCGAGATACGCTTCCAGAGTCAGGGGCGCATCTGCGGCTGCGGTTTCGAGTCGGGGTTTGCTGGGCGCAGTGCCCCAGGTCGACCGCTCATTCAGGTATTGCGAAAGAGCCTCTTTGATTGACGTTTGGCTGAAAGAATCCGGAGTTGGAATGTTTTCGGCTGAAAGTTGGCCGATGCTGAAAAATAAAAAACTGATTGTAGCAAAATTACGAAGCATGGCTTGATCCTCCGTCATGGCTGAATCGATTATGCGGAGGTTCAGCTTAAGATTCGGTAGCGATTCGACTCCTTATGAGACTGAATCGGTGAAGTTTCGCCGTTGAAAACGAAACAGGGCCTGCGTGCAGGCCCTGTCTCATTTTTCAAGGATTGATTATCAAAATCAGCGTACGCGCAATTCGATCCGGCGGTTTTTCGCTCGGTTTTCATTGCTGGTGTTCGGAACCAACGGGCGACTCTCGCCAAAGCCTATGGCTTCGATCCGGCCGGACTCGACCCCTTTTTCTACAAGATAATTCATAACGGCAGCGGCGCGTTGTTCAGAAAGCCGAATATTCATTTCCTCCGATCCAATGTCGTCGGTATGTCCTTCGACAATGATGAACGCATTTTGACAGGCCCGGACGCGTTCGGAGACCTGATCAAGGGTTGCGAAGCTTGATCGATCCAGGGTGGCGCTGTTCCTGCCGAACAGGATGCCGCCTTGCGTCATGGCTTCACGCAATTCGGCCGCGCATGTTGCGGCGTCTGCCGTTTGTGCTTCAGGCTCGGAGCTTGCAGCGGTCGACCGGGCTGTCCAGCTTTCGCGTTCAGCGAGGAGATCAGCCAGCGCCTTGTCAATCTGTTCGCGTGGAACTTCGGTCAACCGGGGAACAGGCCGTTCCTCTGTCGGATGCACAACGGGCGGCGTGTCACTGTCCGGGGTGGCGGCACGAGATGGTGACACCGGAAGCGGCGAAACCGCGCCGGCGGCAAGCGGGGCGTTGACCGGTTTTGGCGGTGCCCCTGTGCCCCATGAGTCGCGGCGTGCAAGGTATCCAGCCAGATCGGTCACGGGCTGTTCACTTTCAGCTAACGCGGGAGACCCTTCCGGCGATGCTGCTGCAGCCGAGCGGCTTGCAGGTTCAGTTCCCCAGCTTTCGCGTTCGGCGAGGAGATCAGCCAGTGCCTTTTCGATCTGATCACGCGGCACTTCGTTGAGTTGCGGGACCGGAGTTTCCTCGGCTGGATGCACAACAGGCGGAGTATCGCTGGCCGGAGCTGCGCTTGATGATGTCGTTGCGGGAAGCGGCGAAACCGCGCCGGCGGCCAGCGGCGCGTTGACGGGTTTTGGAGGCGCTCCGGTGCCCCATGACTCGCGGCGCGCAAGATATTCAGCGAGGACGGTTACCGGGGCCTCGCTTTCACTTGCAGCGGTGCCTGAAACTGCTGCCGCGGCTGAGCGGATTGAGGGTTCGGTTCCCCAGCTTTCGCGTTCCGCCAGCAGCTCAGCCAGAGCCTTGTCGATCTGCTCGCGTGATACCTCGGCCTGGTTAGGAGCATTGGCAGCCGGAGCCTCCGCCTGGGCCAATATCAGGGAGCTGGCGCCACTCGTGTCGTTCCGGTGGTCATAAACCAAGTGTTCGTTGCCGCTCTCCTCGGGGCCATCGTGAGCTTCCTCTATAAGCTGGAAAAAGGGTTGCGGAACATCCGTTGCCGCAGACGGCAAGGCAGCGAGGCGGAGGAGCTCAATTGGCAGCGGAGATTTCGGGATATAGCTCCAGCTATCCCGAAATTTGAAATAGTTATCAAGAGTTTCTATCTTGCCGTCATGACGTGAGGCAATTGAGAGTGGAGAGCTCTGTGACGGTGTCGAGAAGCCGGCTTCCAGACATGATGATAGCCCGTACTGGCTCGCGGAAGGCTCTTTGATCTCGCTGAGGTACGCGCTACCATGGGCACCCGGGGCTCGCGCGTTTGCAATCGTCCGTTCTGCTTGTGATCCGAGTGGCCTGCATTTGCCGTTCAAATTCTCAGTAGCGCAAATGCGGGCGGCGTCCCGATCCGGACGTTCGACTGCATGTGCTGACGTGGCGCAAATAAGTACTACTCCAACAGCAAGCTTGGAGACTTTCAACATCGGCTCCTCCCCAGGAGTTCAAGTAATTAGATTCGCGCCCGTAAATTTGCGGGCTAGGGTTTTTTGTTAGGCATCCCCTAAGATAAAGAAACAGCAACCTTACAGAACGTGCAATGTCTAATCTTGAAGGACGACGCACCCGGAAGGGTGAAAATCAAATAACGCTTTACAGCGCCGAGGATTTCGAGGCGATGCGGCGCGCCGGGCAACTGGCAGCGGCGTGTCTCGATGCCCTGACGCCTTATGTCAAACCGGGCGTAACCACTGAAAAGCTGGATGATTTGGCGCTGGAATTTGCGCTTGATCACGGTGCAATACCGGCGCCACTCAATTATCGCGGTTTTCCGAAATCGATCTGCACATCGATCAATCACGTCGTGTGTCACGGAATTCCCGGTCCGCGACAGATGGTTGAAGGCGATATCATCAATATCGACGTAACCCTGATCGTCGACGGATGGTATGGCGATACGAGCCGGATGTACCCGGTTGGCCAGATATCGCGGCGCGCGGAGCGGCTTATCGAGGTCACTTATGAGGCCATGTGGCGGGGGATCAAGGCGGTGAAGCCTGGAAACACAACCGGCCACATCGGTGAGGCGATCCAGACCTATGCCGAAAGTGAGCGGTGCGGTGTCGTGCGCGACTTTTGCGGTCACGGCGTCGGAAGGCAGTTCCATGAGCGTCCGAACATCCTGCACTATGGCGAGGCTGGCCAGGGCCCTGTCCTGGAGCCGGGTATGATCTTCACGATCGAACCGATGATCAATCTCGGCCGCCCGGGCGTGAAGATCCTTGGGGATGGCTGGACTGCGGTCACCCGTGACCGACAGCTCTCAGCTCAGTTCGAGCATGCCGTCGGGGTTACGGAAACGGGCTATGTGGTGTTCACGGAGTCGCCTAAAGGGTATCATTGTCCCCCCTATGCCGAGGCGGCGTAAACCGGTTTGTGTCTTCTTCTCCTTTTTGACGCGAGTGGCAGTGCAGCGCTCATGACCGATCGACGTAATGCCGGACGGCCAAGGGCGCCGGAGAAAGATTTCGAGACGGACGCCGTACAGGGCTCATTCTTCGGGACGGCAACCTCGCACACCGGGCACCGTAACCGTCTGCGTGAGCGTTTCCGCAAGGGAGGGGCGGAGCCTCTTCCCGACTACGAGCTGCTTGAACTTGTGTTGTTCCGTGCGATTGCACGTCGCGACACGAAAAATCTGGCAAAGGAGCTGATTGCGCGCTTCGGATCGTTCGCCGAGGTCATCAATGCTCCGGAACACCGGCTCAAGGAGGTGCGCAACGTTGGCGATTCGGTTGTTACCGAGCTCAAGCTCATCCGCGCGGCGGCCCTCCGGCTGATCAAGGCGCAGATCATCGAGCGGCCTGTCCTGTCTTCGTGGCGGCAGGTGCTCGATTACGTCAAGGCGGTGCAGGCCTATGAGCCTCGCGAGCAGTTCAGAATCCTGTTCCTCGACAAGAAGAACAGACTGCTGGGCGATGAGGTCCAGGGAGAGGGAACGGTCGATCATACTCCGGTTTACGTGCGTGAGGTTGTGAAGCGCGCGCTGGAGCTGTCTGCTACGGCACTAATACTCGTGCACAATCATCCCTCGGGAGATCCGACTCCGTCGAAAGCGGACATCGATATGACCCGGCTGATCCAGGAGGCGGCCCGGCCGTTGGGGGTGAGTGTTCACGATCACATCATCGTTGGCCGCCAGGGACATACAAGTCTGCGTTCTCTGAATCTCTTCTGACCTCGGATGTTACTGGGCCGATCCGATGGGCCTGGGAGCAGGTGAGTCGGCCTCCCTGGGGCCATGTGCCCTAGATCCGTTACTCTCGCGCGACCAGAGATTAGGTTTTATATGAGGGATCGATTTCAGTCGTTACTGCTCGGAACTCAGCAGTACGGCAGTCGCCAGAAGGAAAAGGGATAGCAATGGCAGCGACACGGCACGTCAAGGTCTTGATCCTGGGTTCGGGCCCGGCCGGCTATACAGCGGCCATCTATGCATCGCGCGCGATGCTCAAGCCGCTTCTGATCCAGGGCAGCCAGCCCGGCGGGCAGCTTACGATCACCACGGATGTCGAGAACTATCCCGGTTTTGCCGATCCCATCCAGGGACCATGGCTCATGGAGCAGATGCAGGCGCAGGCTGTCAATGTCGGCACCGAAATCGTCATGGATCACGTCAACTCCGTGGATCTGAAAACGCGGCCCTTTCGGCTCTTCTGCGAATCGGGGGATGTCTACACCTGCGACGTGCTGATTATCGCGACCGGTGCACAGGCACGCTGGCTCGGGCTTCCCTCGGAACAGGCGTTCATGGGGCACGGCGTGTCCGCATGCGCGACGTGCGATGGTTTCTTCTACCGCGACAAGGAAGTGGTGGTCATCGGTGGCGGCAATACCGCTGTTGAAGAGGCGCTTTTTCTTACGAACTTCGCAAAGCGTGTGACCGTCGTTCACCGCCGGGACTCCTTCCGCGCCGAGAAGATCCTGCAGGATCGCCTGTTCAAGAATCCGAAGATCGAGGTGGTTTGGAACAGCACCCTTGAAGAAGTCGTCGGGACCGAGAATCCGAAGTCGGTAACCGGCGTGCGCCTCAGGAACGTAGTAACGGGCGCGATTGAGGAGCGGCCTGCCGATGGCGTCTTTGTTGCGATCGGACATGCGCCGGCAACGGAGATGTTCAAAGGCCAGCTCGAGATGAAGCCGTCTGGCTATCTTATTACAGCGCCGGACTCCACTGCAACGTCGGTTCCGGGCGTCTTTGCGGCTGGAGATGTAACGGATGATGTCTACCGTCAGGCCGTGACTGCTGCAGGCATGGGGTGCATGGCTGCCCTTGAGGCCGAACGCTATCTCGCCGAAATGGAGGCGGCAGCCGAGGCCGCCGAATAGGCCATTCATCAGCACGCAGCTTCGATATTTGTGATTGCTCTAACCAGAGTTGGACGGGCTTGGCATGGACTGGGACAAGCTGCGAATTTTTCACGCGGCGGCGGAAGCTGGAACGTTTACCCACGCGAGCGAAACCCTGCAGATGAGCCAATCGGCGGTCAGCCGGCAGGTCTCGTCGCTGGAAAAGGACCTTGGCATTCCGCTGTTTCACAGGCATGCCCGCGGCCTTGCGCTCACCGAGCAGGGTGAGATTCTGTATGCAACAGTCGCCGAAGTGATGAACAAGCTGCAGGCGACGGAGTTGCTCCTGTCGGAGACCACGACGAAACCTGCGGGCGATTTGCGCGTCACCGTACCTGTCGGGCTCGGCACCGTCTGGGTCACGCAGCGTATGCGCGAGTTCCTCGAACTCTATCCCGAGATCAGGATCGAGCTCATTCTCAGTGATGAACAGATGGATCTGTCGATGCGGGCTGCTGACGTGGGGCTGTTTATCTATGAACCCGAACAATCGGATCTTATCCGGCGGCCGCTTTTCTCGATGGACGTTCGCTGCTACGCCTCAGCGGGCTACATCCGGAAATTCGGAGCGCCGCAAAACCTGGCCGCCCTCAACAAGCACCGGATCGTTTCCTACAGCGGGGCGCCGGCTCAGCATCTCACGGCAATCACATGGATCGAAACAGCAGGGTTGTCAGGCAAGCAAACGCGACAACCTGTCTTTCGCGTCAACAGCATCATGGCGATGAAATACGCCATCGCGTCGGGCGTGGGAATTGGGATGCTGCCGGACTATCTGGTGGAAGGGGATGCCGATCTTGTACCCATCCTGACCGAACTCGAGCCTCCAAAAATGACGATCTACTTCGTTTATGCAGAGGAAATGAAGGGTTCCAGACGCGTGCAGGTTCTCCGCGATTTCCTGGTCGCAAAGGCACGCCAGTGGCGGCATTGACCGGTTTTGTTGCCTTCTTCTGACACGCATACAGAGCATGGAAGTAAAATAATATTCCTCAGAGTGAATGCGTGGAAGTTTTTTCTATCTGCACCTTGCAAAATTTCGCTGGACTTGTTCTCCTGTACATGGCCTTGATCCGGCCGCGCGAATTTATATGTCGCGTTTATTGGGCCGGATCGTTCGAGGTTAACTTGCCACCGCCTCGTGCGATCCATATGCCCGATAGCGAGGATGTTACTGAAGCCGGGTCGATTGCTTCGATCCGGCTATTTTTTTCCTTGAAGTGCACTTTCGTGCGACGTTTGCGGCGTTTGCGGCAGGCGTTGCCAATGGCTATCTAGTGTTCCGGGAATACGCGCATACCCAGATCCGATGGAGAGAACGGCTAACCGCCATGGCAAAGACGCTGTACGACAAGATCTTCGATGACCATATCGTTGACCGGCAAGAGGACGGTACCTGCCTGCTGTATATCGATCGCCATCTCGTACACGAGGTGACGAGCCCGCAGGCCTTCGAAGGTCTTCGGATGAGCGGACGGACCGTGCGCGCGCCCGAAAAGACACTGGCTGTTGTCGATCACAACGTCCCGACGTCAGCGCGCACGCATGGCATCGACGATCCGGAAAGCCGTGTGCAGGTCGAGACGCTGGCCAAGAATGCTGCCGACTTCGGCGTCGAATATTACAACGAACTCGATATGCGCCAGGGCATCGTGCACGTTGTCGGCCCCGAGCAGGGGTTCACGTTGCCGGGCACGACGATTGTATGCGGGGACAGCCACACCTCGACACACGGCGCCTTCGGGGCTCTGGCACATGGCATCGGAACCAGCGAGGTGGAACACGTCCTTGCGACCCAGACCCTGATCCAGCGCAAGGCCAAGAACATGCGCGTGGTGGTCGATGGCAAACTGCCCGAGGGCGTGACCGCCAAGGACATTATCCTGGCCATCATCGGCGAAATCGGCACAGCGGGTGGCACGGGCCATGTCATCGAATATGCTGGCGAAGCCATTCGCTCGCTGTCAATGGAAGGCCGGATGACGATCTGCAACATGTCGATCGAGGGCGGGGCGCGCGCGGGCATGATTGCACCGGATCAGACGACCTTCGATTTCATCAAGGGCAGACCCAAGGCGCCCAAGGGGGCGGCGTGGGACATGGCGCTAAGGTATTGGGAAACGCTCGTGACCGACGAGGGCGCGCACTTCGACAAGGAGGTTCGCCTTGATGCCTCCCAGCTGCCGCCGATCATCACCTGGGGCACCTCGCCTGAGGACGTCGTTTCCGTTGCCGGCCGCGTTCCCGATCCGAATGAGGTCGAGGATCCGAACAAGCGGGCCTCGATGGAGCGCGCGCTCGAATACATGGGGCTCACTCCGGGAACAAGGATGACTGACATCCCGCTGGATGTCGTCTGGATCGGCTCGTGCACCAACGGACGGATCGAGGACCTCCGGGCGGTTGCGAAGATTGTCGAGGGCCGCAAGATTTCAGAAAATCTGGATTACGCCATGATTGTGCCTGGCTCAGGTCTGGTGAAGGCGCAGGCGGAAGCCGAAGGGCTGGACAAGATCTTCCTTGATGCCGGTTTCCAGTGGCGCGAGCCGGGCTGCTCGATGTGCCTCGGCATGAACCCGGATCAGCTCAAGCCGGGACAGCGATGCGCCTCGACGTCGAACCGGAACTTTGAAGGCCGTCAGGGCTACAAGGGCCGGACACATCTGGTCTCGCCGGCAATGGCGGCTGCTGCAGCCCTCGCGGGCCGCTTCGTTGATATCCGGTCGTGGCAGCAGTGAGGCGTCCGGTTACAGATTGAACAATAAAGCCGAGCGAGAGATATCGCCGGCTTTTTTGTTTTATAGTGTGGGTGGTCGGTCGGCCTGGTCGTGGAGGAGGTCACGTGTGACTTCGCACAAGCTCGTTCAGCAACAGTTTGGACCGGCCGCCAGAGACTACGCCGACTGCGAGGTGCACCGATCGGGGGCGAGCCTCAAGCGTCTCGTTGAGCTGGTTGAGCCGCGTGCCGGCTGGCGGGTGCTCGACGTCGCAACCGGGGCCGGGCACACGGCCGCCATCTTCGCGCCGCACGTCGCCGAGGTTGTTGCCAGCGATGTCACGCCCGAGATGCTGAGACAGACTGAGGCGCTGGCGAGGGAGAAGGGGCTCAATAATATCCGGACTGCTTATGCCGATGCTGGTTCCCTCGATTTTGAAGCGCAGACCTTCGATCTCGTCACCTGTCGGCTGGCGGCCCACCATTTTCCGGATATCGCGCGATTTGCTGGTCAGGCCCGCCGCGTGCTGAAGCCCGGGGGCCGGTTAGCCATCGTCGATAACGTGACGCCGGATGCCGAACTGCCGGGCGGACTGCCGGAAAGCGAGCTGGCTGCGGCCGGAGTTGCCTACAACGCGTTTGAAAAACTGCGTGATCCGAGCCACGCCCGGGCCCTTGCAGCCGAAGAATGGATCAGGATTCTTCGGGACGCGGGGTTCGTCGTGAGCCGGCGGGAGCAGACCGAGAAGGAAATGGCCTTCAAGCCGTGGGTCGACAGGATGCGCTGTGACGTGGACACCGCGAAGCGGCTTGAGAAGATGCTGCGCGGTACGTCGACACTTTCGGCTTTTCTCCGGCCTCGCGAAATCGATGGGGTGCTACATTTTACGCTGCAGGAGTTCATCGTCGTTGCTGATCGGGTTGATCGAGGCTACGCAGGAGCGCCCGATAGTAAAGTCTTCACCATAAGCCCGATGAAAGCGCCTCGCCGACTTACGGATTAAGCCGATGGATGGCTGGTATGAGAGAAGGTAGGGGTTGAAAGAAGAGCCGATACGGGCCAGCTTGGGGAAAAGTTAAGTTTTCGTTGATGCGTAGCGGGGGCTCCCATGATTTTTGCCAGATTGGCCAGCTGGCTGGCTGTGTCTGCCGTTGCGGCCATTCTCACGGTGACCAGCGCCGCAGCCGACGGGCCGCCGACGCCTGAGGAATACGTCGCCCATGTGGGCGGAGAGGCCAGAATCCTCCAGCCCGGAGAGTTTTCCCTCGATGGTTATCCGCAGTGGTGCGGCCGCCGCCCGGTCGTTGTGGACCCTAAGCTCGATGACTATGGCGCGGCCTATCCCGGATTCCTGATCATGAATCCCCGCCTGCTCGACAAGGTATCGCTTTCGGTGAAGCGCTGGATCTTCGCCCATGAATGCGGGCACCAGTTTCGTGGCCCGGACGAAGAAACCGCCGATTGTTTTGCTGTGCAGCGCGGGCGTCGCCAGGGTTGGCTTACCCCGGCAGGGCTTGATGAAATCTGCACATTCATAGCGCCTGCGAAGGGCGACATGATGCACCTGTCAGGTTCGCATCGCTGCGAGTACATGCGCAAGTGCTACGCCGATCCCTCAGTTCGGTGAGTCGACACCGGTAGACCTGGCCGCATCATCAGGCGTGAAGACAGGTTAATTTCCCCGGCCACCGCCGTAACCCTACGATTTATGCGGCGGGCCGGAGGAAATCGATGAGCGACTACACTCGCAATGTTCTGGGGCTGGCGGTGACGCTGCATCGCTGGCTGGGAGAAATCGCCGGCCTTGAGGCGGAGAGACAGGAGCGGGTCGCAGATTACGCCGAGGCGATCGCGGATACGCTGGGACGGGCAGGAGAGGTCTTCGCCAGACTTGAGCGCCAACCGGGCAATCGCTCAGCCCACCGGCAGGCCATCCGGGAGATCGGCCGGATTTGCGGATATGTCGAGACCATCGTCGACGTGCTGAAGCACCGCCTTGACGGACGCAAGCTGGCTGGCGTTAAAAGGCGTCTGGAGACTATCGGCGCCGGAGAATTGTGCGAGGCGGAGGCGTTGGGCACGCGTTCACTCCGGATCGACAGGCTTGCTGAAGCCGAGGGTTATTTTCGCGCTCTGGCCGACGGGCTCAGAACGTAACTGAAACTGTGCCGGGGGAGCAGGACGAGGACCGAATGGACAAGTTCACGACATTGACGGGGATCGCTGCGCCATTGCCGTTACGCAATATCGATACCGATATGATCATTCCCAAGCAGTTTCTGAAGACCATCAAGCGCACCGGGCTCGGTAAAGCGTTGTTTTACGAATTGCGCTTTACCCAGGATGGCCAGGAAAATCCGGAATTCGTTCTCAACAAACCCGCCTATCGCAACGCGCAGATCCTGATCACCGGAGAAAACTTTGGCTGCGGATCGTCGCGCGAGCACGCGCCCTGGGCGCTCCTGGACTTCGGTATCCGCTGCGTGATCGCCCCTGATTTCGCGGATATCTTCTATAACAACTGCTTCCAGAACGGTATTCTGCCAATCAAGCTGCCACAGGAGGACGTCGACGAGCTGATGGACGACGCCTCGCGAGGCGCCAATGCCACAATCACGGTCGACCTGGAAGCGCAGGAAATCCGGGGGCCGGATGGTGGTGTCATTCGTTTTGAGATTGATCCGTTCCGCAAGTACTGCCTGCTGAACGGGCTCGATAACATCGGACTGACGCTTGAGAAATCGGCGAAGATCGAGGACTACGAAAAGAGAATGTCGCAATCGCGTCCCTGGCTCTGAGGCGCACAGCGTTCCAGGGCGAGCCTGACTGCCGATTGCACTGCGGCCACACGTGTGGGCGCGCATGCAACAATGAAGGTGATCCATGGTGCTCGTAATCGACGCGCTGGGCCAGCAGGCGGTGACGGCGGCCCCGGCCGTGCCGGCACCGCTGCCGAGCCTTGCCGGCGCCAGCCGCGATGAGCTGAGATCGGCGCTGGAATCGATCGGCGTGCCGGACAAGCAGCTGCGTATGCGCGTCAATCAGCTCTGGAGCTGGATTTACGTGCGCGGCGTCGTCTCGTTCGACGCCATGAGCGACATTTCGAAGGACTTGCGAGTACGGCTCGCGAAGCATTACTCGCTCGAAAGGCCGGAAATTGTCAGTGAGCAGGTATCGCAGGACGGTACACGCAAGTGGCTCCTGCGGCTGCCTCGCCGGGGCCATGAAGCTGCTGCCCCCGAAATCGAAACCGTTTACATCCCCGAAACAGATCGCGGGACACTGTGTATTTCGAGCCAAGTCGGCTGCACGCTGACGTGCACATTCTGCCACACCGGGACGCAGAAGCTGGTGCGCAATCTCACGTCGGCCGAGATCGTCTCGCAGATTCTCGTGGCGCGGGACCGGATCGGCGACTGGCCGGACGCGGTGCCGCCGAACGACGGACGACTGCTTCCGTCGGGCGAGCGGAAAATCACCAATATCGTGCTGATGGGCATGGGTGAGCCGCTCTACAACTTCGAGAACGTCAAGACGGCGATGGTCATTGCATCGGACAACGAAGGGTTGTCGATCTCGAAGCGGCGCATTACGCTTTCAACATCGGGCGTTGTGCCGGAAATCGCCCGGTGGGGTAGCGAAGCGCAAACCATGCTCGCCATTTCGCTGCATGCCGTGCGCGATGACCTTCGCGACGAGCTAGTGCCGATCAACCGGAAATATCCGATAGCCGAACTCCTGGAAGCCTGCCGCAACTATCCGGGGCTATCGAACGCCCGGCGTATCACCTTCGAATATGTCATGCTGAAGGGTGTTAACGACAGTCTCGCAGATGCAAAGGCGCTTATTCAGCTGCTCAAGGGGATTCCCGCCAAGATCAATCTCATTCCGTTCAATCCCTGGCCTGGCTCCCGGTATGAATGTTCGGAATGGGAGCAGATCGAGCGGTTTGCGGAAGTGGTGAACAAGGCGGGTTATGCCAGTCCGGTTCGGACCCCGCGAGGACGGGATATCTTTGCGGCCTGCGGCCAGCTGAAATCGGAAAGCCAGAAAATCCGGGCTTCCGCGAGAGCGGGTGCTTCGAGCAGAGGGCAATCGGATGCCCAATCGGGCGCGGACGCTCAGGACCTAGCCCCCTCGGCGGCTGCGGATGGCGCTGCGCAGGGAGCCTGATGGAGACCATGTGGAGAGCTGTGGGGCGCCTGATCGTCGTGCCATTGTCGTTTCTGATCGGCGCCCTGGTGGCGGGTTTTGTGCTGCTGACGCTCGGGCTGGAGCGCGTCACGCACACAGTGCATGTTGAAAGCACCGATAATCTCGACATGTTTCTGGACATGGTCGATTACGGGCTGGTCTTCATTGGCGGCACGACGATCATTCCGGCAATGATCGTCATTCTTATCGGCGAAATAGCGCGCATCCGATCGGTTTTGTATTACGTCACAGGAGGCGGCCTCAGTCTGGCGGCAATCCCTCTTCTGGCCGGCTACGCGGAGACAAGCGGGTTCTCTGCAACTGATCCCGTCGTGTGGCAGGTGTTTGCCACGGCCGGATTCGCCGGCGGTTTCATATACTGGCTGCTGGCCGGGCGCTGGACTTAACCAAGCGAACAGCGAGCGGGGGGCGGCGGGCTTCGCAAGTTTGCGTTGGCGATCTTTTGGCGTAGGGTCGCGCCTGGTGCTGGTATATCGCTTGGCTGGTCATGATCGCGTCGTTCCTGCGTAGCATTTTCGGGTTTGTTCTGGCCTGTCTTGCAGCTGCTGCAACCAAGGTCGCATTTGTCATAACGCCTCTAGACATTCTGGCGCTGGAGCCGGGCGCTGGTCTTGAGCAGCTTGCCCGGGCCGGAGTGCTGATGCTGGCCGTTGCGACCCACTCCGCCATTTTTGCTGCCTCGCTCGCTGCCATTGTCATCATTCTCGGACACAAGCGACAAATCCGGGGCTGGCCATACTATGTGTTCAGCGGTTTGCTGATATCCCTCCTCGGATTCGCGACTCTGTTCATCACCGAAGCCGCCGGGTATCCGACGATCGGCAATGCCTATGCGGCCGCAGCCTATACCTTTTCCGGAATGATCGGCGGCTATGTCTACTGGGCGGTGAGCGGGCGACGTGCCGGAGGCAAGCAGCAGCGACCCGATTTCGTGGTGCGCCGGGGCGAAACAGACAAGGTTGGCGGTGAGCGCAGGGGTGATGCTTTCGGCCCCAGGATCGACGATACGAGCGTCATCCAGGTGAGAGAAACGAAGGCATCGGGCGACGCCGCCGAAACTGTCGGGATCGAGCACCGGCAAAAGCCGAACGGGGCGTAAGGCAGCTCCTTTCTTCCCGGTTACCAAGATTGCTGTTGTTGCACCGCGAAAAACAAACTATTTCTGGTTCGTCAATTGCATCGTTTCCTTTTCGGGCCGCTTGCTGCCAATCCGGGATCATAGCTGCGGCATTAAAGAAAGTTTGCTGCCATATTTGACGCTCAGGCACAGGCGCGGATCACTGAAAGCTGCAGCGATGCGGCAATGGGATATTTGACGGCCACCAATGCCGCCTATTCGGCAATGGCGGATCAGATGTTTTCGTTCTGGGGCCAGATGCTTGAGGCGTTCATCCCCGAATCCGAGAAGCCTCAAACCAGGTCCTGGTATGTGGAGCCTGCTCCAGTCAGAAGCGTAGCTTCCGACGATACTGGCGCCTGGCGCTGCATGATGCCGTGGATGTGGATGGGTGCTGATGCAGCGGCAGGCAAGCCGGCGCGGGCGGCTGACGATGATCCCTTCAGCATGTCGTCCTGGATCCGGGATCCCCTTCAATCGTGGCTGGACCTCGCGAAGCCCCGGACAATGATGGCCGTTCCCATGGCGTTCGGAATGATTTCTGCGGGAATACCGCATGCCGTTGCCTGGCCAGCAGCGCAGGCCAACGTGGCGATGATGGAGGCCTGCAATGTCATGGCCCGGTCCTTCGAGGCAGCGATCGAAAATCATCAGCCGAACCCGTCGAAACGCTGATCTGGCATTTCGCTGAAGGCCATCCGACCTCAATTCTCATTGCGTCCAAAGTATATCGACCCTTTGACCGTGAATGGTGAATGGTGGACGCCGATCCCGAAGCCTTGCGTGTTCATGGAACCGGATCGGTCGCTGAAAACGAGCGCGACGCTGCCATATATCGCGGGTTCCGAGCTTGTCGGCGACGGTGTGATGCCTATAGTGCGGCGCTTAAATCATAGCGCGCAGATGCTTCGCGCAATTCAGCGACGGGAAGACACATGGCCTCGGGCAATTCAGAAGGTATCGGCAAGGCGCAGGCTGGCAAAATCAAGAAGGTCGTGCTCGCCTATTCTGGTGGTCTTGATACTTCGATCATTCTCAAATGGTTGCAGGAAACCTACGGCGCGGAAGTCGTAACGTTCACTGCTGACCTCGGGCAGGGGGAGGAACTGGAGCCTGCCCGCGCGAAAGCCCGGATGCTCGGCATCAAGGAAGAGAATATCTTCATCGAGGATCTGCGCGAAGAATTCGTCGCCGATTACGTGTTCCCGATGATGCGGGCGAATGCGCTGTATGAAGGCGTCTACCTGCTCGGCACATCGATCGC
>Ga0180216_1001595_pt1 | contig 19955 bp, 19 predicted proteins | sample eDN3rd37CBELigMG_FD_128879 | JGI IMG/M metagenome (GOLD analysis project Ga0180216, IMG submission 128879) | Enriched Miracle-Growth compost microbial communities from Emeryville, California, USA - eDNA 3rd pass 37_C BE-Lig MG (version 2)... ...
CGAAAGCGGGCGGCAGCCCTGGATCATCCACGGCGTTCTACGCACCGCCGACGCCATCTCGCCGGTGCCGGGCGCGACCGTGGCCGGCACCTTGGCGCTGTTCGTCGTGACCTATGGCATCGTGTTCTGGTTCGGCATGTACTACATCAACCGGCTGATCTCGCGCGGCATGGATACGCCGGCCTCGACCCGTCCGACCGACGCCTTGTCGAACCGTCCAATCGCCGGCGCGCATGACGCCGGCGGCCCCATCATTCAGTAGCAAGCCGGAGAACGCGCCATGGAATGGTATCTCCCGCTGATCTGGGCCGGCATCATCGGCATCGCCGTCGCCATGTATGTCATCATGGACGGCTTCGATCTCGGCATCGGCATCCTGTTCCCGGCCGCCGCGAGCGAAAGGGAACGGGACCAGATGATGCGGTCCATCGCGCCCTTCTGGGACGGCAACGAAACCTGGCTGGTGCTCGGCGGCGTCGGACTGTTCGTCGTTTTCCCATACGCCTATGCGATCATCATGCCGGCGCTCTATCTGCCGGTGATCGTGATGCTGCTGGCGCTCGTCTTCCGCGGCGTCGCGTTCGAATTCCGCCTCGTCTCGCGCAGCAAGACGTGGTGGAGCATCGCCTTCTGCGTCGGCTCGACCGTTGCCGCTTTCGCGCAAGGCGTGATCCTCGCCCGCATGATCGAAGGCATCCCGGTGAGCAACGGCGAGTACGCCGGCGGCCCGTTCGATTGGGCGACGCCGTTCGGCGCGCTATGCGGCGTCGGCCTCGTATGCGGCTACGGCCTGCTCGGCGCGACCTGGCTGGTGATGAAGACCGAAGGCGCGGTGGCGCGCCGCGCGCAGCGGCAGGCCAAGATCTTTCTCGTGCTGGTGCTCGTGTGCATGGCGGCGGTCAGCCTATGGACGCCGCTGACGCAGCCGCGCATCGCCGAACGCTGGTTCTCGCTGCCGAACTTCTACTTCCTGTGGCCGGTGCCCTCGATCACCGCGCTCGCCGCTTATCTCTTGTGGCGCTGGATCGACGAAGGCCGCGAAGTGCCGCCGTTCCTGGCGGCGATCGTCCTGTTCCTGCTCGGCTATGTCGGTCTGGTGATCTCGAACTTCCCGTATCTCGTGCCGCCGTCGCTGACGGTGTGGGACACGGCATCGGTCGCGGCGAGCCAGATCTTCATGCTGATCGGCACGCTGTTCCTGCTGCCGATGATCCTCGGCTACATCATCTTCGTGTACTGGCTGTTCCGCGGCAAAGTACAGGAAGGCGAGAGCTATCACTGACGCCGCTGCGTCACTCCGGACGTCATCATCGCGCGAGGCGCTTTGATGACGCTCCGGACAGGGCAAGGCCTTGCGGGCCGCCGGGCATGACGATCAAGGCGTCGCGGGCGGCCTGATCATCGCCCAGCCGACGCGGATGAGCGGCAGGAAGCCCTGCATGGTGCGCGCGAATGAACGCGGCACCTCCGGCACCATGTCGGGAAACTGCTGCTTGATCGCGACGGGCGGCGTGCCGGCATTGTCGGTCGCGGGCCACACCAGGAGCCCGCCATTCGCGCGGATGTCCGCGGCGCTCGTCCAGGGGCTGCGCTCCGGCGCCCAGGCGAAATAGACGTGCGGACGGCTCGGCGCCGTCATGGCGACCAAGGGCGCGAGCTTGGCGTCGCCCGTGACGTAAGCGAGCGGCTTGCCGGTGCGGCGCTCATAGACCTCGCCGTAGAAGCGGCCTTCGGCATTGGCGGGCTGCGCGATGGCAAGCTCGGTCTTGGTCAGCCACGGCAGCAGCACGAGGCCGAGCACGACCAGCGCCGGCGGCGCGATCAGGAGCCCGAGCCAGGCCGACGAGACGAGACGCTCGCGATAGAGCTGCACGCGATTGCCGGCGGCCACAACGATCGCCAGGCCCGAGAGCACCACCAAAGGCGTGACGCGATCGAGAGGTCCGAGCTTGCCGCTGACGAGAACGAAAACGATCGCGGCGAGCGCCGGCGCGAGCGCGAAGACATAGATGTAGATCTTGGCGAAGGCGGCCACCGGATTGCGCGTGATCTCAGGCGCCTCCTCCTTGCGTTTGCGCGGCCAGCCGCTGGCGAGGACGACAAGGAGTGCGAGGCCGAGATGCGTGAGCACCAACGTCACGGCGAGCCAGACGGCGGGCGCGTGCGTGCCGGTGCCGAGATTGCTGTCGGCAAAGCCGCCGAGCACCAGCTGCCACATGCGGCTGAGCCACGCGGCATGGGGGAAGACGACGATCGCGAACAGCACCACCGCGAGCCAGGGCTCGGAATGCAGCAGGGCGCTCCGCCCGCGCGGATGAGCGAGCGTAAACAGTGCGAGCAGGACGACGAGGATGAGGCCGGCATAGCTGGCGAGCAGCAACAGGCCGAGATCGAGCGCGAGCAGGAACCAGTGGCCACGCTCGCCCTCGCCCACCGCGCGCCAATAGTGCAGGAGCGCCAGCGCCCAGAGCGGCGCGGCCAGGACCGCCGGGCCGAAACTCGGCGTCGGGACGGTGAACGCGGCGACGCCCACCATCAACAGCACGCCCAGCATCGCATGCCGCGTGCCGACGATGCGGCGGCCGAGTTCGAACACCGCCCAATACGTGAGGACGATGCAAGCCTGCGCGAGCGCATAGAGGCCGAACACGCCGGCGAGACTGAACGCGGCTTCGCCGAGCCAGAAAGCGAGCGGCGGCCCGAGATAGCTTCCGAGCAGGAATTCATGACCGATGGCCAGAAGCAGCGGCACGTCGCCCGGCGGCGCGCTGTAGAACAGCGCGGGCACGAGCGTCCACAGCACGGCTTGCGACAGCGCCACGGTCCAGAAGACGAAGACCGGACGGCCGCGCAGGAATTCAATGAGGAGGGAGACGTAATGCATGGGGCCGACGAGCGGTCTCTCGATCCCTCCCCCGAGCGGGAAGCGGTGGATCGAGAAATAAAGAACGCGGCCTAAAGAGGCAACAACGCCGACGCGGCGTCGTCGGTGATCGCCCCCAGGTCCGCGAGCTTGGCCGCGACCGGCGCGAACGACTTGCGGTGATGGATGGTCGGCCCGAGCTTTTTCAGCGCGGCGAAATGCTCGGGCACGCTGTAGCCCATATGCCGCTCGAAGCCGTAACCCGGATGGGCGAGGCCGACGCGCGCCATCAGCCGGTCGCGCGTTACCTTGGCGACGATCGAAGCCGCCGCGATCGACAGCACCAGCGCGTCGCCCGAGACCACCGCCTCGCAGTCGCAGCCGCAGTCGATTTTCATATTGCCGTCGACGAACACCATCTTCGGGCGGACCGGCAGCGCCTTCACGGCGCGGGCGAGCGCCCAGAGCGAGGCGCGCAGGATGTTGTCGCGGTCGATGCGGTCGGTCGACCCAAAGGCGACCGCCACCTCGGCGCTGGCGCAGATCTTCGCGTAGAGCTTCTCGCGCGCTTCGGCGTCGAGTTTCTTGGAGTCGTTGAGGCCGCGCGGGATGCGGTTAGGGTCGAGCACCACCGCCGCCGCCACCACAGGACCGGCGAGCGGTCCCCGCCCCGCCTCGTCGCAACCGGCGACCGGCCAGACGCCTTGCGCCAGCCAGCGCCGCTCGCGCCGGAACGTCGGGCGAAGCACCGGTTCTTTCAGCGGCAGGCCTTTGCTTATTTTGGCTTTACGCGGGGGCATGGGCGACAAGTCGCGCGCAACGGCGGGGAAGTCAATCGCGCCGATTTTGCGGTGTGAAATCCGGGGATTGGAACGCACGTCGACCAGAGCCCGGCACCGCCGCCCGCGCGATCGATTCCTTGTCCTCCCCACGGGATTGGAATAGTCGATTCCCCGCGCCTTCCGGCGCCAACAAAACATATTGGGGGAACTGCTCATGCGCATCCGCTCGCATTTACGCCACGCGCTCGCCGCCGCCTCATTGGCGCTGCTCGCGCTGCCGGCCCAGGCCGCCGACACCTACCCCTCCGGTAAGATCACTCTGGTCGTCGCGTTCGCGCCGGGCGGGGTCGCCGATACCGTCGGCCGCTTCATCGCGCAGGGGCTGACCGAGCGGCTTAAGCAGAACGTGGTGGTGGAGAACCGTGGCGGCGCCGGCGGCAACATCGCCGCGGCGATGGTCGCCCATGCCGCGCCGGACGGCTACACGCTTCTGGTGACGACCACCGCCATGGCGATCAACGAGACCTTGCGCGACACCAAGCAGTTCTCGGCGAGCGACCTCAAGACGGTGGCCATCGCCGCCTCGAGCCCCGAGTCGCTGATCACAAACCCGGACAACCCTGCCAAGAACGTCGCCGATCTGGTGAAGGCGGCAAAGGACAAGCCGATCACCTTCGGCTCAGCCGGGGTCGGCAGCGGCTCGCACATCGAAGCCGAATACTTCTTCAAGGTGATCGCCAAGGTGCCGGCGACGCATGTGCCGTTCCAGGGGGGCGCGCCGGCGATGAACGCGACGCTCGGCAATCAGATCGACGTCTGGGCAACGACGCTCGGCGGCGGCGGCGCGGCGCAGATCGCCGCCGGCAAGCTCAAGGGCATCGGCATCGCCGACGAGAAGCGCGCGCCGGTCGTGCCGAACGTGCCGACCTTCGCCGAGGCTGGATATCCGAACCACACCGCCTCGTCCTGGATCGGTGTTTTCGCGCCGGGCAAGACCGATCCCAAGATCATCGCGGCGCTGAACGCCGCCATCAATGACACGATCCAATCACCGGCTGTGCGCGAGAAGCTGACGAGCATCGGCTTCGACCCGATGACCGGCACGCCGGACGAGGCCGAGGCGCTGTTCAAGGCCGAGGTCGATAAGTGGGGCAAGATGGTCAAGGCGCTCGATCTGAAGATCAACTAGCGCAGTCATTCCGGGACGCGAGCAACAGCGAGCGGGCCCGGAATCCATACGCCGCAGCGTCAGGAATTATGGATTCCGGGTTCGTCCGCCTTCGCCCTGCGCGCTGCAGCGCCCCGAAATGACAGAGCAAAACGTCAATCCGGCAAAGTGATCCGGCCGTCTTCGGTCAATGGAAATCCCGGATTGTGCGCCACCTCCCACAAATGGCCGTCGGGATCCTTGAAGTAGCCGGCATAGCCGCCCCAGGGCGTCTTTTCCGGCGGCTTGGGCACGCGCGCGCCCGCCGACCACGCCCGTGCGATAGCCGCATCGACCTGCGCTTCGGTCGGACAATTCCAGGCGAGCGCCACGCCGCGAAAATCAGGTGGCACGTCATCGGGCGCGTGGCAGGAGTCCTTCGCCAATTCGCCGGCCGACCAAACGGCGAAAGCGCAAGCCCCGGCTTGAAAAAAGCCGACGCCTTGCGCATTTCGCACGCGGCGCGCAAAGCCGAGCGCCTCGTAGAAGGCGATGCTGCGCGCGAGGTCGGTGACGCCGAGCGTCACCAAGGACAAAACCGCGTTCGGCTCGCTCATGTGTCGAACAGATTGAGTTGCTCGCTGCCCGCTTTCGGCGCGCGGAAGAGCTGCGTCGAAAGGCTCGCCCTCGATTTGTTGATGCCGAGCTTCTCGCAGGCAACCTCGAAGCGGCGGCCGATCATCCAGGCATAGGGCCCGCTGCCCTTCATGCGCTTGCCCCAGGTCGAGTCGTAGTCCTTACCGCCGCGCATGTCGCGCACGAGCTTCATGACGTGGCGATAGCGGTCGGGATAGTTCGCCATCAGCCACTCGCGAAACAGATCGCGCACCTCGAGCGGCAGCCGCAGCATCACGTAACCGGCCTCCCTGACGCCGGCGGTGACCGCCGCTTCAAGAATGCGTTCGATCTCCATGTCGTTCAGCGCCGGCACGACGGGCGCGATCATCACCGTGGTCGGCACGCCCGCCTGCGACAGGCGGCGCAATGCTTCGAGGCGCCGCATCGGCGTCGCCGCGCGCGGCTCCATCTTGCGCGCGAGCTCGGCGTCGAGCGTCGTCACCGACAGCGCGACCTTGGCGAGCTTGCGCTCGGCCATGCGCGCGAGAATGTCGAGGTCGCGCAGCACCAGCGCGGACTTGGTGACGATGCCGACCGGATGCCCGGCGCGGTCGAGCACCTCCAGGATGCGGCGCATCACCTGGTATCGGCGATCGATGGGCTGATAAGGATCGGTGTTGGTGCCGATAGCGATGACCTTCGCCTGATAGTTCGGCGACGACAATTCGCGCTCCAGAAGCTCGGCCGCGTCCGGCTTCACGAACAGCTTGGATTCGAAATCGAGCCCGGGCGAGAGACCGAGATAAGCATGCGTCGGCCGCGCGAAGCAGTAGACGCAGCCGTGCTCGCAGCCGCGATAAGGATTGATCGAGCGGTCGAAGCCGATGTCGGGGGAATCGTTACGCGTGATGATCTTGCGCGTCGCATCGACCTGCACCGTCGTCTTGAACGGCGGCAGGTCCTCGAGCGACTGCCAGCCGTCGTCGAAGGCGACGCGGGCCAAGGGCTCGTAGCGCCCGGACGCGTTGCTCTGCGCCCCTCGGCCACGCCGGCGCTCATGCTCGACCACCACGCCGAGCAATTCGCTGACTTCGTCATACGGATTCGTCGGGCCATGCGCGTCCGCCGGTGCGGAGGGCAGCTCCTTCACCGACGGACGCTTTTGGGCTGCGTTTGATCGAGCCATGGCGCGAACCTAGTGGTTGAATGTGAACATAACAAGAACAATCTGCGCCGGTTCCATTTTAATCAAAAGCGCGACTTGATCTCGTGGCGAGGTCGACAATGGCCACATGATGTGGTGCAACCGGCGGATCACAACTGCGGTTCCATGCTCAGCGCCATCATCGCCACCCACGAATCGGAGCGCACCTTGGTGCCGACGCTGGCCGCGTTGGTGCCCGGCGCGACGGCCGGCCTGCTGACCGAGGTGGTGATCGCCGACCGCGGCTCGGCCGACGCGACGGAAGAGGTCGCGGACATCGCCGGCTGCCGGTTCATGACATCGCGCGAGCCGGTCGGCGGCCGCCTGCGCGGGGCGGCGCTGACGACGCGCACGCCCTGGCTGCTGTTCTTGCGGCCCGGCACGGTGCCCGATCCCGGCTGGGTCACGGCGGCGGAGAATTTCATGGCCGCGACCGCGGCGAGCGACACCACGCGCGCCGCGGTATTCAGACCGTCCGCCGCGGCCGACGCCATGCGGCCGGCCTGGGCGGAATTGTTCGCCCTCCTGCGCACGGCGCTGGGCGGCAGCCTCCGCCCCGAACAAGGGTTGCTCATCCCCCGCCGGTTCTACGAGAGCGTCGGCGGCCACACGCCGGGCGAGGATGCCGAGGGCGCCCTCCTCCGCACGATCGGCCGGCGGCGTCTCGCCATGCTGCCGGTCGGCGCCCGCGCGCCGCTCTGACTTTCCCGAATAAGCCGCCCGCTCGACACCTCACGGCACACAGCCAGTTACTTGACAATGTCAATCATAAGGTTGACTTTGTCATCGAGTTACGCGGCGACGTGACTGGGCCGTTTCCGGCCGCGACAACGATGGGAGCAGCGCATGTCCGACATGGCGTTGGAGCGGATCGCCGCCGTCAGGCGCTTCAATCGTTTCCACACGCGGCAGATCGGCGTGCTGCGCAAAGGCTATCTCGACACGCCCTATTCGCTGGGCGAGATGCGCGTTCTGTACGAAATCTCCCGCGATCACGGCCCCACCGCCAGCGACATCGCCCGCGCGCTCGATCTCGATGCCGGCTACATCAGCCGCGTCCTGCGCCACTTCGAGAAGCAGGGGCTGATCAGCCGCGCGACATCGGCCAAGGATGCGCGGCAAAGCCATCTCACTTTGACCGCGCGCGGCCGCAAGACTTTCGCGCCGCTCGACAAGAAATCGCACGACCAGGTGGCCGGCATGCTCGCCCATCTGAACGAGGCCGAACAGGCGCGGCTCATCGGCGCGATGGCCGAGATCGAGCGGCTCATCGGTCATGCCGGCAAGGCCGATGGCGAACTCGCTTATGTGCTGCGCGGGCCCAAGCCCGGCGACTTCGGCTGGGTCGTCGCCCGTCACGCCGAGCTTTATCTCGCAGAATATGGCTGGGGCGAACCGTTCGAAGGCCTCTGCGCGCAGATCGTCGCCGACTACGCCAACAAGAACGATCCGGCGCGCGAGCGCTGCTGGATCGCGGAACGCCACGGCGAGCCGGTCGGCTCGATCTTCCTCGTCCGCGATTCCGACGACGTCGCGCGCATCCGCCTGCTGCTGGTCGATCCGAAGGGCCGCGGCCTCGGCATCGGCAAGCGCCTGGTCGATGAATGCGTCACCTTCGCCCGCGCCGCCGGCTACAAGCAGGTCACGTTGTGGACGCACAGCGTGCTCACCGCCGCGCGCCATATCTACGAACAGGCCGGCTTCACCCTCACGTCGAGCGAGCCGCGGCACACATGGGGCCGGGACGTCGTCGCGGAATTCTGGGATTTGCGTTTGTAGGGCGGCGAAGGTGTCCCCGCCTGCGGGAATGACAGCCTAAGCCGTCGCGCCTTGCGCCTTGGCGCGCCGCAGATGCTCGTCGAGCCGCGGCAGGATTTCGACGAAATTGCAGGGCCGATAACGGTAGTCGAGCTGATGCACCAGGATCTCGTCCCAGGCGTCCTTGCAGGCGCCGGGCGAGCCGGGCACACAGAAGACATATGTCGCGTTGGCGACACCCGCGGTGGCGCGTGTCTGGATCGCCGAGGTGCCGATCTTCTGATAACTCACCATCAGGAACAGCATCGAGAAGCCGTCCATGCGCTTCTCGAACAAAGGCTCGACCGCCTCGGGCGTGACGTCGCGGCCGGTGAAGCCGGTGCCGCCCGTTGTGATGACCACGTCGATATTCTTGTCCGCGATCCAGGCTTTCACCTGCCCGCGGATCGCCTCGACATCGTCCTTCACGATTCTGCGGTCGGCGAGCAGATGCCCGGCCTTCTCCAGCCGCTCGACCAAGGTCGAGCCGGACTTGTCGTCGGCGAACTCACGCGTGTCGGACACCGTGAGCACCGCGATCTTCAGCGGCACGAAATTCTTGCTCTCGTCGATCCCGGGCATCTTCCGTTCTCCGTCATCCCGGGCGCCCGCGCAGCGCGTGAACCCGGAAGCCAGCCGCGTAGGCCGGATTTGTAACTGGATTCCCTCTCCGCTCGCTACGCCCCCGCGTCCCGGAGCGTCTCAGAGCTGCGCCGCGCTGAAGGTGTTGCAGGCCGACACCTTGCCTTCCTTCAGCCCGATCGAGAACCAGCGCTGGCGCTGGGCCGACGAGCCGTGCGTGAAGGCGTCGGGCACGACGTAACCTTGCGCCTGCTTCTGCAGACGATCGTCGCCGATGGCCGAGGCGGTCTGCAGCGCCGCCTCCACGTCGCCGGGTTCGATCGACTTCCAGCGCTGATTCGAATGATGCGCCCAGACGCCGCCGAAGCAATCCGCCTGCAGCTCGAGACGCACCTGGATACGGTTGGCTTCCGCCTTGCTGCCGGCGCTCTGCTGCGCCTGTTGCGCTTTCGGCAGAATGCCGAGCAGGTTCTGCACGTGATGACCGACTTCGTGCGCAATCACGTAGGCTTCCGCGAACTCGCACGCCTTGCCGCTGCAGCCTTTGAAGCGCGTCTGCATGTCGCGGAAGAACGAGGTATCGAGGTAGATGCGCCGGTCGCGCGGACAATAGAACGGTCCCATCGCCGACTGCGCCATGCCGCAACCACCCTGTTCGACGCCGGAATAGAGCCGCAGTCGCGGCGCGCGATAGGTCTGGCCGCCGTCCTGGAAAATCTTGCTCCAGACATCTTCGGTGTTGCCGAGCACCGCGGCGACGAACTGACCCATCTGATCGTTGGGCGTACCGGAGCGCTGCGTGTTCGACGGAATTTGCTGTTCGTAGCGTGCGTTGTTGCCGCCGCTGAGTACTTCGGCACCGCCGATCAAAAAGCTCGGATCGATACCGAGCGCCCAACCGACAAGCGCAAGCACGACGATCGTGCCAATGCCCAGGCCGCCGCCGCCCATCGGCAAACCGAAGCCGCCACCGCCATACCCACCGCCACCGCCGCGATCGTCTTCGACATTATCGCTTCGGCGAAAATCATCCCACCGCATGTCGCTTCACTCCGTTCCCGCTCAAGGTATCGGCAAACTCTAAGGCGCGCCAAAGGCAGCGGTTCCAAACGGTATCGCGGGATCGTTTACTTCAAGGTTCCCCTGCATACCGCTAACCTCTCGTTAAATAGGCAGAATTTGCCGAGTTGGAGTCAGAAATCATAAACCGTTTTTTCACTTTGGACGGCCATAGTCCTGCGTGTCGGTTGTAGGTCCCGCGTCGCCGACCGCGTCGCCTGAGTCAGAGTTTTGAGTCATGGTAATGTCGCGTCGCGGGGCGCCCTCTCGGGCGCCCCGTGTTGTTTCTGAACCACTCCCGCAGCACCGTGTCGTGCTTGGCGACTGCGTCGCCGAGATGAACAAGCTGCCGGCTGCGTCCGTCGACCTCGTGTTCGCGGACCCGCCGTACAATCTGCAGCTTGCCAACGATCTCAAGCGTCCGGACGACTCGCATGTCGATGCCGTCACGGACGATTGGGACAAGTTCGCGAGCTTCGAGGCTTACGACGCCTTCACCAAGGATTGGCTCCGCGCGTGCAAACGCGTCTTGAAGCCGTCCGGCACCATCTAGGTGATCGGCAGCTATCACAACATCTTCCGCGTCGGCGCGATCATGCAGGATCTCGGCTTCTGGATCCTCAATGACGTGATCTGGCGCAAGACCAACCCGATGCCGAACTTCCGCGGCCGTCGCTTCACCAATGCGCACGAGACGCTGATCTGGGCATCGCCCGACACCAAGGGCAAGGGTTACACGTTCAATTACGAAGTGCTCAAAGCCGGCAACGAGGACGTGCAGGTCCGTTCGGACTGGACGATCCCGCTGTGCACCGGCGACGAGCGCATCAAGGGCGCCGACGGCAAGAAGCTGCATCCGACGCAGAAGCCGGAAGCCTTGCTCGCGCGTGTGATCCTGTCGTCGTCGCGCGTCGACGATCTGGTGCTCGATCCGTTCAGCGGCACCGGCACCACCGGCGCCGTCGCCAAGCATCTCGGCCGCCGCTTCATCGGCTTCGAGCGCGAGGCGAAATACGCCAAGGCCGCGCAGCGCCGCATCGACGAGATGCAGCCGTTGGAAGCGCCGTCGATCGCGCCGTTCATGACGGCGCGCGAGGCCCCGCGCGTGCCGTTCTCGGCGCTGATCGAACGCGGCCTGGTCAATCCGGGCGCGCGTCTCACCGACGCCAAGAAGCGGCACAAGGCCATCGTGCGCGCCGACGGCGCCATCAGCATCGACGGCCATGTCGGCTCGATCCACCGTATCGGCGCCCTCGCCCAGGGCCTCGGAGCCTGCAACGGCTGGACCTTCTGGCATATCGAAACGCCGAAGGGCCTGCTGCCGATCGACTCCTTCCGCGCCAAGGTGCGCGAGGAAATGAGCGAAGCGGCGATTTAGCGCCGCTTCTCGCGATCTTTGCCCATCGTCATTACTTCATGGTGAGGCGCGCTCCGAACGGAGCGCGTCTCGAACCATGCGGCCGGGGCACTGAGCATGCCCGCTCCATCCTTCGAGACGCATCGGTAACGCGATGCTCCTCAGGATGAGGCTCCGAAGCTTTGATGTCGTCGGGCGTGTCGCTCATGGGAATGTTCGCGTGTGGGCTCGGCGGCTGACGCCGTTTCAAGCTCACACGAGGATGAGCCGCTCCGCTTCAGCGCCCGGTCGCTATTCCGAGGCGGATGCCCGACGCCTTCTGCAGACGGCTGATCACCGCGAAAAGATTGTCCGCGCGCGGATTGCCCTTGGGCCCGAACATGCGCATCAGGCTCTTGGCCGGCGTGCCCGTCTCCCGCGCCAGCCACTCGAAACCGACCGTGGCATTGATGTAATCGCGCAGCACCGCCTTGCCGGTGTCCAGATCGCCTGCGAGCATCTGCTCGACCGCCTCCTTGAGCAGCGCCGCGCGGAATTTCGGATCGCGCTCGGCACGCGCTTTCACGGTCTCTTTGAAACTGCGGGTCAACGCCATTTCAGAGCATTCCCTTCTTGCGCCGCTTCTAGTCGCTCCATCGCGCCTGCGCGGCGTCGATGTCTCGCTGCTGCCCCTGCTTGGTCCCGCCGCCGAGAAGGATCACGAGCACCGCTCCGTCCATTCCGAAATAAATCCGATAGCCGGGACCGAAATCGAGCCGATACTCGTGCACGCCGCCGCCAACAGCTTTGGCGTTCGACGTATTCCCCTGCTCGATCCTGGTCAGCGCGATGGCGACCTTTGCCGCCGCCACCGCATCCAAACGATCGAACCAGCGCCGAAATGGGCTGCGGCCTTTCTCGTCCAGATATTCGAGGACCTGTATCTCATTAGTATCGTATATGTTACCAATTCTGGAAAATGCAAGGCCGAGCGGTCAGATTGAGGATAAAGCTCCGAAGGATATGCCGTGCGGGTGGTCAAGGCCGCCACCCCTCAGGGGAGGCGCGCTCCGAAAGGAGCGCGTCTCGAACCATGAGGCCACGGCGGCGCTGAGCATGCCCACCCTATCGGTCGAGACGCATCGCTTGCGTGATGCTCCTCAGGATGAGGCTCCGAGGAGTTGACCTCGTAGGCTGCGCAAAGGCGCGCTGCCGCGCCTTGCCCAGGGCGGGGGATTAGAGTGGCCCCGCCAAGCGGGGACCACCGTGCAGCGCTTAGCGCGCCGCGACCACCATGATCTCGACCTTGTAGTCGGGGGTCGCGAGCTTGGCTTCGACCGTCGCGCGCGCCGGCGTGTTGCCGGGCGAGACCCAGGCGTCCCAAACCGCGTTCATCTCGGCGAAGTTGGCCATGTCGGTGATCCAGATGTTGGCCGTCAGGAGCTTCGTCTTGTCGGTGCCGGCCTTGGCGAGCAGGCCGTCGATCTGAGACAGGATGTCCTTGGTCTGCTCGGTGACGCTCTTGCCCTTGGGCGCGTCGGCGACGATGCCGGCCAGGTAGACCGTGTTGCCGTGCGCGACGGCCTTGCTCATGCGGGCGCCGACTTCGTGACGTTCGATGCTCATGTTCTTCCCTCGTGTCAAAAGCTAAATCCGGCCGCTTTGCTACCGATCTTTGGGCCCTTTGGGAACCCGGAGGGGGAACAAAGCTTTAGTGCTGCACAGCACACGCGGGAGGCGACCATGGGCTGGTTCTCATCCGACATCCATAACGTCGACGATCTGTTCGTCCACTCGCTCCAGGACATCTATTACGCCGAACACCAGATCCAGAAATCCCTGCCGGACATGGTGGCCAAAGCGTCCGACGCCGAATTGAAGAAGGGCCTGCGCGCGCACCTCACGCAGACCAAGGCCCAGATCAAGCGCCTCGACCAGGCCTTCAAGAAGCTGAAAATGAAGCCGCAAGGCACCAAGTGCCCGGCCATCGACGGCATCATCGAAGAGGCGAACGACATCGCCGGCGAGATCGACGACAAAATGGTGCTCAACGCCGCGCTGATCGCGGCGGCGCAGGCGGTCGAGCACTACGAGATCACGCGCTACGGCACGCTCGTCGCCTGGGCGCGGCTCCTCGGCCATGCCGACGTCGCCAAGCTGCTGGCGATGAACCTCAAGGAAGAAAAGGCGACCGACAAGAAGCTCAACGGCATCGCCAAGCGCAAGATCAACAAGAAGGCGTTGACCCGCCGCAAGCCGAGCCCGCGGGAAATCCAAAAGGCGGAAAACGCGATGCTCGTCGCCGCGGCGGGAATCCCGGCTCTGGGGTGAATGGGGCGCGGCCGCGGGCGCGCTCTGCCGTTCGGCGAGGGCGCCCGCGGTACAGCGTTACGACACCTTCAGCAGGATGTCGGCCAACCATTCGGGCCGGTCGATCATGACGTCGTGACCGGAATCTTCGGCGACGAAAGTCTGCCATGTCTTGTCGGCGCGGCATTCGGCCAGCGCGCGATCGAACGAGGCCTGCGGATATTTCGGCGCGCGGATGTACGTCTTCTTGGCGATGGTATCGAGCTTGCCGGTCAGCCGCAGCGCCTGAAACGTCGGACCGTTCGGCTGCGCCGTCAGCTTGGAGTCGATCCAGGCGTACTGGCTTTCGACCAGCGAATAGGTTTTCGCCGGCGGCGCCTTGCGCCCGGTTTCGCCGCGCGCCACGGCTTCTTCCAACGCCTTGCGGCTGAATTCGGAAATATAGTCGAGCGGCTTCTCGCCGTCGCGCGGCTTGAAGGCGTCGACCCAGACGACGGACGTCAGGCGGTCGTGAATGCGTTCGACAGCGCCGGAGGCCGGCCAGCCGCCGAAGGAGTGCGCAACGAGGCACACGTCCCTGAGGTCTTCCCAGGTGACGAGATTGACGATGTCCGCGATCTGCGTGTCGAGCGTCACATCCTTGCTGAGGAGATGACTGCGATCGCCATTGCCGGTGAGCGATGGCGCGTAGACCTTGTGGCCGGCGCGTTCGAGGATCTCCGTCACGTGCCGCCAGCACCAGCCGCCATGATAGGCGCCGTGCACGAGCACAAAGGTCTTGCGCTTGGCCGCCTGCGCTTTGACTTCGTGCGCCGCGAGCAAGGCGGCAGCGCCCGCCCCGACCATTGTTGCGCGCCGCGTGAGCGCTGGCTCCGACATGGTGTATTCCCCCCGATGGATCGCGCCGTTGCCGGTCCGACCCGTGAAAGCACGGGCTGCGTCCCACCTCGGCGCGTCTTTTGATCGCAAAAAGTAAGCAGGCGACGTTCGTTTCGACGTCGATCTGGTTAGACCAGTCCCAGTTTAGGAACAAGCTAGGCGCCAGGGACAGGCGCGCGGGCTTACGCGATCACCGCTCGAGGATGCTCGATGCATGCGCCAGCACTTTGCGCATGACGGTCGGCAGCGCCTCCTCATGCGCCTGCGAAAGCTTCACCCAGCGTGCGCCCTTCGGCGCTTTGGTCGTCTTCGGTACGTCGGCGGTGAACACCGTCAGTTCGAGCGGGAAGTGCGTGAACACATGCGTGACGGCGCCCGGCAGGCGCCGCCATTGCGCCGCGAGGGGCGCGGCATCGCGCGCATCCTCGATGGCGAAGTCATGCGTCCAGGCGCTGCCCGGCACTTCGGTCATCTTGGCGAGCAGGCCTTTGTCGGGCCGCGTGCGCAGCAGGATATGCCCGTCGGCACGCAGCACGACGAAGGCCGCGCCGCGCCTGAGCTTGCCCTCGCGCTTGGGCGCCTTGCGCGGGAACGTCTCCTGATCGCCGCGTGCGCGCGCACGACAGACGTCGTTCCATGGACACAAGGCGCAGGCCGGCTTCTTCGGCGTGCAGATGGTCGCGCCGAGATCCATCATCGCCTGCGCGAAGTCGCCCGAGCGCGCGGGCGGCAGCAGCGACAGCGCCAGCTCCTTGATGCGCGGCTTTGACGCCGGCAGCGCGTCCTCGATGGCGAAGAGCCGCGTCACGACGCGCTCGACATTGCCGTCGACGGGTACGGCATCGGCGTCGAAGGCGATCGCCGCCACGGCGCTCGCGGTGTAGTCGCCGATGCCCGGCAAAGCCCGCAGGCCCTCGAGCGTCTCGGGAAAGATGCCGCCATGACGTTCGACCACCGCGACAGCGCAGGCGTGCAGATTGCGCGCGCGGGCGTAATAGCCGAGCCCCGCCCAGGCGCGGAGCACGTCGTCGAGGCTCGCTTTCGCAAGCGCCGTCACCGTCGGCCATTGCGCGAGGAACTTGGCGTAATAGGGCCCGACCGTCTTTACGGTCGTCTGCTGCAGCATGATCTCCGACAGCCAGACCCGGTACGGCTCCTGCCGCTGTCCTTTGCGGGCGCGCCACGGCAGCACGCGGGCATGGCGGTCGTACCAGGCGAGCAGCGCCTGCGGATCAACGAGTGCGTTCGCCGCAGGCCGTGCGGGTTCCCTCCCCCCTTGCGCGGGCGGGCTGGGAAGGGCCGCGCTTTTGCGCCGCGCGGGCGGCTTAGGCCCCTCCTCGCTCGCCGCAGTCGCCGACCTCCCCCGCAGGGAGGGAGGTGCAGAGAGCACATTACCCTCGCGTTCCACATCCGAAGCGTCGGTCTTCTTTCGGCGCGCTTTGCCGGCTGCTACTGTCATGCCGCCGACCTTGGCACGAGACACCCCTTCATGAGCAACCCCGCGCGCGGTTTTCCCCGGCCGTTGTCCGATCTGCTTGGCGCCACCCTGACGGATGTCATGAAGGCGCAAGGCTTTGCCTCGGGCGAAATCCTGGCGCGCTGGTCGACGATTGTCGGCCCGGAGATCGCCGCCTTCTGCGAGCCGCTCAAGATCAACTGGCCGCGGCCGAGCCCGAAGGCCGAAACCGGCGACGCACCGCCCGAACCCGCCACATTGGTGCTGCGGGTGGAAGGGCCGATGGCGCTCGAAATCCAGCACATGTCGGGCGCGATCCTGGAGCGGGTGAACCGTTTCTTCGGCTGGCAGGCGGTCGGCCGCCTCGCGCTGCGCCAGGCGCCCTTGCGCCGGCACACCCGCCGGCCGGTGCCGAAAGCGCCGGATCCGGCGCTCGTCGAGCGCATCGCCAGCACTTTGCCGGTCGAAGACGAGAATTTGCGCAATGCCTTGGCGCGGCTCGGCGCCGCGATCAAACGAAAGTGAGACACCGGCCGGGCGGCGCCGCCAGCCCGCCATTGCCACTTTTCAGAAGTCCAGCTAGCCAATGGCGGCGAAAACCCGCCTTTCAGCGAAGGAGCCTCCGTTGCAGATCACCCGCCGTGAGTTTTGTCAGGCCGGCGCCACCGTCGCGTTCGCGACCGCCCTCTTCGGCAGCACAGCGCTCCCCCTCGCCGGCGAGGCGTTCGCGCAGGCGCAGACGACGATCTCGCCCCTCGAGCTGATGAAGCCGGACGCGTTGCCGGACATGGCGCTCGGCGACGAGAAGGCGCCGGTCACGATCGTCGAATACGCCTCGATGACCTGCCCGCACTGCGCGCACTTCCAGGAAACCACCTTCCCGGACCTCAAGAAGCGCTACATCGATACCGGCAAGGTGCGTTACATCTTCCGCGAATTCCCGCTCGACAACCTGGCCGCCGCCGCCTCGATGCTGGCGCGCTGCGCCGCCGACACCGACTCGGGCAAATATTTCGCGCTGACCGACACGCTGTTCCGCCAGCAGCGCACCTGGGCTGTGGAAAAGCCGCTGCCGCCGCTCCTGGCGCTCGCCAAGCAGGCCGGCTTCACCGAGCAGACCTTCAACGCCTGCCTGTCGAACCAGAAGATTCTCGACGGCATCGAGAGCGCGCGCCAGCGCGCGATCAAGGACTTCAAGGTCCAGTCGACGCCGACCTTCTTCATCAACGGCGCGCAATATGCCGGCGCGATGACCATCGACGAGATCGCCAAGATCATCGATCCGCTGATCAAGAGCTGACCTCTGCCATTCCGGGCCGGCGTTCGAGCGCCGCGCCCGGAATACCGGCCCCAATCGATATGGTCTGACCGAAATCCCGGTTCGCGCGTCCTGCGCCCCGGCATGACCGATGCAACTGTATCGGCTTGCGTTCCAACAGCTATTTTCGCGCTGGAACCGCCCTATTTTCGCCGTTCCCACTCGCGAAATGTCTGGAAAACCAGCCTCGATTCGCGCGCGGCTGTTGCTCAACCGGGCCCGGCTGTTCATTCTCCCGGGCAATGCGGCAACTGATCATCACGGTCCGGGCCAGCACGCCGAATGCGGCGGATCGCCCGGCTGTTCTCCGTAACCGCCCGCGGGATGATGGGTTTTCTCCCTGGCACGCATGGCCTTACGAAAACATGCGTTTTCGAGCGGACATGCGAAGCGTGATTTATTGCGAGGCCTGACGTTATGAAGCTGACCCGGCTGCGCCTGTTGGGGTTCAAGACCTTCGTCGAACCGACCGATTTTCTCATCGAGCCGGGCCTTACCGGCGTGGTCGGTCCGAACGGTTGCGGCAAGTCAAACCTCGTCGAAGCTTTGCGCTGGGTCATGGGCGAGAACTCGCACAAGTCCATGCGCGCGGCGTCGATGGACGACGTCATCTTCAACGGCAACAATTCGCGCCCGGCGCGTAACAATGCCGAAGTGGCGATGACGATCGACAACAACGATCGCACCGCGCCGGCCGCCTTCAACGACACCGACATCCTGGAAATCGCCCGCCGCATCGAGCGCGAGTCCGGATCCAATTACCGCATTAACGGCCGCGACGTGCGCGCCCGCGACGTGCAGATCCTGTTCGCCGACGCCTCGACCGGCGCCCGCTCGCCGGCGCTCGTGCACCAGGGCCGCATCGGTGAGATCATTCAGGCCAAGCCCGAACAGCGCCGCCGCGTGCTGGAAGAAGCCGCCGGCGTTGCCGGCCTGCATGCGCGCCGCCACGAAGCCGAGCTGCGCCTGAAGGCGGCGGAAACCAACCTGCTGCGCGTCGAGGACGTGATCGGCCAGCTGACGACGCAGATGGAAGCGTTGAAGAAGCAGGCCCGTCAGGCCGTGCGCTATCGCACGGTGTCGGCGCAGGTGCGCAAGGCGGAAGCCACGCTGCACCACCTGCGCTGGCTGGCCGCGAGCTTTGAGGTGGCCGAAGCCGAACAGGCCAAGGATCTCGGCGTGCGCGAAGTCGCCGCCCGTACCGAAGCCGAAGCCGAAGCCTCCAAGCGCCAGACGCTTGCGGCGGCCTCGCTGCCCGAGCTGCGCGAGGCGGAAGCCGCCGCGGGCGCCGCGCTCCACCGCATCAAACTGGCGCTGGCCGACCTCGACCGCGAGGAGCAGCGCGCCAAGGACCGCATCGCCGAACTCGACAAGCGGCTGTACCAGTTCACCTCCGACAAGGAGCGCGAAGAGCGCCTCGTCGCCGACGCCGAGGAAGCCATCGCGCGCATCGCCGCGGAAGAAGAGACCATCCGCAACGAGGCCCACGCCAATGCCGGCCGCCGCTCCGGCGCCGACGCCCGCGTGGCCGAAGCCGACGCCGCGCTGTCGGAAGTGGAAAAGGTTTTCTCCGAGCTGACCGCCAAACTCGCGGACATGACCGCGCAGCGTAACCAGCTCGAGAACGTCGTGCGCGAGCACGCGAACCGCGCCGCGCGCATCGAAAGCGAGATGTTCGAGGTCGAGCGCGAACTGTCCGCGCTGCAGGCGAGCGAGGGCCCCGATCTCGCCGAGCTCACCGCCATCGTCGAAACGGCGCAGGCCGCGGCCGCCGCCGCCGACGCCGCCGCGCTCGCCGCGGAAGCCGCGCACCAGGAAGCGCGTCATGCGCTCGAAGCCTCGCGCGCGCCGCTCGCCGAAGCCGACCGCCGCGTGCAGCGCCTCGAGACCGAAGCCAAGACGCTCTCCAAGGTGCTCGCCGTCGACACCAAGAATCTGTGGCCGCCGGTCATGGACAGCGTCGCCGTCGACAAGGGCTACGAGAAGGCGCTCGGCGCCGCGCTGGGCGACGACCTCGACGCGCCGATCGATCCGTCCTCGCCGATGCGCTGGGCGGGCGCCGCCATCGATCCGACCGATCCGGCGCTGCCGGACGGCGTCGAATCCCTTGCCAAGCACGTCGCCGCGCCGGACGAACTCGCGCGCCGCCTGAGCCAGATCGGCGTCGTCGATCGTACCGAGGCGCAGCGTTTCATCGGCCAGCTCAAGCCGGGCCAGCGTCTCGTCTCGATCGAAGGCGATCTGTGGCGCTGGGACGGCTTCGCCGCCGACGCGCACGCCCCGACCGGCGCCGCGCGCCGTCTCGCCGAGCGCGCCCGCCTCGCCGAGATCGAATCCGAGCTCGAGATCGCGCGCGCCGAAGCGGAAGCCGCGCGTACGGCCACCGAGAACGCCGACCAGGCGCTGCGCGCCGCGGCCGCCGCCGAGACCGAAACGCGCGCCGCCATCCGCGAGCGCCAGCGCGAAGTCTCCACCGCGCGCGACCAGTACGAAGCCGCCGAGCGCGAAGCCAACCGCCACGCCGCGCGCAAGTCGGCTTTGTCGGAAGCACAGCAGCGCTTGACCGCGAGCCGCGACGAGATCGCCGCCGCCAAGGCCGAGGCC
>Ga0180216_1001596_pt1 | contig 19953 bp, 14 predicted proteins | sample eDN3rd37CBELigMG_FD_128879 | JGI IMG/M metagenome (GOLD analysis project Ga0180216, IMG submission 128879) | Enriched Miracle-Growth compost microbial communities from Emeryville, California, USA - eDNA 3rd pass 37_C BE-Lig MG (version 2)... ...
CTTGGACCCGATTCCCGGGGACGCATCCCCGCTCCGATTCCCAAGGCAATCATCATGCACCACACCTTGTTCGCCGCTGCTATGCGTTGGTTGGGGAAGCCGTCTTGGGCCGCGTTGGTGGTCATGGTCGCTGCAGTGACCTTGCTTCCGGGACCGGTGTCCGCCCAGCAACAAGACGCCACCAGCGTCGCCCCGCCTGAGGAATTGACCGGCCCGCCGCTGGTTACCTGTAAGGCTTGGGCCATCGCCGATGGCCGCACCGGCAAGCTGCTGTTTGGCCATAACGAGGACAAGAAGCTCGATAACGCCAGCACCACCAAGGTGATGACCATCCACCTGGTGTTGAAGCTGGCCGAGGCCGATCCGGCCGTGCTCGATGAAACGATCACGTTTTCGAAACGGGCTGATGAAACGGGCGGCAGCACCTCGGGCGTGCAGGCTGGCGAAAGCCTGACTGTGCGCGAGCTGCTTTACGGTTTGATGCTGCCCTCGGGCAACGACGCCAGCGTGGCTCTGGCCGAGCACTTTGGCAGCCGCTTTCCCGCGCTGAGTGAAACCGAGAAGGAAGCGATCGCCAAGGCAGGTGGTGCCGGCGGCGATGCCAACAAGACCGCGAACGGCAAGCCGGCCGAATCCAAGAACGGCAAAGCCAACGAAACTGGCGACGCGGCCAAGGCAGACAACGCGGCCGACGACGCCTACAACCGCTTTGTGGCCGAGATGAATCGCGAAGCGGCCCGGCTGGGGATGAAGAACACGCATTTCCAGAATCCTCATGGCCTGAGCGTGCCGGGCCACGGCACCACTGCCCGCGATCTGTTGATCCTGGCCCATACGGCAATGAAGAACCCGCTATTCCGCCAGTACGTTTCCACACGTGAGCATAAGTCGAAGCTGACCGCTGTCGACGGCAGCACACGCGAGGTTACGTGGCGGAACACGAATCAACTGCTGGGCATCAGCGGTTACGACGGCATCAAGACAGGCACCACCACCGCGGCCGGAGCGTGCCTGGTTTCCAGTGCTCGCCGCGGCGACGATCACTTGCTGATGGTCGTGCTCGGCTCCACCAGCTCTGATGCTCGGTATGTCGATTCGCGGAACCTGTACCGCTGGGCGTGGCAACAGCGGACCCAAGAGTAGCCAAGCGGGCTGCCTTCGTTCGCGCAGCAAGAACTCTTCGCCTGCGCCGTACGTATGCGCAATTACAGGCGAAGCCGATTCATCACGTTTCAAACGCACGTTTGAGCGGAGGCTGGAATTTGTTTGACCTTAATTTTCGGCTCCTCTAGATTCCTGAATGCCGGTTGCGTTGGCCTTATGCCCGAATTCCAGGGCTTGGCTACTTGTCCATTCGGTACGCTCATCGCTCCCCATCTCGTCTGTAACCGCAACTGGCTCTGAAGGGGCTCGGTAGTTTGCCGAGCGCATCGTGCTGTAGCGTCTTTTGCCCGATCGTATGAATCGCGATTGACGCTTGCGCGTGCGCTTTGCCCGAGCAGTTAGGGAGGTTTCCCCATGGCAATCCGCACGACCACGGTCACGATCAACGCCGCGTTCCTTCGCGAAATCAAGGAGGACAACCAGCGGCTCAAGGAACTGCTCGCCGAACTGCGGAGAGTGCTGGGCGGGCGGGGCAGGGCCTACGCGCTCTCTCGCCATGCGCTGATCGAAATGCTGAGCGACTTCCGCGACCAGTTGGCGACCCACTTCGCGCTGGAAGAGGCGTTCGGATATTTCGACGAACCGCTGATCGCCGCGCCGCGCCTGGCCGAGCGGGCCGAAGTGCTGCGGCAAGACCACGCTGGGCTATTCGTCCGCTTGTGCGGGCTGGTTGATCAGGCGGAGGACACTTTCCAGCGCGAACCGCACGAGCGGGCTTGCCGCCTCATCGCCGAGCAGTTCCGCCAGTTCGATGCCGACCTGCAAGCCCATGAGCAGGCCGAGAACGAACTGATCATGGAGGCCTTCAACGCCGATATCGGCGTGGGCGATTAAGACGCTGCCGGCAGCGGCCTGGCACCGTCGCAGGCAAGTGTCCGGCCCGGCGCTTGGAAGGTCTTTTCACGCGCCCGTCGCGGCCAGATGGCGACGCTCCGGCCTCGCCTTGGCGGTTCACGTAGCACAACTGTTGTTGTCGCTACAACCGGGCGGTCCAGCCGGCACGCGTTACGCTGCACCAGGGCAGACGAACTGCCGCGCAAGTGGCTTCTTTTCAAGAGCTTGCGTCCTTTGTTCATGGTTCCTGGGGGTGGCTGCGCTCGCGGTCCGAAGTTTGCTGCTGCATGGGGCGAGCTATAGAATAACCGGGCCATTGGTACGCGCATGCCGCGTGGTGGCTGCCGACTCGTCCCTCTGTACCCTGCCGATGCCCGGCCTGGGGCATAAGCAGCGTGCATACTTGTGCCTGGCGATGAACCGCGGTCCCCAAACCTTCCGTATGGATGGAAGCAGCAGCGGTGGTGCGGTCAGCAAGCCGGGCCGGTGGTTGCCCGCGGGCTGAGCGTGCGCTTTGGGGGCCGAGGTCAATCCAGTCTGGTACCAACAGGAAGGTAAGTGCTCCTTGGCGACTAAACCACGCAGCTTGGGCGACGTCCTGCAGGAATTCAGCCACCGCCGGCAATTGATGCAGGACGAACTCCATAAGGTCATCATCGGCCAGGACGACGTCATCGAGCAGGTGTTCGCGGCCATCTTCACCCGGGGGCATTGCCTGCTGGAAGGCGTGCCAGGGCTCGCCAAGACCCTGCTGGTGAGCACGCTTGCGCGCATTCTGGATATCGAGTTCAAGCGCATTCAGTTCACCCCGGACTTGATGCCGTCGGACATCACCGGCACCAACGTGCTGGAAGAAGACGAGAACGGCCGGCGCCACTTCCGCTTCGTACACGGGCCGGTGTTCACCAACATTCTGCTGGCCGACGAAATCAACCGCACGCCGCCCAAGACCCAGGCGGCGCTGCTCCAGGCGATGCAGGAACGCGAAGTTTCGGTGGGCCAGACCACGTATTCGCTGCCCGACCCGTTCTTTACGATCGCCACGCAGAACCCGATCGAGCAGGAAGGTACTTACCCGCTGCCGGAAGCCCAGCTCGACCGTTTCATGTTCAACATCAAGGTCGATTACCCGACGGCCGACGAAGAAGAACGCATCCTGGCGGCCACCACGCGGCAGGAAAAGCCCGAGGTCCGCAAGGTGCTCAAGGCCGAGGAAATCACCGTCGTCCAACAACTGGTCGGCAAGGTAGCGGTCAGCGAGTACGTGGTGAAGTACTGTGCCCGGCTGGTCCGGGCCACACGGCCGCGTGATCCATCGGCCCCCAAGTTTGTCAAAGAGTTGGTCGACTGGGGTGCGGGCCCGCGTGCCGGCCAGTTCTTGATCCAGGGCGGCAAGGCGCTAGCCGCGATGGATGGCCGCTTCTCGGTGGCGATCGACGACATCCGCCGCGTGGCGATTCCCGTGCTGCGGCATCGCGTGAGCGCCAACTTCCAGGCCCAGGCCGAAGGCATGACCACCGAGGACATCATTCGCCGGCTGCTGGAGCACGTGCCCACGCCCGAGGTCGAGAAGTTTGAACGTTGATGAACCGCATATCCCCGGTGGCGCGGTCGCGTAAGGCCAGTTGCATCTGGCCTGCCTTGTCATTTCGCTTTTCCAGTTGAGCCCACGGCCATGCCTGCCGCTGAGCAGTATCTCAAGCCCGAAGTCATCCGCCAGATTTCGCGGCTGGATCTGCGCGCGCAGTTCATCGTGCGGGGCTTTCTGCACGGTTTGCATGCCAGCCCATTCCACGGCTTTTCGGTCGAGTTCAGCGAACACCGCCGGTACACGCCGGGCGATGACCTGAAAGACATCGACTGGCTGGTCTACGCCAAGACCGATAAGTACTACGTCAAGAAGTTCGAGGCTGAGACCAACATCACCGGCTACCTGGTGATGGATCTTAGCCAATCGATGGGCTACACCTACCGGCAGGAACTGACCAAGTTCGAGTACAGCATCTGCCTGGCCGCGGCGCTGTGCTACCTGATGATCCACCAGCAGGACCCCTGCGGACTGATTGCGTTCGACGAGCGCATCCGTCACAGCCTGCCGCCACGGTCCAAACGCACGCAGTTGGCCAACGTGTTGAGCCTGCTGGCCAAGCTTGAGCCGACTGGCCAGACCGAAATCGCCAAGAGCCTGGTGCAGATCGCCGCCATGCTCCGCCAGAGGGCGCTGTTGATGATCTTCTCGGACCTGCTGGCCGATCCTGAGCCGGTGATCCAGGCTCTTCGCCAACTGCGGCATGGCGGGCACGACGTGATCCTGTTCCACGTGCTCGACGAAGCCGAAGTGAAGTTCCCGTTCTCGGGCATCGTCGAGTTTGAAGAGCCTGAAACGAGCGAGCGGCTGCAAGTCGATGCCAGCAACTACAAGCAAGATTACCTGGCAGAGCTCGAGAATTTCCGCGAACACTTCCGCCGCGAGTGCATTCAAAGCGGCGTCGATTATGTCCCGCTGGATACCAGCATGCAGTTCGACAAGGCCCTGATGGAATACCTGTTGAGCCGCCGCAGCCGGCGCTAAAGCGGGGGAGGGCGGCAGACTTCGCGGCGTGCCCGCTGGCGGTGCTGCCGACGCTCAACCGCACCTGGAGCAATACACGCACCAACGGCCGTTATGGAATTCTTGAACTTCGGAATGGCGTTTTTTGCGGCATCGGCGGCAGTGCCGGTGATCCTGCATTTGATCATGCGCCAAAATCCGAAGCACGTGGTCTTTCCGGCCCTGCGGTTTGTGCGGCAGCGCAACGAAGCCAATCGCCGCAAACTTCGGTTGCGGCACCTGGTGCTGCTGGCCCTGCGAGCCGGGGCGCTGATCTTTCTGGCGTTTGCCTTGGCGAGGCTCACGCTAACCACGTCGGGCGCGCTGGTTAGCCAGGCGGCCCCCGTATCGGCCGTGATGGTGTTCGATACCTCGCCGCGGATGAGCTACGAGCAGGACAACCAAACGCGGCTGGCTGCGGCCGTGGAAATCGCCCAAGAGCTGCTAAACAACCTGCCGCCCAAGAGCGAAATCGCCATCTTCGATACCTCGGGCGACTTGGTGAACTATGCCCAGGATATGCAGCTTGCCAAGGATCGGCTGGAGCGGTTGCAGTTCAACCCGGGCTCGCTCGACATGCTCTCCACGCTGGAAGACGCAGTGCGGCTGCTGACGCAGGCCAGCCACGAGGTGCAAGAGCTGTACATCTTCACCGACCTGTCAGAGGCCACGTGGCATGAATCGCTAGCGGCCCGGCTGCAAGCCCTGCTGAGCGATGCCCCGGATGCGGCCCGGTTTGTGATCGACGTAGGCAGCCTCGAGCCACGCAACACGGCCTTGGGCAACCTGGAACTCTCGGCGGAAACGCTGCCCCGCAATACCGAGCTGGCCGTGCGGCTGCCGGTGTCGCGCGTCGGCGGCAGCGTCGAAAAGGAACTGCAATGGTTTCTGCATCACTGGGAAGATGGCGAGGCTAAGACCGAACTCAAAGGCCAAACCTTCTTCACTCAGCAGGACGGCGACTCGCAGATTATCGAGTTTCGGATCAGCACTCTGGACCTGAAGCCAGGCATCTACCAGGGCGAGGTGCGATTGGTCGGCCGCAAGGACGATGGCCTGCAATTGGACGACCAGCGGTTCTTCACCTTCCGGGTGCAGCCGCCGTGGCGGGTGTTGATCGCCTCGCCGGCTCCGGCCGAGAGTTACGCGTTCGACCTGCACGGCGCCCTGGCCCCGCCCGCGCTACGTAAGGAAGACCGCAGCCGCTTCGAATGTACGGTGATGACGCTGACGCAGTTAGAAAGCGCCAAGCTCGACAACTATCACGTGGTGGCGCTGCTCGATCCCACGCCGCTCTCTGATGCGGCCTGGGATCAACTGTATCAATACGTGAATGCGGGCGGACGGCTGGCGATCTTTCTCGGACGCGAGGCCGGCGCGCCCGATGCCTCGTTCAACGCCGAGGCCGCGCAGCGGCTGCTACCTGGCAAGTTGGGCCCGCCTGCCCGGTGGCCCGATGGAATCTTCCTCACCACCGATCGCAACAGCCACCCGCTGCTGCGCGCGTTCCAGAAGCTTGAAGGCGTGCCGTGGCGCAATTTCCCGGTGTTTCGCTTCTGGCCCGTGGAGCAATTGAACGAGCAGGCCCGCATCATCACCCAGTACACCAATGGGCAGCCGGCGATTCTGGAACGTGACGTCGGCCGTGGCCACGTGCTGCTGATGACCACGCCTATTTCCGACGAACTGGACGAAACTGCCTGGAATACGCTGCCCACGGGGCTGGAACCGTGGCCGTTCGTGATGCTGGCCAATGAGACCATGTTGTACCTGGTGGGCGGGGAAGCGCAGACGTTCAACTATGTCGCCCAGCCGCAACTACGGGCGGAACTCGCGCTGGAAGGCACCACCGGCATCCCGCGTTACCTGCTGACATTCCCCGATGGGCGGCAAGACAACCCGCTTTCCAACCCCAACGAGCCACGGATCACAATCCCCGGCATTGCGCAGGTGGGCAATTACCGCGTGCAAGGCGGCACGGCCGATAGTCCGGTGGAATTGGGCTTCAGCGTGAACTACGGCCCCGAGCAAAGCCAACTGGCGCGCCTTACGCCTGAGCAACTGAAGGTCACGTTTGGCAGCTTTGAACCGTCTGTGGTACGCTCGTCGGGAGAGCTGAAACGGATTGCCCGCACGCGCCGCGAGGGGCAAGAACTGTTCCCCTGGCTGATCATGCTGGTGGCGGTGCTGTTGGCCGCCGAGCACGTGCTGGCGAACGTGTTTTATGGCATGCGGGAAAAGCCGCGGTATCGGCATCCTTGGGAACGGGAGGAGACATGACGTTTGCCCGTTCGATTCCGCATCGCCTCAGAATGACGGCCATCGCGTTGGCGTTGGCCGCTGTTGCTTTGGCGGGCACCGTTTCCCCGGCCGGGGCCTGGCAAGAGCCGGGACCTGCGTCGGCGTCGGTCGACGATTCGGCCGTGCGCCGCGTCGCTCCCACGCCCGACGCCGCTGCAAGCGACACAACGACCGCGCAAGCTTCGCCTGCTCCTCCTGACAGCGTGCCGACGCCTGAACCTCGCTCGCCCGGCAATGAGCCGGCTGAAGAACCCCCCGGCATCGAGGCAGAGCCAGAAGGTACCGGACTGCGCCTCACCTGGGAGCCGGTTGGTGGTTTGGCGGTGGTGGCGGTCATTATCGGGGTATTGTTTGCGCTGCTTCTGCTGGCGCCCTCGCACGGCCGCATGACGTTCCAGCGCCGGCTGGTTCTGACCGTCTTGCGGGGGCTCACGATCCTGCTGTTGTTCCTGGTGATGCTGCGGCCCACGCTCACGTACCGCACCATCGAACGGCAGGAGGCACAGCTTTATGTGGTCGTCGACGGTTCGCGCAGCATGCAAACCAAGGACGACGGCACCCATTCGCGGTTCGACCGCGTGCGCGATTTGATCCAGAATGCGCTGCCGGCCCTGAACGACCTGAGCGAGGATATCCAGGTACAGTTCCTGGTCTTCGACAACGAGCTGCGCGAGCTGCCGTTTGAAAACGGCAACCTGGCCTGGGGCGATACCACCGCCGATGGCGACGAATCGGCCATCGGGTGGACGCTCGTTGAGATTCGTCGCCGTGCCGCCGGCAAACGCGTGATCGGCCTGGTGTTGCTTTCCGACGGCCACCAGAACGCCAACCCGCCCAAGGATCTGGGGCCGCAACAGGCGGCGGATCGCATCCGCGAGTTTCCTGTTTTCCCCGTGGTGTTTGGTCGCACCGACCAGGGCGGCGGAGCCCGCGACCTCGACCTGGTGGAGATGAACGCCAACCGCACGGTGTTCGTCAAGAACGAACTCACGGTGGCTGGCGTGGTCAAGGTTTCCGGCTATGTGAACGAGGAGATTCCCGTTCAACTGCTGTTTGAAACCTCGCCCGGCAAGATGGAGGTGGTGGAAACCACGCGGATTCGGGCCGCCAGCGACGGCGAGTTGATCCCGATCGAATTGACCTACGCGCCGCAGGAAGTGGGCGAGTTCAAGGTGACGCTGCGCGTAGGCGAACAGCCGGGCGAACTACTTACCACCAACAACGAACGCAGCTCGTTCGTCAATGTGCTCGACGGCGGTCTCAATGTGCTGTACGTGGAAGGCGCCCTGCGGGTCGAACAGCGGTTCTTGCGGCGTTCGCTTGATGCCTCGCCCGACATCCACGTCGACTACATCCGGCTCGACGCCCAGCATCCCAACCAGCGCAGCGATGCGGTGAACGAGATCCTGCAAGCGGGGCTGGTGCCGGGCAAGTACGACGTGTTCATTCTGGGTGACGTCGATTCGCGGGCGTTCCTCGAAGGCGAATTGGCGGCCCTGCGCGACTGTGTTTCCAACGGCGCCGGCCTCATCATGCTGGGCGGGTTTCATACCTTCGGGGCCGGCGGCTATGCGAGCACGCCGCTTCAGGACGTGCTTCCGGTGCGGATGACCAACCTGGAACGCCAGGACTTCGACCAGCCGATCCGGACCGACCTGCACCTAAGCGGACCGCTGAAAGTGGTGCCCAAGCAGGCGGCCGGGCAGCATTACCTGACGCAGATCACGTCGCCGGAGAAGAACGCCTCGCGGTGGCTGGAGTTGCCGCCGCTGGACGGGGCTAATCGGCTAACCAGCCGCGACGCGACCGTGCTGCTGGAAACCGAAAAGCAATCGCCGCTGCTGTTGGCGAGCAGTTTTGGCCGTGGGCGTGTGTTAGCATTCGCGGCCGATGGCACCTGGCGGTGGTGGACGCACGGCTTCCAAACCGAGCACCGCCGGTTCTGGCGGCAAGTGATCCTGTGGCTGGCCCAGCGCGACGACGTCCGCCAAGGCAAGGTTTGGGTCGAAGTCGATCAGCCCCGCTTGCGACGCGGCAGCCAGGTGAACGTGGCGGCCGGTGCCTTTGATCCCCAGGGCAATCCCGTCGCCGGTGCGCGGATGGAAGGCGAACTGGTCCACCCTGACGGCACGCGCACGTCGATCAAGTTTACCGAACAGAACGACGAGTTTGCCGCCGCGCTTGCCCGAGACGTGATTGCCGCCCCAGGCGATTACACGGTGCTGGTCAAGGCAACCGATGGCAGCGGTGAGCTGGGCCAGGCGCGCACGCGTTTCCTGGTCTACGAAGAAGACCTGGAACTTGCCCGGCCCGAGGCCGACCTGACCGCCATGCAAGGTTTGGCCGATCGTACGCCGGGCGGCCGCGTGTACGCGCCCGAGGAGTTCGATCAGTTGCTGGAGCAACTCCGCCAGGCTCCTAAGTCGCTGGAGCGGCCCGTGGATTCACCGCCGACCACGTTGTGGGACAAGTGGCCGGTGATGGTGATGTTTATCCTGCTACTGAGCGCGGAGTGGGCCCTGCGCAAAAAGTGGGGCCTGGTCTAACTGCTGCCGCTTACTTGCGTCCGCGAGAACGGCCGCCCTTGGATCGGTTCTCGATATTGGCGTTGATCACCACGCCCACCGTCTCTTCCCACGACGGGATGTTCTTGTGGTTCTTGAGGCGGTGTGCGGCCGAGTCGTCGTCGGAATCGTCGGCTTCGTCTAACTCGTGATCAGCATCCTCCGCCACCGGAGCCGGAGCGGGCGTGGCTGGGGCCGGCGGCTGCGATTCGGTGCGACCGTTCTCGGTTGCAGCCGCCTCGGGGCCCTTCTTCGACTTGCGCTTGCGACGCCGGCGGCGTTTCTTCTCGGGTTCTTTGACCTCTTCGACGTCGTCGACCCAGACTTCGGCCGCGAACCGTTCCTCAACGACCACTTCTTCGGCGTAGGCGACGACTTCGTGATCGTCGTCGTCCTCGTCGACCAGGGCGCCGGCCACGGCTTCCTCGGCCAGCGTGGCAAAGTCTTCGTCGAAGGTGTCGACTTCGTTTTCGTCAACGATTTCAACGCGCCGCTTGGCCGGCTTGTCCGTCGCGGCGGCATCGTCCTTCTTGCCCTTGCGCCGGCGGCGGCGACGCCGCTTCTTCTTGGGTTCTTCAGCTTCGTCTTCGGCCTCGGCAGCGGCGTGCGTGGGCATTTCCGGCACGTCGTCGATTTCGGCTTCGGCAACGAATTCCACCTCGCGCTCGGCGGCAGCCGGTTCGCGCTCCTGGTCGCGGCGCCGGCCGCGCCGTTCGCGTCGGCGGCGGTCGCCTCGTTCACCCCGTTCGCTGCGTTCCGGGCGGTCTTCGCCGCGGGCCTCGACGGCCGCTTCTTCCTGGGCTGCTACTTGCGGCTCGACAGGCTGAGCCGGTTCAGGCTGTTTGACTTCGGGAGCCGGCGCTTCGCGGGGCGGAGCGGGCTGGGGCTTGGGACGCTCGGAGACGGGGGCCGGCGAGGCCTTGGGAGGCGGTTCCAGACCTAGGCTGCGAGCGATTCCCTCCCAGTCGGTCGGGCCGGTCGAAGCGGGCCGTACCGCGCTGCTGCGCCGTTCTGGACGGGGCGTAGGCGGTGCGGCGGGCCGCTGCGGCCGGCTGGGCGGCTGCTGCGGCTCGATCCCAAGTTGCCGGATCAATTCATCCCAGTGTTCCTGCGAGTGCGAATCGCTCATCGTATCCTGACTTGCAACTAAGCTGTATTGTTGAAGGACGCCGCGCGTCCACTTCTGGCATACCCGTTTAACTGCTTGCACCGCGTGCCAGCCGCCGATCCGCCGCTAGCTGCTAAGCGTTCTCGCTCGCACGGCCTTGACCAGGCCCGGGGGCCATGCCGATCGGCAAGCAGAAGTCGATCAATCGCAATAACTTATGGTGTCGGGGGCCCGGCGATCAAGCGGCAGACTTGCCGCGACGGTAGGCCCGCTGGTGTGATTCGTGGCCGGTTGCCGAGGAGTCGAGCCGTTGCATTCCCCCCGACCGGGCTGCGGTTCTAAGAATTATAAAGCCCGCTTGCAAAGCTGGGAAGCAGACTTAACCCGGCTCGCCGCGGAGTATGCCGCAGTAGATTAAGTAGGCAAACTGGCTTGGCGACGGAGTTTGCGGCGTTGCCACTCCAAGCTCGGCTGGCTACTTCGAGCCGTGTGCATGATGCGTTAAAATACGGGGGGCACGCGGAGTGAACCGCCGCGGCCCACGACGGTTTGGTCGATCCTGTCACGCCTGGTACAAGGAGTTTGCGATGATCGCGGTGCGGTACCTGCTGGTCGTTTCGCTGCTTATGACGGTCGCCGCTCCCCTCGCGGCCCAAGACGCCAAGGAAAAGAAGTTCGACCAGGCTGAGCTGGAAAAGAAGTTTGCCGAAACCATGTCGGGCGCCACGATGACCGGCCATTTCACGGTCATTGGCTCCGACAAGCCGCCCCGCAAGGAAACCTACACGCTGGGCCGCGTCTACAAGGCCAAGACAGGCGATTACTGGATCTTCGAAACCCGGATCCAATACGGCGACAACGACGTGACCCTGCCGCTGTCGATCCCGGTGTTGTGGGCTGGTGATACGGCGGTGATCACCGTGGATAAAGTTCCGGTGCCGCCGCTGGGCGTGTATTCGGCCCGGGTGCTCGTGCACAACAACCAGTATGCTGGCACGTGGGATGGCGGCAATCACGGCGGCATGCTATTTGGCACCATTACGCCCGCCAGCAAGAAAGACGGCGAGGACGCCAAGAATAGCGGCGATAAGCAGTAACCTCCGCCTTACTGGCCCCGCCCTTGCGGCACGCGTTCCAAGTGCCGCCGCACACGTTCATTACGCTTGACGGATTATTTCACCAGTTTCGGATAGGAGCCGAAGGATGAGGTCCATTTTCACCGCCATCGTGTTGTTGATCGTGGTGGGGGCCGTGGCGTTATGGATGGGCTGGATCTCCTTCGGGACCACCAACGAAGGCGATACTGAGATCATCATTCACAAGCAGAAGATCAAGGAAGACGTGGGAACTGCCGTCGAACGTGGCAAGCACGCACTGGAACGCGAGGAATCGGAGGTCGCTCCGCAGCCCTCGTTGCCGAGCAACTAGCCTTCGACTGTCCGCCATGAGCAATCAGCCAACCGCCACCGAGCCGGCCACCATTCGCCTGGGCGACGTGGCACATACCCGCAGCGGCGATAAAGGCAATCACGCCAACATTGGCGTCATTGCCTATACGCGCGTCGGGTTTGAGTTTCTGCGGCGGGAGCTAACGGCCGAGCGGATGGCGGAGTTTTTTGCCGGCCTGGGAACGTCGCGGGTCGAGCGGTTCGAGCTGCCGGGCATCGGCGCCCTGAACTTCGTCCTGTACGATTGCCTGGCGGGCGGAGCCAGCCGCTCGCTGCGGATCGATACCCAGGGCAAGTTGCTGGGCACGGCGGCTCTGGAACTGCGTCTGCCTCGCCCCGCCAACCTGGCTCAGATGGAAAGAACGCAACCATGACTGCCCCACTCGTCCGCGTGAACGTCCATCAGCACGCCGGCACGATCATCCTCAACCGGCCCGACAAGCGCAACGCCTTGAGCCGCGCGCTGATCGGCGAGATCGCCCAGGCGCTGGACGATTTGCACCAGGAACGCCGGGTGCGGGCCGTGATTCTGACCGGGGCCGGTTCAGCCTTCTGTGCCGGCATGGACCTGCAAGAGATGCAGGAAACCAGCCAGCAGGAGCGGCCGCACGATCAATGGCAGCACGACGCGGAGATCTACCAGGAACTGCTGGAGAAGATGCTCCGCTTCCCCAAGCCGATCATCGCCGCCGTCAACGGGCCCGCGGTGGCCGGCGGGGCAGGGCTTGTGCTCGCCTGCGATATTGTGCTGGCGGCGCACGAGGCACGCTTCGGGCTGCCGGAGCCGCTGCGGGGCATCGTGGCCGGGCTGGTGACGCCGCTCTTGGTGTTCCGCATTGGCGGCGGCCAAGCGGCCAACCTGCTGCTGACCTCGCGGCTGATCGACAGTGCCGAATCCTACCGGATCGGCCTGTTCCACGAGCTGGTGGTCGGCGACAAGCTGTGGGCTCGTGCCGTGGAAGTGGCTGGCGAGTGTGCCAAGGGGGCACCCGAGGCGCTCCAACTCACCAAGAAGATGTTGAACGAAACGGTGGGCGAGCACCTGAACGTGCTGCTTTCGGCGGGGGCGGCGGTAAGTGCCACGGCGCGGACTACCGATGCTGCGCGGGAAGGCCTGGCCGCGTTCCTCGAGAAGCGCGAGCCCGACTGGCTGAAGCAGCCGGGCAAATGAGTTGCGTGCCGTGCGGTTTAGTCGCCCGCCAGAGATTGCGGCAGCCGCCCGATTCGTGGCGTGCTGCGTTCTTGCCCGCCATTTTGAGTTATTCCAACCGTTGATCGTTCACGCCGGCCGTAAAGTCTCATGCCGCCCGATTCCGACCAGCACTCGCAAACCGCCATCGTTGTATGGATCGTGCTGGGCGTGTTCTTGTGGGGGGCCATCCAAGCCGTCGGCGCCTACTTGCTGAACTTGAATGTCTGGCGGGCGGTCGTCGTTCTGGGATTCGTGAACGGCTTTCTGTTCTTCTGGCTGTTTCTGCTGTGGCTGAACCGCCGCCGCAGAAACATCGAATAGCCGCACGCGCAAGCAGCTTTTGAAAGCCCTTGCGGATCAACGAGCGCGGCGCTAGCGGTCGCTATCGATCACCGTGGAGAGGGCCCGTTCGACCGTTTCCGACCAGGGCGGGCGATGCAGCATATGCGTGGCCGGGGCATGCAGTGCCGGGGCGTGCAGCGGTGTCGCATGCGGTCGCGGGGCCGGCGGGGTAGGTTGCGGCGGTGCGACTGTGGCCGGCTTCTCTGCTTCTGCACGCGGCTTGGCCGATTTGCTTTCGGGCTCATTGCTTACGCTGCACCGCAGCATGAAGCCGAGCACCACCAGGAACTGGCCGGCAAAAGCCGAGAGCAAACAAAGCGGCCATACCGGGCTGCTGCCTTTGGAGCCCATCCCGGTTGCCGTGAACAGCACCGAAGAGAACACCAGCCCCATCGCTCCCAGGCAAACCAGGAACCATCCCCCGGCCGCCCACCAGCGACCGCTGGGCAGCTTGACGGCTTCTTCGTCCGGCTCGCTGGCAGGTGTCGCCACTGTGTTGGTCGGCGTGCAGGGCTCAGAAGCAAGGCAATCGGCCAGGCTGAACGCGTCGTCCGCCTCCCAAGGCGAAACGATCAAATGCGACGTCCGCCGAATCAACCGCCGCACCTCGGCCAGCTCCTCGTCCAACTGTTCGTCGTGAAGATCGGGACAAGGGGCGTGGCGGCGCAACGCACGGGGCGGTTCGGTTGCCGTGGTTGCCTCGGGCTGCTTGCTGGCTTCGCCGGCCGGCGCGATCGGGCGATTGGTTGGGACGGCGGGCTCCGAGGCCTCGTCTCGCTCCACCAGGGCGGCACCCGGCAAGACGGCCGCGCACACGCCGCAGCGCAGCACCGATTCGTGCGGCTGCTGCTGGGGCGGTACATCGAGCTTGCAGCGATGGCACCACATGCTGGGCAAAGGTTTCCGATCGGGCAGAGGTGCAAACCGAGAAGGGCAATCAACCCTTGTTTCGGCTGGCAAGCCCGGCAAGCTGTAACGATTTTGCCGGCTGCTCCAACTTTGGCGGTTGCCACGCCCGGCGGTTGCCAGCACCGCTGGCGGCCTACCGCACCAGCACCAGCTTGATCAGTTCGGGAGGGCAGCGGTACCGCAGCGGAGTCTTGCCCGAGATGCCCTGGCTTACGTGCATCACCGTGGGCGGCAGTTCAAACGTGCCGGAGGCGTACCGCGCGCCGTAAAAGCTGGGCGAGATCAAGGGGCCAATGCCCGGCAAGCGAATCTGGCCGCCATGCGTATGCCCGGCCAGCATCAGGTCGAAGTGCCGCTGCCGGGCCCAGTGGATCTGATCGGGCGAGTGCGAAAGTAAGATGCGCAGCGGGGCGCCATCTGCCGAGGCATCCAGCGGATTATCGGCGGCCGGCTTGAACCACGGCAATTCATTCCCGGCCAGCAGGATCGATGCGCCGTTGTGTTCGATGGTCACGGCGCGGCCGCTGAGTTGTTCGATCCCAAGCTCGGCCAACTTGGCTCGTAGCCGGGCGGTATCGATCCGCCGGTCATGGTTTCCCAGCACGCACCATACGCCCAGCGGAGCCTGGAGTTTGCCCAGGGTTTCCGGCAGCCATTCCACCAGGGCGCTCTTATCGAGCAGGTCGCCGGTAATAGCAATCAGGTCGGCGTTCAACTGGTTGGCCCGCCGCACGACCTCTTCGAAATAAGCCCGCTCGATTTTGCCGGTGTAATGCAAATCGGAGAGGTGCGCGATGCTCAGGCCGGCCAGTTCCGACGGCAGACGCGGAATGCGCACGTGTTTCTCGCGGATATCGAGCTGCAGCGACTGATTGCCGGGCAGCCGGACTAGCCAGCCTCGCGGGCCGGGCGCCGCCAGCGGTTGGCCCAGCACGGCGGCCACGTCGATCTGCTGGCTGTGATCAGCCACCAGGCACGCCGGCGGACGCGACGTGTAATAGCGGTAGAGGAACCGCGGCACGCCCACCACGGCAATCAGCGAACAAAGCCCCAGGTAGAGCCACACCGCCGGGCCTGCTTCGGCCAGCGCGGTCGGCCACGCCGAGACGCTGGAGTCGGCGGGCGATAGCAACCAACACACCAAGGCAACGGCCACGGCTGCTGGCCCCAGCACGGCCACCGCCAGCGTGCCATAGTTGATCGCCTTTTGCAGCGGGCGAGGGCATTGCACTGCATTGATCCAGTTATGCAGCACAATCCACAGGGCGAAGTGGCCCAGGGCAGCGACCAAGCCCAGCAGGGGGAAAAACCAAGTCATTGAAAAAGGGGGGCAGTTAAAGCAGGGCGGGGGGCCAGGGATACCCAACAGCCCTGGCAGCCATGCGCAACACGAGACAGCGGGGGGGCACGTCACACGACAGGCCCATGCCGGTTTTGTGACCAATTTACCGGCAGAACGCAATGGCGTTAGAGGGGCGATGCCCGCCGATGCGGGGCGAAGACAAAAACGCTCCCCAAGAATGGCCGCAGCCTCGCACTACGTGGTGAGCTTCACCGTGCAGGGCGAGAGCAGCGTTTGCTCCACCGTTTGCAGCAGCTGGTCCAGGCGGAACGGCTTGTACAGCACGTTCTGCACGCCAGCCTGGCGCGCCTTGACCAGCGAGTGCGACGGATCGTAGCCAAAGCCGGTCATCAGCACCAGCGGCAGCGGGTCCATGATCGGCTGGAGCTTTTGCAGCAGCTCGTAACCGTTGAAGTCCGGCAGGCGGATATCGGCAATCACGCAGTCGTACTGCTCGTCGTGGGCCGCGTTGCGGACCATGAACACGGCCTCGCCGCCATTGTGAGCTGTCTCGACCACACAGCCATACCGTTCTAGCAGGGCGTGGGCAGCGCTGCGGACCGAATCGTCGGCATCGGCCACCAGTACCCGAATCCCGCGCAGCAAGGGCCGTTCCTCGATCTGCCACGGCTGCGGCAGGGCCGTGCTGGGAGCCATCTTCTGGCCCACCTTCTGGATCACCTGCTTGATGTCGCGGGCGTTCCGCAAGATCCGCTGAAGCCGTTCCACGACCTCGGGCTCGTGCCCGATGTACCGCTCCATGATGTTGACGGCTTCATTAAGGATTTCGTCGATCGGCAGGGCGACAGCGCTATGGATCGCCTCGACGCTGGTCATGGCCGTGCTAGCCTGTTCGGCCGCCAGCAGGTCGAGCGTGTTGAGGGCCACCGCCACGTCGCGGCTGAAGATCTCCAGGAATTGGAGATCGCTTTCGGTGAAAGCACGCGGCTCGGGGCTTTCGACGTTAAACGTGCCCATGACCTCGTCGTGCAAGATCAGGGGGACAGTCAGCGAGCTTTTCGCGCCCTTAGAGCCTTCCAGGTACAGCGGGTCCTGGGTGGTGTCTTCACACAGATAGCTCTTGCCGGTGGCGGCCACGAAGCCGGTCACGCCGTTATTCTGCGGCTGGGCGTACAGCACGCGCTGTTCGGCGGCCGGGTCCATGCCGACGGCCAGCAGCGGTTCGAGCCGGCCGGTGGCCGAATCCAGCAGACGGATCTCGATCACGTCGAACTGGAGCAGGTCCTTGGTGAAGTGCAGGATGTTGGACTTCACCAGCTCGATCCGGTCGGCGACCGGCATATCGAGAATTTCTTCGGGCTTGAGGTCGGCTAGTTCGATGCCTGCCTGGTGGATGGCGGCCAGCTTCTGCTGCTGTAGGACCTCGTTGGTGACGTCGCGGACCGTCACGATCAGATTGCGGGGACGCCCGTCGTGCTCGGTAACCGGGGCGGCGTGCACCTGGAAATAGCGGTTATCGCTTGTGCGGAGTGTGGAACCGCTGGGGCGGCCCGTGGCCAGTGCCGTATGGAAGGGACAGAAGTCCGGTCCCAGGATCTCGGGGCTGCCCAGGGCCTGGTAGAAGTTGGCGTTGATGATCGCGTCCTGACCGCTCCAGCGTTTGAAGCAGTCGTTGGCCCAGATCACCTCGTTCTCGATGTTGAGGAGGACGACGCCATCGGGCATGCCCTCCAAGATGCGCTCGCTTTGGAGCAGGCGACCGAGTTCGACGGCCTCCTTGAGATGTTCGGAGGCGAACAGAATCCCGGCAAAGTCCTCCTGCGCTCCCTCCAACTGCTGGACAGCAGCCGAGGGCGAGGGGGCGGTGACAAGTTCGCAATCCTTCCGCAACGACGCGGCAAGCGTGGCGGTATGGGGCGAGTCGTCAATCAGCAGGATTTTCGGTTTATGCGCCAAGCCCCTACACTCCCTGGGGAAAGGCCGAAAGCTTCCCATAATCCATTGTAGTCGTTAGCCCCTGGCGAACAAGCCACATCGCTAGCATCGGCTAACCTTGCGTACAACCCTGAAGCGAAACCTGTCAGATTGTACCGGTGGCGTAATCCACAGAGGCCGCATGCCCCCTGCGGCGTGCGCAACGGGGGTGGGCTGTAAGCCGGGGGCCTGCCGTTGGCGTTTCACCAGCTTACGTCCAGTTACTTCCGGGAAAAATGTGTGCAATTCATTCTTCCCCGGGCCCGACGTGCCGGGAAGATAACCCGCTCCAACGTCTTTGGCCATGGCACGTTTGGGCTAGCGCGGCAGCACGGCGCCGCTGGCTCGCATGTAAGATCGGCGGCTGCGCGCCATTGCTAAAGACGCTGCCCATCGGGTTACCAGATTGCCTGTGAGGGAATGCCCTCTGCATGGGGCAATTGCCTCCAGACGCCGTCGGGTTATAGCGGTCCGCCGGCTGGCCCCGTGGCCCATACGTATAATCGGCACCCGCTCGATATGGCTAGGGCGATGGCGCGGTTTCTACCAGTTCGATACGCCGCCAGTCGATGAAGGCCTGATCGCCCAACGGCCAGGGCACAATCGCCAGCGTGACACGCTTCCCTTGGTACCGCTCCAGGGGGACGGTCATCGGCTCGACCTCGCGTGTCGACGATCGCCGCGGCACCGTGAAACGGCCAGCAACCTCGCCATCGACCTCTATTTGGATTACGGCCGGAGTGGTGTCTTCGGTTTGCTGCCAGGCATCGATCCGCAGTGTCGCTCCCTGTTCGGGGATGTCCACCTGCCGAGTCAGCCTCGCTAGCGGCACCCGAAACTGCGTCTGTACCCGCCAGGCGGGATCCGCCTCGTTGGTGAGCTTGTCCCAGTAGTTGACCAGCTTGACCACGGCCGGATCGTGCTCGCCATCGGGCTCCAGCCGCCAGCCTTCCCAGGCAGGCAGGGCGTGCACCGCCCGGCGGGCGACTTCGCGCTCCAGCCCTGCGGGATCGAGCACGATGGTGCCTTCGAGCCAGTTGAGCATGTCGCGAATGTTAAGCGGATCGGCGCCCGCCGGCCGGGCGCCGTAGCAAGCGTCGACCACCAGGCTCAGTTCTGCCGGTAGCGTCGGCTGGAGCTTCAGAGGGCCGGGATCGTGCAGCTCGCGGCTGCCGATCAAATAGTTGCTGGCATACAGCGGTTTGGTGCCTTGAAGGATGCTGGCTTTGACACAGCCGCCCCGGGCTCCCACGCTTTCGTCCAGCCCCAGCCGAATCGATAGCTCCTGGGCGCAGGCAGGCACGGCGAACTTCAGCCGGCAGGGGGCATGCACGCCCAGCCCCCAATCAAACTCCCGGCCGGCGCATCGCAGCCGGTTGCCGTGGACGTTGCGATCCAGTTGCCATGGCCAATGGCTCGCCGTGGCCAGCGAAAGTGAATCGCCCTGCGTGGCCAAGGCCGCTTCGTCCTTGGTTTCATCGGCCGGCATTTCAAAGTGCAGCCGGCTGATTGGCACTTCGTGCGGCAGATGATAGCGCCGCTGGCAGATGTTCAGGAACCGTACCCACAGCGGCTCCAGGGCCCAGGCCGGTTGCACGCCGTGATACCAGTTCTGCAAGTCGTGCGAGTGATGCCACCGGGCTTGTAGCCGCTGAGCGGTTGAAGTGGCACGCAGCCCATCGGTGGTGACGATCCGCTCGATCAGCGTGTCCTTCGCCGGGGCCAAGGCCGCCAACTGCTCGAAGTACACGTCCCACGCGGGCTGCTGGGGCAGGTGCAGCTCCTTGAGTTGATGAAACGCCACCTGTTCGACGGCGGCGTCGAGCAGCAGCCGCACGCTTTCGGTCTGGAACCGGATGCTGCGAAAGGCGAACTGTCGCCCATCACGCAGGAACGCGGTCATGGGCTGGTATGGTTTGGGGCTGCCCGATACTTGCCAGATGATCCGGCGAACCCAGCGGAGCGAGACACGCACCTCCTCGCGGTTGGAATCGGGTGCGGCCAGTGGCACGGCCGGCTTCACCACCAGGTGGGCCGCGGCTTCGCCGTGAGCCGTTTCATCCCGGCCCACGTAACGCAGCACGGTGCCTGGCAAGCGATCGCCCCCAAAGAACTCGACGGCCGCTTCAGGCTCGGCTTCGTTCAGCCGTACGTCGCGGAGCCAGCGGATGGGATTCTCCGGATCGAACAGCAGCCGTTCGCCCAGTCGTGGCTGTGCCCCGGA
>Ga0180216_1001597_pt1 | contig 19951 bp, 24 predicted proteins | sample eDN3rd37CBELigMG_FD_128879 | JGI IMG/M metagenome (GOLD analysis project Ga0180216, IMG submission 128879) | Enriched Miracle-Growth compost microbial communities from Emeryville, California, USA - eDNA 3rd pass 37_C BE-Lig MG (version 2)... ...
ACCGAGATGCCCAACCCGTTGAGCACCGGCTTCAGCTCGGCGACGCCGCGATAAATCCGACGGCCCGGCCGGCTGACCCGCTTGATATGGCGGATCACCTTTTCACCGTTAGGCCCATATTTCAGGTACAGCCGCAACTGGTTGGCCGGTTGGGCTTCTACTTCTTCCCAGTCCCAGATGTAGCCCTCGCGCTTGAGGACATCGGCCAGGCCCCGCTTCACTTTGGAGGCCGGCAGTTCCACCTCGGGCCGCTCGATCCGCACGGCATTCCGGATGCGGGTCAACATATCGGCGATGGGGTCAGTCATCATGTTACAGGGAACCCCCTACCAGCTCGCTTTCTTGACACCTGGAATCAAACCCTGGTCGGCCAACTTCCGGAAGCAGATCCGGCAGATGCCAAACTTGCGGTATACTCCCCGCGGCCGACCGCACAACTTGCAGCGCGTTTCGCGCCGGGTGGAAAACTTGGGCGGGCGGGCCGCCTTGGCGATTTTCGACTTGCTTGCCATTGGCTGAATGCTCTCAGTGTGACACGATTCACGCCGCACAACGAGGAGCTGCGCGGATCGAAACGTCCCCGTTAGCTGGCCCGGAACGGCATCCCGAACTCGCGGAGCAACAGCCGCGATTCATCGTCGCTGTCGCCGCTGATCACCAGCGTGATGTTCATCCCCTGGGTGCGGGTGAACTTGTCCGGGTTCAACTCCGGAAACACCAACTGCTCGCTCAGGCCCAGGCTGTAGTTGCCGTTCCCGTCAAACCCCTTGGGGTTCAAACCGCGGAAGTCGCGCACCCGAGGCAAAGCCAGCGAAATCAGCCGGTCGAGGAATTCGTACATCCGGGCAGCCCGCAGCGTCACCCGGCAGCCGATCGGCATCCCTTCGCGGAGCCGGAAGCCGGCGATCGACTTGCGGGCCCGCGTGACCGACGGCTTTTGGCCGCTGATCTGGGTGAGCGCCAGCACGGCTTCCTCGAGATGCTTCTTCTCGGTGATGGCCGAACCGACACCCATGTTGATGACAATCTTCTGCAACCGGGGCAGCGAGAGCCGGTTCTCGCGGCCCAGCTCACTCTTGAGCTTCGCCACGATCTCCTGCTCGTACTTCACCTGCAGCCGGGGCTTGACGGCAGGTTTCTCCGCGGTTGCCGCGGCATTCTTCGCCATGATTCAACGCCTTGGTAATGCTGCCTGATTATCTGTCTGCTGGAACCGTTATGCCCTGCTGGCCGCTAGCCGCCCGCCGTAGCAGGCCACCGCTCGCCTAGCCCTGGGCGTGGGACTTCTTGGCCGGGCCGATCACACCCAGGCTCGCGCCAGAACGCTTAGCATAGCGCTCCTTGGTGCCGTCTTCCAGGTACCGGACGCCGACGCGGGTGGGCTGGTTGGTCTTGGGATCGATCAGCAGCACGTTGGACACGCTGATCGGCATCTCCTTGGACAACCGGCCGCCCTGCGGGTTGCGCTGGGTACGCCGCATGTGCTTGTAGACCAGGTTGACGCCCTCGACCACGATCTTGTTCTTCTTGGGGATCACGCGGAGCACTTTGCCGCGCGTTCCGCGATCATCGCCCGTGATGACTTCGACGATGTCGTCAGTGCGAATCAACATGACTGCGTTCCGTGTTTGCTTTACCGCTTGTTCTGTTGGCTGACCGGCCCGACCTGCTCGCCCGCCTGGCTCAGACGACTTCGTCGGCCAAGCTAACGATCTTCAGGAAGTGCCGCTCACGCAGCTCGCGGGCGACCGCACCGAAGATGCGGGTGCCGCGCGGGTTCTGGTCCTTGTCGACGATCACCAGCGCGTTGCTGTCGAAGCGGACGTAGCTGCCGTCGGAGCGACGGGTGGGCTGCTTGCACCGCACGATCACGCCCCGCACCACGGCCCCCTTCTTGATGTCGCTGCCGGGGATGGTGCTCTTGACGCTGCACACGATCACGTCGCCCAGGCCAGCCGTGCGCCGGTGCGTGCCGCCGAGCACCTTGATGCACATGACTTCCTTGGCGCCGGTGTTATCCGCCACATTCAACCGCGTTTGCATCTGGATCATCGATACGCCCTCTGCCGGCCGAAAATCCGGCCGCCGCTTCTCCGGCTGCCGTCGCTTGACTTACTGCTACTGACTTACCACCTACCAATGCTCGCCGCGTGCCAGACGCGGCATCGCCGAAGACCGCTCCGCGTGGCGACCCAGCGTCTTAGGCGCCAGCGCCTTCGCCGCTCGCCGCGTTCTCACGCAGGGCGTGCAGGTCCACTTCGGTGCTGCGGGCCACGACGCGAACCAGCTCCCAGCGCTTGGTGCGCGAGCGGGGCGGGCACTCGATGATCTCGACGGTGTCGCCCTTGTGGGACTCGTTGTTCTCGTCGTGCACGTGGCACACCGTCTTGCGGCGGATGTACTTGCCGTAGACAGGGTGCTGCACCAGGCGATTGATCTCGACACGCCGCGTCTTGGCAGCCTTGTCGCTGGTGACAACTCCGATAAATACTCGCTTGGGCATGGGTTACTCCGCTGCCTTGCCGGCCGTGGCGGCCTGCGCCGATGCCGCCTTGGCAGGTCCACTCTTGGCCGTCAACCGCTCGGTCTGAATCGTCTTGATCCGGGCGATCAGGCGACGTTGTTTCAACAGATTGCTGGGAGCGTCGAGCCGCTCGGTCTGCGAGCGGATCCGGAGCCGGAACAGCGTGCGGACGGTCTCTTTCAGCGTCTCGGCAAGCTGCTCGTCGCTCATCTCGCGAAGTTCTTTGGCTTTCATCGCTGCGTACCTTCTCTTGCCCCGCGGCCACCAAACCGCTAAAGGCGTTATCTGTTCTGTTGGCCTGGGCTACTACGGCCCCAGCTACCGGGTGCAGCGCTCGCGCACCGCCAGCCCCCCGGGGCGTCAGGTCCCGGCGTGGCGCTTCACCAGCCGCACGCGAATCGGCATCTTGTGAGCCAAACGGGCGAAGCAGATCTTCGCCATGTCCTCGTTCACACCGCCGATCTCGTACAACACGGTACCGGGACGCACCACCGCCGCCCAGTAATCGGGTTCACCCTTACCCTTACCCATACGCGTTTCCAACGGAATCGACGTGATGGGCTTGTGCGGGAACACCCGGATGTAGAGGCGACCTTCGCCGCGCAGGTATTGCTGCGCCGCGATACGGCCGGCCTCGATCGTTGCCGCGCTGATCCAGCCACCTTGGGTCGCTTGCAGGCCGAACTGCCCGAAGACCACCCGGTTGCCGCGCGTGGCGTTACCTCTTATACGTCCTCTTTGGGCCTTTCGGTGCTTGACCCGTTTGGGCATCAACGCCATCGTTGCTGTCCTCGAAGTACATGCCTTGGTTGATCCACACCTGGACGCCTATGTGTCCCTGCGCGGTCTTGGCTTCCGTGAAGCCGTAGTCGATCTTGGCACGCAAGGTCGACAGTGGAATGGAGCCGGCAATCTGCTTTTCGCAGCGGGCCATTTCGGCCCCGCCCAGCCGTCCGGCGAGCTGGATCTTGATCCCCTTGGCTCCCGCGTCCATGGTCGCTTCCATCGCCCGCTTCATGGTGCGGCGGAAGCTGGCACGGCGCGAAAGCTGTTCCGCGATCTCCTCGGCCACCAACTGCGCTTGCAGCTCGGCCTTGGTGATTTCCTCGATCTTGATGTTGATCCGCCGCCCAACCAGGTTCTGGAGCTCCTCTTGGAGCAGTTCCACTTCCTGACCCTTGCGGCCGATAATAATGCCGGGCCGGGCCGAGAAGAGGATGACCTTCACCTCGTCGCGGGTGCGTTCGATCTCGATCTTGTCGATCGCCGGATACTTAACGCGGCCCTGGGCGTCCTTCTTGTTCTTGATGTAGCTGCGGATCTTCTGGTCCTCGACCAGCAGTTCGGAGAACTCCTGCTTCGAGGCGTACCAGCGGCTTTTCCAGCCCGTCATGATGCCGGTGCGGAAGCCGATGGGATTAACTTTTTGACCCATAGTCTCTGCTCTCAGAGCTTGAAAACCTGGCGACGCCTGCGGTTCCCGAACGGCTACGCCTGTGCCGGGGAGGAATCAGCCGCTTGGGTGCGTTCACCTCGTGTCAGCGATGTTGTCACGTCCAAGGCCGCGGCCTGTGAGCCGCCGCCATGCCTACCGGGCAGGATGGTCCACCGCCACGCGGATGTGGCTGGTGCGCTTCTTGATCATGAACGCCATACCACGGGCACGCGGCCGGATGCGTTTGAACATCGGGCCACCGTCCACGCGACAATCGGTCACAACCAGCCGCGAGATCGCGCCCGACCGCTGATCCTCCGCGTTGGCGATCGCACTGCGAAGAACCTTCTCCAGCAGGCGAGCACCGCGATGCGGCTGGAACTCCAGGATCGACAGCGCTTCGTCGACACGCTTGCCACGGATCAGGTCGGCCAAGGGCCGCACCTTGCGGGCGCTGATCCGAGCGAAGCGATGTGTTGCTTGGTATGCCATCGGACTCGTATCTCCTCGCCGGCCTCGCTTGCCCAGTGATGATGCATCACGTGGGCGCTGCCTGGCTCCGCGACGCTGGCCGCGGTGCCGTGGGGCCGAACCCTTGCTCTGTTACTTCTTGCCGCCCTTACCGCCGTGGCCGCGGAACGTCCGCGTGGGGGCGAACTCGCCGAGCTTGTGGCCCACCATTTCCTCAGTCACGTACACCTTCACGTGCTGCTTGCCGTTGTGAACCATGAAGGTATGGCCCACGAACTCCGGAATGATGGTGCAGGCCCGTGCCCAGGTCTTGATGGCTTCTTTGGTGCCGGCTTCGTTCTGCCGCTCCACCTTGAGGTAGAGCTTAGGATCGACGAACGGGCCTTTCTTCAGCGAACGTCCCATATCGCGTTCACTCCCGCGTGCGGAAGCTCTCTAGCTTGAACCGTGAAATTCGAAACCTCTGTCAGGACCCGCCACAACCCGCCGCGACGAATCCGGCCGAGTCCTTCCTTTCGCCTGGCTGCTGCCTGGTCCACACGCCGGCGGCAGCCGCAGCGACCTTGTGTTACTGGTGCAGCTTCAGCAGACCATAGCGACGCGAGCGGCGACGACGCACAATCGCGGCGTTCGACGGCTTGCGACGGTTGCGGGTGCTGCCGCCCTTGGCGCTCTTGCCGGTGGGGCTCACCGGGTGACGACCGCCCTTGGTGCGACCTTCACCACCACCGTGCGGGTGGTCGATCGGGTTCATCGCGGTACCGCGAACGTGCGGGCGACGGCCCAGCCAGCGCTTGCGCCCGGCCTTACCCAGTTGCACGTTCATGTGCTCGGCGTTGCCAAGTTGGCCAATCGTCGCCCGGCAGGCCGCCGGCACGCGGCGGATTTCACCGCTGGGCAGGGTGATCTGCACCCAGTCGGCATCGCGGGCCGCGAGGGTCGCAGCCACACCAGCCGCCCGGCACAGGGCACCGCCCTTACCCGGCTGCATCTCAATGTTGTGAATCGGCGAACCCAACGGGATGTTGGCCATGGGCAGGCAGTTGCCCGGGCTGGGCGGAGCCTGCGGGCCCGACACCACCGTGTCGCCGGCCTTCAAGCCTTCGGGCGCCAGGATGTACCGCTTCTCGCCATCGGCGTAGTGCAGCAGGGCGATCCGGGCACTCCGGTTGGGATCGTATTGGATCGAGTGCACCTTGGCCGGAATGCCGTCCTTGTTGCGACGGAAGTCGATCAAACGGTACTGGCGCTTGTGACCGCCGCCACGATGCCGGGCGGTAATCTTGCCCTGGTTGTTGCGGCCGCCGGTCCGCTTCTTGGGACGCAGCAGCGACTTCTCGGGTTTTGCGCCCTTGGTCAGCTCGGCAAAGTCGCTGACGCTCGCGCCGCGTCGGCCAGCGGTCGTCGGGTTGTATCGCCTGATGCCCATGGCTCTGGTCTTTCTTCGGTGATGATTCGTCTCTTGTCGGCAGGTGGTCGCGGTGCTTGGCCGGCCCAGCGGGCTTGGGCAGCGGCTCGCCAGGCGGCGGGCTCTGCTTCAAACCGCGGCGGCGACGCGGCGACCGATTAGAAGAAGTCGATCCGATCTTCTTCGTGCAGCGTGACGACAGCCTTCTTCCAGTCGCGGGTCACTCCCTGGCGGAAGCGCGACCGGCGGGGCTTGCCGCGGCGGTTCTGCGTGTTGACCCGGATGACCCGCACGTTGAACAGCTCTTCAACTGCCCGGCGGACGTCTTCCTTGGTGGCCAACGTGTTGATTTCAAAGGCGTAGGCGTTGTGCCGCTCCGAGCGGTGCATCCCCTTTTCCGTCACCAACGGACGGAGCAGCACCTGGTGCGACTCAAGCTGTGCGCCGGAACGGCGTTGCGTTTTTGTATTGCTCATCGTCGTAACTTCTCAATCCCCGGGGCTTGGCCGCTGGCCTTAGAACCCACCTGGCGACTTTCTCTCACGACCGCTGTTTCAGGCAGTAGCCGGCTTGGCTTGCGCCTTGACCCGCTCGCGGAACGCATCCAGGGCCGCCTTGGTCATCAGCACCCGGCGGGGACGCAGCACGCTCAGGGCGTTCAACTCAGCCACCGGCGAGACGGCCACGCCCGCAATGTTCCGCGACGACTTGTACACGTTGGCGTCCAGGCCGGCCGTGGTGACCAGCAGCGACGAACCGGCCAGGTTCAGCGCCTTGAGGATGCCGGCCATGGTCTTGGTCGAGGGAGCCTCGAAGCTGAGGTCGTCGATCAGCACCACAGCGCCGCTTTGCACCTTCGAGGCCACCGCCATCCGCGTGGCCAACTGCAGGGCCTTGCGGGGCAGGCGGTACGACCAGTCGCGGGGCTGGCGAGCATGAATGTGTCCACCGCCACGACGAACACCGCTGCGGCGCGAACCCGCACGGGCGTTACCGGTTCCCTTCTGGCGGTACATCTTGCGGGTGGACCCGGCCACCTGGCCGCGCGACTTCGTCTTGACCGAACCTTGACGGAGGTTGGCCTGGTACATCACGACGGCATCGTGCAGCAGTTGCTTGCTGATCCGCGGGGCGATTTCGGCCGGGTCGATCTCGTAGGTGCCGACCTCGTCGCCGCTGCGGTTGTATATCTTCAAACTGACCATGGCTTTACCGAGGCTGTTGACAAAGCGCTTTCAGTTGCCTGCGTTGCCGCCGGCTGCGTTATGCTGTTTTGGGGGAAGGGCCACTAGCCCAGCTTGTTCGTTTCCCGGACGACCACGAAGCCGCCATTGGGCCCCGGCACGCCGCCATACACCAGCAGCAACTGGTTCTCGGCGTCCACACCGGCGATTTTCAGATTGCGAACGGTGCAGCGGGCATTACCGTACTGACCGGCCATCCGCAAACCCTTGAAGGTGCGGCTGGGGAAGGCCGAGCTACCGGTACCACCGACGTGACGGTGCACTTTCTTCACACCGTGTGAGGCCCGCTGGCCTTTGAAGTTGTGCCGACGCATGGCACCCGAATAACCGCGACCCTTGCTGGTAGCGGTCACGTCAACGGCCTTGACGCCTTCAAAGACGCCGACGTTGACTTCCTGGCCGACTTCATAGCCTTCGACGGAACCGCGGAATTCGCGGATAAAGCGCTTGGGCTCACAGCCTGCCTTGGCAGGCACCTCGACACCGGCGGCCGCCCGGCTCCGAGCCCGCTTGCTATCCATCTTGCTGGCGACGTGACCACGCTCGCTACGGCTGGCCAGACGACGGGGCTTATCCAGATACCCTAGCTGAACAGCCTCATAGCCGTCCCGCTCCAGGGTCTTAAGCTGCAGAACATGGCAGGGCCCGGCCTGAATGACCGTCACCGGGATCACCTTGCCGCTTTCGTCGTAAATTTGCGTCATCCCGACCTTACGGCCGAGTATTCCAATAGCCATAGCATTGTCCCTAATGGTCACTCGCCAGACGAGGGAAGCAGGAGTCTGGTTTCATCGGCATCCCACTGCGGGACGCTCACGACTCCTCTTTACCCCCGCGGCTTCCAATGCATGCCGCTTCCCCAACAAATCGCACCAGCCGAAGCTGGCCGCCGCCAGCCACGGCCCGACCCATCACAGCCGCGACAGACACACGATGCCGCCGCGACCTTCACCCCGCAACTACCGCCGCGTGGCCTTGATCTTGATGTCCACGCCGGCCGGCAGGCTCAACTTGTTGAGCGCCTCGATCGTCTTGGCCGTCGACTGAACAATGTCGATCAAGCGCTTGTGGGTCCGAATCTCGAACTGCTGGCGCGCCTTCTTGTCCACGTGCGGACTGGAGAGCACGGTGTAGCGCTCAATACGGGTGGGCAGCGGGATCGGACCATGCACTTCGGAACCAGTCCGCTGTGCGGTTTCCACGATCTCCGCGGCGCTCTGATCCAAAACGGAATGGTCGTAAGCTTCCATTCGGATCCGGATCGTCTCGTTGGCCACCTGTCACTCTCCGTTTACACTCGCGTGCGATGTTTTCGCTCGCAAAAATGGACGAATCACCGAATCTACGGATGAGGCTGGGACCTGTCAACGGGTCCAAACCTTTATTTTTCAGCTTCTTGCCGACTGCGGCATACGCCAGCCGGCCGAAGCCACTTCCCACCCCAAACAAGCCACACAACCGGCCCCTGACGGCGGCACCGTCGGTACGGTGGCAGCCAGTTTTGGCGGGGCTTCGCCCGGCCGGGAAGCCTGCAGGATTGGCAGCGGTACCGGGCCCGGGATTGGCGGGCCAGGCGGTTCTGGCAACCCAAGCGGCAAACCGCGTCGGGTGGACGGCAACAGCAACTAGCCGTGCCGGTGAAGGCTAGGATCGGCCAGGTGGGTCCGCTGGATCAGCTCCAGCGGCGGCTCGATATTCCTGCTCTGCCCAAAGTACGGCGACCCGCTAGGGGCTGCCCAACGCACCGCGTTGGCGATCACGCGCTGTACGGTGGCGTCGTGATAAATTGGGAACGTTTCGTGCCCTGGGCGGAAGTAGAGTATCTTACCACGTCCTCGACGAAATGTGCAGCCCGAACGGAACACCTCTCCACCAGAAAACCAACTGATGAAGATCAGCTCCTCGGGCGAGGGGATGTCGAAGAACTCCCCGTACATCTCGGTGGCCGGCAGTTCAAAATACTCCCCGGACAAGCCCTCGGTAATGGGGTGACCGGGGGCTGTGATCCAGAGTCGCTCTTTTTCGCCGGCTTCGCGCCACCGCAGCATGCAACCGGTACCCATCAGTCGGCGAAAAATCTTGCTGGCATGAGCCGAATGTAGGGCAATCAGCCCCATGCCCTCCAAAACCCGCTGCTGCACGGCGTCGACGCGCTCGTCGGCCACGCGATCGTGCGCGGCATGGCCCCACCAGAGCATCACGTCGGTGGCGGCCAACACGTCATCGGGAATGCCGTGCTGGGGTTCGTCGAGCGTGGCCGTGCGAACCTGGACCTGCTCGCCCAACTGTCGCGCCAGCGACTGGGCCAACGCGACATGAATGCCGTCGGGGTAGATCGCTTTGACCGCGTCCTTGTTCCGCTCGTGGACGAACTCGTTCCAGATCGTGACGCGGAGCGGCTGGTTCGCGGCCATGACGATTCACCATCGGCAAAACAACAAAACAGTAAGCTCCCTGAAAGCGGATCACACCCGCTGCAACAGAGAGCTGCCCCCGCCAAACAACCAGGTTCGCCGCATCGCATGCAGACGGCAAACTCAGCCAGAAACCGGTGTGCCGAGCCAATCTGTATGCCGGCTCGACGGGCTGGCACCCGGCACCCAGTAGCAAGGAGCGCGCCGCGGCACCGCGGCAGCCGGGGCGGAACCGCACTGCAATGCGCTTTCCACCGCCGTTTGGGGCACCTAAGATAATCGGTTCGATGGGCGGTTTGGTTTGAATGGCTTCTGCACATCCCAAATCTGGCCCCTCCCTGTGGCACTCCCAGCCCCCAAGACCGATCCTCGCACCGCCGCCCGGCTTTGCACTCGCTATACCAGCCGAGCGGCATGCGCACCGAACCAACGTGCGCGTGAGCGAATTCGCCGCGGGACACAGTTCGCATTGGAAGAGGCGCGCGATGCTCCGGATGGCCGTGTACGGCTGCATGATCCTGTCGTTGGCTGCGCCATCGCTGGCGCTGGCATGCCCGTTCTGTGAAGCAATCGGCCCTACCATCGCCGACGAAATCAAAACGGCCGACCTGGCCGCCACCGCCCGACTGGTGCGCATCGCCCAGCCGCCCGCCACCGCCCCGGCCGAGGAAAACCCGCTGGGCTTTCTGCCCGAAGGCCCCAAGGGCACCTTCGAAATCACGCACGTGTTCAAGGGCGCCGACCATGTGAAGATGGGCGGCACGGTCGAAACGCCATTCGCCGGCACCGAAAAGGTGGGCTCCGATTTTCTGCTGCTGGGCTACCGCGAGCCGCATCCGTACTGGTCGACGCCGATGGCGCTGCCTGGCCCGGCCGCCAAGTACGTGCACGAAGTGATCAAGCTTCCGGAGAGCGGGCCCGATCGGCTGCGGTTCTTTCTCGATTACCTCCAGCATCCGGAAACGCTGCTCGACAAGGACGCATACGACGAGTTTGCCAAGGCACCCTATGCCGACGTGAAAGCGCTGGCCCCGCACTTCAACCGCGAGAAGCTCTGGAAGTGGATCGGCGACCCGCAAATTGCCGCCAGCCGCAAGCGACTGTATTACCTGATGCTCTCGCTGTGCGGCCAGGCGGAAGATCGTGAGCGGCTTAAGGAAATGCTGGTGAACCGCTCGCAAGACGTGCCCACCGAAGCGCTGGACTCGATCATCGCCTGCTACCTGGCATTGGCGGGCGAGAGCGGCATGCCGCTGATTGAAAAAGAGTTCTTCACCGGCGCCGACACCTCGCGTGAGGACGTATTCGCCGCCGTAACGGCCGTCCGCTTCCACGGCGAAGAAGAAAACATCATTCCGCGGCAGCGTCTCCAAGAGGCGTTCCGGCGACTGCTCGATAAGCCGCAAACGGCCGAATTGGTGGTCTCGGACCTGGCCCGCTGGGAAGACTGGAGCGTGATGGACCGGCTGGTGGAACTGTTCCGCACCGCCGAGCCCGGCACGTACTTCATCCGCACACCGGTGGTGCAGTACCTGGCCGTGTGCCCGCTGCCCCAGGCCAAGCAATACCTGGAAGAACTCAAAGCGATCGACCCGCAGGCAGTAGCCCGGGGCATGTACTTCAGCCAGGCCGATTCGCCCACGGTGCCGCCGCCGGCTCCTGGTGTTCGGCCTGCCCAGCGTCCCGCCGAACCGCACGACGGTTTCGATGGCCTGGATGCCGCGCCGGCGGAAGCGAATGTCACGCTATTCTGGTCGCTGGTCGCCGTGGGAATCTCGCTGGTGGCGTTGATCTCCGCGTTTATCGTGTTTCGCCGCCGGCAGCGGGGCAACGGCGCATAAGCGCCAAGGCACACGCCGCGAAAACGTGGCTGCGCGCCCCGGCTGCACAGGCCGCTTAGTTCTATCACTCGCAAGCGAAGTGGGAGGGCACTGCGCCGATGCCAAAAGTTCTGATGCCGATTGGCGACGCGACCGAAGTCTTGGACACCATGTACCCGTTCTTCCGCCTGGCCGAAGACGGCTACGAAGTCGTGGTCGCCGGCCCCGAAGCACGGCTGTATCACATGGTGCTGCACGAAGTGCCGCCCGGTGCCGATCCGCCGTGGGACATCACCCAGGAACGGCCCGGCTACCATCTGCGCGCGACCGTCGCCTTTCGCGACGTGGTGCCCGAGGAATACGCCGGCCTGTTCGTTTCCGGCGGGCGGGCTCCCGAGTATCTCCGCTATGATCAGGACCTGCTGCGGATCACGCGGCACTTCTTTGAGACGGGCAAGCCCGTGGCCTGTGTATGCCACGGGATCGAGATTCTGACGGCGGCCGACTGCATCCGGGGCCGTACCGTGACCACGGTCGCCAAATGCGCTCTCGATGCCGCGCAGGGGCACGCCCGCTACGTGGATGAGCCGGCGGTGGTCGACGGCAACCTGGTCACCGCCCGCACCTGGCACGACAACGCCCCGTTTTTCCGCGAGTTCATGCGGATGCTCAACGCCCAGCGGACGGATTGAAGCCGGCCGCGGGTGCGGCCGCTTAGCGGTTCTCGAGCACCCACTGGGTTGCCTGGCGGATCAGTTCCGTGGCGTTCTTCAGTTGGAGCTTCTGCTTGATGTTGTCGCGGTAGCGGTCGATGGTCTTGGGGCTCAAGTGGATCTTGGCGGCGATTTGTCGCGTGCTGAGCCCTTCGCCCAGAAGCTGGAACACTTCCAGCTCGCGATCGGTGAGCCGTTCGACCGGCGAGCTTTCGATGGCCAGCCCTCGCCCGGAGACATGATGCAGCAGCCGCTGCGTCATTTTCGGGCTGAGATAGATGTTTTCGTCGAGCACCGCGCGGATGGCGCCTACCAGGTTCTCGATCGCTTCGTGCTTACTGATGAAACCTTGGGCGCCTGCCCGCAGGGCTCGTTCGGCAAACAGCGATTCATCGAGGGCCGAGGCGGCCAGCATTTTGATGTTAGGGTTATGCGATTTGAGGGCTTTGATGACCTCTAATCCGTTACCCGTTTTCAGCGCCAAGTCAACGATGGCCAGATCGGGTTCGACCTCGCGCGCGATTCGCAGCGCCTGGCTGATATCTTCGGCTTCGCCGACGATTTCCAGATCGGGTTCAGAGTTGATGAGTTGGGCAAAACCTTTGCGCACGATGGGGTGATCGTCGACCACCAGCACGCGAACGCGGCGAGAATTGTTATCTGTCACCTAATCGTTCCACCCTGGATGTAGCTGCTACCCGTTCTCCCCGGCCCAAGCGGTTGAAACATTCGAGGAGAACCACGCTAGGAGATAGTCAGCCCCTTCCCCTTCCGTTCCCTCCGGAGAGGGTTGCTTCCTGGCCCGCGGCTATTGGGGTGTGCGCCGCTGCAATGGCACGCCTGCGGAAGAATGTCGGTTTTTCCTCAGGTCCAAGCAAAGCGCAACCTCATAGGCAGATATTGTGCCGTGCCGGGCAGAACCCGCTCGCGGAAATGACCGCCGGCTCAATCAGCTTGCCGCCACAATGGCAAGCTCAAGCCAGCGGAAGCGGCGGGAGGATACGCTGCAGCGGCGCTGTGCGTCGACGCCCTGCGCTCCGTCTACCGGCCGGCGATGTACCGGTCTATGGATGGGAAGTGCGACCGTGATTCTGCGACTGCACCTGCTTGGTGCAAGCGTTGCTAGCAGCCAGCCGCCACATCCCCCGCCGATACATCGGATGGCGCAGCACCTGGCACCAGTGCAACAACGCCATTTAGTATACCACCAGAAAGCCGGGTAGGACTGTATCAAATAAAACAATTCGTTCAGTCAAATCAGCGGACGCTCGGCAGAATTTTTCTTGGCTGCTGTCATGAGCCAATGCTGATGGGTGGCGGCGCCCCTCCCGAACGTGTTGCGGAGACAACCGCGTTGGCCGCGCCGAAGCCACCCCAGAGTGGGAGGATCGGATTGCTCAGCGCCGGCAGGGGAAAAATGCTGGGACCAGCAGGGCATTCGTAGGCCGCAGCAAGCACCGCGACCAGGGTGGGGGGCGGCAGCCCTTTTTGCCGCCGCGCCCCAAGGCGGCCGCCGGTCGGTTTCCCCCCGAACAGGATGTAGCTCCCCCTGCACGTCACAACCGGCAAGCCGCGCGCTTGCTGGGGCCTGCCGGCCAGCCACGTCGGGCAGCCGGAAGGCCCCGCCGTGCCAAGGCTAGTTGACCTCGACACCGCCGCATGAGCTGTAGGAAAGCTGCACGCCGTCGTGGGAAATCGCTTCGGCCACGACGCACTGGCCCACGCTCAGAGCGATCGGCTCTTGCGGGCGAACGTGAACCACAAACAGACAAGGACCGCCCTGGGGAAACCAGAAATAGCCCGAGCGGGCCGACGAACCGTTGAGCCGCGAGCCGGGTTTCCGGCGGGCGGGCCGATGCAGCACGGCGGCTTCGGCCGGCAGGCCTAAGGTGACGCGATTCTCGCGAACGTCGAGCACCACGAGGCTGGTGCCGTCCAGTTGCCAACGTTCGCCAGGTTTCTTCAGTGCGGTGTGCCGCTTCACGGATTGGATCATGGGTGCTTTGCTAGTCGTAGTAAGCCGACCGTTCCTGGTGTGGGGCTCTTGTCATCCTTGAGGGGTTTCGCCCGTTTGTTGCAGTTGTTGAGCGGCCAGAAACCGCTGCTGGACTTCCTCGCGCCGGATGGAAACTTCCTTGGGCGCGATGATTCCCAGCTTCACGTGGTTACGGTGCGTGCCGAGCACCACAACCTCGATGTCATCTCCCAAGTACAGCCGCTCGCCAACTTTGCGTCCAAGTACAAGCATCGGTTGGGTCCTCCACGCAAAAAGCGCTCGCTGGCTGCGTCATCCCTCACAGCGCCACTGCAAGCGCGGCAGCGTGGCGGACTCACGTGTGGGCATGGCCCCCCGGGAATGACGTGTGGCGTTGATGCCTCCTCCGTATTCCCGCCCAGATAGACACACCGGGGCAGGGAAAGGCTCACTGGCTTTTTTCGCTGGCCGATCCTGGGGGAGGCGCCGCCGCACGGGCGGGGCCGTTTTAGGCCCTCGTGCGTATGGCAAACGTCGTGCCGAGGTTCCGGCGAGCTAGGCTCACAATGGCGGCCAATCGCGCGACATGACGCCAGCGGATGGCTGGCGTTCGATTGGCATAGCAGCCGAATGGCTGTTTTCAGGATTCGCTAGTGTTGTTGCAGTCGCAGCTGGCCCGCTGCTTCTCAGCTTGGCCCATTTCGAGCCAGGGGGCCCGCTTAACTGTGATACTGCCCGGTGGTCCGCTGCCACACTTCCAATTGGTTGTCGATCCCGACCGAGGCGGGCACCGCGCGACCAACGACGTGCTGTGCGACCTGCTTGAGATAGTAGCTGGCCACACGGCCCCGCAGCCGCAGGATGCCGTTCTCAAACTCGCAACAGACCCGCTGCACCTGAGGGTAAGGCGAGCGTTGGATCGCCGAGCGGGCAGACATACAGATAGATTCAGCCGTACCAGAAACCATAGATGCCATTCCTTGAATCGATCTTGGCCCCCTGCCGGCCAATGTCATTGAAGATGAGCGAAGTGGAACCTGGTGGAGCAGGTTCGTGAGGACAGCGAACACGGCCAATCTTACGCTGGGCCGCGAGTCGTTCCATTCAGCAAGTTCCTACCTTTTCCCGCAGTACATCCCCGCCCCTTCGCTGGGGGATAGCCCCACAACGCCCGCCGATGCGTTCAAGCCGCTTTTTCTGCGGGAAAAACGCCTTTTTCACGCCGCCAACCAGGAATGCAAACGCCCCCGCGCGGCCTGCCTTGGAGCTAGCAGGCCGGCGGGGGCGAGAAGATTTCAGTCAAAAGCCTTCCTGGGGCCGCAAACCGAACCGCCAACGGCCCCCAAAGTCGCGACTAGTTCACCAGTTGGTAGCCCGAGGGCAACGTAGCACTGCGGACCACCACGGCCACGCCATCGCGGATGCAGACCTCGGGCGTGTCGCGGTCGGGGCTGTTCTGCTGGTTGAGAATCTTCACGTTCTGGCCAATGCGGCAGTTCTTGTCGACGATCGCGCCTTCAATATGGCTGTTGTCGCCGATGCCCACCTCGGGCGTGCCGTTTTGATGGTTAGAAGCCAGTTCGCCGTCCGATTCGTACTGGTCGGCCCCCATGATCACGCAGTTGCGGATGATCACGTTTTTGCCGATGCGGCACCGCAAGCCGATCGAGCTGTTCTCGATGATGGTGCCTTCGCCGATGGTGCAGCCGTCGGCAATCAGGCTGTTTCTCACCGTCACGCCATCCAACCGCGAGGGCGGCAGGAACCGGGCCCGCGAGTAAATCGGCTGGTCCTGCAAGTGCAGTTGAAACGGCGGATTGGGCCCGGCCAACTGCAGGTTGGCGTGGAAGAACGATTTGATCGTTCCGATGTCTTCCCAGTAGCCGTCGAACAGGTGCAACTGCACGCGCTGGCTGCGGATCGTGGCCGGGAAAATCTCGCGGCCAAAGTCCCAGTAGTCGGTCTTGCGCAGCACGTTCACCAGCGTTTCGCGGTTGAACAGGTAGATGCCCATGCTGGCGATCAGGTCGCGGCCGCGGCTTTCGATGCCGCGGGCGTCGATCCACGAGGGATCGGTGCGCACCATGTTGACCTCGGACTCGGTCTGCGGCTTTTCCAGAAAGCCCATCACGCGGCCGTCGTCGTCCAGCCGCATGATGCCCAGGGCGCTGGCCTCGCTGCGTTCGACCGGCAGGCCCGCGATGGAGACATCGGCCCCAGATTCCTTATGAGCCCGCACCATCTCGCGAAAATTCATGCGGTACAACTGGTCGCCCGAGAGGATCAGCACATAGTCGACCCAGGGCTGTTCGATGTAGCGGAGGTTTTGCCGCACGGCGTCGGCGGTGCCCTGGTACCAGTCCGAGCGATCCATGGTTTGCTGGGCGGCCAGCAGCTCCACGAAGCCGCCGTTGAACTGGTCGAAGCGGTACGAAAGCCGGATATGCCGGTGCAGGCTGACGGAATTGAACTGCGTCAGGACGTAGATGCGGTTCAGGTCGCTGTTGATGCAGTTGGAGAGCGGGATATCGATCAACCGGTACTTGCCGGCCACCGGCACCGCTGGTTTGGAACGATACTGCGTCAACGGGAAAAGCCGTGTTCCGCGTCCGCCGCCCAACACCATGGTCAATACATTTTTCATACCGACTCTACCGTTGTGGTTTGCCTGGATAGGTCTGAAGGGGATTAGGTGATTTTGCTCAGTGCTCCGCGGCTCCGCACGCCTATGCCCCCAGGGCACAACTGCCTGAAAGAAGTCCGCCCGTTGGCAGCCTTGGCACCGTGGGCACGCCCGCAAGGCCCCCCGCGTTTAACCGGTCTGATTGTGGCGGCCGCCGCGAGCGGCTCGCGGCCAAGGGCAGCCGCTGGTGGGTGGCCAGCATCAGGCGGTTTGACTTCCTGCTGGGCGGCTGTCCGTCACCGATCCGCACACTGCGCGCGGCGCCGACCGGTTTGCGTAAGCCATCTTGCCGCAAGATCTTACAGCCTGGATTCTGCCGACATTTCAGGTGTGCGGTTGCTCTGGGCGGGGCTTAAGTTGCAAAGGCCACACCGTAGCGAGCAAATACTGGCGGGAGGTGTTTTTGTCGCACCTGTTCCTGTGTATCGGCACGGACGGCGCCCTACGGTCGAGAAACCTGCGCGCAGGTAGAAGCCTCGCGCCCCCCGCCATGGTGCTGCTTCAGCTTGCCAGGACGACCCGCTTCTCAGAAATCAGCTCGAGCAACTGCCGGAACGGATCGGCAAACTTCTTGATGCCCTCGGCCATCAGCGTGGCTTCCAGGTGGGCGAAATCGACCTTCTGATCGATCTCGTCGAGTACTTCCTGCGGCGGCAGGACATCCACCTGGCGGGTGAACGTGAGCCCCGACTTCTGCGTCGCCGCATTCGTGGCCGGCGGATTGGTTTCGATATCGCTGCCGGCGAACGCGGCCACGTACTTGGTGGGCGGGTCCTCGGGCTTCTTGGTGCCGGTGCTGGCGAAGATCATCTCTTGCTTCAGCGGCGTGCCCTTGTCCTGCCAGTAGCGCTGGTTCTCCGCCCAGATCCGCTTGGCGTTCACGATGCCCACCATGCCTTGGGCGGCCGGCGACAGATCGGGCACGTGCTTCTCGGTATACACATCGATCCGCGAGACGAAGATGCTGTACACGCTCTTGAAGCCTTCGAGCGATTCGCGCCGCTGCGCGCCTCGCCACACGGCTTCGCGGGCCTGCTCGTACTGTCGCTGGGTGAAGATCAACGTCACATTCAGCGTGACGCCGGCCGCGGCCAGATCTTCCAGCGCCTGCAAACCAGCCGGCGTGGCCGGAACCTTGATCATGCGGTTCTTCTGCCCGGCCGACCACTTCTTGCCCAGCTCGATATAGCGGGCAACCCGTTCGTCCTCCGGCGGGCCGAACTCGATATCTTCCAGCAAGGGATCGAGCTCAAAGCTCACGTAGCCGTCGTCGCCGCCGGTGGCTTCCCACACGGGCAGGAACACTTCCTGGGCCTGCGCGACCAGTTGGTCGGTCATTTCCCAGGCCACGTCGGCATCGTTCAGCCCCTGGCGCATGAGCTGCTCAATCCGATCATCGAACCGGCCGGTCTTGAGGATGTCGGCGATGATGATCGGGTTGGAGGTGGCGCCGGTTGCACCCAGGCGGCGGTTCTCCGCGACCAAATCAGGATCGATGGAGTCGAGCCAAAGCTTGGTGCCGGTCGCAATCAGCGATTCCAACGGGGTCGTCATGAGCAGGTCCCAGAAAAGAAAAGGGCGCGGAGGATGTAGGATGCTGCCCGAACAGTCATCCCGACAGCTCCCAGCAGCAGGAGCGCGACGTGGCGGCCTTCACCCCCTACCCGGGGGCATCAATCCGGCTCTCGCTCCCGCGACAGAATAGCAAATCGGGGTGCGACCTTCTATAAGCCAGCAAAACCTGGGCCAGAAACGAAATCTTAAGGCCAACTGCCCGCAGAACTTGCGCCTAGCAGCTCCTTGGGGGTAAAGCGCCCGCGACAGCTTGCCGCGCGGTACGCCGGAGTGATGCGCCGCGCGGCCCGGTCCGTCAGGCTGCCTGCTCGCAGCCTTGTCCGGCCGCTTCGCTCGCCGTGGCGCAGCCTGCCTGCTCAACCCAGCCCCCACCATTTTTGGGTTGACCCTACTTTAACGGTAGAGCAGTCTAGCAATCAGCCACCCCTTCCAACAGACGGCACGCACCTGTCATCGCTGGGGGGCACGGTCTTCTCACCCGCGACGTTCTTCCGCACACCCTTCAACCGCATCTCAAAGGAGTTCGACCACACCGTAGCGCACCGTGGCGCATGCGCGGTGCTGACCCATTCCGGAATGGAGTGCAGAGGCTCAGAAACCAAACGGCTCCCGGGAACGGACTCGCAGCCAACCTTGCTTCCGGCGATTCGACTCGCTGGAGCTGGGCGAACGCTTCCTTCCTTCTGGAAAGGCCTGCCATGCACATCCGAAAACGCTCCGGCTTTACCCTCGTTGAGCTGTTGGTGGTCATCGCGATCATCGGCATCTTGATCGCCATGTTATTGCCCGCCATCCAGGCGGCGCGCGAATCGGCCCGGCGTGCCAACTGCGCCAGTAACCTCAAACAGCTTGCCCTGGCGATCGCGCTATATGCCGACCGCTTCGAAGAACAGCTCCCGCCATCGCACATGGGGCACTCCAATCCCCAGTGGGGCGACCATAACTGGACCGCGTTCCTCTGGCCGGTCATGGAAAACGCGGCCGCCTTCCAAGGCTTGGATATGACCAAGCGCTGGGTCGATCCTTCGCCCAATGAGAACGGGCGGTCCAACGTGGACATCCATACTTCGGTATCCGGGGTCTATGCCTGCCCCACCCGCGGCCTGCGCCAGTACGCGCGGCATACCAGCTACGGCGAACGCATCTGCCAGGTGATGGACTACGCTGCCGTGGGCGTCACTTTCCATCCTGGCAGTACATACCCGGCCAACGGCGGGCATCACTTCAGCTCCATCGGCGGAACCGCCGACCACTTGGGCGGCTGCATCCTGGGGCCCATGCGCGTGATTCCCGACGACCGGGCACCGGGCAAGTTGCGATTCATCTCGCGGGTCACACTCGGCCGCATCACCGATGGCCTTAGCTATACCGCCTGGGTCGGCGAACGGCACGTGAACCCCGAGCAACTGCTCCAGCATGGGTTCGATTCTCCCTGCCCGCCGGGCACAGGCACAGGCGATTGGCAGAGCGGCCGCATCATCGGGGCCGGCTTGGCGGCCTCGCCGCACGATCCCAAGATGGTCGCCACGAAGATCACCCAGTGGGCCGACGGCAGTTTCTCCGTCGAGATCAACAAGGCCGATCCTAAGAACTACCTGTTCGGGAGCTGGCATCCGGACATCTGCCAGTTCGTCTTTGGCGATACCCACGTGGTGGCCGTGAAGAACTTTACCGACCCGACGGTGCTGC
>Ga0180216_1001598_pt1 | contig 19938 bp, 19 predicted proteins | sample eDN3rd37CBELigMG_FD_128879 | JGI IMG/M metagenome (GOLD analysis project Ga0180216, IMG submission 128879) | Enriched Miracle-Growth compost microbial communities from Emeryville, California, USA - eDNA 3rd pass 37_C BE-Lig MG (version 2)... ...
CGTGGATACCGGCTTCATCGTCTACAACGAGCGCAACTATCCGAACCTCGTAGCCCTGTTCAAGGAAATCGGGGTGCCGACGGCGGCCTCCGACATGTCCTTCGCCGCCTCGCTCGAGGGCGGAAGGCTCGAATATTCCGGGTCCGGCATCAACGGCCTGATCGGCCAGAGAGGTAACGTCATCCGGCCGCGCTTCTGGCGCATGACGCGGGACATTCTGCGCTTCTATCGCGAGGCCCCGGCCTTGCTGGTCCAACCGGACTTCGACGGTATCAGTCTCGGGGAATATCTCGACCGCAACGACTATTCGCCGGCGTTCATCGAAGATCACCTGCTGCCGATGGGCGCCGCGATCTGGTCGACCACGGCCCGCGAAATGCGCGCCTATCCGCTCCTGGCCTTCGTGAGGTTCTTCGCCAGCCACGGACTGCTCAACCTCACCGACCGTCCCAAGTGGCGAACCGTCCTCGGCGGCAGCCGCGAATATGTCCAGCGCCTGAGCGCGAGCTTTGCCGACGGCGTGCGGCTGGGCGCCGGGGTCCGCAGCATCTCGCGCAAGGACGGCAGTGTCGTCATCACCGACGCAACGGGACATACGGACACATTCACCGATGTCGTCATCGCCACCCATGCCGACCAGGCGCTTGGCCTCTTGGCCGATGCCGACCATACTGAGCGGGAAGTGCTCGGCGCCTTCCGTTACACCGACAATGTCGCTGTGCTGCATTCCGACGACAAGCTGATGCCCAAGCGCCGGCGCGTCTGGTCGAGCTGGAATTATATCGGCGAAAGCCGAGACGAAGACGTCAGGCCGCTGTGCGTGACCTACTGGATGAACCGTCTTCAGAATCTCGATATGCGCCATCCGTTGTTCGTGACGCTGAACCCGACGCGCGAGATCGCGCCGTCAAAGGTCATCGAGCGCTTCCACTACACGCATCCGCTGTTCGACCAGCACGCGCTCGATGCCCAACAACAGCTCTGGCGCCTGCAGGGCCGGCACAACACCTGGTTCTGCGGCGCCTATTTCGGCTTCGGCTTCCACGAGGACGGCTTGCAGGCCGGCCTGGCGGCCGCCGAGAGTGTTGCCGACGTGCGCCGCCCCTGGCGGGTGCAGGAGGAGTCCGGCCGCATCTGGCTGCAGCCTCAACTGGAGGCGGCGCAATGACCGCCCAGTCAGCCATATTCCGCGGCGAGGTCATGCACCTGCGCCTGCGGCCGCGCCGGCACAGCCTGCGCTACCGGGTCTTTTCGCTGCTGCTCGATTTGGACGAGGTGCAGGCGGTGAGTGCGAGGTCCCGGCTGTTCGGCTATAATCGGCGCAACGTGCTGAGCTTCTGGGAGACCGACCATGGCGACGGCAGCCTTGGCGGCCTGCGCGCGTGGATCGAAGCGCAATTGCGCGCAGCCGACATGCTCGAGGACGGCATGAACATCCGCGTGCTCTGCTATCCGCGCATCTTCGGCTACGTCTTCAATCCGCTGACGGTCTATTTCTGCTCCGCTTCCAACGGCACCCTGAAGGCCATCCTCTACGAGGTCTGCAATACGTTCGGCGAACGCCACACCTACGTCATTCCGGTCGAGGATGGCGGGACGGGAGCGGTGCGGCAGGGCTGCGGCAAAGAGCTCTATGTGTCGCCGTTCATGCCGATGTCATGCTTCTACCGCTTCCACATCGAGCCGCCCGGCGAGCGCGTGGTGGTTCGCATCGATGAATCGGACGCTGAAGGGCTGGTGCTGCTCGCCTCGTTTTCCGGCCGGCGCGAAGCGCTGTCGGACGGCGCGCTGCTGCGCGCCCTTGTCCGCTATCCGTTGATGACGCTCAAGGTGACCGCCGGCATTCATTGGGAGGCACTGCGCATTTGGTGGAAGGGCATTCCCGTGCACCGGCATCGCGCCGCGGCCAGCAGCGTCGCCACGACGATCGTGGGCAAAATGTCGGGACACATCCACCCATGACCAATGTCGGAGGGTCGGTCTCCGCGAGGAGCATACGCCGGCCGCTATGGGTGCGGCTTGTGTGTGCCTGGGCGGACAGGATCGCGATCGGCCGCGTCACCATTCGTTTCCCGAACGGCGTCTCGCACGTCGCGCAAGGGGCGCTGTCCGGTCCATCGGCAAGCCTTAACGTGCGCTCGCCCAAGCTGGTGTGGAAGCTGGCGAGCGGCGGCAGCCTCGGCTTTGCCCGCGCCTATATCGACGGCGATTGGGATACCCCCGATCTCGGCGCGCTGCTGCAACTGGGTATTGCCAACGAAGCTGCGCTGAGTGCGATCCTCGACGCACCGGGGCCTGTCAGGCTGTTCACGTTCCTGCGGCATCGGCTGCGCGCCAATACGCGCGCCGGAAGCAGGCGCAACATCGCCTTCCACTACGATCTCGGCAACGAGTTCTACCGGCTCTGGCTCGACAAGACGATGACCTACTCGTCTGCGCTGTTCCAGAGCGAGGAGCAGTCCTTGGACGACGCGCAGCGGGCCAAATACGCCCGCATCGTCGAGGCTCTGGAGATCGGTCCGGACGACCATGTGTTGGAGATCGGCTGCGGCTGGGGCGGCTTTGCCGAATACGCGACGATCGCGACCGGGTGCCGGGTGACGGGGCTCACGCTATCGCGCGAGCAGGCCTTGTTCGCGCAGGACCGGCTTGCGGCCGCGCGTCGGTCGGACAAGGTCGACATCAGGCTCGAGGATTATCGCGACTGTGCGGGACGCTTCGACAAGATCGTCTCCATCGAAATGTTCGAGGCCGTCGGAGAGAAGAACTGGCCGGTCTATTTCGACGCGGTACGTTCGCTGTTGAAGCCGGGCGGCCGCGCCATGGTGCAGGTCATCACCATCGCCGACGAACACTTCGCCCATTATCGGCGCAATGCCGATTTCATCCAGACTTACATCTTTCCTGGCGGGGTGCTGCCGTCGCCGAGCGCTTTCACCGCAGTCGCATCGGAGAGGGGGCTGGCCGTGCTCGACAAGCACTTCTTCGGGGGCGATTACGAGAAGACGCTGCTGGCCTGGGAAAAGACCTTCGTCGCGACATGGAGGCGCATCGAACTGCTCGGCTTCGACGATCGGTTCAAGCGCATGTGGCGCTATTATCTGCACTATTGCGCGGCGGGCTTCCGCAGCGGGCGGATCGACGTGGGCCAATTCCTGCTGGCGCGTGATTGACTGTCGATGGCGGTTAGTTGCGGACCATGCGGCGCGTCAGGGCAAAGCGCAGCCTGGCCGGGAGTGCCGCCAGGGCCTTCATCGACAGCACCATCTGCCAGGGAAAGGCGATCTCGAAGCGGCGTGATTTCAGTCCGGCCATGATGTGGTCGACGGCTGCGTCCGCCGATATGAGGAACGGCATCGGAAAGTCGTTCTTCTGCGTCAGCGGTGTATCGACGAAACCGGGATCGATGAGGCTCAGCCGGACATTGCGCGCCGCCAGCTCAGGATAGAGCGCCTCGCACATATTGATGACGGCGGCCTTGGACGCGCCATAGGCCGCCGCCCCCGGCAGGCCGACATAGCCGGCGACCGAGGACACCACTGCGATATGTCCCGACTCCCGCGCCAGCATGCGCGGCATCAGGGCGGCCAAGCAATGGACGGCGCCCATCAGGTTGACGTCGACCGTCTTGCGGAACGCGCCGGGCTCGAAATGCGCCGCGGAATCGCGCGCGTAAGTGCCGGCGTTGAGCACGGCCAGATCGAGCGGACCGAGGGCATCCTCGATATGGGCGACGGCCTGCAGCGTTGCCTCCGGATCCGTCACGTCGAGAGGATAGGCATGGATGCGCCCGGGAGCCTCGGCGGCCAAGGTGTCGAGGTCTCGCGCTGTTCGGGCGCTGACGGCGACGCGCCATCCCTCGCGGGCGAGGCGGAGCGCCAGCGCACGGCCGATGCCGGAGCCCGCGCCCGTGACCCACGCCGCACGCGCGCTCGACGCGCCTGCCGGCTGGTCGGCATTGATTTTTCCTTGCACGGTCCCGCCCTCGTAAATCCGGTTGCCTCTTATGATACGTAGCAACCCGGCCGTTGGATCTCGGGCCTATCGCATGTGCGCGGCGGCTGCCGCCATCGCGCCAGGGCTACGGCTTCAGCAGGGTCTTGATCGCGCGGCGCTCGTCCATGGCCTTGTAGCCTTCGGCGACCTGGTCGAGCGGCAGCACGAGATCGAACACCTTGCCCGGACGCACTTTCCTGTTCCAGACGAGATCGATCAGATGCTGCAAATAACGGCGTACGGGCGCCGGGCCGCCATGCAGATGAACCAGCGCGAAGAACAGCTGGGTGCCGTCGAGCGACACGCCGTGGGGCAGGCCGACATAGCCCATGTGACCGCCTTTGCGCGTGCAGCGGATGGCCTGCATCATGGACTGCTGCGAACCGACGCATTCGAGAACGCAATCGGCGCCGACGCCGTCGGTCATCGCCATGATGCGGGCGACGCCTTCATCGCCCCGCTCTTCGACGATATCGGTGGCGCCGAATTCGCGCGCCAGCTTCTGCCGGGCTGCGTGCCGGCTCATGGCGATGATGCGCGCCGCGCCCATCTGCTTGGCGGAAAGAACGGCCAACAGTCCGACGGCGCCGTCGCCGACCACGACGACCGTCTTCCCCGGCTTGACCTCGGCCGCATCCGCGGCGAACCAGCCCGTGCCGAACACGTCGGAACAGGCGAGCAGATCGGGGATCATGTCTGCCGGCGGCGCGGCGGGGGTGGCGACCAGCGTGCCGTCCGCGAGCGGCACGCGCAGCAGGCTGGCCTGCGCCGTGGACACGGCTTCCTTGTGCATGCAGCCGGACTGATAGCCTGCCTTGCAGTTCGGGCAGGTATTGTCCGAGGTGAAGAAGGAGCCGACCACGAACTGCCCCGGCTTGATCGAGCGCACGTCGCTTCCGACCTCTTCGACAACGCCGCAATACTCGTGACCCATGCGCGAGGGGCCGCTGATCGGCTGCAGGCCGCGATAGGGCCACAGGTCCGATCCGCACACGCAGGTGGCGGCGATCCGGATTATGGCGTCTGTCGGCTTCTCGATCGACGGCACGGCGACGGCTTCGAACCGGATGTCGCGCGGCGCATACAACACTGTGCCTTTCATAACCGTCTCCTTGCGGACGTTACCTGCGCTATTGCTGGTCGCTGACTTCTCCATCCACGCGACATTCTCGCCGTCGAGGGCTTCCTTTGACTGCGGGAAATCGTATCGTTTGCGCGATCGTCCTCGGAGGTAGCAGCGGCGGCGAGCGGCAGCCGCCATACCCGAGTGGGATGTGTCGCACGCATTGAGCGCCGCAATGCAGGCGAAGCTTTGATGCTTGCAGTGGCGCCGATGCGGGAACTTCGGCGGTCCTCAGGTGTGCTCGCGGCTCTTCGGCCGATTGCCAGCCAGCCCACTCATCAACTTGTCCAACACAATGCCGCCGACGAATCCGAACGCGACATCGGAGAACCAGTGCGCAAGCAACAGCACGCGTGTCGCCGCGACGCCGCTTGCGGCGGTCCAGATGACCGGCGCGGCTTGCGGGTACATGCGCGCGAGACAGGACGCGAGCGCGCCGAGGTGCAGCGCGTGGCCCGAGGGAAAGGCATCGTCGCGGGCTCCCGATTTCGGGATGCCTTTCTTCAGGAAGAATGGATGCATCCGATCCGGACGCGTCTCCTTCACCAGATGCTTGGACAGGTGATCGAGGCAGCTCGTCACCGTGAGCAGGGCGAGGAGATAGTCGAAATCGCGCTTGCGCCGCGCGCCGGTCAATTCGCCAGCGGCGGCGAGCAAGGCCGCGGCGCGAAGCAGGACCTTCTCGTCGCCGGCGCGCGTGACGGCATTGGCAAGCTTCTCGGCACGCCGGTCGCCGTGCTTTGCGAGCGCGCCGGCGATCGGCTTGTCGATCGGGTTCGGGCCGAGGCTGATACGTCTCATCGCAGCCAAACGTGCAAGCCGACATTCCAGTTCCGGTGCTGCCGCGATGCGTTGGTTATCGCGGTGCGGCGCGGTGCGCGATGCGGAACAAGACGGGAAGCCTGGTCGTTTATCGCCGGCACGTCGTCCGCAAGTCATCCGCGCCATTCCAGAAGTGAGTATGGGCAATCTGAAAGCGCCACCGGGGCCGAACGCCGTCCATCTCTGCTTGGATATGCAGAAGCTCTTTTCGCCTGCGGGCCCCTGGCCGACGCCATGGCTCGAGCGTGTCTTGCCGGTCGTCGTCCAGCTTGTCGCGCATTGTCCCGAGCGTTGCGTCTTCACGCGCTTCATTCCGCCGCAACAGCCGGAGCAGATGCCTGGCACCTGGCAGCACTATTATCAAAAGTGGCGCAAGGTCACGCGCGCCGTTCTCGAGCCCGATCTTTTGGAGCTGTTGCCGCCGCTCGCGCGCTTCGTTCCGCCCGCCGCCGTTTTCGACAAGGCTGTGTATTCCGCCTTCGCTGGCGGCGGCCTGCATCAATGGCTGTCGGAACGCTCCGTGGACACGCTCATCGTCACGGGTTCGGAAACCGACATATGCGTGTTGTCGACCGTGCTTGCGGCAGTCGATCATGGCTACCGGATCATCGTCGTGCAGGATGCGATCTGCTCGTCGTCCGACCTGACGCATGACGCCTTGCTGACGCTCTACAACACGCGTTTCGATCTACAGATCGAGATGGCGACGGCCGAGCAACTGCTGGCGTCGTGGTAGAAAGCCGGCCGGCCAGCCAGATCAGCCCGCTTCCGCCGCCTGATCAGGCTTCGACGATCACCTGCGGTTTGCCCGCGCTCACCCGTCCGATGAGGCGCGCGGCGGGATAACCGGCCGCCTGGATGGTGTCGAGGATCGCGCTGGCGCGCTCGGCCGCGCAGGAGACGAGCAAGCCGCCCGACGTTTGCGGATCGCAAAAGAGCTGGCGCTGCCAGTCCGGTGTGCCCTCCGGCAGCACGATGCTCGCGTCATAGCTCTTCCAATTGCGGCCCGAGGCGCCGGTGATGAAGCCCTCTTGCGCGAGGCGCGCGGCGTCCTTGAGGAATGGTAGCGCCGCGGCGGAGACCGTGACGGTCTTGTTGGAGCCGCGCGCGACTTCCAGCGCATGGCCGAGCAGGCCGAAGCCGGTGACGTCGGTCATCGCATGCACGGCGTCGTCCTTGGCGAGCTTGGCGCCGACGCGGTTGAGCAGGGTGGTGGTCGCCATGAACTCGTCATAGGCCTCGCGCGACAGCGTCCCCTTCTTGAACGCCGCCGAATAGATGCCGACGCCGAGCGCCTTGGTGAGGATGAGCGCGTCGCCGGCCTTGGCTTCGGCGTTGCGGCGGATGTCGCTCTTCATCGCCGTGCCGATCACGGCGAGGCCGTAGATCGGCTCGGGCGAGTCGATCGAATGGCCGCCGGCCACGGGTATGCCGGCCGCTTCGCATACGGCGGCGCCGCCTTCCAGGATTTGCCGCACCATCTCCGGCGGGATCTTGTCGACCGGCATGCCGAGGATGGCGAGCGCCATGATCGGCGAGCCGCCCATGGCGTAGACGTCCGAGATTGCGTTGGTCGCGGCGATGCGCCCGAAGTCGCGCGGATCGTCGACCATCGGCATGAAGAAATCGGTGGTCGCGATCACGCAAGTGCCGTTCTCGAGCTCCCACACCGCGGCGTCGTCGCCGGTCTCGACGCCCACCAGCAACTGCTTGTAGGGCGAGACCGTCGGATGGCTGGACAAGAGCTGCTGCAGCACCGACGGCGCGAGTTTGCAGCCGCAGCCGCCGCCGTGAGACAGATGGCTGAGACGGATCGGCGTCTGGATGTTCACGGCAACTCTCCCGGGTGAGCGTCATTTTTCATGCGTTGATCCCTCCGTTCATTCCCGCGAAAGCGGGAATCCAGCACCGAATGGGTAGTCGGCGCTGGGTCCCCGCTTTCGCCGGGACGAGCGTCGCATTGATTGCGCCACGCCGACGCGAGAAGCGCGGCGGCGTTGTCGATGTCTTCTTGCCTGGTCTGGCGCCCGACCGAGAGACGCACCGTGCCGAGGGCCGCCTCGCGCGGAATACCGAGCGCCAGCAGGATGGCGGACGGCTCCTCGCTGTCGGCGTGGCAGGCCGAACCATTGGAGGCGAGCACGCCGGGGCAGGCGGCGAGCAACTGCCGCCCCGATACGCCGGGAAAGAGCACATTGAGCGTGTTCGGCAGCCGCTCGTTCGGATGGCCGACCAAGGTCAGACCCGGCACCGACTGCTGTAGACGCGCCAGCAGCCGGTCGCGCAAGGCGCGCATGCGCGGCTCGGCCTCCGCGAGCGCGAGCCGCGCCAGCCGGCAGGCTTCGCCGACCGCGACGATATAAGGCACGTTCTCGGTGCCGGGGCGGCGGCCGCGCTCCTGGCCGGCGCCGACGAGCAGCGGCGGCAGCGCGACGCCGCGGCGGATGTAGAGCGCGCCGACGCCCTTCGGCGCATAGAGCTTATGCGCGGCGATCGACAGCAGGTCGGCGCCGAGCGCATCGACATCGACACGCACTTTACCGAGAGACTGCGCGGCATCGACATGGACGAGGGCGCCGACCGCGTGCGCCTGCCGCGCGATGGCGGCGACCGGCTGCGAGGTGCCGATCTCGTTCTGCGCATGGATGATCGTGACCAGCGCGGTGTCGCTGCCGAGCAGCACGGCGGCGTCCGCGGCATCGACAAGGCCGTCCGCCTTGGCTTTGAGCCTGCGGACCGCATGGCCGGCGCGGGCCAGCAAAGCGCAGCAGGCATCGGTCGCGGGATGCTCGATATTGGTGGTGATGATGGCCCGTCGTGCCGAGTCCATCGCCGCACCGCCGCGGATCGCCATGTTGCTGGCTTCGGTGCCGCCGCTCGTGAACACGATCTCGTCGGGCGACGCGCCGATCAGCGCGGCCACTTCGCCGCGCGCGCGTTCGACGGCCGCGTGCGCCGGCCCGCCGAGTGCGTGCGCCGAAGAGGGATTGCCGAACTGCTCTCGCAGGTAAGGCAGCATGGCCTCGAGCACCTGCGGATCGATCGGCGTCGTCGCGTTGTTGTCGAGATAGATCGGCGGCCTCGTCGCGGTCATGGGTCGGCCCGCTTCACGATGGTGAAGACGTAGAGCTCGTTGTTGCGCTCCTGGGCGGCGAGGCGGTGGCCGGTCTGATTGCAGAAATGCGGAACGTCGATGACGGTCAAAGGATCGGTGCATTCGAGCACCAAGGCTTCGCCGGCGGACAGATTACGCAGCGCCTTCTTGGCGCGTAGCACAGGCTGCGGGCAGCGCAGGCCCCGCAGGTTCAAGACGGTGTGCGTCGCCGACGTCATGATGCGCCGCCCATGGTCGGGCCGCGCATCGGGTCATGCGTGCGTGCGGTTATTCGGGGGTGTTGTCCGGCGCAAAGCGTGTCGGCGGGCCTTCGAGATTGAGGCCGGTTGCCATCCAGGGCTGACCTTCCACCGAGGCGGCTGAAGCTTTCCCGGACCCCGTCGTCTGCGCATTGCTGGTGCCGATGTGGGCGCCACCCGTGCCGCCGGTCCAGCCGGTCGAGCCCATGCCGCCCGGCGCAGTGCCTTCGCTGTGGCTGTCGGTCTGCGATGGCATGGTCTCGCGCGGTTGCTGTTCCTGCGCGAAAACGCTTGCGCTCAGCGCCGTGAGGGCGAGCGCAAGGGAAAGAGCCGGAAGGCGGGCACCGATGCGAGTCATGGCGAGTTCCTCGGGTAGATACCCGAGTGAAAGCCCGCCCGCGCCGCATGGTTCCGGCCACACGGGAATGTGTACCGCGGGCGCCGCCAGGGCGCCCGCGTTCCGGTGCTGTTCGTGAATGCCTCACGCCGCGGTCAGCTCTTTCGCCATGATCGTGTACTTGAAGGTATCCGGATCAAGGCAGTCGAGGCGGTTCGGCCCGCATTCCGCCTGCGGATACATCAGGAAGCCGAGCTTGGGGCCGCTCGAGCCGGGCAGCGCCACATCGTGCGCGAAGTTATAGGCGAGCCAGTTGCCTTCCCAGGCACCGAGCAACGCCTTGCGCGCGTCGGCGACCTTCGGATTGTCGATCGCCAGGTTGCCCGGCGGCTCCTCCAACACGACCTTGCGCACGTCGGCGGGATCGGTGGCGATCCAGCCGAGCCCGGCGATGAAGGTCTCGGCGCGGCAGTGCTGCGCCTTGGTGATCACTTCGGAGCCGGCGCCGAGACTCTTGTAGCCGAACTTCGACGGCGCCACGCGGATGCCGTAGACGTCACGCGCCGGCAGGCCGCTGGCGCGTGCGAGGCCCACATAGAGCGCATTGAGGTCGGCGCATTTGCCCGACAGGTTGCCGGTCTTGAGCATCGTGGCGATGTCGCCGATGCCGCAGCCGCGCGTCTTGGGATCGCGGAAGGTGTTGTCGACCACCCATTCGTAGATGGCGCGGGCCTTGTCGAGATCGGTCTTGGCGCCGGCCGTGATCTTGTCCGCGGTCTGCCTGACGATGCCGTCGGTGGGAATGAGCTCGGTGCCTTCGGTGTAGTGCTTGCGCTCCGCCTCCGACAGCGCCGCGCCGTTACGGCCGCCCACGAGATCGGCGGCGCGGTCGCGCGTCGAGACCTTGCTGACCACCTGGATGGCCGGGGCGGCTTCGCCGTCCTTCCATTCCACGTGCACGAACTCGGCGCCGTATTTGGCGTCCCGCTTCAGGCTCGCCGCGCCGTTGGTGGTCCATTGGCTGCCGAGGGATTTGAACCATTCGGCCTCGTTGACCGACGGCACCGGCACCCAGGCTTGTGTCTTGCCCTCGGGCTTGACGATCTCGAGCTTGGTCACGACCTCGAATGTCCGCCATGCGCCCGGCTGCGGGTTGAAGCCGGATGCCGAGGCGAAGCGGGGCAGGCCCGCCGTTAGCGACACCGCCGCGCCGGCCTTCAAAAGCGTGCGCCTATCGAAGTTCATTGCCGTGACCCTCCTTGGTTTGCGTGATTTGCCTGTTGCTGTTGTTGGGCATCGCCCGCTGAAGCGCGGGCAACCAGTTGCCTGGGCTCGATGGCATCCCAGGCGTAGTCGGCCTCGACGACGAGCTTGGCTTCGAGGCAGTCGTTGAGGACGAAGGTCGTGGGCAGCGACGACACGCGCCAGGCTTTGGCGACGGCGCGGTCGCGGTCGAGCAGGACGGGAAAGCCCACGGCCATCGGCGCGAGGAAGCGCTGCACGCGCGCGTCTACCTCGGCGACGGAGATGGCGATGATTTTCAGCGAAGGCGCGCCGCGGCTGGCCAGCCGGCTCAGTGCCGGGAGTTCGTCGCGGCACGGCTCGCACCAAGTGGCGAAGAAATGGACGAGTACCGTTTCGCCGGGATGGGAGGTGAGTGCGGTATCGCCGCCGCCGAGCGTCGGTAAGCTGAAGGCGGGAGGTGGCGCCTCGGTCCAGGGAATGAGGTCGGCGCCGCGCGCGGGCAAGGCGGCGACCGACAACAATAAGGCCGCCGCGCCGATGCGCGCGCTAAAGCGGCGGAAAGGCAACTCGCCCCGAACCTCGGGAGCCGCGTGAAAGATCACATTCAAATACTGCGACGCCTGACCTTCGGCGGTCAATCGCTAACGCATCGTAAGAGGAAAGCCGCGGCGTAAAGCAAGGATCACATAATCGTGCGCAATGCGGCATAGCCATCTCCTATTACAGTTGGGCCGATTCATGCCGCGCTGCAATAAAGCCATGCCGTGAAATCAAACGGCTTCGTCCGGCACGCACGTTCCTGTGACATTTTCGACTGTGGTTTGACATCGTTCTAATTCAAAAATACTTTTTCCTTATGCGCGTACTATCGCGCATCGCTTCGGCGACCGATGGGGTCGCCGTCAGGCTGGTCGTCCCCCGGCGGGGGCAAACGCTCTCAGAGGAGGGCACTTAGATGAACATGGAGCTCTCGCGGCGCCAATTTATCAAAAGCGCCAGCGTGGGTATTGCCGGTACGACACTCGGTGCACTGGGCTTCGGCGATATCGAAGAAGCCTATGCAAGCTCGATCCGACCCTGGAAGCTTGCGAACCTGACCGAGACCCGCAACACCTGCACTTATTGCTCGGTCGCTTGTGGAATCATCATGTATTCCAAGGGCGATCTGAGGAAGGGCGAAAAGGCCGACCTCATTTACGTCGAAGGCGACCCGGACCACCCGACCAACCGCGGCACGCTTTGCCCGAAGGGCGCCGGGCTGCACGACATGGTCCACGCCAAGACGCGCACGCTTTATCCGCAGATCCGCAAACCGGGCTCGGACAAGTTCGAGCGCGTGTCCTGGGACGCGGCGCTGGACCGGATCGCGCGTCTGATCAAGGACGACCGCGACAAGAACTTCATCGCCAAGAATGCCGACGGCGTGACGGTCAACCGGTGGATCACCACCGGCTTCCTCGCGGCCTCGGCGACGACAAACGAAACCGCGTGGTGCACCTACAAAGTGGTGCGCGCGATGGGGATGCTGGCGTTCGATAACCAAGCGAGAGTCTGACACGGACCGACGGTGGCCAGTCTGGCCCCAACATTCGGTCGCGGTGCGATGACCAACTCTTGGACGGACATCAAGAACACCGACCTTGTCGTCATCATGGGCGGCAACGCGGCGGAAGCGCATCCGTGCGGCTTCAAGTGGGTCACGGAGGCGAAAGCCAACCGTGGCGCCAAGCTGATCGTGGTCGATCCGCGCTTCACGCGCTCGGCGGCGGTCGCCGACTATTACGCTCCCATACGCCAGGGCACGGACATCGCGTTCCTGCTCGGTGTGATCAATTACTGCATGAATAACGACAAGGTGCAGTGGGAGTACGTGAAGGCGTTCACCAACGCGCCTTACGTCGTCAAGGAAGGCTTCACCTACGAGGACGGGCTCTTCACCGGCTACGACCCGGTCCGGCGCGACTACAATCGCTCCTCCTGGGACTACGAGCTGGGCGAGGATGGCTATGTCAAATCCGACATCGACCATCCGCGCAGCGTCTGGAGCCTGTTGAAGAAGCACGTCGCGCTCTACACGCCCGAGATGGTCGAGCGCATCTGCGGTACGCCGAAGGACAAGTTCCTGAAGGTTGCGCAGATGATCTCGGAATGCTCGACGCCGACCAAGACGATGACGTCGATGTACGCCCTCGGCTGGACCCAGCACTCGAAGGGTTCGCAGAACATCCGCGCCATGGCGATGCTCCAGTTGATTCTGGGCAATATCGGCGTGCGCGGCGGTGGCATGAACGCCCTGCGCGGTCACTCCAACATCCAGGGGCTGACCGACATCGGCCTGATGTCGAACCTGATCCCCGGCTATCTCACTCTGCCGACGGAAAAGGAAACGACCTTCGACGTCTACATGTCGACGCGCGGCTTCAAGCCGCTCCGTCCGGACCAGATGAGCTACTGGCAGAACTACAAGAAGTTCTTCGTGAGCTTCCAGAAGGCGATGTTCGGCGCGGCGGCGACGTCGGAGAACAACTTCGCCTACGACTATCTGCCCAAGCTCGATGTGCCGGCCTACGACGTGCTGCGCATCTTCGAACTGATGCACGAAGGCAAGGTCAACGGGTATTTCTGCCAGGGCTTCAACCCCCTGCTGTCTTTCCCGAACCGCAAGAAGATCACCTCGGCGCTGTCGAAGCTGAAGTTCCTCGTCGTCATGGATCCGTTGCAGACGGAGACGGCGCGGTTCTGGCAGAACCACGGCGACTTCAACGACGTCAACTCGGCCTCGATCCAGACCGAGGTGATCGAGTTGCCGACGACCTGCTTTGCCGAGGACGAAGGCTCGCTGACCAACTCCGGCCGCTGGCTGCAGTGGCACTGGCCCGGCGCGACGCCTCCGGGCGAGGCCCAGCAGGATGCCTGGATCATGGGCCAGATCTTCCAGCGCGTGAAAGCGCTGTACCAGAAGGAGGGCGGCGCCTACGCGGATCCGATCCTCAATCTGGACTGGCGCTACAAGGATCCGACCGAGCCGACGGCCGTCGAGCTGGCGAAGGAGCTCAACGGCTACGTGGTCGAAGACGTGCGCGACCCGAACGATCCCACCAAGCTTGTGCTCGAGAAGGGCAAGCAGGTGGTCAGCTTCGCGGCCTTGCGCGACGACGGCACGACGGCGTGCGGCTGCTGGATCTACTCCGGCTGCTACAACGAGGCGGGCAACAACATGGCCCGCCGCGACACGAGCGATCCCGACGACACGGGCATCTATCCCAAGTGGTCGTGGTCGTGGCCGGTCAACCGCCGCATCCTTTACAATCGGGCGTCGGCGGACATCAACGGCAACTCCTGGGACGACACGCGCAAGCTGTTGTGGTGGGATGGCGCCAAGTGGACCGGCTATGACGTTCCGGACATCGCTCCGACCGCCAAGCCGGATGTGGTCGGCCCCTACATCATGAACCCGGAAGGGACGGCACGCCTGTTCGTTCGCGGCATGATGCGGGACGGCCCGTTCCCGGTGCACTACGAGCCGTTCGAAGCGCCGGTGGCGAACGTGATCGCGCCCAAGATCCGCGGCAATCCCGTGGCCCGCGTGTTCTTGGCCGACATGGAGCAGTTCGGCGACGCCAAGGACTTCCCCTATGCGGCGACGTCCTATCGCGTGACCGAGCACTTCCACTTCTGGACCAAGCATTCGCAGGTGAATGCCTCGCTGCAGCCGCAGTTCTTCGTGGAGATTGGCGAGGAACTCGCCAAGGAGAAGAACATCGAGCCCGGCAGCTGGGTCAGGGTGTGGTCGAAGCGCGGTTCGGTGAAGGCGAAAGCCGTGGTCACCAAGCGCATTCAGCCGCTCATCTGCGACGGCAAGAAGGTGCATATCGTCGGCATCCCCCTGCATTGGGGCTTCATGGGCGAGACCAAGAAGGGCTTCGGCCCGAACTCGCTCACGCCCTATGTCGGTGACGCCAATATCGAGACGCCGGAATTCAAGGCGTTCTTGGTCGATATCGAACCCAGCACCGAACCGGTGGCATAAGGGAGGGAGCGATGGCCAATTTCGAATTCGTTCTTCCCCCTGCGCCGACCAAGGACATCAAGGTCGGCCTCAGCGATGCCGACATCATCAAGCGGTCGGCGTCGGAGGTTACGCCGCCGGCCAAGAAGCTGCCGGAAGTGGCCAAGCTCATCGACGTGTCGAAGTGCATCGGCTGCAAGGCGTGCCAGGTGGCCTGCCTGGAATGGAATGACAAGCGCATTCCTGTCGGCGTGAATGTCGGCTCGTACGACTTCCCGCCGGACCTGACGCCGAACATGTTCACGGTCATGAAGTACACCGAGTGGGTGAACCCAGAGACCAAGAACCTGGAATGGCTGATCCGTAAGGACGGCTGCATGCACTGCCAGGATCCGGGCTGCCTCAAGGCCTGCCCGGCGCCCGGCGCCATCGTGCAGTACTCCAACGGCATCGTCGACTTCGACCACGACAAGTGCATCGGGTGCGGCTACTGCATCAAGGGATGCCCGTTCAACATCCCGCGCGTCAGCGAGGTCGACTCCCGGGCCTACAAGTGCACCTTGTGCTCGGATCGCGTCGCCGTCGGCCAGGGGCCCGCTTGCGCCCGCGCCTGTCCGACACATGCGATCGTGTTCGGACCCAAGGACGAGATCAAGCAGCACGCGGAAGGCCGCATCAAGGACCTCAAGTCCCGCGGCTACGCCAATGCCGGTCTCTACGATCCGCCGGGCGTCGACGGCACGCACGTGATGTACGTGTTGCAGCACGCCGACAAGCCGGAGATCTATGCGAACCTGCCGAAGAACCCGCGCATCAGCCCGATCGTCGACCTGTGGAAGGGCGCGACGAAATATCTGGGGCTGGCGGCGATGGGTGCTTTCGCCGTGATCGGCCTTGTCCACCACGTCGTCACCGGTCCCAACCGTGTCTCGCCGGAGGATGAGGAGAACGCCGAGAAGCTCACCGGGAGCAAGCAATGACGGCCTATGACATCGAGTCGGGCGATCAAGTTCACCCCGGCAAGCCTGTCACCGTCGACCGCTACACGGCCGGCGCGCGCATCAACCACTGGATCACCGCCATCAGCCTCGTGCTGCTGGCGCTGTCCGGGTTGGCTTTGTTCCATCCGAGCCTGTACTTCCTCACCGTGCTGTTCGGTGGCGGGCAATGGACGCGGGCCATCCATCCGTGGATCGGTGTCGTGCTGTTCTTCAGCTTCGCCGGGCTCTTTCTGCGCTTCTGGCATGCGAACCTTTGGAAGGCGGAAGACGGCACGTGGCTTGCGCGCCTGCGCGACGTGATGGCTGGGCGCGAGGAGCGCTTGCCCGAGGTCGGCAAGTACAACGCCGGCCAGAAGGTTGTGTTCTGGAGCATGTCGCTCCTGATCACGGTGCTGATCGTCAGCGGTGTCCTGGTCTGGGACGAGTATTTCGGTTCCTATGCCTCGATGGAGACCAAGCGTCTCGCGGTGCTGATCCATTCGCTCGCCGCGGTGACGATCATCTGCGTCTGGATCGTTCACGTCTATGCGGCGATCTGGGTGCGTGGCACCATCGGTGCCATGACCAAGGGCCGGGTAACCGGCGGCTGGGCCTGGCGGCACCACCGCAAATGGCTGCGTGAGCTGGTGGTCGGCAAGAAGTGATTTGACGAAACGGGGCGGCGCTCGTCCAGTGCCGTTCCCACTCACCACGTGGCCCGGAGGGTTCGTGACTCATGAGTAGTGTCGGCGTGCCGCAGCCCGATCCCAGTCAGATCGGAGGCGTAGCGGAACCGCCTTTTGCCCGTCTCCCCGATCCAACGAGCGTGTTCGCGATCCGCGCCCAGCGGCTGCTCGCGCTCGCCGAGGATCACCAGCTTGCGCCCTATCTGCAGTTCCTCGCGTCGATCAGCGGGGCGCAGCATCATCTGCAGGACGGGCTTCCCGCGCCCGACATGCCGCCCGAGGACGCGCGGGCCCGGGCGCGCGAATTCGGCATGCCGCCGCTCGACCGCGGTACGTTCACCGCCGATGCGGCCTTCGATACCACGCTCGACCGCCTGTTCTCGCTGGCGGCGACGATCGATATGCCGGAGCAAGCGGGCGCCGCGCTCGCCCGCGCCACCGCCGCCGACGCGGGCAGCCGCGCCGCGATGGTGCGCGCGGTGCTTGACGACGCTATTCCCGTCGAAGCGCTCGCGGACCATCTGTTCGTCGCGGCCGCACTGCAGGTGCATTTCGTGCGGCAGGCCGCGCGGTTGGACGTCAAGCGGCTGGTGCCGGTCGGCGACGGCGCCTGTCCGTGCTGCGGCGGGGCGCCCGTCGCCTCGCTGGTCGTGAGCTGGGCGGGTCCGCAGAACTCGCGTTACTGCGTCTGCTCGCTCTGCGCCACGCAGTGGAACTACGTGCGCATCAAATGCACCCTCTGCGGCTCGACCAAGGGCATCGGCTACCGTCACCTCGAGCACGACAAGATGGTGCGCGCCGAGATCTGCGACGAGTGCCACGGCTACGTGAAGATCATGCAGCAGGCTGAGAACCCCGCGCTCGATCCGGTGGCGGATGACGTCGCCAGCCTGGCGCTCGATCTGTTGGTGCGCGAACAGGGCTATCGCCGCGGCGCGGTGAACCCCTTCATGCTCGGCTATTGAGGCTCAGGATGGACGAGCGCACGGCCAAGTCCGCTCAAACGCCCGCCGCCGCCATGCGCAAGCTGCCGTCGGTCGACGAGGTGTTGCGGACGGATGTGGCGGTTGGCGCCGTCGCGCGCTTCGGCCGCGTCATGACGGTCGATGCGGTGCGCGCCGCCCTGGCGGATGCGCGCGCGAGCGGCAAGGCGTCGGAGGACGCCGTCTCTTTCGCGCGCGCGGCGCTGGCGCGGCTCGAGGACGATGCGCAGCCGAACCTCAAACCTGTGTTCAACCTCACCGGCACGGTGTTGCACACCAATCTCGGCCGCGCGCTGATCGCCGAGGCGGCGGTGGAAGCCGCGACAGTCGCGATGCGCAACGCCGTGGCGCTGGAGTTCGATCTCGGCGGCGGTCGGCGCGGCGAGCGCGACGAATTGGTGCGCGATCTCTTGTGCGAACTGACCGGCGCTGAAGACGCGACCGTCGTCAACAACAACGCCGCCGCCGTGCTGCTCGCGCTCAACACCTTCGCCAAGGATCGCGAAGCGATCGTCTCGCGCGGCGAATTGATCGAGATCGGCGGCGCCTTCCGTATGCCCGAGATCATGAGCCGCGCCGGGGCCAGGCTGCACGAGGTCGGCACCACCAACCGCACGCATATGAAGGACTATGCGGGCGCGCTCGGTCCGGACACCGGCCTCATCCTCAAGGTGCATACGTCGAATTACCGCATCGAAGGCTTCACCAAGGAAGTGGGCGCGCGCGACCTGGCCAAGCTCGCGCGCGAGCACAAGGTGACTTTGGTCAACGATCTCGGCTCCGGCACCCTGGTCGACCTGACGCGCTTCGGCCTCAAGCATGAGCCGACCGTCGCCGAGGCGGTGGCCGAGGGCGCCGATCTCGTCACCTTCTCCGGCGACAAGCTGCTGGGCGGGCCGCAGACCGGCTTCATCGTCGGCCGCAAGGCGCTGATCGAGAAGCTCAACAAGAACCCGATGAAGCGCGCGCTGCGCGTCGACAAGATACGTCTCGCGATGGTCGAGGCGACCTTGCGTCTCTATCGCGATCCCGATCGTCTGACGCAGACATTGCCGACCTATCGCCTGCTGGCGCGGCCGATCGAGACGATGAAGGGCGTCGCCGAGCGCATCATGCCCGCGCTGCGCGACAAGCTCGGCCAGGGCTTCACGGTCGCGACGGCGGCCTGCGCCAGCCAGGTCGGCTCCGGCGCGCTGCCGGTCGAAACTTTGCCGAGCCTTGCCGTCACCATTGCGCCGGTGAGCGGCGGCGGCGGAAAGCTCAATGCGCTGTCCGACACGTTGCGGCGGCTGCCGGTCCCGGTCGTCGGCCGCATCGAGAAGGACGTGCTGCTGCTCGATCTGCGCTGCCTCGAGAATGTCGACGGCTTCATCGCCAACCTCGCGACGCTCGAAGCCCCGGAGGCCGGCTGATGGGCTTGTTCGATGCGCTCATGAAGCGGAAGACCGAGCCGTCGGTGGCGCAGCGCATGGCGCAGGCCTATGACGCCGCCGATCACGGCGATTACGAAAAGGCGCTGTCGATCTGGACGCCGCTCGCGCATGCGGGCGTTGCACGGGCGGCCAATAATATCGGCGCCTGTTTTTCGGAGGGCCTCGGCGTTCCGCGCGATATGAAGCTTGCCGAGCGCTGGCTCACGGTGGCGGCGGAAGCCGGCGATCCGGTCGGCCAGCGCAATCTTGCTTCGCTCTATTTCAAGGGCGAAGGGGAAGGTGAGGGCGTGGCGCAGGACAATGCCCGCGCGGTCGCGCTCTATCGCGCGGCCGCCGAGCAGGGCGACGGCCCGGCGCAGGACATGCTGAGCTGGATGCTCCTGGAGAGCGAGGACGTCACGCCCGATTATCTCGAAGCGCGGCGCTTCGCCGAGGCCGCAGCGGCGCAAGGCATTGCATCGTCGATGACGCGGCTCGGCATGATCCATCACAACGCGCTCGGTGTCGAACGCGACGCGGTGGAGGCAGCCAAGTGGTGGCGGCGCGCCGCGGCCCTCGGCGACGCCGATGCGCAAGCGATGCTCGGCGCGGCCTATCATCTCGGTATGGGCGTCGAACGCGACGCCATGACGGCGTTGGTCTGGCTCATCCGCGCGCGGGACGGCGGCAGCGCGCTGGCGCCGCGCTTCTTCGACGCGGCACGCGCGACCTTGTCCGCCGACGACATCGCCGAAGCCGGGCGGCGCGCGAGCTTGCCGCCGGAGACCGCGGAGGGCTCTGGCGCATGATCGTCGGCACCGCGGGCCATATCGACCATGGCAAGACCTCGCTGGTCCGCGTGCTCACCGGTGTCGACACCGATCGCCTGAAAGAAGAGAAAGCGCGCGGCATCTCGATCGATCTCGGCTTTGCCTATCTGCCGGCGCCGGACGGCTCTGTGCTCGGCTTCGTCGATGTGCCGGGCCATGAG
>Ga0180216_1001599_pt1 | contig 19932 bp, 17 predicted proteins | sample eDN3rd37CBELigMG_FD_128879 | JGI IMG/M metagenome (GOLD analysis project Ga0180216, IMG submission 128879) | Enriched Miracle-Growth compost microbial communities from Emeryville, California, USA - eDNA 3rd pass 37_C BE-Lig MG (version 2)... ...
CTGACTTTCGGGAAGTCTCCGGGAAGCTTCAGGGCCGCGCCCCGTCGCTGATGAGCGGCTTATAGGACCCTCCCAGCCCACATGTCAACGCCACAAATCCCAAAATGCAGAAATTTGGCGCGGTGCTGTCAGCCTGCCTTCGGGGAGCCGCGATACGCGACGCCGGCTAACATTATCGCAAGACAGGATTTTTCCGCGAAAAAACGCCGGGGCCTCCCTGTGGAAAGCCCCGGCGCTGATATTCGTCATGCTGCGCCGCAGGCGCTGCGATCAGGCCGCCTTGTCGCCGGCGCTTTCGCTGTCCGGCTTGCGACCGAGCCCCATGGACTTGGCCAGCGCGGAGCGCGAGGCTGCATAGTTCGGGGCGACCATGGGATAATCTGGCGGCAGCCCCCAGCGCGCCCGATATGCTTCCGGCGTCATATCATAGGCCGTGCGCAGATGACGCTTGAGCGATTTGAAGCGCTTTCCGTCCTCAAGGCAGATGATGTAATCCGGCGTCACCGACCGCTTGACGGGTACGGCCGGCTGCGGGGCTTCCCCAGCGTCTGGCGCGCCGCCCTGTCCGAGTTTTTGCAGGGACGCGTGGACGGAGGCGATCAGCGCTGGCAACTGATCCAGCTCAACCCGGTTATTGGCGACAAATGAAGCGACGATATCGGCGGTAATCGCCACCATCTGCCCGCTTCCCTCAGCTTTCTCCATAACGCACTCTCCTTCGGGAAGTCGCAAGTTACGCAATAACAGGGAAAGTAGAAGTTCAAATTTCCGACATACTGCCAACCCCGGTCAAATTTTGATGGATAGTTCGCTTAAACTGTTCAAAAACATGAATCTCACAATTCGGTGATAGCACGCTTCAGCGCCGGGACTGGCGGCAAAGGCGCAAATCTTGTCCATCAGCATGGGAATGACCGAATCCTGAATGCGTATCCGTTCGCGCCCGACCGGGGACGTGGGCGACCGCAATATCTTCGCCTGATTTGTGTTCTGATAATCATATGGCGATAACGGTTTGACGGGTCGCAGAATGTCGGGAGACGAGGAGCGATGCGCGGGACACTCCGGGCTGGGTATGCAGGCGCGACGCTGCTGGCGCTTTTGGCGGCGGAGCCGGCGCTTGCCTCGAAAGCCGATGCGCCCGTGCCCGGGCGCACGGCCGCGTTGATGCGCGAGAAGGGCATGGCGCCTGGCGCCGGCGTGCTCGTGCGCGTCTTCAAGAAGGAAGCCGAACTGGAAATCTGGAAGCAGCGCGCCGATGGCCGGTACGCGCTGCTGAAGACGTTTCCCGTGTGCCGCTGGTCCGGGCGGCTGGGCCCCAAGCGGAAAACCGGGGACCGCCAGGCGCCGGAGGGATTTTACGACATCACGCCCAGGCTGATGAACCCGAACTCCGCCTACCACCTGTCGTTCGACACCGGTTTCCCCAACGCCTACGACCGGGCGAATGGCTATACCGGCTCCTATTTGATGGTTCATGGCGTATGCTCGTCCATGGGGTGCTACGCCATGACGAACGCCGGCATCGAAGAGGTTTACGCCCTGTTGCGAGACGCGTTCAAAGGCGGGCAGAAATCCGTTCAGTTCCAGGCGTTTCCTTTCCGCATGACCGCCAGGAACATGGCGCGGATGCGGGACGATCCGGATATTGATTTCTGGCGCCAACTCAAGGCGGGCAATGATCGCTTCGAGGCCACGGGCCTGCCGCCGCGCGTCACGGTCGCCGGCAAACGCTACGCTTTCACGCCATATCGGGAACGGGCCCTGGAGGCCCAGGCCAAGGCGCGCCTGCATGCAGAACAGGAAGCGATCGCCAGGCAGATTGACGACGGCGCGCCATCCATCCGCATCACCTACGCCGACGGCGGCATGCACCCTCACTTCGCCCGGATGCGCAACCATCCCTCGCTCGGCATTATCAGCCGCCCCGAGGCGCTGGCTTTCGCCGGCCGGGACGTCGTCATCCGGCCAGGCGTGCGCAAGGCGCCGCCGGTGATGGTGGCGCAGGGCGCCGTCAGCCTGACATTCGCGCGTCTCGCATCCGGGCCTGGCGCCGGGCCAGCAGCCCTGCGCCTGCCGGCGACGGACGCCCGGGCATCCCTGCCCTCCTCGCTATCGGCGCGCATCGCCCTGGCGCATGATGGCGCGCGCGCCGCCATGGCTTCGGCGGCTTCGACGAGCGGGACGCCTGTCGCGGGCGCCTACGCCGCCAGCCTCACCTCCGCCGTTTCATCCTGGCCGCATGGCATGATCGCCATGGGGCCATCGGCGCCGTAGCCCGCCGGGCGCCGTCGCCGCCCAGCCGCGCCTTCGGCAACCGGGCATTCCACGACACGCGCCGCCATCCTGGCGAACGTGCTCAGGCGGCGCCAAGCTCGCGCGCGATGTGCTTGCAATTGGCGATCCATGCGACGGAATAGGGAATATCGGCGGCGTCCGGCTGGGAACTGAACGCCGCGATCACCACCTCGCTGGTCGGGCAGACATACAGCCACTGGCCGTGGATGCCGGCGCCGCCGAAAGCCCCCGTCTCCTCATCGAACAGATACCATTTGCTGCGATACCGCCTTGCGGGGAAACCCATGGCCGCGAAATTGCCTCGCTCCCAGGCGCGGCGGTCGCCGTTGGAGCGGATATCGTCCACCCACCAGGCTGGCGCGATCTGGCGGCCATTGGCCACGCCGCCCCGCCGCATCATCTCGCCGAACCGGGCCAGATCACGCGTCGTCATGCAGACGCCGCCGGCCGTGCGCGGCGCGCCAAAGGAGTCGAGCGTAACCCATGCCTCGCGCTCCGCGCCCATGGGGCGCCAGATCAGATCCGACAGCATCTGGGCGAACGGCGCCCCACCGGCCCGCTCCAGCACCCAGCCAAGCGTATCCGTATCCGGCGACACATAGTGGAAGACCTCGCCATGGGCGGTTTCGCCCGGCGTTTTCTGGCTGGCGAGGAAGCCGCGCAGATCGGCGCCGCCGACGGGGCCGCCCGGGTCCCAGCCCACGGCGCGGCGGTAGGCCGGCATGTCGCCGTTGGGATCAGCGTAATCCTCGCTGAAGCCGATAGACACCGTCATGTCCAGCAGATGGCGCACAGTGGCCCCGGCATAGACCGAGCTTTTCAGTTCAGGCGCGTAATCGGCGGCGGGGCGGTCCGGGTCCAGCAGGCCGCGATCCGCCAGCACGCCGGCGAGCACGCCGGTCACCGATTTGCTGACCGAGAACAGGATGTGCTGCCGGCTTGCCTCTAGACCGTTGTCGTAAAGTTCATACGCCAGTTCGCCACGACGCAGGACAACGAGCCCGTCGACATTGATGGCGCGCAGATACCGGTGCGCCGGGAGGCGCGCGCCCGCCGCGTCGACCAGGTCAAGCTCGCCGAGGTCGCGCCATGCCTCCCGCAACGGCGTAACCTCGCTACCGGTCGCCCCGGCGATGGCCGCCGTGGGGACGAGGTTGCGCAGGTTGCGGAATCCCCATTTGCTGAACGGCGACTGCCGCCAGTTCGCCAGCGTCACCTGCCCGTCTGGCCCCGGCGGGGCGCCTTGCATCAACTGTTGCTCCATGGCGTTCCTCCATCGCGGCTTCGCCCGCAGCGAAACCGCCAAGCGCTTTTGTTGTCCGGCTTCCCGCCCTGGCGGCGGACCAGCGCCATATTCTGGCCGCGCCAGTCTGGCATGAGGAATTCAGTCCCGCCATGCGCCTGACATCGGCTGGCGGCAGCGCGCCATGCAATGCCTGGCACACGGCCTGCGCCGCCCGTCTTGCAAAGATGCATGCAATATGGTTCCCAGCAACGTCACACCGTGCAGTTCACGCTTGGGGCGGACGACGCTTTCGCGGATTTCCTCCACGAGAACGCGGAACCCCCCAGATGGCGCACGCCCGCTCGCCCGTGAGGGGCGTGGGCGCGCAATCTTCAGGAAACACGCGCGGACCTTTGCAGCGGCAACCGGATTACCCGGAAGCCACGCATTCCGGATTGACGCATTTTCCGGCGAAAATGCTCCAACAAGAGGCTTCACCGGCGCCCCGCGCCACATGAAGTGCGAAACATTGTCATCATCTGATTTGCGCAAACACGCCGTCGCCTGCATTCAGGCGGCGTTTCTCCTTGTTCCCGGCCTGTGCGCGGCCGCCAACGCCACGGCGCCTGTCGCCACCGCCGACGCCCGTCTGACCCGCTCGCTGATGCGCCTCGATCCGGCGCAGCGCTTCCAGCAGATATGCGATGTCGCCGCCATGAAGGTCATCGCCAGGGAGAGCGGCGCCATACGGCCGGACCGCGCCATGCTTGATGCGCTCTCCCCCGCGAAGGAAAAGGACGACACACTTTCGGGGTCGGGCGGCGCGGTGCGCAGCAAGGGCCACTGGCGCCAGATGTCGTTCAGTTGCGAGGCGACGCCGGACCGCCTGTCGGTGCTGCGCTTTACCTACCAGCTCGGCGACGAAATCCCTGGCAGCCAGTGGGAGCGTTACGGCCTGTGGCGATAGCGCCGGCCGCGCCCTGCCGGACGGCCAGGCAGACCTGGCGTTCAGTCACGGGCGTCCTTGCGGGCCTGGGCGTCCTTCACGAACTGGGACACCCGGCCGGCCTCCATGGGGCTGCCAATCCGTTCAGCTTTTTTTGACGGGTTGGGAAGCATGCCCTCATTGGCGGTCCGCCCGCCCTTGGGGGCCGCGGGTTTCCTGGCCGCGTTCTTCAGTTTCAGGGCGCGACGGGAATTGCTGACCAGCTCCTGCCGCGCCGCGACAGCCTGCCGGCGCGACAACTCCCTGTTGGCGCGCTGGATCGCGCCGGACAGCACCCGCGCTTTCATCTTTGAACCACTGTTGTCACTGGCCGGCGTCGAGGCATGGGCCTTGCCGCGCATCTCGCGGCGCTGCTGGCGGGCAATGGCCCGCGCCCGGTCCCGCCGCTCCCGCAGCAGCGACACCGTTTTGCGCAAATCCGCGTCCGCGACGGCTGTAATCTCGCTTCGCCGCGTCAACACAACGAGTTCAAGCTCATCACGCGACAGTAACCGGCGTTCGGCCCTGGTTTCGATAGCCATTGGCAAATCCTCCCTCACAAGCGCGAATGAGGGAGCCTCGCACGACTCGCCTGGCGAACCAACCCGACAGGCCCCCCACCGGCTGCGCGCGGATGGAAAGCCGGCAAGGCGCTTCAGCAGGGCGCGCGATCGTGAGCGGAATGGGGGCAGGAAGCAGGGGCGGAAACAACCAGCCATTTTGCGGCGGTCGCCCGCATCGCGCGTCCATGACGCGGGCACAAAAAAACCCGCCGAAGCGGGTTGTTTTTTGTGAAGATGGTGGGCGCACTAGGGCTCGAACCTAGGACCCGCTGATTAAGAGTCAGCTGCTCTACCAACTGAGCTATGCGCCCATCTTCAGTCCGGCGGGGCGTTTGTGGCCGCCGCCGTTTGGTGAGCGGTGGATACCAATCCCCTCCCCGGTTGTCCAGCGCCCACAGGCGCCCGACCAAACTTTTTTATGACGCTGGGGAAAATCGGCGCATCTGTGCATAACGCCGGAACCTTCCCCGGCAGACGCGAGTCCAGGAGGCGGCGACGGGGCCATCGCCCACCTTCCCCCGACCGACGGGGAAACGTCGCCTTTCACGCAGCGGATCTGTTGCAAGCGCCTTGCTGGAAGCACACGGCGCACGGGTCCGCGACAAATCCGGCGCCGGCGGGTCTGCCCGGCGCGGCGGCAGGCGGGAGCAGGTCGAGGTCAGGTTCGGGCTGCGTCCTGCGCGAACGCGGCGGCAAGCCAGGCGACCATGAAAGGCGGCATGCGGGCCGGATCGATATCGGCCGGGCTGTGAAACAGGCGCACGTCGGCGAGCTCCGGCGCGGGATCGGCCGCGATGAAATCGCGAATCCGCCTTGCCAGCGCATCGGCCGGCAAGGCCGAGCGCGCCTCGCGCATCAGGGCGACGCGGCCGCCGTCCAGCACCGCGCGCCAGCCATCGGCGAAGGTCAGTTCACTGGCGTCGAGACCGGTTTCCTCCGCCAGCTCGCGCACGATATTGCCCTGCAAATCCAGCGTCCCGTCCGGGCGGACGTCCGACAGGTCGGGCGTGCCGGCGGCGAAATAGATCTGGCCTGAATTGGCGGTATGCCCGCCCTGGACGCCAGCGACCCATGGCCCGTCGGCGGCGCGCAGGGCCGCCATGGAAAAACCGTTCACCACCGTGTCGTCGGGCCAGCCGAGGTCCCGCCAGGTCAGGAAGGCGGCAAAGTCCACTGGCAGACAGGTGGCCTCATAGCATCCATCAACAATCGCCGGGCGGCGGGACAGCAGCACGCGCCCGTTGAACATTTGTGGTTTGCGCTCCAGCGCCGCTTGCCAGTGGCGATCGATGACGTCGCGATTGGCCTCGGCCCAGGGCCATGGCTCCTGCGCCACGCGCACCGAAACCTCGCGCACGGGAACGATGGCGGGGGCGCCGCGCCAGGGAAAGGCGCCGCCGGCGCAGGCAGGCGCGCCGCCGCTCACAGCTGGATAGCCTCAAACCTGCGCGACGGCGCCACGAATTCCTCCTGGGCCTGGACCAGTTGCAGTTCGCTCTGGCCGGACGCGGCGGTGGCGGCCAGCAGGCCGTGCACCGACGAGGCGGCGGCGCTGACAGCGCTGGCGACGGAGCGTTCGCGCAGATAATGGGTGAAAAACAGCGCGGCGGTCACATCGCCAGCGCCGGTGAAATAGCGATCGATGCGCGGCGTGCGCACGCCCCAGATCCCCTCAGGCCCCGAGGCCACCATGTCGATGCAATCGTCTGGCGTTTCCGCCGTATGGAGCGAGGTGATGAGCAGGACGGCGGGGCCAAGCCCGTGGGCGATGCGGATGGCGTCGCGGGCTTCCGCCATGGAGGTAACCTGACAGCCGGACAGCAGCTCCAGCTCGAACTGGTTCGGCGTGGCCACATCGGCGGCGGGCATGGCCTGGCGGCGCATGAACTCCGGCACGTCCGGCCGCACGAATACGCCGCGCCCCACGTCGCCGATCACCGGATCGCAGCAATACAGCGCCTCCGGGTTGGCGGCCCGCACCCGCGCCGCCACATCGAGGATGGCCTCGCCGATCGCCGCCGAACCAGCGTAGCCAGAAAGCACGCCGTCGCACTGCGGAAACACGCCGCGCGCCTCAACGCCGCGCGCGATTTCGGCGATCATCGCGCCTTCGAACACCGGCCCCGTCCAGGCGCCATAGCCCGTGTGGTTGGAAAACTGCACGGTGAGAATCGGCCAGACCTCAACGCCCATGCGCTGCATCGGAAACACCGCCGCCGCATTGCCGACATGGCCGTAAGCAACATGGGACTGGATGGACAGGATGTTCATGGGTTCTCCCGGTGCGGAGCTGAACAGGCTGGCGGCGGCCAGCAAACATGGCGCGCGCTGGCCAGAAGGGAGCGCGCCGGAAAACGGCGTGCGTCACAGGCGAATCCGGCCAGAAGCCGCCGTTGGCAAATTAACGGCTTTGCGCCATCACGCCAGCCCCGCCTGGGCGACAGGACGGCCTGCCTGCCCGCAACCGGGCAGGCCCCCGGGCCGGCGTGGGGTCCAGGCGGAGGACGGCGCGGAGAGCGGCGCAGCGGGCGGCGGGCGGCGGAGATGGGCGGCGACAGGCTGCCCCCCAAATGGGACTGGCCGGGGACAACGCCGGCGTCCAGATGGACCCGCTGGCGCGGCCGCCGCGTGGCGCAACCGGCGCTCCGCCCCCGACGGCGGATCCGTCGCGCGCCCCCGGACGCCGGCGGTTTCCGGTCCGTCGACGGCGCCCCATACTTGACCGGCGCGTGCTTGCCCCCCGACATGGGGGCTTGCCGACATGGTTGGCCCCATGCCTGACCCTGGCTGACCCTGACCGGCCGGCGTCGCCCCTCGCCAGCAATGGCGCCGCTAACGGAAACCAGATGAACTTTGCCGACATTTCGCAGACCGTCATCAGCTTCATCCAGCAGCACCAGGCCTGGGCGCCGTTCATTGTCGGCGGGCTGGCCTTCGCTGAGTCCATGGCGATCATTTCGTTCATTGTGCCGGCCACCGGCATCCTGCTGGCGATCGGCGCATTGCTGGCGGCCAGCGGCATCCCGTTCTGGCCGGTATGGGCGGGCGCGATGATCGGGGCGGTTCTCGGCGACTGGCTCTCTTACGCCATCGGTTACTGGCTGAAGGACAGCATCCGCGACTACTGGCCGTTCTCGCGCGCGCCGCATTTCATGGACAAGGCCGAAGCGTTCACCCGCAAATGGGGCGTGCCCGGCGTCTTCATCGGCCGCTTTTCCGGCCCGCTGCGGGCGTTCGTTCCGCTGGCCGCCGGCGTGTTTCACCTGCCGCACATTCCGTTCCAGATCGCCAATATTTCGTCCGCCGCCGTGTGGAGTTTTGGCATATTACTTCCTGGAGAAGCACTGGACTGGTTCAGGCACTTACAATAACACAAAATCGTGATAGTATAAATTCATCGCATGTCTTCTCTTCATCTTTTGACGACTGGGAGATTGACGGATGGATCAACTGATTTCTCTGGCCATGAACCTGATCGGCGGCGCCGCCGGCGGCGGCATGGCCGGTCGCGCCTCGCCGTCCATTGACATGGGCGGCGTCGTCAACGCAGTGGCCGGCGCCGTTGGCGGCGGCGTTCTGGGGCAGGTGCTGCAGGCGGCGTTGCCGGTGCTTCAGGGCGGCTCGGCTACGGATCTCACCGCGCTGGCCGGCAATCTGGTGGGCGGCGGGGCCAGCGGCGCCATCGTGACGGCCCTCGTTGGCCTGGTGCTGAACCGGCTGCGCCCGTCGAACTGAGACAGACAGGCCGACAGGGCCAGGGCTGTCCGGGCGGAACCCGGGTTGGCCGCGTGGTTCGCGGGCGGGGAGCCGCGCCGGGGATTCATCGCGCGGCGGTTCCACGCTGCCCGCGCCTTGATGTCCGCGTTTGACGCGAACAGCTGGGGGCCGCGTGACCCTGACGGTTGTCCTGGCCTTTGCCCCACGAAAATATCGATGCCCGTGACGCCTCGCCTGGCGCGGTGGGCCGCGGGGCGACGGCAAACAAAAAACGCGAACGGGCGGACCCGTTCGCGTCGCAGCGTTCAGCCTTTCAGGAGGCGGCGATCTGGCGCGGCCTCCGGGAAAACGGCGCGGCTCAGTTCTTCGACTTGTCGACCAGGGCCTTTTCCTTGATCCACGGCATCATGTCGCGGAGCTTGGCGCCAACTTCCTCGATCGGGTGGGCGTTGTTGCGGGCGCGGGTGGCCTTGAACGACGCCTGGTTGACCTTGTTCTCCAGCATCCAGTCGCGGGTGAACTTGCCCGACTGGATGTCCTCCAGCACGCGCTTCATCTCGGCCTTCGTCTCGGCGGTGATGATGCGCGGGCCGGTGACGTACTCGCCGTATTCGGCGGTGTTGGAGATCGAGTAGTTCATGTTGGCGATGCCGCCCTCATAGATGAGGTCGACGATCAGCTTCAGCTCGTGCAGACACTCGAAATAGGCCATCTCCGGGGCGTAACCCGCCTCGACGAGGGTTTCGAAGCCGGCGCGGATCAGCTCGACAGCGCCGCCGCACAGCACGGCCTGCTCGCCGAACAGGTCCGTCTCGCACTCTTCCTTGAAGGACGTCTCGATGATGCCGGCGCGACCGCCGCCATTGGCGGAGGCGTAGGACAGGCCGATGTCATGGGCGTTGCCGGTGGCGTCCTGGTGGATGGCGATCAAGGTCGGCACGCCGCCGCCACGCAGGTATTCGGAACGGACGGTGTGGCCCGGGCCCTTCGGGGCGACCATCAGCACGTCCAGGTCCTTGCGCGGCTCGATCAGGTTGAAGTGCACGTTCAGACCGTGGGCGAACATCAGCGCCGCGCCGTTCTTCATGTTGTCGTGCAGATGGTCGCGATAGATGTCGGCCTGCAGCTCGTCCGGCGTCAGCATCATGACGACGTCGGCCCATTTGGCGGCCTCGGCCGGGCTCATCACCTTGAAGCCGGCGCCTTCGGCCTTCTTCACCGTGGCGCTGTCCGGGCGCAGGGCGATGGCGACGTCCTTGACGCCCGAATCGCGCAGGTTCTGGGCATGGGCGTGGCCCTGGCTGCCGTAGCCGACGATCGCGACCTTCTTGCCCTTGATCAGGTTCAGATCCGCATCGCGGTCATAGTAAACACGCATCACATACATCCTCTGGCGAAGGTCGCGGGCCAAGTGCCGACGATCAGATCAGAACCGGCCTGACCGCCGTCGCCCCACGACAGCCAGACCTCCGGTCCGCCCGCGGCGCGAGAACCGCGCCAGGAACGTTCCGGCAATGAAACAGACGGTGGCGGTAAAACCCGCCACGGCCAGTTGGTCAAGTCATTCCTTGCCCATGGCGGCCGCATACGGCGAGGGTCCCGCGTCCGGTCGCATGTTTCGGGCTCGCGGCGCGAAAAACCGCCAGTCCGCCGCCGGCGCGACATCCGGCGAATTTCTCAAAATGCAGCCCCGCCACCGGCGGCGCATGCACGTAGTCCGCTCCCTGGTCCGGCGCGGCGCGCCAGGGATATTCCCACCCGGGTGAATCCAGGCGATGCTGCCCGGCATGATGACCCGAAACGCCCCCCTCACGCCCGTCGCCGCCAACACCAATGCGGCGCTGCCGGAGCCGGCTGACCTGGTCGCGGCCTGGCGGGACGCCGGCTACGAAAAATGGTTCAGCCGCGACGACGCCTTCGACGCCATGCTGCGCGACCGCTTCGGCGCGGCCCAGGCCGCCGCGGCGCGCGGCGAACTGGACGGCTGGCAGGCGACGCCGGAAGGCGCCCTCGCCCTCGTGCTGCTGCTCGACCAGATACCGCGCAATATTTACCGCAGCACGCCGGCGGCTTTCGCCACCGATCCGGCGGCGCGCCGCATCGCCGCCGCCAGCCTGGAGCGCGGTTATGACGCCCGGGTCGCGCCGGAGTTGCGCAGCTTTTTCTACCTGCCGTTCATGCACTCCGAAGAGCTGGCGGATCAGGCGCGATGCGTCGCCCTGTACCAGGCGCTCGGCAATGCCGATGGCCTGCGCTACGCCGAGGAGCATCGCGACATCATCGCCCGCTTCGGCCGCTTTCCGCATCGCAACCACATTCTGGGCCGCGAAATGACGGCGGATGAGCTGGCCTACCTCGAAGCCGGCGGCTTCACCGGCGGGCAGTAATTCCAGGTCGCGACAATGCCGCGACAATGCCGGCGCATCCGCGCTGGAAGCTCAGGCGCCGCCCTGGTCCCGCCAGGCGCGGCGCCCCCCGCAACGTCGTGCCCCGGCGTCAGTCCGCCGCGATCCGCCGGACGGTTCAGCCCCGGGCGGAGCCGCGCGACAGGGCGGCGACGCCGGTGCGGGCCACTTCCACCACGCCGGTTTCCGCCATGACGCGGATGAAGCGGTCAACCTCTTCGATGGCGCCGGTGAACTCGAAGATGAACGAGTTCAGCGTGGCGTCGAGGGTGCGGGCGCCGAAGGCCTGGGCGAGGCGCAGGGCTTCCACGCGGTGCTCGCCGCGACCGGCCACCTTCACCAGCGCCAGTTCACGCTCAACCGCCTCGCCCGTGGCGGTGAGATCGTCGACGCGGTGCACCGGCACCAGCCGGTCGAGCTGCGCCATGATCTGGGCGATCGCCGCATCGTCGCCGGAGGTGACGATGGTGATGCGCGACAGGTGCTCCTCGTGCTCGGTCTCCGAAACCGTGAGGCTCTCGATATTGTAGCCACGTCCCGAAAACAGGCCAGCGATGCGGGCAAGAACCCCTGGTTCGTTGTCGACGATCACCGCCAGGGTGTGGCGGGCGATCTTCTGGGCGGCCGGCGCGTCGGAATAGTGCGATTTCATCAGTTGTACCCGGTCTTTGGCGATGCCTGGCGGGGCCCCTGGCCCGGCGCGGCCGCCGTTATTTCAAAACAGGAGACGCGCCTCAGAAGCGTGCGACCAGCGTCTCGTCGATATTGTCGTAATCGGCAATGCCCGGTTCCTTCAGGCCCGCCGCGCGCCACTCCTGAAAGGCCGGCAGCGCCAGCACCGCGTCCATATAGGCGCGGCAGACGTCGTCGACCGGAATGGAATAGCCATCGAGGCGGCAGACCACCGGCGCATACATGGCGTCGGCGGCGGTGAAGGCGCCGAAGAGGAACGGCCCGGACGCGGCGTGCTTTTCACGCAGCCCGCGCCAGATGGCGCAAACCCGGGCCACGGCGGCGTCCACCGCCTCGCCCCGGTCGCGGGCGGCGAAGCGCATGCCGAGATTCATCGGACAGGCCATGCGCAAAGCCTGGAAGCCTGCGTGCATCTCGGCGGAAACCGAGCGGGCCACGGCCCGCTGGCCAGCGTCCGCCGGCCACAGGCCCGCTTCCGGAAAGCGCTCGGCGACATATTCGATGATCGCCAGCGAGTCCCATATGGTGAGATCGCCATCGCGCAGCACCGGAACGACGCCGGATGGCGAATACCTGGCGATTTCCGCTTTCGTATCCGGCTGGCGCAGGATGATGACGTGCTCCTCAAACGGCGCGCCGGCGACGCGCATGGCGAGCCAGGGGCGCAGTGACCATGACGAATAACGCTTGCTGGCGACGATCAGCTTCATGTCCACATCCTCCTGGCTGCGAAAACCCTGACCGGGATATCCCCGGCAGCGGCTTCCCAGGGCTTACCTGGCGTCCATTTCAGGCGAAGCGGCGGCCCGCCCCGCCTGAACCAGGCCGCGTCAAACGAGCATCTTGCCGGCTTCGTCGATCACCGAGCCGATGTCGGTGGCGGCGTCGCCGAGGATCATCTCGTTGTGCGCCTTGCCGGACGGAATCATCGGGAAGCAGTTCTCGGTCTTGTCGACGATGCAGTCGAAAATCACCGGACGGTCGGTGTTGATCATCTGCAGGATCGCCGCATCGAGCTCCTTCGGATCGCTGCAGCGGATGCCAACGCCGCCATAGGCTTCGGCCAGCTTGACGAAGTCCGGCAGGGCTTCCGAATAGCTCTCCGAATACCGCCCGCCATGCAGCAGTTCCTGCCACTGGCGCACCATGCCCATGTATTCGTTGTTGAGGATGAAGATCTTCACCGGCAGCCGGTGCTGCAGCGCCGTCGACATCTCCTGCATGTTCATCAGGATCGAGGCCTCGCCCGCGACATCGATCACCAGCGCGTCCGGATGGGCCATCTGCACGCCGATGGCGGCGGGCAGGCCATAGCCCATGGTGCCAAGGCCACCGGAGGTCATCCAGCGGTTCGGCTCCTCGAACTTCAGGAACTGCGCCGCCCACATCTGGTGCTGGCCCACCTCGGTGGTGAAGTAGACGTCGCGGTCCTTCGTCAGCTCCTGCAGGCGCTGCAGGGCGTACTGCGGCTTAATGGTGATATCCGAATTGTGGTAGGCGAAGCCGTTGCGGGCGCGCCAGGCGTCGATCTGCTTCCACCAGGCGTCCAGGGCCGGCTTGTCGGGGCGGGCGCCGGAGGCGCGGTACAGCCGCACCATGTCCTCCAGCACGTGGGCGCAATCGCCAATGACCGGCACGTCGACCTTGACGTTCTTGTTGATCGACGAAGGGTCGATGTCGATGTGGATCTTCTTTGACCCGGGCGAGAAGGCGTCCAGACGGCCGGTGATGCGGTCGTCGAACCGGGCGCCGACGCAGATCATCAGATCGCAGTCGTGCATGGCCATGTTGGCCTCATAGGCGCCGTGCATGCCCAGCATGCCCAGGAACTGGTTGTCCGAGGCCGGGTATGCGCCAAGGCCCATCAGCGTCGAGGTGATGGGGAAGCCGGTCAGACGCACCAGCTCGCGCAGCAGCGCGGAGGCCTCGCGGCCGGAATTGATGACGCCGCCGCCGGTGTAGAAAATCGGCTTTTTCGCCTCGCCCATCATTTTCACGGCGACGCGGATCGCCTCCAGATCACCCTTGACCTTCGGACGGTAGGTCTTGTGCTGGTTGTCGCGCGGCCGCTCATAGCTGCCGGAGGCGAACTGGATGTCCTTCGGGATGTCGACGACCACCGGGCCGGGACGCCCGTTCGAGGCCACGTAAAACGCCTCGTGCAGAATGCGCGGCAGGTCCTCAATGCGCTTCACCAGGTAATTGTGCTTGGCGCAGTGGCGGGTGATGCCGACCGTGTCGCACTCCTGGAAGGCATCGGAGCCGATCAGATGCGTCGGCACCTGGCCGGTGATGCAGACCAGCGGGATCGAATCCAGCAAAGCGTCGGCGAGGCCGGTCACGGCGTTGGTGGCGCCGGGGCCGGAGGTGACGAGCACGCAGCCGACCTTGCCGGTGGAACGGGCATATCCCTCGGCGGCGTGCACGGCGCCCTGCTCATGGCGGACGAGAACGTGACGCACCTTCTCCTGATGGAACATGGCGTCATAGATCGGCAGCACCGCGCCGCCTGGATAACCGAAAATGTGCTCCACGCCCTGGTCCTGCAGGGCGCGAATGACCATCTCGGCGCCGGTCATTGTCTCGCTCATGGCTCTTCTCCCGTCTCCGCCTGCTGTGTGCATCCGGCGCCCGGCTGGATCAACAGCGTTATTCCGTCTTGCTGGCGCGTCGCCAGCTGGAGCCCTGTTCCGCCGCATGGCGGCGCCATGACATATCTGCGGTCTGCTCCAGGCAACAAAAAAGGGCCCCGAGGGACCCTGCACGCGCCATCACCGGACCTGCGGTTTCACCGCTCCGTCGATGGCGCCTCACATACGATAAGAATAGCGCGCATTGCGCCTCACTCCTGTTTCGATCTGGCGGAACGCTAATGGAAGTGACGGAGGGCGTCAACGGCAAATTGCGACGCCGAACGTGCGATGGCGATTCACGCGCCCTGGCGACGGCGCGGCCCTGCACTCATTCGCGCATCGCCGCAAAGCGACCGCTCTGCGGCTTTACTGGCGCCAGGCGCCAGCGCCGCCATACTTCCCGCAAGGCGCGATCTCGCGCAGGTCGGATGATGGAGCGGAGCTTAAGGACATGCCAGCCGAACTTTTCCCCCTCAATCATGGCCCTCTGTACAGCGCCATCCAGAGAGAAGACTATGCGAGCGCCTACACTTTCATGCAACAGCACTACTATCGCCCGATGCTCTATGGAAACCCGTTCCGGACGATCCCGATCTTCCAGGGCATAACATCTGCGCAGTGGGACGCGGTCCGGGCGGCAGGGAATAGCGGAGGGGCAGCGGCGGCGCGCCCGGAACGGCGTGCGCCAGTCGGCCTTGACCGCCCTGCCCCTCTCGCAGCTTTCCCGGCAAGACCCAACGCGTTGGCGAGACAACCAATGATGAGGCGCGACCGCGCGCCCCCGGAACTGGGCCATCGACCGCGCGCAGCAAGAAACGATATCGCAGAAGTCGATATACTCAACGATGATTTAATCAAATCTTCAACAGAAACATCGGCATGCAGCTCGACAACATCAATATTAAATAATTTGTCTCGCGCAGCGAACTATGACACTACAGAAACAGTTGGCGCAAATATCTACAACTCCGTCGTCCACGTCATGATTGAAAACGGCAGGATGGTAGGTCAGCCCCAGATTAATTATTATCCCGCAGCTCAACGAATGAACCCGATAGGCGCCAACCGCAGCCAGCCGTTGCGCGGCCTTGCAGGCGTGGATCTCCCCGCTGGCGCCAGACACGGCGGCCGGCTACGGACTGCACGCGAAGCCGAAGCAGATTATCGCCAGCAACGTATATGGGGATGGCTCGAAGCTATACCGGGTTTTTAAGATTTCTATTCTGAACAACAATTTAAAATTATTATTATATACATCTAAGTTGATGCAACATACTAATGTTAATATCCTGATGGAATGCAGGGCAACAGGCCGGCCGGTCTCCACTCCGGAGCGCGCCCCCGGAGACACGCAACATGGGACTGAATTCGTGGATCAATGGACAATACATTGCCTGGCATCGCGGTTCTCCGCCTCCTGATCAAAGGGTCAGGCGCGTTGCGAGCCTGTCGCCTGACTCTGCTCGCGGCCCGGAAGGCTCCCTGCCCATAACGCCCTGGCAAGGCCACGTCAGAAACCGCCATCCAGCCTTGCTCGGACCCCGGCTCGATAATGAACCAACGCCCATGCGGACTCCCTCGCCAGGTGAACTGACTGCCTCATCACGACTTCGGAGTGAGCCATGGGCGATAGAGCAGCTTCCCCCGCCACCGGATTACGCGGATCTCCCCCAGCAGACACCACCGCCTCCCTATACGGTCAGTGCGCCGCAGATTGAACCGCTCCGGGTCGAGATGCCGGCCGGGGCATCGGAGACTGTCGACTCGATGCCGGCTGCGGCGATGGGCGGTGGCCGGCTCCGGGTCAGGATGCCGGACGGCGCATCGGAGGCTGTCGGCTCGATGCCGGCTGCGGCAGCGGGCGGGAGCCGCGTTGCCCCCTCAGCCGCGAGTGCGTCGCGGCATGCCAACGAAGCGGCGACCGAAGAGCGCGCGGCCTCTCCGTCGATCGAGGAGGTCATTGAGAGGGGTGTCGAGGATGTTATACGGCTCTGAGGGGACAAGACCCGCTCCGCGCCCTGAACCGCGTGAAGCAGTCCGATCGCACCCAGGGCGATGAAAGCCGGCGCTTGCGCCCAGCAGCCGCGCCAAGCTGCAAACTTTCGCTGCATTGATGAAGCGCCGCCTGAATGAAACGCATTCGGAACAATCCCCCTGTCCGCCCCCGTCGCCCATGCCCCCCAGCCGCCGCGCCGGCAACGCCGATTGGCGCCCTGTCGTCATCGACGACGCGGGCCTGGCCTTGCGAGCTCCCCGACGGATGAGCTGATCCATGAATTTGCCGGCCTGGCGCTTCCACGCCCGCCCGTCGCCAGCCTCAGGCCAACGGAACGTCAACCCAGGTCCAGCCAGTCATCTGGTGGCGGAACCAGGTGAACTGGCGCTTGGCGTAGTGGCGGGTGTCGGCCTTGCCGCGCGTCACCACCGCCCCGCGGTCGCCCTCGCCACGCAGCCAGGCCATCAGGCCGGGAACGCCGTGGGCGCGCATCACCGGCAGCGCCGGATCGAGGCCGCGGGCCACAAGGCGCTCCACCTCCTCCACCGCCCCCTGCCGCATCATCTGGTCGAAGCGCGCGTCGATGCGCGCATACAGCGCCGCCCGCTCCGGCGCGAGGAACAGCCGCCGTGTCCGCGCCGAAGCCAGCGGTCCCTGAACGCGCTGCTGCTGAAAGCTCGCCAGCGAGCGCCCCGTCGCCTCGATCACCTCCAGCGCCCGCAGGATGCGCTGGCGATCGCCCGGCCGGAGACGGTCAGCCATCAGCGGATCGCGCGCGGCGAGGCGCGCGTGCAGGGCGTCGCCAGCCAGCAGGTCCGCCTCGGCGCGCAGGGCGGCGCGCAACTGCGGCGGCACGGGCGGAATATCGGAGAGCCCTTCCAGCAGCGCCCGGAAATACAGGCCGGTGCCGCCAACGAAGATGGGCGTCAGGCCAAGGGCGTTGGCCCGTTGCAGTTCCCGCTCCGCCTCGCCCAGCCAGCGCGCCACGGAGAAATTTTCCGCCCCATCGACGACGCCATAGAGCCTGTGGGGCGCGGCCCGTTCGTCGGCGGCGGACGGGCGGGCGGTGAGCACGTGCAGGTCGCGATAGATCTGCATGGAGTCGGCGTTGATGACGACCCCGCCCAGGCGCCGGGCCATGTCGATGGCCAATGCGGACTTGCCGGATGCGGTCGGGCCTGCGATGAGAACCGCGTCCACGGGTTCACCGGGCAAGATCACGTCCGCGAGGGCCTTCCGTTCCGGTTCTTCCACGATAGCAGCCACGCGCCATGTCCCTTGCAACTCACCAGACCGAAGCTTCTGTCGCGACCCTGGTCGCAAGTCCAGCCCTCGCCGGCTCCGGGCTGCTCGCGGCGCACGGCCCCGGCAGTCTCGTTCCCCGGCTCAAGATGCTGGCGGCGTCCCTGGCCAGCGGGCCGGTGCTAACCAGCGAACTGGCGGAAAACCGGGCAGTCGACCTGGTGTTCCCGTCGCCGGCGCCAGTCGATCTGATCGAGGCGCAACTGCGCGCCCTCATCGACGAGGCCGGCGCGCCGGTGGACATCATCGTCCAGCCGGCCGCCCATCGCCGCAAGCAGCTGTTCCTCGCCGACATGGATTCGACCATGATCGGTCAGGAATGCATCGACGAGCTGGCGGATTTCGTCGGCCTGAAGCCACAGGTGTCGGAGATCACCGAACGGGCCATGCGCGGCGAACTGGCGTTCGAGCCGGCGCTGCGCGAGCGCGTCGCCCTGCTGGAGGGGCTTGATCTCGCGGTGGTCGACGCCATCGTCGCCGACCGGCTGATCCTGACCCCGGGCGGCCGTGAACTGGTCATGACCATGCGCGCCAACGGCGCCTATACCTGCCTGGTCTCCGGTGGCTTCACGGTGTTTACCGGCCCGATCAGCCAGAAAATCGGCTTTCACGAGCACCATTCCAATACGCTCGCGCACGCCGACGGCAAGCTGACGGGCTTGGTGATTGACCCGGTTCTCGGCCGCGAGGCCAAGAAGGCGACATTGCTGCGCCTGCGCGCGGAACTGAAGCTGCCGCCCGAAGCGGTGATGGCGGTGGGCGACGGCGCCAATGATCTCGACATGCTGCAGGAGGCCGGGCTCGGCGTCGCCTATTACGCCAAGCCCGCCGTGGCCGCCGCCGCCAGCGCCCGCATCAACCACACGGACCTCGCCACCCTGCTGTTCGCGCAGGGCTATCGCGAGGATGAGTTCGTGCGCTGAATGCGGGGGCAATGACGGCCGACGTACGTCGGGTTTTCAGACGCTCCTGACCGAAAATGGAAAAAGCCGGACCCGCGCGGGTCCGGCTTTTTTGTGCGCAATGCCGCCGCTGGCCAGGCTGGAGAAGGGACCGGCCGCCAGGCCCCTTCAGCGACCCGCGGGCGCGTCGCCGCCGCTTACTCGATCGGCAGCGCCACGAAGCGGACGTCGCCGCGCGGATTGGCGACCAGCAGCAGGGCGGACTTCTTGCCGTCCTTCTTCAGGGCGTCGATGTGCTTCGTCACGTCGGCCGGCGAGGCCACCTGCTCCTGGTTCACCTCGACAATGGTATCGCCAGGCTGCAAGCGCTTTTCCGCGGCGCGTGAATCGGGATCGACGCGGACGATCAGCGCGCCCTTGACGTCATCCTTGATGTTGAAGCGGCTGCGGCCTTCCGAAGTCAGCGGCGCGAGATCAAGACCAAGGGTCTTGCGCACGGTCGGCTTCGACATGCCGGGCACGTTCTCACCGCGCGCCATCATTTCCTTTTCGCCATCCTCAAGGCGGCCAAGCTTGATCTTCAGCGTGATCTCCTTGCCCTTGCGGACGACAACGACGTCGGTCTCCTTGCCAACGGGCGAGAACGACACGATGCGCGGCAGTTCGCGGCTGTCCTTCACGTCCTGACCGTCGAAGCGGATGATCACGTCGCCCACCTGCATGCCGGCCGGCTTGGCGGGCCCCTTGTCGTCAATGCCGGCGACCAGGGCGCCGCGCGCCTTGCCAAGGCCCAGCGCCTCGGCCGTGGCGTCATCAACATTCTGGATACGCACGCCGAGCCAGCCGCGACGGGTTTCACCGTATTTCTGCAATTGCTCGATCACCGGAGCGGCCAGCGACGAGGGCACCGAGAAGCCAATGCCGACCGAGCCGCCGCTGGGCGACAGGATGGCGGTGTTGATGCCGACCACCTCGCCAGCCATGTTGAACAGCGGACCGCCGGAATTGCCCTTGTTGATGGCCGCGTCGGTCTGGATGTAGCTGTCGTACGGACCCTGATCGATATTGCGGTTGATGGCGGAGACGATGCCGGCTGAAACCGAGCCGCCAAGGCCGAACGGGTTGCCGATGGCCAGCACCCACTCGCCGATGCGCAACTTGCTGGAATCGCCGAATTTCACGGCGGTGAGCTTCGTGGCGCCGGGCTTGACGC
>Ga0180216_1001600_pt1 | contig 19910 bp, 19 predicted proteins | sample eDN3rd37CBELigMG_FD_128879 | JGI IMG/M metagenome (GOLD analysis project Ga0180216, IMG submission 128879) | Enriched Miracle-Growth compost microbial communities from Emeryville, California, USA - eDNA 3rd pass 37_C BE-Lig MG (version 2)... ...
TAGGCGTCAGCACAAAATCAGCAACAGGTCTGGGCATGATCACTGCGTCGTTGGTTGGCCAGCCCATATTTTAATCGATATTGAGCTTTTAAGAATCAAAATTAATGAGACAGAACACTAGGCGCCGCCGACCCGGCTGCTCAGCTTGTCCCGGTCGCGCAGCAGCAGCCCGGCGAGGATCATCATCAGGACGGACACCAGCAGCAGCAAGGAGGCGATGGCCGTGATCTCGGGATTGATGCTGTCCCGGATCCCGGAAAAGATCTGCACCGGTATCGTTTCCTTGCCCGGACTGACCAGGAACAGCGTGATCACGATCTCGTCGAAGGAAACGGCGAACGCAAAGAGGGCGCCGGCGAGGACGCCCGGCATGATGACCGGGATCAGTATCGAGGTGAACGCCTTGGCCGGGCTCGCCCCCAGGCTCAGGGCCGCCTTGATCAGGTCGTGGTCGAAGCCCTGCAGCGTCGCCGTGACGGTGATCACGACGAAAGGCAGCCCGACCAGGGCCTGGGCGATGATGATGCTGGCGTACGTGCCGGCGATCCCGAGATAGGCGTCGAGAAAGAATATGCCCACGCCCGTGATGACGATCGGCACCAGCATGGGCAGGAGGAGCAGCCCCAGGACGAGATTGCTCGCCCTCGAGCGGTATCTCGCGAGGCCCGCGCCCGCCAGCGTGCCCAGGCAGGTGGCGAGGACGGTGGCGCAGGCCGATATGAACAGGCTGTTCAGGCCGGCCTGCAGCCATCGCTCGCTGGTGAATATGCTCGCATACCACTTGAGGGAAAAGCTGCTGGGCGGGAACGAAAAGAACTTGTCCGGGCTGAACGACAGCGGGACGATGACGACCAGGGGCAGCAGCAGGAACAGCAGGATGAGGGCGCAGAGCGCCCGGAAGGCGAATATCCAGGCGTCATTCCGAGCGAGCTTCATGATCCGTCCCCCGCGGCGTCGCCTCCAGGATCTTGAGGTCGGCCCTGTCCCAATACATGACGATGGACTGCCCGATGGCGAACCGGGAGGCCGCGCCGATCGACGACTTGACGATGAACGTCCGGCCGTCGCCCAGCGACACGCTCATCCGGTATTGCTCGCCGAGGAACATGAGATCGGCGACGGTCCCCTCGAGCCGGTTGAGGCCGGCCGGATGGCCCGCGGGCAGCTCGTCCGGCGACACGCAGGCCTTGACGTTCTCGGGCCGCAGCGAGGCGACGATGCGCAGCCCCTTTTCCAGGGCCGCCCTGGCCGGCGCCGCCGCCTCGGCGAGGGTGCCGTCGTCCAGCGCCACGCGGACGGTGCCGCCGCCCGCATCCTCGACCACGCCCGGCAGCAGGTTGCTCTCGCCGACGAAGGTCGCCACGTAGGAATCCCGCGGGTTCCGGTAGATCTCGTCGGGCGAGCCGATCTGGCTGATCTCGCCGTTCCGGTACACGGCGATCCGGTCGGACATCGTGAGCGCCTCGTTCTGGTCGTGCGTGACGTACACGATGGTGACCTTCAGTTCCCGATGGATGCGCCGGATCTCGATCTGCAGCGTCTCGCGCAGCTTGCGGTCCAGGGCCCCGAGAGGCTCGTCCATCAGGACGATCGAGGGCTCGAACACCAGGGCCCGGCTCAGGGCGACCCGCTGCTGCTGGCCGCCCGAGAGCTGGCTGGGCCTGCGGTTGGCGAAGTCGGCGAGCTGGACGAGCTCGAGGGCGCCGCGGACCTTTTCACGGATCTCGTGCTTGGGCCTCTTGCGGCACAGCAGCGGATACGCGATGTTTTCCGCCACCGTCATGTGCGGGAACAAGGCGTACTGCTGGAAGACGACGCCGATCCCCCGCCGGTGGGGCGGGAGCGTGTCGATGCGATTGCCCGCCAGCCAGATCGAGCCTTCGCTGGGCGACTCGAATCCCGCCAGCATCATCAGCGTGGTCGTCTTTCCGGATCCGGAAGGACCGAGCAAGGTCAGGAATTCTCCCTTGCGGATGTCCAGGTCCAGATTGCGGACGGCCAGCGCATCGCCGTCGTAGGTCTTGGAGACGTTCCTGAAACGGACCAGCACGTCGTCTTCCATTGCCGCACGCTCCGCGGGCGGGTTCGAGCCACCTTCCATGACTGCCCTTTCCAATCGTTTCAGCGCGAGACCCAATCCTGGAACCTGGCGTTCAGCTCATCGCCGTTGCGCAGCCAGAATTCGGCATCCGAGGCCACGGCATGCTGCAGATGCTCTTTGGTGGTCGGCATCTGGTCGCTCAGGGACTGCGGGATCAGGGCGTACGCCTTCTGGTTGGCCACGCCGTACGTGATGTGCTTCATGAACACGGCCTGCCGTTCCGGGTCGAGCGCAAACTTGATGTACTGCTTGGCGGCCTCCTTGTTGGGGCTGCCCTTGAGGATGGTCCAGCTATCCCACTGGAGGTAGTATCCCGCCTCCCAGACCAGCTTGAGCTTGTTGCCGGCCGCATTGGCGTCCGCCGTCCTCCCGTTCCAGGTGCTGCCGATGGCGCACTCGCCCGACAGCAGGTTCTGGATCTGCTGCGTGCCCGATTCCCACCAGACGATGTCCTTCTTGATTTCGCCCAGCTTGTTGAAGGCGCGCTCGACCCCCTTGTCGGTGTCCAGGATCTTGTAGATCTCCTCCTTGGTCGCCCCATCGGCCAGCAGCGCGGCGATCAGCGTCTCGGGATGCTTGCGCAGGCAGCGCTTGCCGGGGAATTTCCGGGTGTCCCAGAAATCCTTCCAGGACCCGGGCCCCTCCTTGAGCACATTGGCGTTGTAGGTCAGCACGGTCCCTGCGAATTCGGAGGCGATGCCGCATTCCGACACCGTATTGGGCAGGAGGTCGTCCACCGGCAGGCCGGCCAGGTCGATCTTTTCGAACAGGCCCTCGCTGCAGCCGATCGTCATGTTGCCCAGGTCCGTCTGCGCGACGTCCCAGACGACGTGCCCGCTCGCGACCTGCGAGCGCACCTTGCCGATGGATCCGTCGGACAGGCTTTCATTCACCTTGATGCCCGTCTTGGCCTCGAACGGCTCCCAATAGGCGGCGCGATAGGCGGCCGCGTCGGCCCCGCCATACGACGAGACGTTGAGCTCGGCCGCCCCGGCGTGCATCGAGAGCCCGGCGACTGCCAGCGCCACGGCGGACAATGCTGTTTTCGTACCAATCATGATGTTCACCCCACTCACAAATCAAATCGTTCGATATCCGGCGCGATGCCGGGACGGTCTCATTGCCACTTTCTCCATGTCGCTACCTCCGGTCCTCCTCCGATGCTCCCGCCGCGGCGGGATGGATGATCATCTGGCCTTGTTCACTCCCACGAACTTGTTGACCAGCGCGAATGCAATCAAGGTGAATGCGAGCAGCCACACCCCCAGGGACGCGGCCATCCCCCAGTTGGCGTTCTGGTCCGTGAAATACGCGATGTAATAGCTGACCATCTGGTCGTGCGGGCCGCCCAGGAACATCGGCGTGATGTAGAACCCGAGGGCCAGCACCCCGACCAGGACGATCCCGGCGCCCACGCCCGGCATGGTCTGGGGCAGGTACACCGAATAGAACGCATACAGGGGATTGGCCCCCAGGGACAGCGCCGCGCGCGTGTAGATGGGCGAGATACCCCGCATGACGGAATAGATCGACAGCACCATGAACGGCAGGAGGATCTGCACCATCCCCACGTACAGCGCGCCGCGTGTATACAACATCGATATGGGCGCGGTGATGACGCCAAGCTGGGCGAGGACGGCGTTGGCGATCCCGTCCTTGGAAAATATGACGATCCACGCCAGCGTGCGCACCAGCAGCGAGGTCCAGAACGGGGTGAGCACCAGGCCCAGCAGCACCAGGCGCAGGACCTTGCCCCGCGCGCTCGCCAGCAGATAGGCCAGCGGATACCCGAGCACGAGGCACACGGCGGTCACGATGGCGGATATCCAGAACGTCCGCAGCAGCGTGTTCGAATAGGCGGCGCTGCCGGCGTCGCTGGCGTCCCCGTATCTGGTGCCGGTCAGACCGATCGTGCTGCGCAGGAAGAACGAGGTGAGGCTGGAGGACTCGCGATGGATCAGCCGCCAGATCTCCGGCTCGCCCCACTTGGCGTCGATGCCCGTCAGCGCCTCCCGGTAGGATGGCACGTCCTCGCGCGGCATCCTGCGCACGGTCTTGTTGATCAGCGCCATCGAGCCCGGCTGCTGGTAATTCAGGCGCCTCGAGAGGACGAACAGGTCCTGGGTGCCCTTCGCCTGCCTGAGATCCGCGGCCAGCCCCGCGTAGACGTCCTCGCCGGGCAGGCCGTCGCCGGACCAGCCCTGGATGGCCGCCGTCGTGCGGGGCAGCGTGTCGGGCACCACGGCGTTGTCCACGCTCTTGTACAGGAAGAATGCGATGGCCGAGATGAATGTGAGGCACACGAAGGCGACCGCCGGCAGCATGAGGAGAGCGGCGCCGAAGGCCTTTCTCCGTTCGTTCCTCCGGTATTCTTTTTTCAGTGTCCGCCAGTGGCCGTTCGTGTTCATCATGCCGCACATTCGTCGCTGTCGCCGCACCCGCCGCGGTCCTCAGGGGCCTTGCAGCCCCAGTTCCCTCGAAAAGCCGCGCATTCCGGCCTCGAGGCGTTCCAGCAGGACGTCGATCTCCTTTTCCGTGATGGTCAGGGGCGGCGATATGATGACCGCATTGTTGTAGGGCGCCACGCCGGCGGGATAGACGATGAGCTTTGCCTCGAAGCAATGGGCGACGAATTTCCTGGCCGCCTCGATCTCCGTCGCCAGGGGCACCCGGTTCCCGGGGTCGGCCAGCAGCTCGAATCCCCACAGCAGGCCGCGTCCCCGGACGTCGGCCATCCAGGGATGCGCGAGCGACAGGCGCCGGAGACCCGCCTCGAGCTGCGCGCCGCGGGCCCGCACATTGTCCAGGATCCTCCTTTCCTGCATGTAGCGCACCACGGCCAGGCAGACGGCGGATCCGAGCGGGTTGCCGCTGAACGTATGGCCCTGGGGCTGCGCATGGCGGTAGGTTTCCGATACCCGGTTGTGGTAGAGGACGGCGCCCATCGGCGTATAGCCCGAGCTCATGCCCTTGGCCGTCACGATCATGTCCGGGATCACGCGGTCGTGCTCGCAGCCGAACCACGTGCCCGTGCGGCACAGGCCCGTGATGACCTCGTCGGCGATCAGCAGGACATCGTATTTGTCGCAAAGCGCCCTCAGGCCCGACAGGTAGCCGTCGGGAGGCGTCAGCGCGCCGCCCGCGGCGCCCACGATGGGCTCGACGATGATGCCGGCGGTGGTGTCCGCGCGCTCGGCGAGCACCCGTTCCCACTGGGCCAGTATCTCGCCCAGGTACTCGGCCTCGGTCTGCCGGGCGCGGAACGAGTAGGGCGTCACCCCCAGGGCGAAGCCATGCAGCAGGCTGCCGTAGTCCTTGCGGCGGCTCGCGTGGCCCGACATGGAAAGAGAGCCCATGGTCATGCCGTGGTAGCTGATGCTCTGCCCCAGCACGTCGACCTTGCGCGGCCGGCCCTTGGTTTCCCAATAATGGATGGCCGAGCGCAGGGCGAGCTCGGTGCCCTCCGATCCGCTATTGACGAGGAAGGCCCAGTCGAATCCCTCGGGCGCGAGCCCGACGAGGGCCTCGATCAGCGCCTCCTTGCTGCGGCTGTTGAACTGCGTCCGGTAGGCGAAGCATATCCTGCCCGCCTGCTCGCGCATGGCCTCGAGGATCTCCGGCACCCCATGGCCCAGGGACACGGCCATGGGCCCGGCGGAGCCGTCCAGGTAGTCCTTGCCGTCCTCGTCGTAGATGAAGACCCCTTCCGCCCGGTCCGCGTACGGCAGCTTCGGCGTCACCGCCAGGTTCACGCGGGAATGGACCCCGGCATCGGGTAAGCTCGTATTCATGGCGTTTGCGCCCCTCTCATGAAATGCAATCAGAAATCGACCTCGCCGCCGCCCTTGAGCCGCAGCAGCGCGCGCGCCTCGTCGGGGGTGGCCACCTCGAGATTGAGGGCCTCGAGTATGGTGCGGATGCGGTTCACCTGCTCGGCGTTGGAGGCGGCGAGCTGCCCCGGCCCGATCCACAGCGAATCCTCCAGGCCCACGCGCACATTGGCCCCCATGGCCGCGCCGATGGTGGCCAGCGGGATCTGGTTGCGCCCGGCGCCCAGGATGGACCACTGGTAGTCGTCGCCGAACAGCCGGTCAGCCGTGCGGCGCATGTGCATCAGGTCCTCGGGGTCGGGCCCGATGCCGCCGAGGATGCCGAACACCGACTGGATGAACGGCGGGCTCTGGACCAGGCCCCGGTCGACGAAATGCGCCAGGTTGTAGAGATGCCCGATGTCGTAGCATTCGAACTCGAAGCGGGTGCCGTTCTCGGTGCCCTTGCGCAGGATCGTCTCGATGTCCCGGTAGGTGTTCTTGAAGATCAGGTCGCGGCTGTTTTCCAGGTGCTGGCGCTCCCATTCGTGGCGAAAGGTCTTGAAGCGATCCAGCATGGGGAACAGGCCGAAATTCATCGAGCCCATGTTCAGGGACGCGAGCTCGGGCTTGAAATGCATGGCGGGGCGCATGCGCTCCTCGACGCCCATGTGGGGGCTGCCGCCGGTCGTGATGTTGATCACGGCATCGGTGGCCGCCTTGATCCTGCCGAGGAAGGGGCGAAAATGCTCGGGATCCTGCGAAGGCCTGCCGTCCACGGGATCGCGCGCGTGCAGGTGCAGGATGGCCGCGCCCGCCCGGGCCGCGCCGATGGCCGCCTCGGCGATCTCGTCCGCGCTCACCGGCAGGTGCGGCGACATGCTGGGGGTATGGATGGCGCCCGTGACGGCACAGGTGATAATGGCCTTTCTCTTGTTCGCCATGGCTTTCCTTGTTCGCGCGAGAAGCAGTTGACGTACAGTACCGACTTCCGACACCATCTTAAGCAATTGTGATCACAGATCACACATGGTGATTACCCTAATGAAGAAAACGACCAACACCGTGCCGATCCCCCTCAAGCCCGCGCCTCGCTCCGAGACGCTGGGCGCGAACGTGCTGGGCCAGATCAAGGAGCTGCTGCTGACCGGCCAGGCGCAGCCTGGGGAATCGCTGTCCCTGCGTTCGCTCGCCGAGGCCATGGGGGTCAGCATGATGCCGGTGCGCGAGGCGGTCTACCAACTGGTGGCCGACCAGGCCCTCGAGGTCGCGCCCAACCGTTCCGTGTGCGTGCCGGTCATGACGGCCGAGCAGTTCGAGGAAATCACCCGGATCCGGCTGCACGTCGAGGGCTACGCGGTAGAGCAGGCCACCCGCCACGTCACGCCCGCGCTGCTGCGCAGCCTGCGGGACCTCAACGAGGCGCTGTCGCTGCGCATGGGCGAGGGCGGCGAGAGCCTGGGCCAGGCCATCCTGCTGAACAAGTCCCTGCACTTCCAGTTGTACGAGGCCGCGCGCATGCCCATGCTGCTCAAGATCATCGAGATCCTGTGGCTGCGCATCGGCCCGGTCCTGAACTACGACCTGAGGGTGGGATCCGAGCGCACGCGCGACCGCATCGCCGTGGGCCACCACGCCCACATGATCGACGCCCTCGAGGCCGGCGACGCGGCCGGCGCGCGCGAGGCCCTGTGGCGGGACATCCAGAGCGCCTACCGGCACATCGTGGCCAAGCAATACGCGAGGGACGGCACCACAGACCGCGCAAGGGCGAACGGGTCCGGCGAGCGCGCGGGGACGAACGGATCGGGGGTGGCGAGCGGAGGCGAGGCCGCGGGCGGATCCGGAACGGCGGGCGGGGACGGATTGGGCTGAGGGGGGCGGTGGGCGGACGACACGCCGCGGGCTCAGGCGGCCGCGACCGACCGTGCCAATTCTATTTTCGCGGCCAGGCTCAGCGCGCACGCCAGCAGACGGCGGTCATCATAGGGCCTGGCGCACAGCATCGTGCCCATCGGAAGCCCGCGGCCGTCCAGGCCCGTCGGCATGGCGACGATGGGGCCGCCCAGCACTGTGAACGGGGTGATGTAGGACGGGTCCCCGGTCTGCATGCCGATGGGAGCGACATCCGGAGTGGCCGGCAGCATCAGCAGGTCGCAGCGCTCCCATGCGCGCCAGCACAGCACCTGCGCCTCGCGGATCCGGGATTTTTTCTCCAGGTACTCTTGCTCGCCCAAGACCATGCCTCGCTGGATCGCATCCAGCAGCGGCTGCTCCACGCGGCCTTCACCGCCGGCAAGGAGATGTCCCTGGGTCTGCGCCAATTCATACTCGAAAACGGTCTTGTGCCAGGCATTCAGGCAGCTCAAGGAGACGGGCAAGGCCGGCGTTTCCACATGGAAGGCATGGCGGCCGATGGCATCGCATACCGCCGTCATGTGATGCCATGTCTCGGGACTCGCACTCTCTCGAATCTCGGCGTCGTCCAGGTAGCCAATGGTGAAATCCCCCGCCGGCTGGGCCTGGACGCGCCCTGATCCATGGATCGCCTCCCACAGGACGAGCACGTCGGCAACCCGGTAGCCAAACCATCCCGGCGTGTCGAACGAGGGCGCGAGAGGCAGGATGCCCTGCATGGACAGCGATTGGGACGTCGGCTTGAAAGCCGCGATCCCGCAATACGCGGCCGGGCGAATGACGGACGCCGCGGTCTGCGTCCCTATGCTGCAGGGCACGGTGCCAGACGCCACGGCCGCCGCCGAACCGGCGCTCGATCCTCCCGGCGTCCGATCCAGGTCCCAGGGATTCCGAGTCGGCGGAGGGCCGCTGAAATATGCGTATTCCGTGGTGTGGACCTTGCCCAGGATGATGGCCCCAGCCGCGCGCAGCGAACTCACGATATTGGCGTCCGCGGCGGCGGGCGCGACGGAACGGCGGCTGGGGCTATTGGCCCGGGTGGGCAATCCGGCCAGGTCGATGATGTCCTTGATGGCGATGGGAATGCCGTGCAGGGGACTGCGGATCGCCCCATTCCGTATTTCCCGCGTGCAGCGCGCCGCCTGCTCCAAGGCGTCATCCTCGTCGACATACAGCCATGCCTTGACATCAGGATCCTTTTCCTCGATGCGGCGGAACAGGCGCCTCACGAGTTCCACCGGCGTATCCGCGCCCCTGCGGAAATCGGCCCCGAGATCCAGGATGGCGCCTGGATCCTGCACATGATTCTTCATCCCGCCCTCATTCACTGCCCCGCCTCGCCGGAAATCCGGCTCGAGCGTCAAACGATCTCATCCAGGTTCACCTCCTTGGTTTCAGGTCCGATGACCGCCCCGACGACCATCAGGACGCAGCCAATGCCGGCAAAGATGAAAGGCATCGCATTCGGCCCGATGATGTCCTTGGAAAGGTTCACATAAACCCCATACAACGATGGCAATATCACGGGGATGGAGAACACCATGCCGAATCCGCTCGATCGCACATTGGTCGGAAAGATCTCATTGGGATAGACCACCAATACGCCGAACACGGAGGTAAACGACAGGATGATCAGTGTCACGTATAGGATGATTTCCCCGTAGGTATTGTTCCCATACAGCAGCATGTAATACGCACCCATCCCCACCACGGCAGAGATGACCGCCCACAGGATGATCATGGCCCGCCGCCCGATGTATTGGCTGAAGACCGCGGCCGCCAGATAGCCTCCGATCAGGAAGAACGAGGCAACCATGATGGACATGACCATCTGCCTGGACGTCAGCCCCACGGTCGTCAGCAGTATCTGCGGCAGCATGCCGGCCGCCGCGGCCACCGTCAGGAACCACGCGCCCGACAGGACCAGGAAGACCTGGCCAAAGCGCTTCAGGTTCCTGCCCGTGAATACCTCTATGATCGGATTGTGCGTCTCGTGGCCGGATCCTTCTTTCCTTTCCACCTGCCACAATTTCGATTCATCCACGTTCCTGCGATAAGGGATCACCACAAAGAAAGCGATCAAGCCCCCGATGATGAAAGAGATGCGCCAGCCATATTTTACATACGGGGAATCCAGCGTTCCATCCGCCGGAAACCAATACAGCATCAGCAGGGTCAGCGCGGTGATGCTCAAGTAGGCCACGGGATATCCGCTTTGGATTATTCCGGAATACAGGCCGCGCTTTTGCTTTGGCGCGGCCTCCATGGCCAATACGTTCGCCGCCGTGTACTCGCCGCCCAGGAATATCCCCCCGATCAGCCTGAGAAAGACCAGCAGGGCCATGGAATAGACGCCGAGGATCTCCTGGCCCGGCAATATGCCGATCAAGAGCGTGCACGTGCCGAATCCGATGATCGACAGGATCGTAATGGGATGTCTGCCGACACGGTCCGACAGGTAGCCGAAGATGACGGAACCGAGCGGGCGCCCAATGAGCGTGGCGGCCAGGATGAGCGATCCGAACAGCACATCCAGTTCCTTGCTCATGTCCGCCGGGCGGAAATAGATCATGGCCGGCGCAAGCGCGATCACCGGCAGGAATACGTCGAACATATCGACGAAAAACCCCAAGAAGGCGCTGATGGTCGCCTTGAAGGCCTGTTTGTCGTCGGGCCCCGCCGAGACGGCGGCCGACGAGTCTGCCACGTATGCTTGCTCCATGCTTGTCTCCCGAAAATTTATGCGCCCATGCATAGGGGGATGTGAGCCGGCTTCTATTCCCCTCCCTGGAATCGCGTCATCGCCTCGCACCCTTTCTCATGCGGCGCCTTCCACCCGCACGATCGCCGTCCTCATCAAAGCCAGGTCTCCATCGCCCAGATTCCCCACCGGCGCGCGTTGCGGGCCCAGGGAATGGCCTCTGAGGACAGCGGCGGCTTTCACGGCGCGGGGCGTGCCGATTTTCTTGAAGGCGCGCAGGACGGGCAGCATGCGGTAATAGGTGTCTTTCGCGCCCTGGACGTCCCCGTCGACGATTCCCCGATAGATGTCGGAAACCTCCTTTGGGAATACGCTGGCGATGGCGACGCAGCAGCCATCGGCGCCCAGCATGAAAGCGGCGAACAAGAGGGATTCGGCACCAGACAAATAGCTCATCCGGAGGTCCCGGCAGGCATCGGTGACCGCCGGGACGTTGAAGAGACCGGGCCCGCCGTCCTTGGTGACGATGGCGCCCGTCCTGCGGACGATCTCGGCATACACCTGGTCCGTGATGTCGTAGCCCGTCGTCTGCGGATGGTTGTAGATGCCGATGGCGGTATTCAATTGGGCGGCTACGGCCTCGTAATGGGCGAGCACCTCGTCCGTGGTCAGCGGCAGAAACGACCTGGGCTGCACCATGAGCGCGGTGGCACCCAGGCCATCCACGGCGCGGCCCAGATCGATGGTCTCGGCCGTGCTTTCGCCGGTGATGCCGACCAGCACGGGTACACGCCCCTTGGCGGCCTCGATGACGGTTGCCGCGACCTCATATCGTTCCTCGGCGCTCAGGTACGTGAAACCTCCCGACCCCAGCAGGCAACTGATACCGTTCACGCCTGAATCGATGACCCAGTTCACATGCTCCGCCATTCTCACGGCATCCACATGCTTGCCATCATCGCTCAGGGCCGTCGGCATATTTGAAAATACGCCCCGGATGATCTTGTCGCTCATATCGATCTCCATGTTCAGGTTTCCATATCCGGATGCGCGTGCGGCATGCGCATCCCGTCACATTTCCCTGCCTCGTCCTCCATGGGATGCCCCCCGCCACCCCCGCTCTCGGGCTAGCACAGCACGGCAATGGCCTGTATCTCGACCAGCAGGCCCGGCTCGCTCAGGTGGTTGACCTCCACCATGGTGCTGGTGGGCAGGCAGCTCGCGTCGCTGAATTCTTCCCGGGCGGCGACGATTTCCCGCAATTCCCGCATATCCACGGTGTAGACCGTCGTCCACACCACGTCGGACATTCCAGCGCCGGCCGCCCGGAGGTTGAGTTCCAGATTGCGCAGGCACTGGCGGGTTTGCTCCAGCATGCTGCCCGCGCCGACCTGCGATCCGTTTCCATCTCGCGAAAGCTGGCCGGAAACGAATATCAGGCTCTTGGGCTGGTCGACACGCACATAATGGCTATAGACGCCGGCACGGACATTCTTGAAATCAGGCGGATTGCCCCTGTTGATTGACATAGGTCTCCTCGAATTACTCAACGTGATGCCCATGGCTCTTGCGGCGCGGGGCCATGCCCTGGGCGGCCGGAATCATTGCTCATCGAACCCTCCCCGGGACCGCAGGGGCAGCGAGCCCTCCCCGGTCAGGCGTTCCACGAAGCGCCTCGCGAGCTCGCGATTGCCGGCGGCTTTCGGAATGGCCGCGGCGTAAACCGTGGACAACTCGAAGCCAGCCGGCAATGGCGCCACCAGGGAAACACCCGGCGTGTACAGGATCTCGGTGACCTGTGTGCAGCCGATCGCCCCTCGGGCGCCCCGGGTGGCCATTTCATGCATGGCGACCGCGCCATTCGGAAACGGCCTCAGGCGGTCCTCCAGGATCCGATCCAGGCCCAGGGCGGCCAATATCTTGGAGAAATGGATGCCCGCCGTCGATTTTTCCGGGTCGGGGAAATAGATTTCCGGCGCCTGGGACAAGACGCGCGCCAGGGCCTCCGCATCCCCCACCGCCACGCCGGGATCCTCCGCGCGGCGCGCGACGCCGGTACACACGACACCCAGGCTGCGGGTTTCCTGGGGATCCAGCAGCCCTCCCCGGGTCAATTCGTCGATATGCTTTTGACTGAGGATGATGAAATCGCAGGCCTGGCCTTCCATGAGTTTTTCGCGCATCAGGCCCACGGCCCCGAAATCCCCGCTCAAGCGGCAATGCTCGTCCTCCTGGAACGGACCGACCAAGGCGGTCACCAGTCCCTTGGCGGCCCCGGCGCTCAGAAAATGCAAGGCGGCGGGCTGCCCCCCTGATCGGGAACGCGTCATGCCGATTCTCCCGTGGCCATGACGCGATTGCACAGAGTCCCCAGGCCGTCGGCGCTGATGCGCACCTCGTCGCCATCCTTCAAGAAGCGCGGCGGATCGAAACCGATTCCCACGCCCACGGGGGTGCCCGTGGCAATCAAGTCACCCGGCTGCAAGGTGCAGACGTGCGACAGGGTTTCTATCAGGGTTGGGATGTCGAAAATCAGCTCCCCGAGATTGGCGTGCTGGCGCTGTTCGCCATTGACCCATGTATTCAGCGTGCAATCATCCGTCCGGATTTCATCCCGCGTCGCGATCCATGGGCCCAAGGGGCAGAACGTATCCAGGGATTTGCCCAGGAACCATTGGCTGTGCCGCTTTTGCAGATCGCGCGCAGTCACGTCGTTGAGCAGCACATATCCGAAGACCACGCCCATGGCGTCCTTCCGGGCCACCCGGTGGCAGGTCTTGCCCACCACGACGGCGATCTCGCCCTCGTAATCCACCGACTGCGTCAGCGCCGGATCGAAGCGGATCGGATCATTGGGCCCGCACAGGGCCGTGGTCGCCTTCGTGAAGACCTGGGGATGCTCGGGAATCGAAGCCGATCCGGCCGTCGCGTTGAAGCCGCTGTTGTCGAATTCCGCGGCATGGGCGCGATAGTTCTTGCCCACGGCGAAGACATTGCGCCTCAAGGCGGAAAACGGCGACAGGAACCGGACCTCCGCCAGGTCGACGGTGACCCGTGTGCGCGTGGGGGCCGCCCCGCCCGCCGCCACCCAGTCCATCAGCGGGTTGGGCCCATGGCTCTCGCAAGAGTCCACCAGGCACGCGAGGCCTCGCGCCTCGTCGATCGTCGCCAGGCGCACCCGTCCTTCCCAAATGCAACGGCCCATTTTCATCGTTCAGGTCTCCTTGTTGATCATGTGCCACCGGGTCATGATTCACGTCCCATCTGATCATGATGTAAGGTTATTATGACATGTTGACATCACGATGTCTATCGGCCTAAGATAGGATCCAAGACAGCCGGCAACACGGCCTCGGCCTCAAGCAGAACCGGCCCCCGCTCGCACAACGCAGGAGACCCTCCATGGACAAGATCAAGCTGGTGAAACCGCAGGACGCCACAGGCGAAATCGCGGAGATTTTTCAAGACATACGCAAGACGAAAGGCGACGGCTACCTCACGCCGACCTGGGGATTCTTTGCTCTGGACATCGACTTGCTGCGCCATTGGTGGGGCCTGACCAAACGCCTGCAAATGATGGACGGCGATCTGCCCCAGGCCCTGCGCAACTCCATTTCCCTGATTTGCGCGAGCGAGGTGGATTGCCCGCGTTGCATCAACAACCACCAATCCCACCTCATCGAGCACTTTCACATGAGCGAGGATGACGTGGCCGAGATCCTGGATTTTGAAAACTCCGACAAGGTGGATCCCAAGACCAAGGCCGTCCTGCGCTTCGCCCGCAAAATGGCCTTCACGGAGGGCCTGAACGAGGAGGACTTCCAGGCCTTGCGCGACAACGGCGTCACGGACTGCGGGGTGGCCGAGATCGTGTCCATGGCCATGATGGAATCCGGCATGGCCCGCCATGCCGTCGGCGTCGCCCAATTCGAAGACGGCGATGCCTGGCCGCGAAACAACCTGCCCTCGGCCTTTTACGGCGAAAACATCAACCGCTGAATCCCGCGCACGGCACGGCGGCCATCCGGCAGCCCCGATGAACCATGCGGCCGAAGCCCACCCGTCCGAAACAGCAGGCCCGGCGCGGGCCACACAAGCGCGCCCTGCTCGTCCAGCGCCGCGAAGGCCACCCGTCCAAAACAGCGAGCCCGGCGCGAGGGCAAGCGATGACATTCAAGGAAGACACATGCTTTTTGAAGCACATGACGCGGACTTCAATGAAAAAGTACTCGGACATCCGATACCCGTCCTGGTGGACTTTTGGGCGCCGTCCTGCAAACCATGCCTGAGCATGGGTCCGGTGCTGGAGAGCCTCGCATCGGACATGGAAAACCGCATGTCCATCACCAAGGTCAACGTCGACGAAAACCAGCTCACCGCCAAGGCCCACAAGGTACGCGGCCTGCCGACACTCATGATCTTTCGCGATGGCGAGATGGTGGACAAGAAATTGGGCGCCATGACTGGACAGCAAATCAGGGACTGGCTCATGCGCAGCCTCGGTGCCGGGGATTCCCCGGTATTTCGCTCGTAGCCGGCGCGGCCTCGTGATTCATTTCCCATGCCTTAGAATTGGCCCATTTCACGGATCACCGTCATCATGAACATCAAGAACGCCGGCACCGCGCTCGTGCTGGATGAAATCACGGCTCGCCAGGACCCGCCTCGGGATCCACTGGCCACGCTGGTCGCGTCGCGCCCATTGAACCTCAACAGCCCCACGCCCTTGTACGCGCAACTGGTCTCGCTATTGGCCGACTACATCGCCCTCTTGGGCGCGCAAGGGGTGGGCCAACCCCTGCCGTCGGAAAACGAGTGCATCCAGATGTTCGGCGTGAGCAGGCCCACCGTGCGCCAGGCCATCAATGAACTCATGGCGCGAGGCCTCGTGCGTAAAGAGCGCGGACGCGGGACTTTCATCAGCGAGCCTCGCCTCGTCCACGACATTACCCATATCTTTGAAGACGACATGCGGGCGGCGCGCCGCCAGGTCGAGTTCCACTTGCTCGAACACGGCGACGTTCCCATACCGCCCGAGCTGCGCGAAACCTTCGGCCGCCACATCAAGCACCTATACCGCATCCTGCGGCAGCGTTCGGTCGCCGGCCGCGTCATCGGGATCGAGCAACGCTTTCTGCCCATGGAGTTCAAGCGCTTTCTGACGCCCAAGGCCCTCGCCGAGCAAAATCTGTTTTCCTTTCTGAGGCTCTGTACCCAGGCCGACAGATTCACATCGGTCAATACCGTACGCGCGGTCGAGCTGGAGGCCCATGACGCGGCACGGCTCGACGTGCCCAAAGGTTCCGCGGCATTGGTGCGCGAAACCGCCTACTACACCGATCAGGAAACCTCCACCCCCGTCATGTATGGGATCGTGACCTTCTTGGCGGGGCAATACCAATTGCAATTCCGCTCGAGCATCGAATTGCGCACATCGCCAGAGGACGGCCATCATGGCTGAGCCTCGGGACGGCCACGCCCGGCTGGTCATCCCGGGCTCGGGGCCCGCCATCGCCAGGGCCGGCAGCGCTTGCATGGCCGCCCTCGATGCGCGGCGCTGGCCGGATACTCTTTAATTCCCCTATTCCACCGTCACGCTCTTTGCGAGGTTGCGCGGCTTGTCCACGTCGGTGCCGCGGGCGCAGGCCGTGTGGTAGGCCAGCAGTTGCAGCGGCACGGTGTGGAGGATGGGCGAGAGCTTGCCGTAGTGCTCGGGCATGCGGATGACGTGCATGCCTTCGGCACTGGTGATCTGCGAATCCGCATCGGCAAACACGTAGAGCTCGCCGCCGCGCGCGCGGACCTCCTGCATGTTGGACTTCAGCTTTTCCAGCAGCTCGTCATGCGGCGCGATGGTGATGACCGGCATGGCGTCGGTCACCAGCGCCAGCGGGCCGTGCTTGAGCTCGCCGGCCGGATAGGCCTCGGCGTGGATGTAGCTGATTTCCTTGAGCTTGAGCGCGCCTTCGAGGGCGATGGGATAGTGCATCCCGCGGCCGAGGAACAAGGCGTTTTCCTTGCTGGCAAAGCGATCGGCCCAGGCCATGATCTGGGGCTCGAGGGCCAGCACGGCCGAGATGGCCGCGGGCAGGTGCCGCAGGGACTTGATGGCCTGCGCCTCGGCGGCGTCGTCCAGGCGGCCGCGCACCTGGGCCAGGGCGAGCGTCAGCAGGTACAGCGCCGTCAATTGCGTGGTGAAGGCCTTGGTCGAGGCGACGCCGATCTCGACGCCCGCGCGGGTGATGAATGCCAGCCGGCATTCGCGCACCATGGCGCTGGTGGCCACGTTGCAGATGGTCAGGGTGTGCTCCATGCCCAGGCCCCGGGCGTGCTTCAGGGCCGCCAGGGTGTCGGCGGTCTCGCCGGACTGCGAGATCGTCACCACCAGGGTGCGCGGGTCGGGCACGCTGCTGCGGTAGCGGTATTCGCTGGCGATCTCGACGTTGACGGGGATGGCCGCCACCGACTCGATCCAGTAGCGCGCCGTCAGGCCGGCGTAGTAGCTGGTGCCGCAGGCGAGGATGAGGACGCGGTCGATGGCCTGGAAGACCGCATGGGCGCCGTCGCCGAACAGCTCGGGCATGATGGAATCGATGTCCTGGAGGGTATCGCCCACGGCCCTGGGCTGCTCGAAGATCTCTTTTTGCATGAAATGCCGGTAGGGGCCGAGCTCGGCCTCGCCGGTGTGCGCCTGGACGGTATGGACGGCGCGCTCGACGGGACGGCCCTGGCCGTCGGCGACCCAGACCCGCGCGAGCTGCAGGTCGACGACGTCGCCGTCCTCGAGGTACATGATCTGGTCGGTGGTGCCGGCCAGGGCCAGCGCGTCCGAGGCCAGGTAGTTGCCGGTCGCGCCGCGCCCCACGACCAGGGGCGAGCCCTGCCGCGCGCCGACCACGCGGTGCGGCTCCTCGGCGCAGAACACGGCGATGGCGTAGGCGCCGTCCAGCCGGCGCGTGGCCTGCTGGACGGCGGCGAACAAGTCGCCGTCATAGAGATGGTCGACCAGGTGGGCGATGACCTCGGTATCGGTCTGGCTCTCGAACACGTAGCCGGCCGCCTGCAACTCGGCGCGCAGGGCATCGTGGTTCTCGATGATGCCGTTGTGCACCAGCGCGATGCGCGGGGTGCTCCGCACCGGGCCCGAGAAATGCGGATGGGCGTTGTGCGTGAGGGGCGCGCCGTGCGTGGCCCAGCGCGTATGCGCGATGCCGGTCAGGCCCTGCAGCCCGTCCCGCGCCACCTCGGCGACCAGCTCGGCCACGCGCTGGGTGCTGCGCACGCGCCGCAGGCCGGCGCCGGTGTGCACCGCCACCCCGCAGGAGTCGTAGCCGCGGTATTCGAGGCGCCGCAGGCCCTCGAGGAGGATGGGAACGATGTTGTCTTGCGCCACAGCGCCCACGATGCCGCACATGGATGCACCTCTGTCCGATCAAGGAATGATGGGCGCTATTGTGGGCGAGACCGGATGGAATTTGATTTCTATTTATCGATGGATATGAGATAATCTTTCATATCCTATAGACCATGAAATTTCATTTCATGGATTTGTAATCCATGGAATAATGGATCGATCCTGTTTCATCTCCGCAGGACTGTTTCATCCCGGATACCCGAACGCCATGCCGCCTCCGCCCTCGCTCGCACTGGACGAACTGGACCTGCGCATCCTGGACCAGTTGCAGCGGGACTGCAGCCTCAGCAACCAGGCCCTGGCACGGCGCGTCCACGCCTCGCCCCCCACCTGCCTGCGCCGCGTGCGCCGCCTGGTGGAGGGCGGCGTGATCGAGCGTCGGGTCGCCATCCTGAATCCGGCGGCGGTGGGCGCGGGCCTGACCGCCATCATCGAGATCACCCTGGACACCCAGGCCACCGAGCAACTGGACGCCTTCGAGGCGCGCATCGTCGCCGACCCGGCGATCGGCCAATGCTACCGTGTCGGCAGCGGCCCCGATTTCATCCTGGTGGCGCAGGTCGCCGACATGGCCGCCTACCAGGCGCTCGCCCGCCGCGCCTTCACGGGCGACGCCCGGGTGCGCAACGTGCGCAGCTTCTTTGCCACAGCGCGCGGCAAATTCGATACGCGCTGCGTCATTTCCTGAGACCTGCGGCCGCCGGCGGGTTATACTGCCTCCGCTGCAAGACTCTTGCGGCGGCATCCGGGCGCCGCGATCGGCGCCACCGCAGCCTTCGGCAACCAGCTCCACGCCGATTCCCCATGCCGCCCATCATCGCTTCCTGACCCCCCTGGCCTTTGTGTCGCGCCCGCGCCCTTCGCGCGCTGCGCTATGAGTAGGTTGATCCGGTCGGCACGATGCTCCATCAACCTGCCCGAGGCGACCCCTTTCACATCCCTCGCGCGAATTTGCCATCGATCGCATGGCATGAGGATCCGCATGTCTTTCGAAACCCTGGGCCTGGGCCCTTCCCTGCTTTCCGCCTTGCGCGCCGAAGGCTTCGACACCCCGACGTCCGTGCAGGCCGCCGCCATCCCGCAGGCCCTCGCCGGCCGCGACCTGATGGTGTCCTCGCAGACCGGCAGCGGCAAGACCGCCGCCTTCATGCTGCCCGCCCTCGAGCGCCTGTCGCATCGCGCCGCCCAGGGCGGCCGCGGCGTGCAGGTCCTGGTCCTGACGCCGACGCGCGAGCTGGCGATGCAGGTCGCCGACGCCACCTCCAGCTATGGCCGCCACATCGAGGGCCTGCGCGTGGCGACCGTCGTGGGCGGCATGCCCTACGGCCCGCAGATCAAGGCGCTGGGCCGCCGCGTCGACGTGCTGGTCGCGACCCCCGGCCGCCTGATCGACCACCTGCAGGCCAAGCGCGTGAACCTTTCCACCGTCCACACCCTGATCCTGGACGAGGCCGACCGGATGCTGGACATGGGCTTCATCGAGGACATCGAGGCCATCGTCGCGCGCATCGGCGCCGAACGCCAGACCCTGCTGTTCTCGGCCACCCTGGACGGCACCGTGGCCAAGCTCGCCGCGGGCATGATGCGCGATCCCCAGCGCATCGAGATCTCGCACGCGCACCAGCGGCACGCCAACATCACCCAGCACCTGCTGTACGCCGACGACAAGGCGCACAAGCTGCGCCTGCTCGACCACCTGCTGCGCGACACCGAGCTCGACCAGGCCATTGTCTTCACCTCGACCAAGCGCGGGGCGGACGACCTGGCCGATCATCTGAGCGAGAACGGCTTCGCGGCGGCGGCCCTGCACGGCGACATGAACCAGCGCCAGCGCACGCGCACGCTGGGCATGATGCAGAAAGGCCGGGTGCGGGTGCTGGTGGCCACCGACGTCGCCGCGCGCGGCATCGACGTGCAGACCATCAGCCACGCCTTCAACTACGACCTGCCCATGCAGGCCGAGGACTA
>Ga0180216_1001602_pt1 | contig 19897 bp, 21 predicted proteins | sample eDN3rd37CBELigMG_FD_128879 | JGI IMG/M metagenome (GOLD analysis project Ga0180216, IMG submission 128879) | Enriched Miracle-Growth compost microbial communities from Emeryville, California, USA - eDNA 3rd pass 37_C BE-Lig MG (version 2)... ...
CAAGATAGGAAAATTATACCACTTCGCAATCTGATCAGCTATATAACGGAAAAATTTTCCGGTATCCTCAAAATTGAGGGCGAGAACATGAAGGATAGCGGAAAGTTCTTCCGCTATCTTGTCCACTTCTGCGGTTATTAACGTTACATACTTCAATAACGGAAAACTTTTCCGTAACTTGGTTCAAGTCAATCCGTAAATTTTAAATAGTGGAAAGTTTTTCCGTTATTATATTAATCTTCTCTCCCTTTTCTTATCTGCAGCTTTAAATCTGAGAGTGTGTGTTGGATGGTGTCCAGTTCCTCTTGATATTCCAACACTCGCTGATCCACCGTTGGATCATTACCTATCTCGCTTAGCATTTGCTTAACATCAAACTGCCTTGCCTCCGTAAGTGACAATAGATATTGCAAGCTTTTCATCCTCATTGTATGATCCTCCCAAATGCGAATTCATCCTTCCCATATTATAACCTAAAAAATGGAACAGCGGTGAAACTGCTCCCTTTTATATACCAAGTATTGGAACTGATTAATTTCCATTGATTTAACGGGTACCGCACTTTGCATGAAATATGAATTACAACAAATGTTAAAACAAGGACACGGGGGTTCGATCATTAACATCTCTTCCGTCAGCGGGTTCCGCCCTCAACCAAACAATATTGCCTATGTAGCTGCAAAACACGGTGTTGTAGGGATGACTAAAGTTGCTGCACTAGAAAATGGTCCATATAATATACAAGTTAACTCGGTAGCACCTGGTGACATCGATACGCCAATGCTTCGCGGAGCTCTAGAACAATTTGGCTTAAATGAAGAAGAATATGCACCACAATTAAGCTTACTAAACCGTTTCGGTCAACCAAGAGAAATTGCCGAAGCAAGCCTTTGGTTCGCATCGGATGCCTCTTCGTATGTCACGGTGACAATGATCCATTTTCGCATGTTATAAAACCCTCACATTCCCATTTTTCTTCAGAATAACCATATCATAGGAAGGAGGGTATTGTCTGCTGAACTAATAGGTGGATCGTGAAAACTATTAGACTTCACAAAATGTTGAAAAGGCCACCATAACCTAGATGATGACCATTTTCACATTTTTCAAAAGAGTATTTTGGTCATCATAGCCTCGATGATGACTGTTTTCACGTTTTTCAAACAGCATTTTGGTCATCATAACTTTGATGATGACCGTTTCCACGTTTTTCAAAGAGTATTTTGGTCATCATGACCACGCCCATTATTTCTCCATCACAATTGATGCTCTGGTAATCTCCCTTGAAGCTGAACGATCGAGCGCCTCGCCGATTTCTTCTAACGCAAAGTCCGCATCAAGCATCTCACCAAATGGGTATTTTTCAATTTTGCTCGATAAGAACTGGAGGGCCTTATTCAAGTACCAAGGATTATATCGAACAAGGGCAATGATGTTGATCGCTTTTCTGGTCATAAATCCCGGGTCGAAAGGCGTCATCTGTCCAGGCGAGATATTTCCTATACTTACATATCTTCCAGCAGGACGTAGGAGATGAATTCCTTCATTAAAAGCTGCGGGTACTCCCGTCAGTTCCATAGCAACATCTGCTCCGGCTCCTCCTGTTAATTCTTGCACGAGATGGACCCGCTTTTCAAGTGTGTCGTACTCGTTCATATCAATCACATAATCTGCACCGAATTGGCGTGCTTTTTCCAACCGACTAGTGACCCCATCGACAACGATCACTTTAGCCCCGAATTCTTTTGCAATAGCCGCCGCATTCAGCCCTAATCCTCCCGCTCCCTGAATGAGGATCGTTTCCCCGAACTGCAGCTGTGCTTTTTCAATACCAAAGTACACCTGGGATAAAGCACAGTTTGCGCTGGCAGCAGCAGAATCTGGCACATTATTTGGAACTTTATAGAAGTACTGATCGGGATGAATATAGTAATGTGTAGCAAAAGAGCCATGGAAGTGCGGTGCTTCTTCTGCATCTTTGTTCCAAAACTTATAGGAATTCTCGCAAAGATTGAAATTCCCTTGCTGACAAGGCTTGCACTTGCGGCAAGTTAAGAAGTAAGCAGCTGCAATTCGATCTCCAACTGCGATGGGATTGCCTGCAAAATCGGTTTCTACCCCTTCACCCAGAGCGGCAATTCTACCCACCATTTCATGACCCAAGACCCCTTTCTTTTTCGTCGGATGATGCCCTTTCCAAATATGTAACTCAGAGCCACAGACATTTGTTCTAATAACCTCAACTAAAACGGCCCCAGGCCCAACCGGAGGAAGCTCATATTCAGCAAATGCTAATTTCATAGGTTCTGTCATAATTGCTACTTTACCTTTCATCGATCAACACTCCTTTTATTAAGAGATACAATATATACTATTCTACACATTTACATACTCTTCCTACTTTTCTAATAAATTTTCCGATCTAATCATCCAGGAAAGGCATTGCATTCTAGCATATGTATAGTAAAAGGGGGGAAAAGGGTGGGTTTTAAAGTAAAAAAAGCAAAGAATCATGAATGCAAAGAGATTCAAAAAGTATTACACAAAGCACATAAAGAAAATGTTAAACAGGGCTTTATTTTTCCAGTCTCCAAGATTACGAGAAAAGACCTACTTTCCAAGATGAAAAGGGATCGTTATTACGTCTTGAAATATAATGGGAAAATCATAGGAGTCGTCGCGGTAAAAAGAAGAAAAAAATACTGGGAAATCGGCTCTTTGGCAGTGAAGCCGGAATATAAAAGGAAAGGCTTGGGGAGCAAGTTACTTTGGTTCGCAGAAAGGAAAGTCTCGTTCTTTGGTGCTAGCAACGTCTTACTTACCACGATGAGAAAGCACCCTACTCTTCCTTTTTATTACATGAAACAAGGTTATCGACCCGTTCGAAAACAGAAGAAGTGGATGATTTTCCAGAAGAAATTGTAAGAGGAGCCGAGTTGGCTCCACACCCTACGATTCAAAGAATCCCTCCAATCCATTATCCGATCTTTTATTTGGGATATACTCCTCCCACTCACAATTGGCGATGTCATAACACTTTACGCGGTGTAACTCCATCCCGTGGGTTTCACTATAAAAAGTTTCAAGGATTCGATAGGGAACATGGGCGGGCAGACATTTCGGGCATTTTCCGTGGATAATTGCTTCTTTTTCTTTTTGCGAATATCCTTTCACAACCATACTGAGCACCATTTCATCGATCATCTTCTAATCAACTCCTTTTCTATTAAACAACAGAGTTTCTAAGAGTCCCTAATGTTTCAATCTCAACCTCGACGACATCGCCTGGCTTAAGGAACTGAGGTGGTTCAAATCCCATCCCCACTCCCTTGGGGGTGCCAGTGGCAATGATATCACCTGGTTTGAGGGTAATCCCTTTGGATACTGTTTCGATAATGGTTGGAATATCAAAAATAAGTAACTCGGTATTGGAATGCTGACGCAGTTCCCCATTCACGCGACTCTTGATCTCAAGCATTGCCGGGTGGGTGATTTCATCTGATGTCACAAGATATGGTCCCATCGGGCAGAAGGTGTCCAGGCTTTTTCCCAGGAACCATTGTTTGTGAATACGCTGTAGATCCCTTGCTGTAACATCGTTGATGATGGTGTAACCGAAAATATAATCATACGCTTGTTCTTTTGATATATTCGTGCCTTCCTTGCCGACCACGATGGCTAGCTCAGCCTCATAATCGACTTCATTCGTTACTGTGGAGTGGGATTGAATCGATTGCTCGGGTCCGATAATCGTTGTTGTTGCTTTGGTAAATACAATCGGGTGGGTTGGAATGGCTTTGGCTTCGTCGGTAGTCTTGCCAAACTCATACGCATGCTCGCGATAGTTAAGTCCTAGACAAATAAGATCTCGCTTTGGTTCAGGAATCGGTGCCTCGATTCGGACCTCAATCAAAGGAATTACACAGTCCGTTATCTTTTGGCTGTCCACCTGGTTTTGGATCTCCTTTGCTCTGTTAAATGCTTGTGAATGGCCAATCAGGTCTACCAATTGAAGGGGTAAAATGGGATCAGAAAATAGGTTTTTTTCTGCCTTGCGAAGGTCCACCACTGCCTTTTTGTCTTTGCTCAGACAGCCATACTTTACTTGCTGATCATGGGTAAAAGTGGTTAAATACATTTGTCTCCTCCTATTCTCCTAACATATTGTTTCGGACTCTTTTAAGATGCACGAGTGAAAAATGGGCCGCCTTTTTCTTATCACGCTCTTTGATTGCGTAGAAAATATCACAATGGTCTTTGTAATAAATGTTCATCCTTTCTTTGGTTAAGCTGCGTTCCTTCAGCGTGCCCCACAATTTCTCCAGGCGTACACTGTTGATGATGTCAATGACCCGCAAGAGAAAGGAGTTTTTCGCGGCTAAGGCAATTTGGTAATGAAATTGGCTATCCAATTTTTCGAACCCGTGAAAGATATCCGCTGTCAGTTCCTCAAAATGCAGACAATCCTTGGTTTCTTCCAAAATCTTTTCAATGGTTTTTAAGTCTTCCTGTGTGGCTCGAAAAGCTGCAAGGTCCGCTAAATAAGGCTCGATTGAAAAGCGGGCTTCGAAAACCTCTGATGGACTCGTTTCATTGGCAATCTCCGTGAAAAGTTGATCCTGCACGGGAAGGCTTTCCGATTTGATAAAGGTCCCCTGCCCTACCCGGCTTTCGATCACACCGATAATTTCCAGGGCTCGAAGGGCTTCACGGACCGTGGCTCGGCTGGTTTGGTATATTTCAGCCAATGCTCGTTCAGATGGCAGTCGGTCACCTTGATGAAGCACCCCCTCACTCAACTGCTTCTGTATTTCTTGAGCAATTTCCAGAAAAGCTTTTCTCTGTAGATTTTCTATCTCCATTACCAAGCCCTCCTCATTGGCCTTACCAATTTAAAGTATAGTCCGCTCATCCCATTTAGTCAATACTAAATATTTTGAATATAATTTTAATTCTGTATTGACTGTTAATATATTTCGTTGTACGATAACTATGGAATTGGTTAAGCCAATTTTACCACTTTTTCCCACGAAGGAGGAATTAAGTCGTTGATTAAGCAAATCCAAAATCTAAAAGTCAATGTTGAGTCCAAAGGAAATGGTGAAGCGATCATCTTTATTCACGGCTTGGGAGGGAGCTTGAACATCTGGAATAGTCAAGTCAACACCTGTGCTCGGTTTTTTCAAACCATTGCATATGATTTGCGTGGATCTGGCCGTACCGATTTGTCTGAACCGGAATACTCCATCGAAATATGGGTGGAAGATTTGAAAAATTTGATGGATGCAGAAGGAATCGAACAAGCCCATTTGGTCAGCCACTCGATGGGAACACTCATTGCCCAACATTTCGCCGTGGATTACCCCCATCGCGTAAAAAGCCTGGTGCTCGTTGGAGGGCTTCTGGAAATTCCAGCTCCCGGTAAAAAAGGGTTATATGATCGGTCAAACATCGTTCGGGAAAATGGGATGGATAGTGTGGCAGATGCTGTCATTGAAGGCGGAACCTCATCTTATTCCAAACATGCAAACGCGGCCACGATCGGCCTCGTCCGCGAATTACTGCAAAGAAATTCTCCCGAAGGATACGCTGCTTCCTGTCGTGCGTTAGCCAATGGTAAGGCCATTGATCATTCACAAGTCGATGTCCCTGTCTTGTTAATTGTCGGCGATGAGGACCGGGTAACACCCCTACCCATGGCGAAAAAACTATTAAACGGATTCCCAAATGCCGGATTAAGAGTTATTGAGAATTGTGGCCATTGGACAACGATTGAATCCCCTGATGCCGTGAACCGTGCCCTTCTTTCTTTCTTGTACACGCTTTAATAGGTCAACTTTGTCAACGATCAAGAAGTACACCAGGGTGTTTTCTATTTTCAAATCCAATATTTGAAAGGGGTCTTTTAGATGGCAAAGTTATTTCGTAATGGTTTTTTAATTGATGGAAATGGCCAAGAACCTAAGAGAAATATCGATATTCTGGTGGAAGGGAATGTGATTACCGAGATCGGTCAGAACCTTCCTCTGCCATCCGGTTATCGCCCTGGTGATCTAGACATCATTGATCTAAATGGCAAAACCATTATGCCAGGTATGACAGAAGCCCATACCCATTTAACCTGGCAAGATGCGCTTTATATTCAAGACATCGACTTTAAACCAATTGAAGAAACCATGGTTGCCGCCATTCGGAATGCAGAAATTATGATTAAGAGTGGGTTCACCTCTTGCGTCAGTGCAGCTGCCCGCGGCCGCGTGGATATTGCCATTCGTGATGCGATTAATCGCGGTGAACTCGTGGGACCAAGGATGCTCGCCAATGGGGCTGAGGTATCTGCGACAGGTAGCTTTGTAGACCTGCAACCCAGTCACGTGAAAGTTCACGGTCTAGCGATTTTTGCCGATGGGGAAGATGCCGTTCGCCGCACCGTTCGTAGCCTATTTAAAGAAGGCGCGGATTTGGTCAAGCTAAATGTAAGTGGTGAAAGTCTATCCCCTCACGCCAGGGGTGAAATGACCCTTTATACCTATAAAGAAGTTCGTGCTGCCGTAGAAGAAGCCCATGCCCGGGGAAAGCGCATCTATACCCATGCCCGTTCCTCGGATTCCGTGAAGTATTGCGTGGAAGCCGGAGTTGATATTATCAGCCATGCTGATTTCATTAATGATGAAGTATTTGAAATGGTTGTCGCAAATAAAGACCGCCTGTTCATCGTTCCCGGACTAAACTGGCTTGTTTCCACGATTGAAGAAGGAGCAAAATATTTTGGCCAGGAAGCGATCGATGCGACCGGGTATAAAGAAGGCTTAGAATATGCCCTATTTAATATGAATCGATTATATAAAGCGGGTGTTCGCGTACTTCCCGGTGGAGACTACGGATTCAAATGGTGTCCACACGGCGGATATGCCCGCGATCTGGAGCACTTCGTTAAGCTGGTCGGGATGACACCGATGGATGCGATTGTTTCTGCGACAAAGTATGGAGGACAAATCATGCAGATGGAAGATAAAATAGGCACCATTGAAAAAGGAAAACTGGCCGACATTCTTGTCGTTGAAGGAAATCCGCTCGAGGATATCTCCATTCTTCAAGATCATAGCCGATTTAAGGTTATTATGAAAGATGGGGAATATATCGTAAATCAACTGGAAGTGGCTCACAGAAGCGAGCAAATGGCGTAAAATGAGGAAGGCACCTCATAGGGGAATCCCTACAGGGTGCCTTCTTCATTTGGGTGATATCCTTCTACTCCATCTTCTCTACTGCCCGTTGTACCAATTCCTCCAGATCCTTGGCCACAATCACCTCTTGGTTCACCACACACACAAGCCGATGAGAACAAAACATACATAATTTCATGCAATAAGTAGCGTGAACATCGAGCTCAAGATTTTGCCGCTCGACCTCTTCATTAATTATTGGCGTCCATTCCCCAACCCGATTTTTAAAACAATAAAATAATTGATTGGACATGCGCCCTCCACTAAGATTATTTATTGAATATTTACAATATTATATTATAATTAAATCAGAAACTCTACTTATTTTTGAAGGGATAGTCCGCATTGACTCGCTGCCGAACAAGACAAAAAACCAGGAGAGGCCAAATCACCCCTCCTGGTTCCCCCACTTCACTTTCAATTGTCCATCCTCCACATCAACAGTTAACCGTGCACCAACCGATACCTGTCCCCCAATCAAGGTACGGGCAATTGGCGTTTCCACTTGTCTCTGTACGTAGCGCTTGAGCGGTCTTGCGCCATAAACAGGATCAGAGCCCTCCCGAGCGATAAAAGCCTTCGCTTGATCTGTCATCTCCAGGAAGACATGCTGGTCCTCCAGCCGCTTTTGCAAATCAACCAATAGCAGATCAATAATTTGGATCATTTCCTTTTCACCCAGTGGTTTAAAGAGCACGATGTCATCGACGCGGTTTAAAAACTCGGGGCGAAAATGGCCTTTCAACTCGCGCATGACCTCTTCCCTGGCCTGTTCCGTCAAGTCCCCTTGCTCGTAAAGGGTATCCAGCAGAATCCCAGAGCCGATATTGGAAGTCATAATAATGGTGGTATTTTTGAAATCGACCATCCTGCCCTGTGAATCAGTGACCCGGCCGTCATCGAGGATTTGCAACAGGATATTGAACACATCGTAATGGGCTTTTTCGATTTCATCAAACAAAAGAACGCTGTATGGCGACCTTCGAATAGCCTCGGTCAACTGTCCGCCCTCCTCGTATCCCACGTACCCTGGAGGGGCGCCAATCAAGCGGGAGACCGTATGTTTCTCCATATACTCGCTCATGTCAAAGCGGATAAGGTGATCCTCAGAATCGAGAAGTGTTTCTGCCAAGGTTTTGGCTAGCTCGGTTTTCCCCACCCCGGTAGGACCCAAAAACAAAAAGGAACCGATCGGCTTGCGCGGATCCTTGATGCCCGCCCTGGCACGAATGATGGCATCGGTCACGCCCTGGACTGCCTCTTCCTGTCCAATCACCCGTTGATGCAGGATCTGATCCAGTTTGAGTAGCTTTTCCCGCTCGCTTTCTGCCAATTTTGCCACCGGAATTCCTGTCCATCTGGAAATGATGCGGGTAATCTCTTCCTCTGTTACCTCTTCACGAAGAAGCGATTGCTTCCCCTTTTTCGCTGCTACTTTTTCCTCTTCCTCCCGCAGCTTATTTTCTAGCATAGGCAGTGAACCGTATTTGATTTCGGCCGCTTTATTCAAATCGTATTCCCGCTCAGCCTTAGCCATCTCCTGTTGCAGCTGTTCGAGATCCTCCCGCAGCTTGCGTACCAATTGCAGCGCCTGTTTCTCTGACTCCCATTGCGCCTTCAGGCGATATAGCTCCTCCTTTTGCTCCGCCAATTCCCCTTGCAGCTTCGCTAATCGCTCCTGACTCGCCCGATCAGTTTCCCGCTTGAGCGCGGCTTCTTCTACCTCAAGCTTCATGACTGTTCTCGATACTTCATCAAGTTCTGCCGGCATTGAATCCATCTCCGTCCGGATCAATGCACAAGCCTCATCAATCAGGTCGATCGCTTTGTCAGGCAGAAAGCGGTCTGTAATATAGCGATTGGACAAGACGGCCGACGCCACGAGCGCGTTATCGTGAATTTTTACCCCGTGGAAAATTTCAAACCGCTCCTTCAGTCCACGAAGGATGGAGATCGTATCTTCCACCGATGGCTCTTGCACAATGACCGGTTGGAATCTACGTTCCAGCGCCGCATCTTTTTCAATGTATTTGCGGTATTCATCGAGGGTCGTGGCACCAATGCAATGCAGTTCCCCCCTTGCTAACATCGGCTTTAGCAAATTCCCCGCATCCATTGCTCCCTCGGTTTTTCCTGCACCGACAATGGTATGGATCTCATCGATAAATAATATAATTTGCCCCTCGCTTTTTTTCACTTCCTGCAGCACAGCCTTCAGCCGCTCCTCAAATTCTCCGCGGAATTTCGCCCCTGCAAGTAAGGCACCCATGTCGAGCGAAAAGACCCTTTTATCGCGCAGCCCTTCCGGGACATCCCCACGTACAATACGGTGAGCAAGCCCTTCAGCAATCGCTGTTTTCCCCACACCTGGCTCACCAATCAAGACCGGATTGTTCTTTGTTTTACGTGATAAGATCTGGATAATCCGACGGATTTCCGCATCCCGTCCGATCACAGGATCCAGCTTATTACGGCGCACGGCCTCCACCAAATTCTGCCCGTATTTTTCCAGCGCTTCATAAGACGCTTCCGGATTATTGCTAATCACTCGCTGATTCCCCCTCACATCGAGCAATGATTTTAAAAAGCGGTCACGGGTGATCCCCATTTTTTGAAATATTGTTCCAAAGGATGTCTTCCCCGCTTGGCTCAATATTCCAAGGAAAAGATGTTCAACGGAAATATATTCATCGTTCATCTTTTTTGCTTCCTCTTCCGCCTGAAGCAACGCCCGGTTCACCCGCCCGCTGATGTATACCTTCCCCATTTCCCGTCCCGAACCGGAAACCTGCGGCCACCGTTCCAAAATTTGCTCCATTTCCTGTAAAAGGGTTCCAGATGAGACACCCATTTTTTCCAACAAATGCGGAATCAACCCATCCGTCTGCTCCAACAGGGCACAAAGTAGATGCTCCACATCGAGCTCTGCATGCCCATAATGGTTCGCTTTGGCCTCGGCTTGCTGGATCGCCTCTAAAGATTTGACGGTCAAACGGTTCATATCCATCGACATTCCTCCTATTGGTTGAATGGCAAAGTTTGTTATTTTTATTTTATTTTACCTCATTTTTTATCTTCTTATTGTGTCAACTCATAGAACAAAAGCCGCTTATTGTGATAAGCGGCTACTTTCTTCTATCTACTCTTCTTGCCAATTCTTCCTTTTCGTCAGCCGTGAGAATCTGCTGCGCTAAAGGAAACAGCATCTTTTCTTCCTTTGCAAAGTGCTGTGTCAAGGTTGTATAGGCTTGTACGGCGTATATTGAAATAGCCCGCGAATCATCTTCATCCAAGACCAGCTCGGCTTCCCTTAGAAAATCCTGCAGATGCTGCTCCGCCTTTTCGTGTTCGAATTCCATCGTTTCGATGGTTCGATCATCCACTCCGAGGTGACGGGCCATTAACGGGAATAATCCTTCTTCTTCGCGTTGTGAATGGGCCTTTAGTACCTTCGTAAAAGCAGAAACCCGCTCGTATAATTGGGCAAATAGTTGGCCCACGGTGGGTCCGGAATCATATTCGATCTCTTCTGTTATTTCGTAGAAAAGTTCCATTTCCACCCTTAAACTGACATGCTCGTCCATTAATTGCTGCAGCGGGATGCATAGCGATATGTCCGAAGCGTCCATCATCAGCCCCCTCCTTCCTTCTCACAATAAATCACGCGACCAAGATGATTCAGTGATTCACATCACGAGTCAGGAGAAACTAATAGTTTTAGTGCATCGATTTCTCTTAGTTGGATTTTCTCCAATTATCCAAATTCAATCCGGTAGAATCCTTTTGATAGTGGGAGAAAGTCCAATTAAGCAAGTTTCAAAGGGTCAAAAATGCCATTTTTCAAAACTTAGATGGAGAATTTCCAACTAAGCCGCCGATTTTCAGGATCAATTGAAGGGATAATTGGAGTTTTTCCAACTATCCCAATCTCATCATAAATCTAATTATTAATATACCGGTCAAACACAAAGCCAAAGTCCTTTACACTGTACTCTTTCTTCGTTTCCATCAGCCAAGCAAAGGCAATTTGGTTCAATTCTTTAAATTCCTCAGCAAGGGAGCCCTTCGTACTATCGCTTCTGTTCAATGTCGAGGAAGCAAGTTGAAGGCTTTGCTGAGCAAACTCTAAGGCTATGTTATTGTCACGGGTAATCTCGGAAATTTTGACTAGCGCTTTATATAAGTCTTTTAATTCTTCAATATGCTTCTTATTAACATCAATGGAATATTGTTGGCCACCCATTTGAAATTTAATTTCAACGTCCAAATCAATGGTTCCTGCTGTCTCTAAAGATACATTGGAAATCTTATTGGTTTCATATTCGTAGCGGCGAAGCATTCTTTTTTTACTGACCGCACTCGTTCCATCCAAATGAATCAGGGCTTTGTTCGTGAAGCAGTACTCATCTGTCTTGGACTTGATTAAAAAGTAGATCTTCTCCTGGTCCTCGTGCATGACATAGTCATCAGAATCTACTTTGTTATAATCTGCAGGTTTAATAACACTCCCAATATCACTTAGTCCAAGTGCATCTGCCGCTATTTTTTTAAACATGTTTCCCCCAACCTTTCTATGTAAAATTAAAAAACACTATACACCTTATACGATATGACCCAGAAATATGTTGCATATTTATAAGATGTGAAGAGAAGAGTGGTAAAGCCAGCGCTTACCACTCTTCTCCTCTACTATTTAGGCTTTCTTAACGAATTCCGATTTTAACTTCATCGCCCCAAAGCCATCAATTTTGCAATCAATGTCATGATCTCCATCCACTAAACGGATATTCTTCACTTTTGTTCCCACTTTTAGGACCGATGAACTGCCTTTTACTTTCAGATCCTTAATGATCGTTACCGTATCCCCGTCGCTAAGAACATTTCCATGGGCATCCTTAAATTCTCTTTCGAGGACGTGCTGGGCTTCCTCAGATGGACTCCACTCATGAGCACATTCGGGACAAACCAATAGATTTCGATCCTCATAAGTGTAAGCTGACTCACATTTTGGACAATGAGGTAAAGACATTTCTTCGATTCCTCCACCCTTTTATTTTATAAATATACTTCCATTGTGGACTATTCTACAATTTATTTCAATTGGGAGTCTGTTTTTCAAATTAGGGTGTCACCGTCTCCAGTTTAAACCCTTCCACAACCACGTCTTCATCGATTTCTAGCAATAAGCAGCGTTTTCCTTGATACATAATATATTTGACATGTTTTAAGTCTTTCGGACCAATCGACAAATCGGCTACTTTTGTTTTGATTTTGATCGATTTCGGCACTAAATTGCTCGCTTTCAATTCATGATTTTCGTTATTGACCACCGCTTTGAAGGCATGTTCCACTTTATCGGTTTCCACATTTTCCACTCCACTAGCCGTTAAGATTCGTCCGATGTCGCGATAATCAAGCATTGGTGGTTCGCTTTCTTCATTCTCCACATTCTCCTGCACCATCTTATCGATTTCCTCGTAGACATTGGCAATGACCATGGAATCTACTTTTTCTCCCACCACATTGTTTAAGATCAATTCAAAGCTATCCTTATCCTCCATGGCAGTTCTAATCTCTTCACAGTTGAGCACGTCTTCGATAAAAGAATCATCTGGTTGATTGGCTTTCGAGGCATAATAAAGAAGATGATTCACGTCCGCAGCATTGTCATTAAAAGCAGGAAACAGAAAGCCTGACAAGGGTGCTGCAAGATTAATAATCGGATCCACATTGTTATTTGATTTAAATTCTTTCTCGATATAGTCAAAAAGCAAGGTTTTTTTCGGTTGATCGGTTTTGTTCAGACTGCAAAGGATGAACTGGCTGGAATAAACCTCATCATCCCCGCCTTCTTCGGATTCCTGATCGCGTTTGCGTGTCGGTTTACGGTAATCCCCGCGAATAAAGGTTACGACTGTATCAAACTCATATGCCCCATTTGCGAACATTTTCCCAACAATGGACAGCATGTTCTCTTTCCAATCTTCCGTCGACCCGGCCTGTAGTCCATCATAAAGGACCGTTTGTGTGCTATCTTCCACATCTCGCCTAAATTTCAATTCAAATAGCTTAGAATCTAGATCCCCGGTCAAAACCTTTTTAAAATTCCCCAGGAACAACTCCTGTGCTTCCTGTTCTAAAAAATGAAACGGTTGACTGACATGATGGTAAATCTCCCCGGATTCTTTCTTTACATACACATTGAAGATTTCCCGAATTTGTAAAAGATGATTGTCTAATTTAAATTGCTTTCTGATCGCAGCGATGTCTTTTTTGTTCATCTGTCTCAACTCCCATCCCTGATTATACTGTTCAGTCGGGAAAATAGAAATACTTGATCTATCAGGCCAATTGTATCTGCGGCAGAAACCTCAATATGTTTCATCATTTAAAGCAGGACTTTCTTCCTATCAAAAAATGTTGACTCAACTCGGTATTTTGTTTTATTAATATATAAGTTAATAATAGATTACGGACAACCTAACGTAGCCCTCCTTGAGTTGTTATAACAGTTTTGTACACCCGACTATAACAGCCAATTTCGGTTTTGTATAAATATGCACCTGTGGATTTAAGTTATCCACAGGTGGTTATTTTTATCAACAATTCAAATTACTCACAAAATAACGTAGTTATCCACAACCTAAGTATACCTTTACCCGTATACAATGGCTAAGTAAAATAGTTTACATAATATTTTTTATATCACCTGTTTGTTAAGGGTCATTCCTTCGCTGTTGTTTTGCCCACTCTACCATTTACACAGAAATGGCACAGCTAAAGCAATTGAAACGCGGGCAGTGTGTTGACCATGAAAAAAGACCTAATCATCCTTCTTTTCATTAGGTCAACACAGGAGTTTAGAACCTTGTTACCACTTGCTGATTCTTAGGATAATAGATTGAAAAGTAACAGCAGCTTGTAATCGGTATCTATCGATGGGAACCCTTTATAAGCTGTTTTTTATTTGGATTGGAGGTGTCGGTATGGTTTTCTGGTTTCCCTTTTTGATTGGTATCGTAACTATTGCTATCCCCTTAGCACGGATCGATGTGGATCAATTGTCTAGAGTTTCCATCCTCTTTTACAGGGCTTGGATTGTGCTTTGGTGTGCTTGGATGATCGTGGCCATTGTGGTGACATTGGTTCGTAAGATAAAAAAAGCAGTACATCGGAGAAAAAATGCAAAATACCATAGAAAAAGGCGTTCTAAATCCCGCAATGCGTACAGCAGTGCGGATGGAGGCGGCGGAGGTTTTTTCGACTGGGGAGGTGGGGACTCTGATTCATCCTCTGGCGGGGGAGATGGCGGTGGTGGGGGTGTCGATTAAATAAGCGGAGAAAAATCCGATGAATTGGCTAAAAAACAGAATTTCATCAAAATAGGCGGAGTTTTTCCGATTAGAGATAACAACTGCTAATCGGAAATTCTCCACCTATTTTGAGCATTTTAAAAATAAGTCAAAAGAATAAGCGGAATTTTTCCGCTCATCAGGCTAGTAAAAGTTCAATGACCTCCTGCTGCACTCGCTCTGCTTCTTTGTTCAAATCTTCTATCGATGCATTGGTAATCGGATGAAAAACCTCTACGATGGGATATTCCGCAAAACCATGAACATAAGCGGTGTTTCTGCCTTGTTCCATGAAAACTTCAGTACATATGACCGCAGCGGGAATTCCCCTTTTTTCCATAATCAACCCATCAAGCACACTGCTTGAGCTGCAAGACCCTCAGTCACCTACCCCGGCAATCACGGCATGGCAAGACTGCAGTTGTTCCAGCATCACATCGGTTACAGGCAAGGAAGCATTTTTCTTATCAATCCAAATGACATCCTTCAATTTGTAGCTTTGCTGAAGTTGTGCAAGTAAGGTTTGCAGGATCACATCCGAATTCCGTTTTCCATTATTCACAACAGCCAACACTTTGTCATCTAAGGTCGTTAAACGATTCGCCGTTTTTTCGGACGATACAGTTGATTCCTGTGCAGGATTCAACACAATAAATGGACCCGCCATAAAAACAACTCCCTTTCATAAAATATTAGGTAAAAGATCACACGGATCTTTATAAGGTGCTTCAAGTATCACCGCAGTCAGCTGCCGAAATCGGCTTCGTTATCGCGATACTCTGATCTTTACTCGCCCATCCTGGAATATAGGAGGAAAAACTGCCAGCAGGTCCACCACCTGCTACAAGCAGGATATCTTCCGGGGACGGAGCGACCGTGATCCAGTCTTTATCACCTAATGCCGAATCCACTGGGAAGCCAAACTTTTCCAAATCTGCCCGTGGACGCCTTGCATGATCAAACAAAAACTGTTGAACACGAGTTTTATCCCAGCCATATTTTTGGATGGTTGCCAAATGCTCTGGACAGACCACAACTACACATTGGGTATTTCGCTGCATATTAAAAGTTGAAAAAGGGGTCATCCGGTCGGCAAAAGACAACAAGAGCTGTTCCGGATTTGTGGCGACATGATTATAGATTTGGTTTGGCCCTTCGGACGCAAACACCGTGACCGTACTGTCCGTTCGCTGAAACCCTCTTTGTACATGCAATGGTTCCCAATCTTCCCGCTCCGCTTCCGCAATGCAAAAACTGATTTTTCCGGGATGGCCGATTGTGGTTTGATCGAATTTCGACCCTGCCCCAGCAATCTGCAAAACAAACCTTACAGCACGTCCAATCGTCAAGTTTGCTCGATGTCCAGTCCCCATCAAATTTTTCCCCGAATTGAGGCCAATTTGTTGGATGATCGGACCATTGACAATTACTAATGTGGCTGCTCCTCCAGTACTAACGGTTGGTCCGTGCACTCCAAAAGCCGGATCCAACACCGCTTGCACAGCGGCCAAGACAACTGGCATATAAGCGGGCAAACATCCTGCCATCACCGCGTTTATTGCCACTTTTTCCGATGTGATCACACTATTCCGTTCAGCGATCTTACCCATAATTTCACTTCCAGTAAGACCTACTTCTTTCAACATGGCCTCCACTTTTTCAGGCGTAGGAGGAACAACCGGCAACCCGTCCGTCCAACCCATCATAAAAAAATGCTCCATCGCCTCCAATGGATCGTTCAACGCGATTTGTTCGGACAACCATACTCCCATACACTCACCGCTTTTCTATTATATTTTTATCTTCAGAAATATTTGCTTAATTATACCATAAGTTGAGTCTGGGGTCACACTTTCCCTGGTTTTATGTGTTCTACATTGTTTTAAATGATCCCTGAAATCGGCTAGAATAAAATTAATAAATAAAAAAGAGGTGATTAAAATGAATCTAATGGACGAACTGATTGAAGCCTATTTAGACAATAACTTTGAACATCCCTATTTTTTAGACTTGCAGACAGGACAAGTCATCCCGGATCTGGACGAAACCTATACCGGTGAGCCGGGTATTGATTGGGATGACGAGGAGAACGAAGAGCGCTATGAGCCAATCCCTAAAATCACATCGGACGAAGCATATGGCTTGATGGTGAAATTTGCTAGACAAATGGATTCAAATCTCGCTGACAAATTATTCGACGCCCTGGACCGTCCGAAACCATTTAGAAGATTTAGGGATATGCTTTTTGAACTAGACCTTAGGGATGAATGGAACTCATTTGAGAGGAAAATGGCAGAGGAAGAAATAAATTCTTGGATCGAGCAGGATCAGATCCCCTATGAGCTTCTGAATAAAAAATATCAAAAATCGATGGATTTCTAAAAGTTAGCTTAAATAACCTCCTTTTTTTTAGAATATTGGTGATCATGAAGCGATAAATACCCCCTTCCTACGTTCCACTGGGCGATCGCTTTTTGAACGATGAAGGCTATCTAATCCTCTTATTTTCGGTTCAATGAATTTGCAGGTCACAAAATGAGAGGGCTAGGTCCCAAAATAAAGGATCTTGGTCACGGGAAATAGGATTTAGGTCACAGGAAATAGAGTTTTGCTCACATTGGTGGAATGATTACAAATAAATACCCCACCCTGTATTAAGGGATGGGGTACCATTTTTCTAAGCTTAATAATCTGCACAATCTTGTTTTTATGTAAAAGCCCGAACGTATTGTTCAGACACATCCGGCTTGACCTTCAGTTCCAGTGCTGCATGGTATGCCCAATAAGGATCTCTAAGGATCCCCCTCCCAATCGCTACCAAATCTGCATCCCCATTACCAATAATTGAATTGGCCATAACAGGCTGATGAAGCAACCCTACAGTGATAACCGGTACGTCCAGTGCCATTTTAATGGCTCTAGCCAAGGGCACTTGATAGCCTTCATATATGTTTGGACGTGCAAAAGAAGGGATAGGACCTTCGCCGCCAGATGAAACATGGAAAATATCAACACCCGCTTCACGGTAACGTCGACAAACCTCAATCATATATTCTAGGTCATAACCACCTGGAGTATATTCAACACCTGAAACCCTTATGCATAGTGGCATAGAATGCGGAATGACTTCTTTTACAGCCTCAATAACTTCCACGCCAAATTTGGTTCGATCCATTCCGTACTCGTCGGATCTTTGGTTCGTTAACGGTGATACAAACTGATGAATTAAATACCCGTGTGCCCCATGAATTTCAATGACATCCACACCAGCGGCCACTGCCCGTTCGGCTGCTTCTTTAAATTTCCGGACCATTCCTTTCACTTCTTCTGTGGTTAGTTCTCTAGGAGTTTTATATCCTTCTATCGCTATTGGGGAGGGAGCGACTGGAATCGCTGCACATTGTGATTTTCGGCCTGCATGGGCGATCTGAATGCCAATCTTGGCTTGGTGTTTGTGAACACCATGGATCACCCGGGCAAAAGATTCAATGTGGTCATCACTCCAGAGTCCCAAATCCTGATCTGTAATTCGGCCGTCCGGTTCAATATCGGTCATTTCCATAATGATCAGTCCTGTGCCCCCAACGGCTCTACTTACATAATGAACATAGTGCCAATCATTGGGTTTCCCATCCTTAGCCTCAACTGAATACTGACACATGGGAGGCATCACGATCCGATTTTTCAAATGTAAACCTTTTAAAGTAAATGGACTGAATAACATAGGTAAGTGCACTCCTTTTAGAATACTATTTATTAGAGAGACATCTTTCATTGATGCCTCCCATAATTGGAACAACCTCTTGTTTATTTAGTTCTCTGTTATGCAGCTTTTACCTGTTCATTGTCTTGATCTTTTCTTTCCAACGTAATACTCCAACCCGTTAACAAAACAGCTCCCAGAACCATGATTGCACCAATCCATGGTGTATGAATGAGTCCAATGGAATCTGTAATGATTCCGCCAAAGTAGGATCCTATTGCAATACCAGCGTTAAACGCTGCGATATTGATCGCCGAAGCCACATCAACTCCCGTTGGTACAAAACGTTCTGCTAACATCACTACATATATTTGCAATCCAGGCACGTTCATAAAAGCTAAGAGACCCATGAAGAAGATCGTAATCAATCCAGCCACCTTGAATGGAGCGGTAAATGATAAAATCAACAACACGATCGCTTGCAAAATAAACATATAAAATAATGCGATTAACGGCTTACGATTAGCTGCCCTCCCACCAAGGACATTTCCAATTGCTATGGCAATGCCGTAAACAAGTAAAATAACAGCGACCATCTCTTCGTTAAACCCAGTTATCTTTTGAAGTAATGGGGATAAGTAAGTGAAAACAACGAAAGTTCCTCCATACCCCAAAGCTGTGATCAAAAATAAAAGAATCAAACGGCCATTTGTAATTACTTTTAGTTGATCGTGGAAAGTAATGCGTGTTCCTTTTCGCAAGTCAGATGGGACAAGAATACTGTTCGCGATGAAAGCTAAGACACCGACTACAGTAATGGCAATGAAGGCCAATCTCCATCCAAATAGTTGACCAATAAATGTACCCAACGGTACACCAGTAACAGTTGCCACTGTCAGCCCTGAAAACATAATGGAGATCGCACTCGCTCTGCGATTTTCCGGTACCAAATCAGCCGCAATCGTAGAGCCAATCGACATAAATACACCATGTGAAAAGGCAGAAACAATACGCCCAATTAATAGAACACTAATACTGCCAGCAAAAGCAGCCACCGTATTCCCAATAATAAAAATAATCATCACCCAAAGTAACAAGGATTTTCGTGACATCCTCGATGTCATCGCCGTAAGAATTGGGGCTCCAAAGGTTACTCCTAATGCATATAAAGAAACGGTTAATCCGGCTGTTGTCATGGATGCATGTAGATCCTCTGCCACAAGCGGCAAGAGGCCGACACTGATGAATTCCGTTGTTCCTATAGCAAAAGCACTAATGGCTAATGCTAGCAATGCGAAAATACTTCTATTTCTATCTGTGGGCATTTCTCTCCTCCTCAAAATGATTTATATTTTCATAGAAGATCCATGTTTGATATGACCCTCCGTTAAATGTATTATGTATGGTATAAACCAAAAGGAAAAGTACGCACTTTATTGTGCTATAGATACCGAAAAGTAGTATAGGCACTAAAAAGTGCCTATCATAAGGAGAAGGAAAAGGATGGTTAAGAAAAAGTATAATATTTCAGTCGAGGCCACATTGGAAGTGATCGGTGGGAAATGGAAATGTGTGATCCTATGTCACTTAACCCATGGGAAAAAGCGGACAAGTGA
>Ga0180216_1001603_pt1 | contig 19897 bp, 36 predicted proteins | sample eDN3rd37CBELigMG_FD_128879 | JGI IMG/M metagenome (GOLD analysis project Ga0180216, IMG submission 128879) | Enriched Miracle-Growth compost microbial communities from Emeryville, California, USA - eDNA 3rd pass 37_C BE-Lig MG (version 2)... ...
AACGGCCCAACCTTTCCAGGCAAGCCGTTCAAGTTCTCGGCGCCCCACGGCAACGAGCTGCCGCCGCGCGGCTACGACCCGGGTGAGGACACCTACCAGGCGCCGCCGGCCGACGGCAGCAACGTCACCGTCTCCGTGGACCCGAAGAGCCAGCGCCTGCAGGTGCTCGAGCCGTTCAAGCCGTGGGACGGGAAGGACATCACCGACGCGGCAGTCCTGATCAAGGTCAAGGGCAAGTGCACCACCGACCACATCAGCATGGCCGGCCCGTGGCTCAAGTTCCGTGGCCACCTGGACAACATCTCGAACAACATGCTCATCGGCGCGCTCAACTCTGAGAACAACGCCGTCAACTCGGTCTACAACCGCCTCACCGGCAAGTACGACGCCGTGCCGGCCGTCGCCCGCCAGTACAAGGCCAAGGGTGCGGACCGCGCGGCGCGATGGCGCGGCGGCGGTCGTGGCAGCGCTAACGCTGCCTCCGGTAGCCTGTGCAGTGTTCTACGGCGCCGCAGACCTGCCGTGGGTCGTCGTCGGCGACGAGAACTACGGCGAGGGCAGCTCGCGCGAGCACGCCGCGCTCGAGGTGCGCCACCTCGGTGGCCGCGCCGTCATCGTCCGGTCGTTCGCCCGCATCCACGGTACGACGAGGGCGAGCGCCGGTGGCGGCGGGGCCAGCGCCGCGGCATGAGGCTCATGCCGGGCCGCGCCGCTTCCCGACGTGTCCGCCGCCCCATGCAGAGACCAACCTGAAGAAGCAGGGCGTCCTGCCGCTCACCTTCGCCGACCCGGCGGACTACGACAAGATCAAGCCGCGCGACTCGATCACCCTCAAGGTCACCAAGCTCGCGGTGGGCAAGGTACGGCCAAGGTCGCCACGGATGCGTGGGGCCGTTGGCGCTGTCTGTCTGAGCACCCAAGTCCGGTCTTCGCATTCTTTGCCTGGCACCCTCAGCCGGTCGAGGCCGTCATCAAGCACGAGGACGGCTCCACCGAGACCATCTTGCTGAACCACACCATGAACGAGGGCCAGATCGAGTGGTTCGTGGCCGGCAGCGGTACGTGCGTTGCGCCGTAGACGGCGCATTTTTTTTTTTCTTTCTCCCTGGTCGGATGCGATCTCATTGCTTCGGCCCTTTCTCTCCAGCGACGTGGCGCGCGCGGCCCACAGCACTCAACCGGATGGCGCAGCTCAACAAGTAGAGCGGCGGGCGCCTTTGGGCGCAGCCCCCTCGAGCCGCCCGATGCATGCGCTGGCACGGTGTCGTTGGTTGGTTGTGTTTTATGTCCAGCATTTCTTCAAAGTCAAATACATGCACGCACTAGAGTACACTGTTTACAACGCGAGCCCAAGGCCTTAGGCTCAGCCAGCCGTTGCGTTGAGCTCAGCGGCGGCGGGCCGCGCCGCCGGCTGCTGCTTGGCGGTGGCCACCAGGGAGAGGTAGGAGTTCCACCCGACGCCCACGAGGTTCACGTAGAACACGCGGAGCGGCGCCGGCACCAGCACAAAGTTGACGACGTTGGCCGGCATCCACACCAGCGTGCCGGCCACCACGGTGGGCCACATCTTAGTGCGAATGCTCTGCTCGATCTGCGCGCGCGGCGCGCCGTCGAGCGCGCCGCGGAAGGCGAAGAACGCGGCGAGGTAGACCGGAAAGGCCACGATCTGCCCAATGGTCGATTTGAGCATGGCCATGCGGAACGTCCGCTGCGTGCCCAGCACGCGGTCGATCGCCGTGAAGAACGTCGTGAAGAACGGGCCGTGCAGCAGGAAGCCCACCGTGGCGAACTTGCCGACGCGCCCCAAATCGATCGCGCCGGGCGCGCGGGCGCCTTCGACGACCTGCGCGACGGTGTCGCTGACCGCGTGGATCACGCCGCTCGTCAGCATGCCCTGCGCGATGCGGCGGGTCCAGCTGACGCCTGCGCCTGCGCCGCCGCCGCCGCCGCCGCGCGCCGCCGCCGCGGCACCCGCCACGCGGCCCGCCATCGCCGCCGGTGGCTGCTGATGACGTCGTATATGATGTCATCGATGATGTCATTGTGTGACGTCATTCAGCGACGGCGGGCGGCACCGCGTGTCCTTGTGGGCTCGTCGCCCGCGGGCGGGCTGCTGCTTCCCGGGCCCGTCCGCCTGCGTGGCCCGCGGCGCGGCAGCGCCGGGGTGGTCGGTCGCTGGAGGTGCCTAGGAACACGGGAGCGGCGGTGGCTGACGCGGCGGGGCGGACGGAGGGGGCACGCCGCGCGGCCGCTCGCGACGCCACGACAACAAACACACACCACCGCCGCCCAAATGACCACGCCAACGCGCTTGGTTAAACGCCCAGGCAGCCGGATCCGCCCGTCGTGGGCCTGCCACTAGCCCGGCCAAGCACCATGGCGCCGGCGCGTGAGACCGCGTACGCGGGCGCGCCCGCGTACGATGACGACGCCGGGCGGGACGAGTCCCAGGATGGGGGGTGCGCCGCCGACGGCGGCCTCCTGAGCGACGTCCGGTGGCACCTAGCCTTCTTCCTCAAAGGCTTCCGCGACGCGTTCGGCTTCCTCGACGCCTTTGTCGACATCTACGCGTGCGTCGATCGTTCACGGCGCGCGACGGCCGCACAACGCTGCGCCCTGCTAACAACGGACAGGCGCCGCTGGGAGGGGGCCGACTGCGCCGCAGGTCGCCCAAGATGCGGCGCAACGCGCTGCTCTGTTTCACGTTCAACGGCATGCTCTTCCTGGGCAGCATCCTCATCTACCAGTACGGCGTGCTCGAGCTGCTGGACGTCGCGCAGCGGCAAGTCTGGTCGTGGACCAGCGCGCTCGTGCCGGACGGGCGCGCCGCCGACGCCGACGCTGAAGCGCTGGCCCACCTCAAGGAGCGGCTGGACCCGGTCATGGACGCCATCTACTACGTACGATCGGCTGCATGGCGCCTGTGGGCCCCGTCCGGTAGCTGACGGTCGCCCGGGCGGGTGGCAGACTTTGGCGCGTCGGCCGACAGGCGCTCTGGGTGTATCCCTGCTACGGGTTCAGCTTTTTGTTCAGCGCGCAGTGGTACCAGAACATTGCGGACGACATGTTCACGCCCAAGGGCAACGGCCGCCCAAGCCAGCCCGCGCCGCCGGCGCCCGAGTATGTGGCGCCCGCGGTGGTTGTCGAGCAGTGGTCACCGACTTGCTCACCGGGTGCTGACCCCGTGCCTGTGCACACACCTGGCACGCAGCCTGAAGCTCAAGGTCGCGGACAACTGGTACCGTGTCATCCTGGTGCTCGTCTTTCTGCTGGAGGTGCTGGCGTGCTCGTTGGTGCCAATCATCGGGCAGCCCCTGAGCTTCGTGCTGCTGTGCTGGCTCTACGCCTACTACAGCTTTGAGTACTCTGGACCCCAGGGACAGGCCGGCAGCGGGCTCCCACGCTGCTCACTGCCGTTGCGGCGGCGGGGCGGGCTGGGTGGCGCCGGCGCAGGTACAACTGGCTGCACCTGAACTGGGGCGTGCAGCGGTGCTTCGAGTACTTCGAGAACCGCTGGGCGTACTTTATGGGCTTTGGTACGGCGGCCGGTGAGCAGCGAGCGGCTGGAGCGGCAAAGGCCGCCGCCATCTAACCGCTGCATATGCGACGCTCCTCCTGTGGTCGCATCGGCAGGCTTCCCCGTCGCGACGACGACGGTCCTGTTTCCGCAAGTGATCGGCGGCGGCCTCTTTGCCCTCCTCTTTCCAATGGTAGGCGCGTGCGCTTGGGAAGAGCGACTATCACGACGTAGCGTAACGTTGCGGTCCCTGCCTGCTTTGGCCTCGCCCCTGCCAGTACATTGTGATGGCCAGCAAGGCCAAGCCGGGCCCGTTTGCGGCGGAGCGGCAGGGGCATGCGAGCGCGAGCTACCTGCCCGAGCGCATCCGCGTGTTCAAGGTGGTCGACCGCGTCTCGACCAAGCTGGTCGCTACGCTGATGCTCCGCTTCCAGCCGAGCGAGGCGCCGTCGCGCCCCATGGGCCGGCGGCCGGCGGCCCCCGCCGCGAGTCCGTCGCGCGCCTCGCCGTCGACGGCCCGGCCGCGCCCTCCCGTCTCGGGAGCCTAGAATCGTTTGTAGATAACCTGCATGCAAATAGCGCAAATCGCTGATGGGTTGTACAGGGCATCTGCGTGCAATGCTGTACCTGTGCGTAACATGCAGCGGGGCGGGGGCACATTGCCCCACAGGCCGCCGGCGAGACAGCCCGTGCGTGGCGGTGGGGGTGGGCGGTGGCGCCCGCATGTACCCCCCAAAACAATGCTACCCCCCAACAACATTTGGCGCGAAAACCTGCGGCGACGACGGCGACGACGAGGAAGCGGAAGACGGCGAGCACGAAGCGCGGCCTGCCTTGGTCGGCGAACTGCAGACTCGCCCAGCAGGACGCCGACCGACGTGCCCCGCCGGACACGGACCGCCTTGTCTGGACCGGAAACGAAGCTGCCGTAGGGAGGGCCCTCAGACCACGCCCCAACCAGCGCCCGACGCGCGAGTGTACTGCGGGCGGTGCGGTGCGGCCGCTGAAGCGAAGGACGCGGAGCCGGTACCGAGCGCGTGCCGCGTGGGCCATGAGTCTCTGCCGGCACCGGTAAGTCGGCAAGAGGTCGAGCGGCGGCTTAATTGTCGCCGGCAGCCAGCCGGAATCCATCCCTGGGGGGTACGCCACTCCGGGGTAGCTGCGGCGAACGCGCGCGGCCTGGTGGCCGCCCGAGCCGCTGGCACCATGCAGGACGAAGGTACGGCACCGGGCTGCCCCTCCCCGCTGTGCAGGCACCTGCACACTAAAGCGACAGGTCATGATTTCCTTCTGCGAGGATTGCGCTAGGCGAGCCCATCTGCCGCGTGTGCCGCGGGCACGGAACGCCGGATGCGCCGCTGTTCTACCCGTGCGCCTGCAGCGGCAGCATCAAATACGTCCACGAGGACTGGTACGGGCTGGCCTCCCTCCCGCGGTGTCCGGAATAAGACGAGTTGCTCACCGGCCGCCGGCTCGGCGCCCATGGACGACCCCCGCGGGCCAGCCTCGTTCAATGGCTCCAGCACAGCCAAAAGACGTACGCGTCCTCCGGACTGTCTTACTCCGACGACGCTGGCCCCGCTAACACCGTCCCGTCTCGCCGGGCCGAAGTGGCTGTGGGGACTGCAGGTACTGCGAGCTCTGTGGGCGGCCGTTCGTGTTTGCGCCCGGTACGCCGACCCGGTGGACGCGACCGGGAACAAGCGCCTGGCACTCACCGCTGCCGACTCGTGATACTTTTGATGGGCGGCCCGCAGTCTACGAGGCGACCATGCCGTCGCGCATGCCGCCCCTCGTCGTCCTGACGGGCCTGTTTCACACCGCCATGCGCCTGGCGCGGCGGTTCGGGCGGCTCGCGCTCGTCGCCGGCAGCTGGCTCGTGCTCGTGCCACTGACCGTCACGTACATGTGGAGCGTCCTCTTCCCCAGCAGCCAGCCGTGGCGGCTCGAGCTCGCGTAGGGGACCGACGCGCGCGTGCTCGCTGTGCGGGACAGGGAGTGAGGCGCTGACTGCAGCCGAGTCGTTGCTGGGGCCATGTCGTCCACGGCCTGCAGGACGCTCTTCACGGCCTGCTTCGAGGGCCTCTCCCTCGCCGCCATCAACGTGGGCCTGTTCCTCTGCTTGATGGGCTTGCGCGAGTACATGGCGGCCAACTTTGACGACATTAACGCGCTCCTCCGCGTGCCGGCGAACGGCGCCAACAACGAGGAAAACGGCGCGCCTGCGGACGCGGGCGGCGCACCTGCCGGTACGGCTCTACCTTGGGGTCGGCGCCTGCATGTCACCACGCAGCGGATGCCGCGACTTCTAATGTGGCGCACTCGCATGCCCGTTTGTTTCGGGCTGTCCTAGCGGCCGCGCCGGACGTCGCGGCGCCGCTGCAAGCCCAAGGGCCTCCCACGGCGCCGGCCGCGCCCGCGGAACCTGAGCCCGACGAGGGCCACGGCACCGAGTCAGACGACGACGCGCCCGTGCACCCGCCCCAGCCTGCGCCGGCCACGCCGTCGGGTCGCGTCCTGCGGCCACGGCCCCCGCGCCCCGCGCCGCCCCCGCGGTCGCCGCGCGGCGCGTCGGGGTCGCGCCGGCAGCGCGCAAACGAAGGAGCCGCGTGGACGTTTGGTCCCCAGACGGTTGCGGACGCCGGAAGCGCGGCGGGCGCCGCGGCGGCCGCTGCCGCAGCCCCCGCGGCCGAGGCGGCCGAGGCGCTGGCACCACCGGCGGCCCCGGCCGAGCCGGCGCCCGCGCCGGCCGCGGAGGCACAACCGGCAGCGGCCGGCGAGGGACCGCCCGACCACGCAGCGCCGCTCGCCGCAGCGGCGGCGGCGGCGGTCGACGGGGGGCCAGCGGTGGAAGAGATGTCGTTGGAAGAGCTGCTGGGTCTCAAGGGGCCGCTGCTGCATCTGGCCGAGAACGTGGCGTGGTTCGTCCTTTTCAACGGGGTCTTCCTCTTCAATGTCGCCTTTGTGCCGTACCAGCTGGGCGGCCTCGTCATCAAGGTGGGCCCGTGCACTCTTCGCGGTGGTTGGGGCCGAACGGGCCGAACCTGACACAACTGCGTTGGGGGAATGCGGAACGCGCGGACGCAGTCGGGCCTCGCCCGCTGGGCGTGGCTGACGTTGAAAGAGGTCGTTACGGAAACGGCCGAACTGGCGCAGGGCATGCTCGGCGGCGCGCCGCTGAGCGACGTGCTCGTCCCGCACCTGGGCAACGTCAGCAGCGTGGTGGCCGCCACGAACGGCACCACGCCTGCAGCGGCGGCGTTGGAGAGCGTCGTGGCCGCCATCGAGCACAAGTCGGCCTACCCGCTCCTGGACCGGCTCGGCTACATCCTCGTCGGCTACGGCGTCATTCTGGTGCTCGTCCTGCTGGTGTTGGTGCGTTCCCCGGCGCAACCACGGGCTGGAATCGCACGCCGCACGGCTGACGTGGTGGCGCGCCGACCTGCTGCCTGCCTTGGCCAGATGGTCCTGGCGTACCGCAAGCAGCAGGCGCGCCAACCGGGCGGCGTCGTCGAGGCGCTCCTGCTTGCTGGCGTCTCCTTCCTGGCCGCGTTCTTCAAGGTGCGACATCCAATCCCGCCGTTGGCGCAAGCTGCTTCTAGGCTTTTTAAGCACCGTCTAAGCGGCTTGGCCATGGCTTCGTCGTCGTCGTCGTAACACGGGCGCCCAGGTCGCATGCCTCATGGCGTGTGAGCTGGTTATCTTTCCCATCATGTGCGGCTGGATGCTGGACGTGGCGACGCTCGACTTTTTCGGGGTGACGATGGCCTCGCGCCTGGTCAACTTGATGCAAATGCCCATCGTCTCCACCGCCCTGCACTGGTACGCCGTGTTGCGGGCAGGCAGACATACCGACCTGTGTGATGCACATGTTGACTGGCGCATGCACGCACGCGTTGCGGCCACCCTACTTTGTACGTAGGCTGGGGGGCATGCTGTTCATGTTCTACTTTGCCATCTTTGTCAACATTGCGCGCAACCTCCTTCGGCCGGGTGTGCTGTGGTTCCTGCGGAACCCCAACGAGCCCACGTTCGACCCGCTCCAGGAGATGGTACGCGGCCGAGGCCCCGGCCGGCACTCACCTTGCCGCGGCCAGCGCGGTGCTTACGCCGGCGCTGGATCCGGGTGCTCGTCCCGCCGGCCGCCCAGATTGTGATTCCGCTCAGCTTCCACGTGCGCCGGCTGTGCTTCTCGGCCGTGTTCTACGGCGCGCTCGTCTTTGTGCTGGTCTTTGGCGTCGTTCAGCTGCAAAAGGCCGCCTTCCCCGGTTTCCTGCCGGTGCACTGGGTCCTCAGCGACTCGATGGCGGAGCTGCCGATCGACCTGCTCATTTTCCACTTTGCCGTGCCGTACACGCTCGACTACTTCCGGCCCCGCGAGGTCCGCCGCGCCGCTGCCGCGCCGATCCGGCCGCGGACCCCGTAGGCGCTGACACCGCCGCGGCCATGGGTATCCGGGGTCGCACGGGGCGGCACGCAGATATTCCGCCGGGCGCTGGCGTACTGGATTCGGTCGCTCGCGCACTCGCTGCGGCTGTCCGAGTTCCTGGTGGGGAACGCGCACCCGGACGAGGCGCTGCCCAACAGCCGCGTCATCGCCGTGCCCAGTTCGGACTCGTACCGCCCGCCCGGGTACCCCGGCCTGCTCTCGGACGACGCCGCGGCGAACCAGCTGGTGCAGATCACCGTGCCACCCCACTTTGTGCTGCGGGTACGTCCGAGCGAATGCTGGCAGCTGCAAGCTCTCCCAGCGACCAGCGGTTGACGCGTTCCGGTGCAGGGAGCGCGGGCCGGGCCGCCTCGTGCAGCTGGCGCTGTTTATACTGGCGTCAACCGCCGCCGCCATTGCGTCGCTCGTCGCCACCGTCTTTGTGCCGAGTGCGTTTTGGGTCGCGTGCGGCTTTCGCACGACCGCGGGCGTGGCTAACCAGTTGAGCCCACCGTCCGAAGGGCCATGCCGGCGTTCCCGCCATCCAGTCGCGGTTGGCCGCGCCATCTTTCGGCTGCTGGTGGACCGGCCCGTGCACGAGCTGTACGCGTACGGCGTCGGCGTGACGGCCACGGGCGTCGTGCTGGCGGCCGCCCGGTTCCTCGTGAAGCTGGTGCTGGCGCTGCGGTGGTCGCCGCGCGAGCTCCTGGCGTCCTTGCGCACGGTAGGGGCCCCTTTTTGGTTTGGCTGTGCGATGGCGGGGAACGCCGCGGCTGACGAGGCGTCGGATGCGTTGATTGGATTGGACGTTGTCAGCTGGGCCGAGTGCTGTACATTGTTGTGACGCTGGGCGTGGTCGTGCCGCTGATGGCTGGGTACCTACTGGAGCTGATGCTCATCATGCCCTTGTCGGTCGACGCCGAGGAGGAGCCCATCTGGTTCCCCCTGCAGGTGCGCTGCCCTCAGCAGGTCTGGGGTTCTGTATTGTGTGCGACTAATCGCAAAGGGCGTCGAGCGCGGTTTCGGGCCTGCGCGTGTTGTGCGCAGACGTGGCCGCTGGGGCTGATGGCCACGCAGTTCTTCTACTGGGCCGTCATGCTCTTCCAGCCGGCGCCGCTCTACGACGTCCTGCGCACGGTGCGTGGCGCGTGCGGCAGGAGAGCCTGTGGCGCAGCGGCGGGCGCTCACACCGCATAGCGAGCCCTCGAGCGTGCCGCCTCCTGCACAGGTCCGGCTGCGCGCCCTGGACGAAGCCGACATTGGCCGCATCCACCGGCTGGTTGTGGTGCCGGCCGTCAGCATCCTGGCCATCGCCATCATCGTGCCGCCGATGCTGCTGTCGATGCCGTGGACGCTCGCGGCCGACGAGGACACAGCGCGACTCCTGGCGGTGCTCGCGCGGATGGCGCACCTGGCCACGGCAGTCGGGCTCACCTCGTGCTGGCTCGCGTACAGTGCCGTCCGCTGGCTGAGCGACGTCGCGCAGACGATCCGCGACGACCGTTACCTGATTGGGCGGCGGCTACGCAACATTGACGAGGTGGGGGCGGCGCCCGACCACCCGGCCGGCCGCGAGTCCCCGCCCGCACTTGTCCAGGCCGCGCCCGCCTAAGGCGCCGTTGTTTATGTGTCGCTCAAGTTGTACAGTCAAACAGTAGGTGCGCCACGTACGATCCATCTTTGCCTAGTAGACGCAGACCTGTTCAACCCCTATTTTGCCTCCAATAAGCGGCCTTAAAAATGATTGCAAGGATGGGAACGGCTCGAATGGACAGAGAATGTCGACTACGCGGTTGATGCAAGTAGCTAGGAAGCCCGCATGCAACGCAGGCGGCTTTGCTGGTGCGACTGCCATCTGACGGCCGCAGATTTTGAGCACTGCCATCCAATGTATGCAAGGCGCATGTGAGCGTTCGAACGTACGTCCTGATCGGCATCCAGGCAGCTCAACGCGCCGCCGCATGATGCTTCCCTGCACTGATGGTGCGCTGAATGTGCGCTGAGGGTGCGAGGTGGGTTCCGATGTCGATGGTGGTGTCGCCGCCGGTGCAGCCTATCTGCGCCGCTAGCCGCAGCAAAGCGTCCGCCGCTAGCCGCAGCAGAGCGTCCGCCAGTACCATGCAGCAGATTCTGTGCACGATGTGAGCCCGACGCAGGCCCGTGATCGGAGGCAGTTGCAGCTCGATGCACCTCTGCATGCAGCCGCGTGATGCTTCCCAGCGCTGTGATCGCAGCGACACTATACTATGGCGGCCGCCGCCGCTGATGATGTCAGAAATCTGTCAGAGTTCTGTCAGAAAGAGGTACGCCGCCGCGCCGCCGCCGCCGCCGCTGTCGCCGGCTGAAGCCGCGGGTAAGGCTGGGCTGACCTGGGCGACCCAACGCCTTCCTATTCAGGCGGCTTCCCATTTCGCGACAGCGGGCTTCTTTTTTTTGAGGTGCTGCGCTGCGTGCCACTGCCGACTGGCCTGGAACGGCGGCGTCTGCATCCTCTGGACACGGGCTGAAGGCCCTCGACGCGGCGCAACCATGGTAGCGTCGCCGCCTGCCGTGCGGTGGCCGGCCGGCCGGACGACACAGCAGCTGAACCGGCGTGGTTGCGTGGCATGCCCGTGTCGGCGCGCGCGGTGCAGCTGCAGGAGCGCGACAACGAGGTCGAGGTCGATGTGACCTGGGAGGACCAGGCCAACATCAACAGCTTTGGCCGGCTGAACACGCGGCTCACCGAGCTGCGGGAAGAGGTCAAGAGCAAGAAGGTGTGCGGCCCAGCCGCTTTTCCCCCCAGCGGCAAAGTGCGAGGCAGCGCGCCCGCTGACAGGAGCCGTCGCGCCAGCTGCCCCTCGGGCCCCTCGGACTGCCCCAGAACCAGCTGGAAGCGCTGCAGGATGCCAACAACGAGCTGATCCTGGCAGACGAGGACGACCCTGACGCTGTGACGTACGGTCAACGCACACGGTGCGGCCGGGTGCGGCACATGAGCGCAGTGCCCTTACCATTTTGGGTTGCTGTCGCCGTATCGCACGCCTCGCCGCCGCCAGGTACCAGATTGGCGAGACCTTTGTGCAGCTGTCCCGCGAGGCTCTGGAGGCACGGCTGGCCGCGGACGAGGAGCGCATTTCCGCCGAAGTGCGCCGGCTGGAGAGCGACATTGAGGAGATTCGGTCCCAGATGGCCGTGCTCAAGGCCAAGCTGTATGGCAAGTTCAAGAACAGCATCAACCTCGAAACGGACGACGCATAAAGTGTACAGGCTGACGAAGAAATAAAAACATGTATTGGCGTTGCTCGGCTTTGGACAATTGCGCGATGCAGTAGCTGTGTACAATGTAAGGGGGAAGTGGTGCGGTGTGCCAGGGACGGGGCGCATAAGCACGGGGATGGGCAAACGGTATCTGGCAGGTGTTACAACGCGCGCAGCTTGTTGGCGAGGTCGGCGCGCTCCTGCGGGTCGAGCGACCTCATCAGGGTCAGAAGGGCCGCCACGGCGGCCTGCTTGTCCTTCTCGGCTTCCCTGAGGATGGCGGCGGTAATGTGCTCGCGCTCGAGCGCGTGCAGGCGCGCCTGGATATCGGCGTCGTGGCGCTCCAGCCACGTGGCGACCGCGGTGTCGTTCTGCCAGTCGCCGCCCGGCACGTCGTTGCGAAACCACTCCTGCAGGTGGCCGAACACGGTCGCGCGCGCGACCGACGGGGCGCGCGCGGCGACCGCGCGGACAACCTGCTCCTCGCCCTGGCGGCGGCGCAGGCGCTCGGCAAAGTACCGCCGAGCGTTGGTCCAGTCGACGACGCCACGGATGACGCCCTTCTCCTTCATGCGGCCCGCCGTGTCGTGGAGGTCGGCAAACTGCAGCGCAACCTAGCGACGCGCCAGCGCCACACCGCATGCACAAAACAGCCACCAACCCAAGGCGGTTAGCCCAGCGTGGACGACCCTGCGGGGTGGGGCCGGGCGGCGCGTGCCTGGTGGTAGACGGGCAGGAGCTGCTTCTCGCGCTTCTCGAGCTGGGCGCGCAGCTCGCCGCGGGCCTCGGCGGCGAGCTCCTTGTTGTCCAGGCTCTCCAGCAGCGACTTGCACAGCGGATCGAGCCGGTGCATCGTGTCGATGAGCGCGGCCTTGCGGAACTTGATCTGGGCCGCCCAAATCGCGCCCCCGCCCGCGTGCTCGCGGCAGGCGTGTGGTTAGGCTCCGACTGGCCGCGAGCGTGGGTCGCGCGGGCGCGAACGCACCTCGACCGTGCCCTCGGGCTCCAGCACGCCGCCGCGCGCCGTGGTGTCGGCGTACATCTCGACCTGGTCGGCGTTGATGGTCGTGTCGAGCACGACCCACGCACCACCGCGCAGCTCAGCGCGCGGCGGCAGGTAGATGAAGAGGGGCTGCTTGTAGTCGCGGATCGCGTCGACAATGTACGAGCCGTACTTGAGGATCTCCTCAAACATGTCGCGCTGGCCGCCGGAGAAGCCGCGCCAGTTGGCCATGATCAGCAGCGGCAGCTGCTCGCCGTTGTTAAAGTCCTGGATGGCCTGGGCGGTCTGTGAAGGGCAACATGCAAGTCGCGTAACGCTGGCCGACGCGCGTGGGTGCGTTGAGCACGCAGCTCGTCTTGCGTTTCCTGGAGACAAACAGACGGCGCCACGCACCTTGTACGCGCTGTCGGGGTACCAGACTTGGCCGGCCTGCTGCACAATCTGCTGCTGCGAGTCGGGGTTGGCGGGATCGGCGGGGATCACCGCCTCCACCGTGCGGGTCTCGGTCAAGATGACGCCGATGGGCTGGCCGTGCAACCGCGCGCGGCCCACGACGACCGTCTTGGCCCACCTGGTCCGGCCACAAGTACGGCGCGTGGCTCGTGCATTGCAGTGCGCCGTTAGCCAGCTTAGAGCTGCACACGGCAGGATCATGGTGGGCCGCGGCGTCGTACCCGCCCAGGGTCTCGACGAACGAGTCCTGGTCCATCAGGCCACGCAGCCAGCGGTTCTCCTTGTCGTCCCACTGGCCCGTCATCAGCAGGCGCGGGTCGTACGGCCCCTTGGGCGGCATCCACTCCACCTGGACGAGCGGCCCGCCACGCCAGGGCGCACGCACTGCCACCGTTAGACCGACAAGCAGGACGTGCGCGCGCGCTGCGTGTAGGGCCCCGCGTACGTCGCGGTCCAACGGGTCCACCGACGGCGTGCGCGGTGGCGGCAGGTTGCGGTGCGCGGGCACAAACCTGGGCGCGCGGGCCACCGCAACGCGACGCGCCCGCTTTGCGCGTCAGCCGGCTGGCCGGCGCGCGTCACCAGCCTGACTGCGCCAAGCCACGTACGAGAGCCACTGGAGGATCGCGGTGACGCCGGTGATGTCGTCCTTGGCGGTGAGGTGCGACACGCCGTTGTTGTACATGATCTGCGTGCCGCCGAGCTGCAGGTTCGACGTGTAGACCTCGCGGCCCAGAACCTGGGTGCGGCAGGCGCCCAGAGCAACGTGGCCCCAATCGCATGAGCGTCGTGGAGCGCCCGCTCGTGCCCCGCGGCACCGGTCCAAACCTTGTTCAGCGCGCCGGCACCGGTGAGGATGATCGGGTTGCCCTCGTTCTGGACGGTGCGTTGGCTGTGGCGGTCCTCACCGTGCGCACCCACCGCGCCCCGCGGTTCAGCGTCATGCGGGGGACATGTCTCGGGGGGCGGAGAGCCGTCGTACCCGAGGCGAACGAGGTAGGCACCGATGCCGACAGAGCGGCAGGTGACCAGCGAGATCGTAAAGATGTCGCGGTACGCGTGCGACGTCTCGCCCGCAATGAGGCCCGAGCCCCGCAGGTTCTCCACGCCGATGCCGTCGGCCGCGCCAATGATGTCGGTGATCATGTAGCGCTCCTCGCCGTCCTCCACCACGAGCTCGGCGCGCACCGAGGCCTTGCTGCCCTGCGTGAGCATCCGGTAGTCCGCCGGCGTGAGGTACAGGTACTTGAAGCCTGTCGGTCGGCGCAACCGCGGCAGAGGGTGCTGTCCAGGTGAGACTGCTGACGCTACGGCGCGCACGGTTGTCCTGCCGCCTAATATGCGCACCCTTGGCGGGGTTGTCCCGGTTCTGCCACGCGACGCGGAAGGCCGACATGACTTCCTCGGCGATGCCGATGCGCGCGCCCGAGTTGGCAGAGATGTAGATGCGCGGCACGCCCAGCTTGCGCGCCAGCTCGGACGCCTTGGCGAACAGCTGCGCGGTGTGCCGACACCGGCAGAGCAGAAAGCACACCGCGTCAGTGGTGTCTCGCCCTCGCGCAATGGCACGTTGGGCGGCGCAGCGTACGCGGTCCTCTTGCGGGCCAAAGGAGCCGATGATGTGCGTGATGTCGTTGCCGATGACGATGGCCTTCCGACCCTGCGGGTACTCGGGCGTCATGAACTCCATGGACCACGCCACCATGCCGATCGTGTTGGAACCTGTGAGGGCCGCTTGAACAATCAAGCGTCGCTCCGTTAGATGCCCCGCCGCCCGTGCCTTGGCAGCGGTCGACCACACCGCAGGGCGAACGCACCCGGCGGCCGCCAGACTTCGTGCAGCCGGTCCTTCTCGTCCAGCACGAGCTCCTTGAACTTGAGCAGGTTGGGGGGCATGGTGACGTTGGGGAACTGGGCAATGTGCTTTTGCCACAGCTGCAGGAGACGTCCACCCAACCGGCTGCCGCAGGGGCGCGCATCGACGTGTGAGCGACCCCTAGAGCTGCCCACGTGCTCGCCTCGGCGGCCGCGCGGCGCCGCACCGTCTGCAGGGCCTGGCGGAAGAGTTCGGGGAAGTCGTAGATGTACGTCGTGCCGGACAGGTGGGCCGAGTACCGCTTAGGCTGCAGCCACTCCTTGATGGCGTACGGCGTGTCCACGGGCAGGCCGTGCAGCGGGCCGCGCTCCGCCACTGCCGTGGGCGCGCAATGCCACAGGACGCTTCGCCGCCCCGCGTCAGAGAGCGAGGCTAACGGCGCGCGCGCTGGTGTGGCCCACTTGCCACGCACCGGACACAAAGATGTCCTGGCGCTTCTCGTTCTTGACCTCCTTGTAGGCGTGCACGTTCAGGACCATGCCGGTGACGTTGCTGATCACAAAGCGCACCGGCATGGCCGGCGCGTTGTCCGCCTGGCGGATGTTGAGCTTGAGCTCGCCCATGGTCACACGCAGGCGCGCCATGCGGCGGCCGTGGCGGGCAATGAAACCTGCGTCCGCCGCCGACGATCAATGCGGCGCAAGGCCACCAGCCATGAGCGGACGCACGCGCCGCCGCTCCATCAGATTAACGCAGCGAGGCCGGGCGACGCACCTTTAAAGATCTCGCGGATCTCGGGAATCGTCACGCGCACGGTGGGGATGAAGTTCATGAAGATCTGGTTGCAGTCCGAGTTGGGGTACAGGGAGATCTTGAGCTCCAGCGCGTCGAGCGACTCGCTGATGACGCGGTCCGCCTCCGACACGAGGTAGTCGACCGGCGCCTCCGACGTCTGCATCAAGCCGGGGCGGATGAGCGCTGCATGCAGTGGAAGCCGGGCCAGCAGGAATGCGCACGCGCGGGTTTAGCATCGGCGACGGGGGGCCGCTCCTGCGAGCGCCTGCCTCAGACCGTACCGCGCACAAAGAAGCGGCCGTCCGACGGGTTCTGCTTGCCCGTGCCTGGGCGACCCCGCGCCACCCACGCGGCTGTACGCGCGCACGCCAGCGTCAGCGGGGCGCACACCGGGGCGCCCTCAAAGTCAGCCCGTCGCGCGCGTACCGTAGTAGAGGTGCAGCGACCGGCTTTCGAGCACTGAGGCCTTGACGTCAAAGTTGGACATGCGGAACAGCTCGAGCTGGAAGGCCAGCGCCGGTTCGACGTGCCTAAGCCGCGCGGCGGCCGCAGCGGCAACGTGGCGTCGCGATGCGCGTCAGCGTCGGTTGACAGCATGCAGACACGGCGACAGCTCCCCGAGCATACCGGATCACGGGGTCTTCGGCGTAGTCGAACCGCTCCCGGAAGGTGAAGTACGCCGGCATCGACTCGGGGCGCACGATGAGGAAGGTCAACCGCCGGATCCACCGGCCGCGCAGCAGCATCTTGACTTCCTGTGGGCGTGGCGGCTACCCGATCGGAGCGATACAGTGAACGAATCAGCGGCCGCCGTCGCCCGACCTGACGCACTAAAACAAAAAGCCCCTGCGTCCGACCTGCACAAACGGTATCAGGTGCTTGCGGAGCAGCTTCTCGTCGTCGGTGGCGTCCTCGGGCGGCCGCAGCGCAATGTTAATGACATCCATGGCCTCCTCGCCCGCGGCGCTCGGCGCGCTCGGCAGGTCCTCGGGCTCGCTGCGGTAGGGGAAGCGCTCCAGCAGCTGGGGGAACACCGTCCGCAGGTGCGCCATCGAGTTGACCGCGGCCATCACGCCCATGCGGCTCGCGCCGCTCTCGCTCTGCTTGGAGCGCGTGAACAGCGCGTCGGACACGGAGAAGGCGCGCATCATGGGCGGCACCTGCGGCTCCGACTCTGCCGGTTCGCCACCACCCGGCAGAGGGCCGCGACCACCCCACCCCCCTGTGGCGCGTTAGCGCGACACATCGTCCCAACACGGGATGCCAGAGCACGTTGCTCGTACGCTCGACGGGGTGGTCGGGGAACTGGAAGCGCCACTCGGTCACCAGCAGCGGCGGCGACTCGAGCGCGATGTGGGAGACGTCGCGCAGGTCGTACGCGCGGTAGGCGCGGCGGATGTAGACCTCGAGCGCGGCCAGCGTCACCATCGGGTCGCTGTTGTAGAAGAAAGGCGTGAGCACGTCGTCGACGGTCAGGTTGGTCTCGACGATGCGGCGCAGCTTGGCCAAGTCCGGCAGCCGCGCCTGGTCCAGCAGCGGCGCCGCCGGCGGCGGCGTCGGCGGCACGCCTGGGTAGCTTGACGAACCGAGCGGTGGACAAACCAAGCGGTTAGCAACTGGGGCTACCCACGCCCGCGGCGCCGCGCCAAACACTTGACCCGTACCCTTCTTGCGGCCAAAGGACGGTATACTCTCGTCGTCCGAGTCGCTGCTGCTGGGCGAGCCGATCTTGAGCTTGCCGCTCGGCGGCGCCACCGCGGTCGTCAGCACCTTCTCCATCTCGGTCAGGCGGTCCGAGTACGAAGGGAGCAGCGACTCGACGAGGATGCCGCGGGCGCGCAAGGCCACCTGGCCAGCGGCCCAGCGACCGCCAGCGCCAGCATCGGACGGCGAGGGCATCAGCAGGCCGCCCGTCGGCACCGCCCCCGAGAGCGCGCAGCGTTGGCCGCGTGCCTTGGCAAACTTGGCGCCCTGCAGGTCGGCGAGCTGCTGCAGCGCCTCGGTGTAGTAGCCGTCCGTGCCCGTCGCGACGCGGTCCATGTTGATGTGGTCCAGCAGGGCCAGCAGCAGCACGTTCTTGTTGGCCAGCTGCGATGCGCTCCCGCGGCGGTCTTTCACGAGAGATAACCAGTTAGAGGCGCGGGCTGGCGGGCCTCCAGCCGGCCCGCACGTCGGCGCCTGCCTTGGAGTGCGACAGCGCCACGGCCACCACGCCGTCCAGGTCGGTTTTGCCGATGGTCCGCAGCTCCTGGATCACGTCCTCGGCACGCCGGCCCTCCACACCAAACGGCTGAGGTCGCAGGACGGGAAAGTAAACGGAGTGGGTTTGTTTTCCTTGGTCAGTCCAGCGAAACACCGCCAGGGCAGGGCGGAGCGCTCGCGCCTCGTGCCTTTTCGACGCTCAGGTAGAGGTTCAACAGCTTGCGTATGACCACCCGCTCGTGCTGCTTCAGGCCGTCCTTGTACCGCTCGGCCAGCTCCACCAGCGGCTTGGCCACCGTGGTCAGGTTCATGCGGTCACTCGCCTGCAGCTCCGACGCCCGGTCAAGCATGCAGCACGAGGGTGAGGCCCCCCGCCGCCGAGGCTGCTAGCCCGCGGCAACCCCCTTCGCTTCGCGCCACACCTTTGGGAGGCCGGTCGCAAACGTGTCGACGGCGTCTGCAAGGGCGGCACCCGGGAACGGCGCCGACTTGCTGCTCGCGTCCTGCACCAGGGCGTCCAGCTGCGTCACCAGGCGCGCCGGCAGGCGCGACTCGAGCGCCGCCAAGAGCTCCTACCAATTGTTCAGCAGCACTTGACGCGCCGCGCGCACGCGCCGGGCTGTTAGCGCTCCGGCCACCGCTGACGGCGGCCTGCCTTGCCAGTCTTTTCGACCTGGTACTCGACGAACGGCAGCTCCGGCGTCCGCAGCGCGTCCATCAGCCGCTTGCACATGTCCGCGGGCTTGGTCTGGCGGTCGTAGCCCGCCAGCACCAGCTCCATGGCACGCAACGAGTCTGGCGGCACGGGCGCGTGCAGCGTACATGCGACGTGTCAGCGAGCACGCAAGGCAGCACCTAGTCCAACGCCTCGCCAACGGTACCCCTGAAGACGCTGGTGACCTTGCCGTCCTCAAACTGGGGCGGGCCCATCTTGGGCAGCTGGCCATCAAAGGGCCGAGCGTGCCGGACCCGCGACGGGTCGTCCAGCGTGAGGATCGCCAGGAGCGCCCCCGCTTCCAGCACGGCGCCGGGCTGCATGATGAGGCGAATGGTGCCGGCCTCGGACACTTGCAGGGGCATGTACATCTTCATGACCTCGATCTCGGCGTACTCTTGGCCGGCCTCGACGTGGTCGCCGTCCTCGACGACGTACCGCACGAGCTTGCCCGGCGACGGCGCTGGGTCGGTGGGGAGAACGCGCAGTCCAGGTCATGGCGACGGCGCATCAGTGCGACGGCGGGAGGCGCCCCCGTCGTCGCGCCAGTGCAGCAGCGGGAGACCGTACAGCGCAGCTTGGTCGGGTCGCTCTCCTTCTCGAGCACGCAGGTCTTGCCGTCGATGATGAGCAGCGTGGACGCGACCTCCTCCTGCGGGGGCGCCCGTGCGCCAACCGCCCCGGCCACCCAGGCGTCAGGGCGTGCTTCGCTTCGTTGTTACCGTTCGTCATGTAACGCACGCACCTTGGCGTAGGTGACGTGGCTCCGGCCGTTCAGCTGGATCAGCAGGCCGCCGTCGGAGAGCTTGCGGGCGTTCACCTCGACCGCCGCGCCGTTCAGGTACAGCGTGTACGCCTGCGGCCCGCTCTGGGTCGTGCTGTGGGGCAGGCCGCGCGTGGAGTGGCCGACACAGCACGCGGCGGGCACCGGTGAGGCCGCCTGCACGCGGCTGCAGCCGAGCACACGCGATCCGGGTCCGTACGTAAAGCTGTACTTGACGCCGTCGTAAATGACGTCGACCGACGAGTCCGTCCGGAGCAGGTCGTGGCTGGGCGACTGGCCCCTGCGTCGTAGGGCGCGCGCCTTGCATTGGGCAGGCGCAGAATGCGTGAGCCAGTCGGCACGCGAAGCGCCAGCCATCACATCGCGCGGACGCACTTGGAGATCATGCGCTTGTACTCGTCCAGGCGCTGCTGGCACAGCTGGTCCGCGCGGTACAGCGCGCCGCAAATCACGGCGACAAAGGTGTCCGGCCGCTCCGCCGTGAGCTGTGCCGCGCAGGCGCACCAGAAGCACCAAAAGGCAAGCGAGTCGCGCGCTCTCAGCGCCCCGCTGCTGTGGGCCAGTGCGCTGCCGGGGGCCGAGGCGGCGTACGTTGGAGCGAATGAGCATGTCGAGCCAGCCGGTGTTAAAGGTGTTCTTCTCAAAGTCCTCCGTCTCCAGCAGCTTGATCAGGTACTCCACCGTGGTGCGGAAGTCGCCGCGGATCGAGATCTCCTTGAGCGCGACCACCATGTTGCGCCGCGCCTGCTGGCGGTTCTCGCCGTAGGCAAAGATGTGGCCAAACTGGAAGGTGCGCCACGCGTGGTAGCGGCAGCGAGCGCGCGCGCGGCGTCAGCCTCCACATGCCCCCGGCCGCTGACATTGCCCCCCCCCCCCCCCCCCCCCCCCCCCCCCCCCCTCGACCACCCACCTCGCCCGCCCCCGACCGCGCGGCACGCGAGCC
>Ga0180216_1001605_pt1 | contig 19878 bp, 28 predicted proteins | sample eDN3rd37CBELigMG_FD_128879 | JGI IMG/M metagenome (GOLD analysis project Ga0180216, IMG submission 128879) | Enriched Miracle-Growth compost microbial communities from Emeryville, California, USA - eDNA 3rd pass 37_C BE-Lig MG (version 2)... ...
CCCCGTGCCCCCCCCCCGGCGCGCCCGCGTCCCCCCCCCCCCCCCGTCCCCGCCGCGCGGCGCACCCCCCCCCCGTGGGGGGGGCCCCGGACGAAGGCCCCCCCCCCCCCCCCCCCCGCGCGGCGTGGCCGACGACAGACTGCCTGCCGGAGGCCGCCGCGTGGAGCCCCAACGGCAGCGCGGTTGTCATTGGCGATGCGCTTGGCACGCTGCACTTTTTCGACATGACGGCGCGCGCCATCGTCGCGTCCAAGGTGGTCAAGCCGCCAACCGACCGCCCGGCGACGAGCCCCAACGGCCGCCAGGCGTTTGTGGGCCTCGCGTTCCTGTACGGCCGGGCTATCACCCCTGACAGCACGCAGCAGACGGGTGCACGGGGGCTCATCCGTCTCGCCCCGACCATATCGGAGCTCCTGGTTATTCAGGTCGCCGACGGCCCTGGCTGTGGCGCTCACCGACAACACGCTGATGCTGCTGGCCAACCTGACCGCCGGCAACCCGGCCAACCCCGCCGCCAGCGCGGGCGCCCCCGCCGTGAAGGTGGTGCGCCTCAACGCTGGCGCCGTCACGCACGCCCACACCATGGCCGTGCTGCCCGACGACTGCTTGCCCAAGATTGTGCTGGCTGGCAGCGGTACGGCGCCGCACACCCTGCGTAGGACGCTCGCGGACGCAGGCTCACGGTGCGCCATGGGCGCCGGTGTGGTTGCCGCGTGACCTCAGGGCCGTCGCCCATGTCGGTGTGGCAAGCGCACCCGGCGCTGCTGCGGCCCGACGCGGCGGCGCAGGCGCAGGTCACCGACACCGGCCTCGCGTGCGTCGACAGCCTGCCCGCCACCCTCTTTGGCGGCGCGCCCATCGCCAAGATAGCCCCGACGCCCGGCGCCAGGATGCTGGCCGTGCTGGACGTCCACAGGCGGCTGTCGTTCTGGGACGCGCGCCGCCTGCTCCTGGTGCGGCGCTGGGCGCACGGCGAGGTCCAGGACTTTGCCATCGTGGGCGGCACGCCCGAAACTCTCGCCGCGCCCGACGGCGCCGGCGTCGCCGCGGTGGCGGCGCCCGTCCTCATGACCCTGGGACCCCGCGGCCCGTCGGGCGACGACGCCGCGCGGCTGGACCTATACCAGTGGCCCACGCTCGCGCGCTTCTTCACGCAGTCGGTGAGCCCGCACCTGGCGTTCGTGGAGGTAGGCGCCGCACCGCGACGGGCCGCCGACCACAGCGATGGGGCCGCTAAGGCAGCGTGCACGTGCACCATCGCGAACGACGGGCCGGCGTACACAGACGACGACGCCGATTCAGGCGTACATGGAAGCGGTGTGGCCCAAGGCCGGCGGCGACGATTCGGACGACGAGGACCGCATGGTGCCCACCGGCAAGTACGGAACCCGACCTCGCCGTTGGTCCGCGCAAACGCGACGGCCATGGCTAACTGTACGCGCGATCGCTGCTCCGTCCGCTGGATGCCGCAGGCTGGCCGGTCGGCCGGAGCTGCAGCTGCGCGTGCTCTCCGAAGCGGTGCCCATGCAGCAGTTCCAGCACCTGCTGAAGAAGCGCGACTATGCCCGCGCCGAGGCATTCGCGCGCATGCACCGCATGGACATGCAGGTGCGTCCCGGCTCTGATAGAGTGTGAAGTGGATAGCAGCTGGCTCACCCTGACTACCGCCCACACATACGCTCGTGCGACCCCGCCGCAGCTGGTGCAAAAAGCCAAAGTGTCGGGCCTGATGCTGGACCGGATGCAGGCGGGCGCGCCGCTGTCCGCGGCGGACGTGGCCTTTATTACGCAGCAGCTGGCCAATGTGACCGTGCGTGCCTTTACCCGCAGCGTGCCCGCTTTGATGAGCGCCACCGCGCTGACACCGCTCCGACGCACCGGTCGCGCCGATCTGCTGGTGCAACGCAGGACGACGCCTTTGTGCTGGATGTCTGCGTGCACGCCGTGGCGGCGAGCTTTGCCGACACGCGCGCCCTGCTCAACGTTGCGGTGGCGCTGATCGAGCGGCTCAGCGCGCAGCGGTCCGACACCACGGCCACGCCGGTGGCCGTGCTCACCGTGCAGCGCGCGCTGCGCCGGCTCGGCAGCTACAAGCGCGTGTGGGCGGCGCTGCAATCGGCGCCGCTGGGCGTCCCGGCCGCGGAGCGGCCGCGCGCCCCCGTGACCGGCGCGGCGCCCACGGACGAGCAGCTGCCCACCGGCTGGGTCTGGCAAGCGTTCCGCGAAGCCGACCTGGAGCAGCTGATCCGCGACCTCCTGGCTGCAAAGCACACCAACGCCGCCTTTGTCATCTGGGCGCGCCACCACGACGGTGCGTGTCCCGCGTGGTGCGGGGACCTTGCGATTTGCGATCGCCACGCTGACCGGCCGAAGCCCACACTGGGTGACGGCGCGGGTCGGTGTGGCAGAGGACCCGCGGCTGGTGACCAACCTGCCCACGCTGCTGGCCGAGCTGCCCATGGACGTGCCCGTGGAGATCTACGCGGAATGGATCGGCACGCACGTCATCCCCGCCCTCGCTGCGTCGGAAAGCTGGTCCGCACTACAGCGCCGCTTTCCGGGACTTGACGGTGGGCACTCACGCTCATGCGTGCTGCGTTCCTCGAGGCCGAAACGCTCGCTATAGGCTGGCCCTGTGGCACTGGGTGGAGGCGCGCGTTCACGCCGTCGAAGTCTACGAGCGCCGGCCGCACGGCGCACGCCGCCTCGTGCGGGTCCTGGACATGCTGCTGAACGGACGGGTACAGTCGGCGGCGTCGCCGTCCGCCACCGCGAGCTGGGGCAGGTGCGGTGCCCACGGATTGAGGAAGGTTTCCCGCAGGCCGGCTGGCACGGGTACTCACCCGGACGACGCCGTGGACCCACGGGCTCGTTGGCGTTGGCAGCAGCCCGTCGGCACTCGTGGCGGCGTGCTCGGGCGTGACCGCCCTGCCGGCCGTGGCGGCGTCCGCCGAGCTCCAAGTCTTGCGCAACGCGGTCGTGCACCTCCAGCAGCAGCTGGATGACTTGATCTACCTGGCGGTTCGTGACGTGCTGGGCAGGGGAAGCGATCGCGTGTTCGTTGGCTGACGCTGCCCTGCCGATCCCTTGGTGCTGTGTGGAGTGCCGCCGAAGGATTCGTTCGACCTGCGCCTCAGCCTGGCCGAGTACAACACCTTGGCGCCCGCTGCCATTGGTACGCCCGCCCCGCCGGCGGCGAGGCATGGCGGCCGCGACCGGAGCTCACCTGCGTTTACTGCATTCATGCGCGGGGGGCCACTGCAGCCTGCCGGCTCCTGGACCGCGTCGAGTCGGCCGAGCTCCTTGGCGACGCCGTCCGCGAGCAGTTCCGACCGTTTGCGGAGCGCCACGGCCTCTCCCCCGACGTCCTGCTGCTGGACTACAGCGTGGAGGTCATGGACTCGGCCCGTACGGGTTGTCCGCGCGTCACCGTCGCCAGCGATCTTTTTAAAGGCTCATCGCGCACAGGGGATTGAGCATAGCTTGTCGCACGGTACCGTAGTGCAAGCCACGGTGCTCGAGGGCGCGCCGTGGGAGGCGCGCGTGCTGGCGCTTCTGCCCGAGATTGGCAAGCTGGAGGACCGCCTGCGCGCCACGGTTGAGCTCATGCGCCGCTCGCCCGTGCCGTGGTCCGGCGCGGTGGACGCCTGGATTCACGCGGTGCGCGAGCGCACCGACATAGGTCACTATGGGCATCGTCCCGGGCTGACCAGGGGAGGGGCAGGGGCGCCTCTCGGAGCAAGCTCCCCACCACTGCAACCGTGCAGATGCTGGCGGCGGCGGCGGGCAACGCCGACAGCGTGGCGGAGCTCACGGAGCAGTACCGACTGATGCAGCTGAAGCGGATGCTGCTGCGCTACGGCATCCGGGTCGTCAACATCTCGGACATGTCCATGGCCAAGCGCCTCGTCCGCGCCATCGTCGGCCACCCGACGCAGCCGTCGGCGGCCGTCATCCAGGACGCCATGCAGGTCGTGAGCGCCTACCACCACCTGACGCCGCACGACGTCTACACGGCCCGCCTGCGGCAGCTCGCCCAGTGGGGTCGGCTGACCGTCAGCGACGTCGCCGAGATCGCAGGCGCGCTGCCGCCGGCCGAGGCGACGGCGGTGGTCGCCGAGCTGCTGGCCTACCTAGCCGACGTGGTGGAGGACCACGTTGTAGCGCTGCCCAGCGTCGCCGACGTGCCCGAGCCGGCCCGGCTGGCCGTGCTCGAGAGCGAGGCCGCCGTCGCCGAGGTCCTCAAGCCGATCCAGGCGGCACTGGCGCTGGCGACCTACGCGGACGAGCACAAGATACCGGCGGCGCTGCAGGGCGGCGCGGCGCCGGATGAGGCCGTCGCGTGGCGCTGGTCCGCCATGCAGATGCTCGTGGCCGAGTTCAACGTCGCGACGACGTGGGCGACCCTGCGCAGTGCCCCAGGCCGCCGGGCGGTGGTGACGGCGTTTGCGATGACGCCCGGTGCGGACCGCGCCGGCCGCGTCGCCGTGGACGCCGACCGCAAGCCGGCGTCCGCGGGTGCGAGCGTGCGGCTGCAGCGCCTCGCCAAGATGCTGCTCATCCCGCAGCCCGAGCTACTCGCCCTGCTGGCCAAGTCGGAGGCGCAGCTCGGCCGGGTGCGGGGCACCCTCGAGCGGTGCCAGGTACACGCGACCGCCGCAAGCGGGGTGACGTAGGAACGTTCCCGCCGGCGCTCACGCTGTGGAACGCGATTGACCTTTGGCACGGCGCCGTGCAGCAACTGATTGCCGCCGACGTGGAGCCGCGCGACCGTGCGTTGCACCTGGCGGAGGTGAACGACCTGTTGGGCCACCAAGTGCTGCCGAGCGTAGTGGACGAGTTGGCGAGTGATGCGGTACGGCCACTCCGTGCAAAAACACCGGAGGACCAAGGCTCTGCAGGGTGACGGAACCCGGGCGAAGCACACTTGTGAGACGCGTCGCAGGCCCTTCTGGCCCTGCCGGACCGGATGCTGAAGTTCTCTCGGCTGAGCGCGGCGTACTGCACCGAGCCAGCGCTGTGCGGTACGGTGCCCTTCGTGTAGGATACTGGCCGTTCTTGGTGCCGCCGTCATACGAATGCCAAAGTGGGCACTCCTTATCGCATCGGACGCGCGGCCCCCAGACCGGCTGGACGCCTTCAAGCGGTGCGAGCTGCAGGCCACCGTGTTTTGGCGCTGCGACGCCGTGGAGAGCATGGCCATGGACGCGGCCGCTGGCCAAGGTTCGTGGAGAGGTCGCCGCCGCCGCAATGCCAGACGCCTACGGTCAAGCTAACGGCAGCTTTAGTGATGGGCGTTCGGCACCGTCCACGCCATAGCCATGGCGAGCTCGGAGCCGATGGCGACCGACCCGACTGATGCCGCCGAGTTCCACACGCACTTTTACGAGACGGGCCTCGTGCTCAAGACCGGCACCGCGATGCGCCACTGGACCGCGTACGCGTACCCGCCCGCGACGGCGTCGCGCCGCGCCGGCAAGGCCAAAGCGGACGACGGCACGGGCGCCTCGGCCACGAGCATGGCGCTGGGCAAGTACCTGCTGGACAATGGCGCGTTCCAGACGGGCCTGTCCGTGTTCCACCACGCGCTGGAGCGCGCGCTGCGTCCGACGCTGCGCGTCGCGCTGCCCGCTCCGGCGGCCCAGCAGCTGGTCGCGTACTACCGGTCCATGATGGAGGCGCTCGTGCAGAAAGTGAGGACGCGCCCCTTGCGTTAGCAGCGTGCGCACAATAAGGTCTCACCGTTGCGTGCCGGCCATGCCGGTCCTGTGGTGGCGGGCGGCGCGCAGGCTCTGACGTCGCGCAGCATCGACGCTGCGCTGGGCTTTGGCTACATGGCGAGCCTGCCGATGGAGAACGCCTTCAACGCCTTCAAGGTAAACCCTGTGTTCTATCCAGGGGCTGCGCCTCCACATATGCTGAGCCGCATACCGACCTTACCTTCGTTCGTGGCTGCGCCCGCCACCGCAGAACCACGCCCTGGCGACGGTCGGCAAGCGATTCGCGCGGCTGCAGACCATTGCGGCGGTCGGCTTGTCGTGCGCGCTGCTGTGGCGCCAGCGCACCTTCCAGCTGGAGATGCAGACCATCAGCAAGAACGCGCGGTGGTTCCTGCTCCTCGCGTCCCTCGGTATCGGGACCCCACTTTCCTCTCTTGGGCTGCACGGACGTGGCGAACGTTGGTTGACCCGCCGATGGCGACGGCTCCTGTGCGGCGCGCGGCAGGCCTGCCGTTCGACGAGGCCCGGTTCCGGCAGCCGCAGCCGCACCTGGCGGCGTTCGCCGGCATGTACGTCCCGCACCTGCTGCACCGCACCGGCCTGGACGTCCGCACCGTGCTCGCCTTTGCGTCGGCCTATCAAGTGAACCGTGCGTTGCGTCGTCGCGCGCTGCCTCCTCCGCTCGGAGCGTTGAACTGACCCAAGCCTGACGCGGTTGTGGCGCGACCATGCATTTCAGCGGACACCGTCCTCTTCGAGTACATTCGCCAGCTCCTTCCGCTGGTGGGGGAGCTCGCACTGCCTGCGCTGCCGGGCGGCGGCAGCGCTTCGGCCGCCTGTGCGCCGGTCGCGGCCGAGTTGGCATATGCTGGCCCCCAACAGCGGCCGGACCCGTCGGCGTACCGCGAGCATATCGTGGGCGTGCTGGACGACGTGGAGGACAAGGCGCAGCTGGTGCGCATGCTCGCCGAGCACTGCCTGCCGCACCTCGCGCCGACCAACTACGAAGGTGTGGGCGAGCCGCCTTTTAGCTAGTTGCCCTGCCGTGCGGTCACGCGCCTCGGTCGCCTGACCCTGGGCCTGGTAAAGCGAGGCCGCGACGGCGTTCCTGCAGGCTACGTGTTCTTGTACGGCCTGATGATCGGCCTGGCCGAGGCGCTCGAGGCCGCCGGCAAGCCGCTGCCCAAGGACGCGGTGGAGGCGTGGCGCCGCGCCCTGGTGGTGCTGGAGGTACTGCAGACCTACGAGCGCCGCACACTGGCCCCGACCACTACTGCGGGGGCTGGCGAGGTAGGTGCCTTGACGAACCGATGGCCGGATCACCCCACGCACTAGTGTAGGCTCACTTCGTCGTGCCACCTTTCCAATCTCTTTTTTCAGGCGGCCGCGTCGCGCCGGCTGTCGCTGCCGCTGCTGCTCAAAGACCCGCTGTCGCAGCTGGCGTGTGAGCTCACGCCCGACACTGTCCACCGGCTGCTGCCGCTCTCCATCCCGCTCAACATCCCGCCAGACCAGCTGTACATTGCCGCTATTCGCTCGGTGCTCGAGCCCCAGCCATCGGTGGCGTTTGCGACCGTCAAGCCAATGTTTGCCAAGCTGCGCGACCTGCCGCTCGCCATCGCAACCGCCGAGAAAGCTGCGCAGGCATGGCCGGTCACGCACCCCGACCACGCCGAGGCGCTGCTCATGGCCACCGCGCTGGCCGACAAGTGGCGGCAGCAGACCGCCTCGCTGACCACTACGGAGGTCGCGCCGGGCGCGCTGCCGACGGTCCGTTCGAACTGCCACGCCGCCCATGCGCCGCCGTGCGGTGTGAGGGCTCACGGACCGGGCCACGCCTGCTCACTGTTTACGGTGACGGCGAACAGACGGACGTGGCGCAGCTGCAGCAGATGCACGCCGCGGCGACGGAGCAGGTCAAGACGCTGCAGGCGCGGCACGCGCGCGCCAGCACGCTGGCGCTGCTGCACGCCGCGCGGCTGGACCGCTTTGCAGTCTATGTGGACCAGCCAGCGGAGCTCATCTGCCAGCTGTACGATCAGCTCGGCCCGTCGGAGCTGGGCCGCAGTGCTGGCACCGACGCGGTGCCGTCGCTGGCACGTACGTTTTTCGCTTGCCAGCCCACGGTCGTGGCACGAGCTTCTTCCGTGCTCATGAGCGGTCGGACAGCAACGGCGCCCGTCCGCGTTCGCACGACGCAGCTGCGGGCGCCGGACACAAGGGGGATCTGCACACGCTGGCCGCCGACATTGCGCAGCAGCACCTCGTCGATGTCGTCAAGCTGCGCACGTTCCTGATCAACGTACGTGTCGGTGTGTGCAGCAGGTGCTGGTTCGCCGAAGCCCTAACGAGGGCGTGCTTGGCCAGGTCTGGCGCGCGAGCGTGCTTGCACGCTGTCCACAGAAATGGCTCAAGATGCCGGCATTTGCGGCGCCGTCGGGCGCGGCGGCGGCCGACGTGCTGCCCTCAGCGAGCGTCGCCGCCACGCCGCGGGGCGACGGCGCCGCCAGCGAGGAGCGCACGCTGCAAGCAAAGATCGCCTACGCCATCTCGGCGCTGCCGGTCGAGCGCCGCGTGGCCTACCTGCTCAACTTTGCCTTCCAGGTGCGCAGCGTGCGCGGGGCCGTCGCTGTGTGGCCCCCACGACGCAGCTAACGGATTCGGCGGCCGGCGTCATCTCTGCGCTTCGCGTCGGCAGGAACTGTCGAGCAAGGTGCACACCGTCGCGCGCGCGCGCGCCGTGCTGGTCCTGCTGCAGGTGGCATCGCCCACGCACATCGAACGGGAGATCACCATGGCCGAGCTGCGGTAGGTCGCGCACCTCGGGCGATGGACCATGTGCGCACGGTGACTGACTCGCAGCCGTCCAGCGGTTGCTAGCTCTGGGTGGGGCGCGCGGTACCGCAGGACGCAGCTGGCGGCGCTCCTCTATGTAATTGACTTTGAGTACCTGGACCTGCCCATGACCACCAAAGAGTTCATTGCCGCCGACAAGGACGGCCTCGTCCGCGGCCTGTGGCGTGCGCACGGCCGCGACCCGAAGGCACGCGGCGAGGCGGTGGTGCTGGCACTGGCGCGCCGGCGCACGCTGACGGCGCGTCGGCTGCGTCCGTGTGTCCGGGTTGACGCCTGCAGGTGCTGCCGTTGCTGATGCACGTGATGATGGACTTTGCCGTCCACGACACGACGCTGTGGCGGCACATGCTCCAGCGGCTGCAGCAGGCCGGCCTGAACACGCTGCTGCGCGAGGCGCTGGTGTACGCCGGCAACCAGGCCAGCCTGGCGGGCGCGGCCGTCACGGCCGGCATTACCGTGAGCATGGACCAGGACTCAGGTACCGTGGCGTGGGATGGAGCACCTGGCGGCGCCCCGTGGCGCACCACTAATGATAGGTTGGCTAGCGACGCGATGGGCACGGTTGCGCACGATAGATGATGTCGCCCAGCTGTACCTCCGCGCCCAGGCGCCCGGTGCGCTGCCCCCTGTCTGAGCGCCACTTGTACTAGTAGCCCACCTTGAGAGGGAGCCCGTGGAATACATTCTGTTTCAAGCGTTGGCGGCCTTCTCCTATCGTACATCGCGAGGCGCTGCCTGCACAGCCTACTTCATACAGCCGCCGCACAGCGGCGAGTTGCTCTCTGTCGTCCCCGTGGCATTTGCGGAAGCTTTCAAGTCGAGCGCGTCCGCGCTGGGCCCGGCGTTGGCCGGCACGGCGTTCTCGTCGGCCAGGATCGTCTGAACAAGCGTCATCATCGCCTTGTCGACGTTGATGTTGTCCTTGGCCGACGTCTCGTACCTGCGGCGCGCTCGCCACCGGCAGCCACTCGCCGAGCCGGTAAGCGCGCCGCGGCCTCACCTCACCAGCGGCGTCCCACACACGGCGCGCCGCGCACCAGCCAATGAAGCCCAGGTCCTTGGCCAGCCGGTCGATCTCCTCGTTGCTGACCGCCTGCTGCTTGAGGTCGCACTTGTTGGCGAGCAGAAGGCACGGCACGGGCCGCCCGTCGGCCAGCGTCACCTTGCTGTCCAAGTCGTTCTTCCACTTGGTGACCGCGGTGAAGCTTTGCCGCTTGTTGATGTCGAACACGATGAGGCACGCGCTGGCACCTTGGTAGTACACGCGGGTCAAGCTGCCAAAGCGCTCTTGGCCTGATCGACGGGAGATATGGCCACGGGCTAGGGCAAGGCAGGGCCCTCGCTAAGCCCTGGTTCGGCCGGTTCGCGGACCCCCGACAAAACTTTGCGTACCGGCAACATCCCAGAGCTGACCATCGCCAACGGCAGAAGGAGGCGAGGGACGTTCTCCATCAGCATCGCACAGCCACAGCAGGGGCTCGGGCGTCACGGCCCGCGGGAGCGCACCTGCAACCGGACGACTTCGTTGGCGCTCAGCTTGATGTCCTTGAACGCAAAGTCGACTGGACGTGCCTACCCAGCGCCAGTCGGCCGGCGCGGCCCGAGGTCAGCCAACGCCCTCGTCCACGCAGCCGCCACGGGCCGGCGCGGCGCACCGCCGATGGTGAAGAGGTAGTTGTTTTTAAAGATGCCGTCCACGTACCGCTTGATGAGGGACGACTTGCCTGTGCGCCGCAACCGCGCATGCCAGCGCCAGCCACGGTCAGCCTGGGGGAGCGGGCGCCTCCACCGTACTCCGCGGCTGCGCGGGAGGCTCACCTGTGCCCGCTTCGCCAATGACGAGCGTCTTGAAGAGGTGCTCGGTCGCCATGGCCAGTCGGCGAACGCAACGTGACCGAGCAGGCCACGCTGGTGATTGGTCCCCCACCCGCAGCGGCGGTGCGGACTATCGCGTCTGCCTTGGCGGCCGCGGCTATCTTTCAGCTGAGGATCAGACGACCGTATCGTCGCCGTCTCTGTCAGGCGGCTCGTCGCCGTTCGTCGCTCTTGCTCTTGCCGCCGTCCCACGCGCGGCGTCGCGCGACCGCCGTTGCTCCGCTGGGGCCACCCGGCGTGCCCCCGTCGGGGTCGTCGCCGCCGTCTCCTAAGCCCCGCCCCGCGACTCTGCGGCACGCCTGCCTGCTGCCTTCTGGCAGGTCGTTCTGTTCTTGCAACAGCCTACTCGCTGCAGCGCACGGCGCGGCGGGTGTCGGGCGGCCAGCGGCAGCAGCTGGGCGCGGTCGGCGCGGTCGGCGCGGTCGGCGCGTCCGCGTAGTTTTTTGGCGCGCTTTCTGTGCGCTCACACAATTCCGGCGCTCACGCCAACGCCGCCTCCTAATCGCAATCGCCCTTATCGTGCAGGGATTATATTGCGTCAGTATTGTATGTATGTTGCGTCATTTACTTATAGGCCTTGCCCTAAATGCGCCTCTGCGATTAGAGGCACAGGACGTGTAGTGGTGTTGTTCGACAGAGCGCCCTTATCGTCACAGCGTACCATGACGTCATTGGGGACCTAGCCCTAGCCCTAGAGCCGCCCTAGGCCGCCATATCATGCGCTGCTTCGTCGGCTTGCTCCTCGTCCTCGTCCTCGTCCTCGCCGCCGTCGCGGGCCTCGCCGGCGCCACCCGCTGCGTCGACGCCCACCCGCCCCAGCACCCAGAGGACCCCGCCGCCCCCTCCACCAGCGCCCGCGCCAACTCGGACGCCTGCATCGCGACGCTGCACGCCCGCGACGCCGCGCCCCACCCCGCCGCCACCATGGCCGCCGCCGCCCTCCAGTCGTGGGTCCCGGTCGCCCCGGACAGCGACTTCCCCATCCAGAACCTGCCATGGGGCATCTTCTCGACCCCGGCCAACGTGCGCTGCTGGCATGCCGCGTGGTAGTTAACGGGACGACGTGTGCTGAGGCCGGCCCTGGCTTGCCCCCGAGGACGGGTTGCTGCGCTACCGGATGGCAGCCGTCGCCGCGTGCCGGTGTGGCCATTGGCGACAAGATCCTCGACCTGGCCGAGGTCGCCGCCGCCGGCCTGTTCACGGGCCCGCTGCTCAAGGACAAGGCGGCCGCCGTCTTTTCGCAGGTGTGGCGCAGACGCCGTCGCCGCCCTCGCGGCCTTTCTTCTCGCTCCTCACACGAACCCGCGCGGCGCGTGCAGCGCGCCGCCGCCGTACGCAGCCGGCGCTGAACGACTTTATGGCGCTCGGCCGGCCCGCGTGGAAGGAGGCCCGCGCGACCGTCCAGCAGCTGCTGTCGGCCGATGAGCCGACGCTGCGGGACAACGCCGAGCTCCGCGCCCGGGTGCGCTCCCGGCCCCGCGTCGACGCGACGGCGCCCAAAGCCGAAGGCCTTACGTTGCTCTGCGGGCGATCCGGTGGGTTTTGTGCGTCACGTAGACGCTGGTGGATGCCGCGACCGCCACCCTGCACCTGCCGGCCAACATTGGCGACTACACCGACTTTTACTCGTCCCGCGAGCACGCCACGAACGTCGGCATCATGTTCCGCGGCAAGGACAACGCGCTCATGCCCAACTGGTACGCCGACCGTGGCCGTGGACCCCCACCGCCGCCCGGTCTTGCGTGTACTGACGCCCCTGGCGAAGGCGATCGCAGACTAAGCTGCCTGCGATCGCCAGGCTGCACCTGCCCGTGGGCTACCACGGCCGCGCCTCCTCGGTCGTGGTGTCGGGCACGCCCATCCGCCGGCCGTGCGGCCAGTCCAAGGCCGACGACCAGCCGGCGCCCACCTTTGGCCCGTCCAAGCAGCTCGACATTGAGCTCGAGATGGTACGTCGCTGCAAGCAATCTGCCCTGCCAAGCTGCCCGCGCTGACGGTTGTGCGCAGTGCATGTCCCCTCGCTCATTCGCTAGGCGTTCCTGGTCGGCCCGGGCAACCCGCTGGGTGCGCCGATCACGCTGGCGAACGCCACGGACCACATCTTTGGCCTGGTCCTGATGAACGACTGGAGCGGTACGTTGGCCGTGTGGCGCAACGTGCCGGGGATGCCGACGGCAGCTAAGAACGCCCACGATGTGGCCTGCGGCCGCTACGTGCCGCGCGTGCGCTGGTCACAGCGCGCGACATCCAGAAGTGGGAGTACGTGCCGCTCGGCCCGTTCCTGGGCAAGAGCTTTGGCACCACGATCTCGCCGTGGGTCGTGCCGCTGGAGGCGCTCGAGCCCTTCGCCGTGGACGGCCCCGCCCAGGTGCGTGGGCGATGCGGCAGCAGGGGCGAGCGGGTCGCAGCGTGGCCGGCACATGTCCTGACGGGCCGCCTCGCGTGGCCTCTCAGCGCGCGCCGGATGCCCAGGAGCCAACGCCGCTGCCGTACCTGCGCGACACCGAGACCAAGACGACCTACGACATCCAGCTGCACGTCAACCTCCAGCGTGCGTGGCGGGCCTCGCTTCCACGATGCTGGGGGCATGCGTGTCGCTGACGGCGGTGCCCCGTGCGGCGGTCGTGGGTTCCCGCCTGCAGCGGCCGGCAGCTCGTCGTTCAAGACGATCGTGCAGTCCAACTTCAAGTACCTGTACTGGTCGATGCGTCAGCAGCTGGTCCACCACACCGTGAACGGCTGCAACCTGCGCCCGGGCGACCTGCTGGCGTCGGGCACCATCTCCGGCCCCGTACGCATCCCAAGTGGGCGGGGTGTGTGGCCATGGCGATCCAGGAGGGGCGCTGACGCAAGCCGGCCCGCGGCGTGCGCGGACGACGGCCCGCCGCTGGCGCAGACGGAGGACTCGTTCGGCTCGCTGCTGGAGCTGACGTGGAAGGGCACCAAGCCGATCGACTTTGGCAACGGCGTCACCCGCAAGTTCCTGGAGGACGGCGACGTCGTCACCATTCGCGGTACGGCCGCCCGCATCCCGCAGTCGCCACCACGCCGCTCATGCTGACCGGCGCGGCGACGGCATCCCGCACGCGGTGCTCCGCCAGGCTTCTGCGAGGGCAACGGCTTCCGCATCGGCTTTGGCGAGTGCTCGGGCAAGATCCTGCCGGCGCAGCTGCCGTGAACCGTGGTGCGGTGCTGGGCGCCGCTCTGCTGTAGATGTGCCTGCGTGGCGTGTGTGCCACGCCGTAGATGAGCCGTGGACGTGCCTCTATACAGGAGTAGAAGGGGGAAACAATACAGATTACAGTTTCAGCGCGCACACCACGACGATGGCGTACAGGGCCTTATTCTCCCACCGGACGACCACGGCCAGGTCGTTGCCGCTGTCCCACAGCGCCCCGTGCGCCGTGTGCAGGCCAGCGGTGCTGCGCTCCAGGATGGTCGACGTCACTGCGCGGCGGACAGGAAAGGGGTCCTCAGGGCACGGGGCGTGAGCCGGACGCCGGGGGTTGCGACTGCCCCTGCCAGGCCGTACCGGTGAACTTGTACGGCTTGTCCAGCGCGCCCAGGCGCTTCACCGCCGCGTCCACCAGCTCGGCATTGTGCTCGGCCACCTTGCTGTGGCTGTACGCCGCAACGGGCTGGAGGGTCTTGTCCAGCACATCGCGGACGACGGACTCGATCTCGTCCCGCGTGACCTGCGTGACACAGCGCACGGGAGGGCAGAGCGGGCACGTTGGGACGAGGCCGCTGAGAGCATGCCGCGTAGGCAGGAGGACTGTACCGCCGCCATGGCTTTTGCGTGCGTGTGTGACGCCAACCGCCGACGCTGCCGCTGCTGCCGCTGCTGCCGCTAGGGTTCCCGACGGCGCTCGCGCCGAGCACGCAGCGACGTCCAGCCGCTTGGCAGGTTCGCGCCAAAATTTGGGGGGACGACAATTTTGAATTTTGGAGTCTGGGGGGTATTTTGGCGCGAACGTCGCTGATTGGCGGAAACGTGCGCGAACAATCAGATTTTTTCCTCGACGGACGGCGACGGCGACGGCGACGACGACGAGGACGAGGACGAGGACGAGGACGAGGACGAGGACGAGGACGACGCGGCAGACAAGGACAAGGACGACGCTGAGGAGGACGAAACCAACGACGAGGACGCTGCGGACGACACAATCGCCGCAGACGTGAACCGAGGCGAGGAACAAGCGCCGACGACTGCAGACGAGGGACGTTGCTGATTCTGCCGAGGGACGACGGAGAGACCGTAACTGGAGGCGCGCCGCACGCCAGTTTGGCCAGGCCCAGCGCCAACAGGCACCATGTCGTCGTCGCAGCGGTCCTCCCCGCTGCGGTCCGGCGGCGCCCGCCGCCGGAGCAGCGACGCGCCGTCGTCCGAGGCCAGCCACGACGACGCCGGCTCGTCGCCGACCCGCGCCTCGACCCGCACCGCCGCGGCCAACGCGGCCGCCATGATGAGCGCCGCGTCCAGCTCGCCCGGCCGTCGCGGCGGCAACCGGACGCCGGGATCTGCGGCCGGCCGCCGCGAGCCGACGCTGCCGGGTACCGTGCCGGCGGTATTGGTGCATGTCGCCGCGGCTTGTGGGCACCCGCTGACGGAAGCCCCCTCTCCTGGTAGATCTCGCTCTCGGCTGCGCCCCTGCCACAGACACGTCGTCGCCACTGCCCTACCCGTCGTCGTCGTCGCCGCTGCGCCAGCCCGCGGCCCGCGGCAACCGCTCGAGCCGCTCGCGTTCGCCCACGTCGGACCGCCGCACCGACGCCGACCTGTTCGGCTCTCAGAGCTCGCAGGAGCCGCACTCGGCCGTCAGCACGCCGCGCACGCCGCGCACCCCCGGCACGCCGGCGACGCCCCGCTCCGGGTACGTGGGCCAGCAACCGCGGCCGGGGCCTTGGGACCAGGTGAACGTACCGCTGACATGGTATGCGCCAGTCCATCGGTCGCGGGCTGCTCACCCAGGGGGCTCCGTCGGCATGTGCGGTCCGGCCAGTCCGGCGACTCCGACGTACGTCGGACGGCGCGCGCGGTTGCGTAGCGCCTCTTTGTGATGATCCTGACCCTGCTTCGGGCCGACCGACGGCACGGTGGGCTTGGGGGGGTGGGCGCAGATCCGCATCCCGGCGACCGACACCGAGCTGCCCGACAGCGAAGCGGACCTGAGCAGCGGCCGCGGCGCCCAGCTCGGCCAAACCATCATCTGGGGCACGTCCATTGTTGTCAACGAGACGTACAAGACGTTCCACGAGTTTGTGACCACCTGCTTCGACCCCGTGACGAACGAGCTCGTCTTTGACAACCTGCTCGAGCGGGTACGCCGAGCGACCGCGGCCCACGCGCGCACACGATGCGACGTGTCGGCTGATGGTGCCAATGGTGTGCTCCGCCTGGGTGGCTGCCGCGCGCGATCCAGATCAAGGAGACCGAGACGTGGTACCTGAACCTGGACTGCGAGCTGCTGCGCCGCTCGCCGGGCACCGTGACGCTGTACCAGCACCTGCTGCTCTACCCGCAGGAGATCATCCCCATCATGGACATGGTCATCAACGACGTGTTCGAGGAGAAGTTCCCGGACGTCGCGGTCGCGCCGCAGGGCATCCAGGTGCGGCCGTACAACCTGGAGAAGACCACCAACATGCGCGACCTGAACCCGTCCGGTGCGTTCCCGGCCATGGCGCGGGCGCGAGCGCCGACCTGCGCTGACGCCCACATGCCCTGGTACCCCTCCGGGCGGCCCCTGCCGGCAGACATTGACGGCTACGTCGCCATCAAGGGCCTCGTCATCCGCGTCAGCAACGTCATCCCGGACCTCAAGCTGGGTGCGCACCCACCCCTTCGCCAGCATTGTGAGTCGACGCGCACCAGCGGCCACTCATGCTGGCGTTGCTGCCCTGTCGCGGTCGGCCGCCCCGCAGCCTACTTTGAGTGCCTCAAGTGCAACGCCTCGGTGACGGTCCCGGTCGACCGCGGCCGCGTGGAGGAGCCCACGCGCTGCGCCAACTGCAGCTCGATGCGCAGCATGAACCACGTCTACAACCGGTGCACCTACGCCGACAAGCAGGTCATCCGGCTGCAGGAGACGCCAGGTCCGGCCCGCCGCGCACCGCCGGCCCGCCGAGCTTGACAGCTCACACGGATTCGGCCATGGCGTGGCGTGGTGGCCCTTAATGGACCAGACACCATCCCGGACGGGCAGACGCCCCACACCGTCACGCTGCTGGCCTACGACGACCTCGTCGATGTCCCACGCGCGGGTGACCGGTGCGGCTGTGGCTCTCGGCGCGCGAGGCAGGCGGCGGGGTGAAGTGCCGCAGCCCTAACGTCAAACTCGCGGGCCTCTGCGATGGTTCTATTCTGGAATGGCCGCGCGCCAGGGTGGAGGTGACGGGCATCTACCGCGCCACGCCGGTCCGTGTCAACCCGCGCAACCGCGCTGTGCACCAGCTGTACCGCACGTACATCGACGTCGTCCACATCCGCATGACCGACAGCAAACGCGTGCGGGTCAACCGCAAGGACGTCGGCCCGTCCGAGTACTCGGCCAAGTACGATGCCGGCGCCTCCGACCCGATTTGAATCGTGATTGTACGTGCGCCGTTAACCTAGCTCCCAGCAGCCGGCCGCCGGGGTCTCGGTGTGCTCAGCCTGGAAGACGAGGCCACGACCAAGGCCGCCCAGGAGGCGGTGGAGCAGAAGGTCCTGGAGCTGGCCAGCCAGCGCGACATTTACGAGCGCCTGACGCGCTCCCTGGGTGCGTCTGAGCCACCGGCTGGCGGCATTGGGCATGAAACAGGACGCTGACGGGCGGGCGCTTCTCCCACACCGACGGCCGGACAACGCAGCGCCGTCCATCTACGAAATGGACAACGTCAAGAAAGGCATCCTGTGCCAGCTCTTTGGCGGCACCAACAAGACCACGTCCGAGGAGCGCTTCCGGTGCGGCTGCGGCGCACAGTGCTGGCCGGTGGCCCCGCCGTCGGGTCCTAACGTTCTTGCCAACTTGGCCGACCCCTTGGCCCGGCGCCGGCAGCGGCGAGATCAACGTCCTCCTGTGCGGCGACCCCGGCACGTCCAAGTCGCAGATGCTGCAGTACGTTCACAAGATCGCACCGCGCGGCATCTACACCTCGGGCAAGGGCTCCACCGCCGTGGGCTTGACGGCGTACATCACCAAGGACCCCGACTCGAAGCAGTTTGTGCTGGAGAGGTGCGGCGCGGGCCAAAGACGCCGCCCGAGATACGATCCACCGCATCGCGGCGGCTGACGTGTCCCGACCGCGGCTGGCGTCAACTCTCGGGCACGGGACAGCGGCGCGCTCGTGCTGAGCGACGGCGGCATTTGCTGCATCGACGAGTTTGACAAGATGAACGACGCTACCCGCTCCGTGCTGCACGAAGTCATGGTGCGGCGCGCGCTCGGCAAGACCGTGGCGTGCGAGCGCAGCACGCCATGTGCTCATTCAAGCGCCCCGCTGATCGCCTTGGCATCGTGGGCGGTGGCCCAACAGGAGCAGCAAACGGTGTCGATCGCCAAGGCGGGCATCATCTGCACGCTCAACGCACGCACGGCTATCCTGGCGTCGGCCAACCCGCAAAACTCGCGCTACGACCCGCAGCTCTCGGTCGTGGAGAACCTGCAGCTGCCGCCCACGCTGCTCTCGCGGTGCGTCCGGGGATCCAGGCAGTGCCGGACCGCACGCGCCCTACCGCGCATGCTGAAGACGGACCCCTCGCTGCGCTCCCGAACTGCGTCGACGCTGCTACTTCCAGGTTCGACCTCATCTACCTGATCCTCGACAAGCCGGACCCGACGAGCGACCGGCAGCTGGCCAGCCACCTGGTCGGCCTGTACCAGGCGCAGCGGCGCCAGAACCCGGAGGGCATCCTGGTGCGGAGGCGGGGGCCTCCACCGTCATGGGCACGTGCCGTGGCGGTGCCACTCACGACGGCTGGATCCCTTCCCCCCGATGCTGTTGGCGCGCGTCTTCTATGCAGGACACACAAACGCTCTCCGAGTACATCTCGTACGCTCGCGAGAAGATCCACCCGCAGCTCTCGGAGGACGCGGCCCGCGACCTCACGGAGGGCTACGTCGAGCTGCGCAAGAGCAGCGGCAGCCGCCAGACCGTCGCGGCGACGCCCCGCCAGCTCGAGAGCCTCGTCCGGCTATCGGAGGCGATCGCCAAGATGCGGTACGCCGTCGCCGAGTCGCTGCTGCTGCGCGAATGGGAGTGCCTGCTTACCCGTCTGATGATTCGCGTAGGGTCCGCATCGCCTTGCGCGTCTGCGCAGGCTGTCCAACACCGTCGAGCGCCGCGACGTCGCCGAGGCCATGCGGTACGGCGGGGTCGGCAATGAGGCGCAAAGAAGCCGTTGTGCTGGAGGGCGCTCACCGCCTTTGTCGCGCGAACCGCCCCGCCCGTCCTGTTTGCGCCCATTAGGCTGATGAAGGTCGCGCTGCTGACGGCGGCCACCGACCCCGTCACGGGACGTGTCGACATGGACCTCATCTCGACCGGCATTGTACGTGGCCAAAGCCACCCGCGGCCCGCGGCGGGAGGAATGGGGCCGCGTCGTCCTCACACCAAGCTATCATCGATCGCTCGGTTTGCGTGCGCCGCCAGTCCACCTCGAGCCGCTCGCGCATCAGCGAGATCTCGCGCGTGATTCGGACCATCATGAGCGAGCTGACGTCCAACACCATCAAGCTCGAGCAGCTCGAGCGCGAGGTCAACCGCAAGCTCGATCGGGTACCGTGGCGCCTCCCGACCCACATCGCGGCCGGCAAGTGAGCCCGCGCTAACGCACGTACACGTCGCACGCCTGCGGAGAGACGCGCTTTCGCCCAGCCCGCCACAGTGGAGCAGCTGGAGGGCGCCCTGACCGAGCTGCAGGACCACGGTCTCGTGACGGTCCAGGGCGACCTGAGGCATCGGGGCGCGGTCGTGCGGCGCCTGGCCACCGACGACGAGTAAAACCCACTTGTACACTGTAGAAAATCTTTGCGCTTGTGCTGTAGTGATCTCTATAAACTGTGCATGAAAACACACAACTCGTGGGGCCCGAAACTGCCTTTACAACGCTTCGGCCGCATCCTCCATGCCGGCGGTGGCCACTGCGGCAGCCGACGCCGCGGCTGCCGGGTCCGTCCGCGGGCGCGGCGGAACACTCGAGCGGTCTTTGTACAGGATGTCCGAAAACTTGACCGACACCGACGAGAAAAAGTCGGTGATCCGGCTGACCGGGACGGGCTCGTCGCGGCCCACGCCGCCTTTGCGCAGAAAGTCGGCGCGGATCAGCCAGATCAGCTCTTCCTCGAGGCGCTGCCGGGTGATTGTCGCAGAGGGACGCTCGGGACCAGGGCACTTCGATCAGCCACGCGAAGCAACGGGGGGGGGGGGGGGGGGGGGCGGGCCC
>Ga0180216_1001606_pt1 | contig 19877 bp, 14 predicted proteins | sample eDN3rd37CBELigMG_FD_128879 | JGI IMG/M metagenome (GOLD analysis project Ga0180216, IMG submission 128879) | Enriched Miracle-Growth compost microbial communities from Emeryville, California, USA - eDNA 3rd pass 37_C BE-Lig MG (version 2)... ...
CCGGGCGGGCCTTCGGGCTTGCTTGGCGTTGTGGCTTGGCACCTGGTCTTCGGACTTGCAGAGGTTGTGTATTGGTGGCTAGCGATGGCTATCGGTGTACAGCCTTGACCCCAAGCGTAACGGCTTTTCCAAAGTGCCCCTCCACTGTCTCTGACAGCTTCTGACACAAAATGCCCCTCGACGACCGTGCAATGCAATGCCTCTTTGGTGCCGGCAACGTGGGGCGGATGTGGGGCGGATGTGGGGCGGATGTGGGGCGGATGCACACCAAAAGTCTGCGCGTGGTCATTTCGCTTCCGGTTGTTCTGTGCACGTCCGGCGGACAATCGGGTCGCGCCCACTTTTGGTGTGCATTCGCCTCACTTTGTAATCACGTTCGACGCAGGTTTTCGGGCGCTATTCGAATTGTGATGTCATGGCTGGAATCAGGAGCCGCCCACGTTTTGGTGTGCATTCGCCCCGCATTGTTATCACTTTTGGGGAAGTTTTGCACCAGAATCTGGTGATGTCACAGGCTCCTATTGAACAACGTCATCAACACGTATGACGTCATCAGGTTGTCCGGTGGACGGGCTCGGTGGCGTGTCCGTCCATCGGTCCTATGGGGAACGTGCGGGGGTCCACGAGCATAGTCGACCCACATGCACGCAGGTGCACCGCGGCGCCGGCAGGGCGGTGCGCGAGACCACGAGACACGGCCTGGAGAGGGCAGGGGTCGTACCAGAGAGGCGCCCTGACTCGGCCGGCCGCTGCACCGGCAGGCTGAACTGGACCCCTGGCATTGGGGCAGGCGACGGCCTCAAGTCGCCAGGCGGAGACGACGCTGGTGGTTGGAGGGGCGGGCGCGAAAGCACGGGAGAGCTGCTCTGGACACGGCCGCTGGACCGGCAGGCTGGACCTGGGCACGGCCTACGGCCGGCAACGGCCCAGGCACACGGATGGCGCCGACGCCGCCGTGGCTGCCGGCGCTGCAGCGGGCCACGGCGGTGCTGGGTCATGCGCTGCCCGAGGACGCCTTCCTCGCCCTCGTCCTCGCCCTGGCCACGCACCGCCCGCCAGACCACCCGCGGCACATCCTCCTTGCCGCCGCCGAGGGCAGCGCCGTGCCGACCGTCGCCGCCATTCTCGGACGGGTGCGCCCCCGCTGCCGTACGGCCCCCAGCCGCCGCCCCGCTCAGGCACGTCGGCCAGCGACCGCCCGTTGTGTCCCCCGCTGCTGCAGCTGCTCGGCATTCTGGGCCCGCCACTCGTCACCGCGCACCTGACCGCCGGCAGTGGCCCGGCGGACCTGGTGCGCGGCGCCACGGCGCCGCTGGCCACGGCGCTCAAGGCGCAGGCGGACGCGCCGGCTGGATCTGCGGCCGCCGCCTCGGCGGGTGGTCGCGCGTTCGAGTTTGCGCTGCTCCTGGTCACCGGGATCGAGGCCGCGTCGCCGGCGGTGCAGGAGGCGCTGCTGGAGGTACGCGCGCCCGGAAAACTGTCAGGACCCTGCGTCCTCGCTAACGCCTCGATCTTGGGTGCGGCTCCCTCGTGGTTCCCCGGGGGACAGCTGCTGGACGGCGAAAGCGACGTGTGGCCAGCTGGCGACGGGCCGTACCACACGGCCGTGGGCATCGAGCGCGGCCGCGTGCTCATGGTTGGCCTGCTGCCGCACGGTGCCGACGTGAGCCGTCTGGACAACCGCCTCGTACGGAGCGACCAGCACTGGCCACGTGCGCTTTCCCGCCGTGGTTCGACTCACCACGTCGCTGGCGCTGGCGCGCCTCCGTTGTCTCGCAGCTGGAGCGCATCTACCTGGCCCAGAGGCTGGACCCGGCGCCGCCCGTGCCGCAAGCCGCGCTGAGCGTGCCGCCGCCGGCCACGCACCTGCTCACACCGCAGGCACGTCACGCACTGTAGCAATACCGTTGGGCCACCCCGGCTGATGCCCACCGCCTCCACGATGAGCCCCTCTCCCCTCGGGTCTGACTTGCTTTGCCAGGCGCTCGCCGACCTGCAGGCCCAGGTGGACGCGGTCACGGTGACCCCGGCGATCGTGCGGTACCTGCGCGACCTCATCGTGGCGGTCCGCTACCACCACGCCACCTACCGCGGCGGCGGCCTGCGCAGCAGCGAGGACCTCGCCGCCGCGGCCAAGGCGCTGGCCTGGTCCGCCGGCACCGCCTACGTGACGCCCACGCACGTCGTCCAGGTGGTCGAATGCGTCCTGGGCCACCGCGTCGCCGTCCTGCCGCCCGACGACCCGTTCATCACGGACGAGGAGCGGCGCATAGCGCAGGGCACCACGGCCGCGCACATCATCGCCGACGCGGTGCGGACCATCCCGCCGCCCGTCTAGCCTGGCGTTTCTCCCTGCCAGCCAGCTAGTGTACAGCAACCGATGCGGGCAGGCCCGGAGTCGTGTATCTTTCACTCGTCTGTACAGAGTCTATGACCGTATTGATTCAGCATGCGACCACTCCCCGCACACACACACACACACATGCACTACGGCCCGGCGGGGGATCAGGCCGAGCCGCCGGCCGTGCTGGCGCTGCCGCTGCTACCGACAGTGCTGGCGCTAAACAGCTGCCGCGACGCCGACCCGCGGGGGCCGTCGGCACCGCTTGGCGCGGCTGCGGCCGCCGCGCGGCGCGGCGACGTGCGCACGCTGCTGCCGGCCACGGCGCGGCTGCGCGTGACGGGGCTCGCCGAGGTGGCCGGCAGCGGCGGCACCTTGCCGCGGCCGGACGGCGACGGCATGAGCTTGCGCACCGGCGAGGCCGCCGACGGCGCCGCGGCGGCGGCGTTCGGCGCGCTCGACGGCGGCCGGATCGCGATCGGGCGGTACGGCGACGTCGCGCCCGAGCGCTGCAGCGCCACCGCCTGCCGCAGCGGCGACGTGTCAAACGTCCGCAAGCCGCCGAGCCCGCCCAGGACCAGGTCCGTGCCGACCACGGTGCGCAGCGCAGCGTCCGGCAGGAGCGTCTTGTACCGGGTCGGGGGCGCGCCGTCGGCCTTGTCCGGCGTCGCCGCGCCCGCGGAGGACGGCACGGGCACGGGCACGGGCACCGGTACGAGGTTGAGGGCAGGCGCGCCGCCGCTGGCGGACTTGGCGGGGCTGCCGCTCGGCGCAGCAGCGAGCCGCTTGGACGCGGGCGAGGGCGGGGCGCTGCCGCTGCTGCCGGCCGCTCCGGCGTCGGTAGCGGCGGCGAGGGCGGCCGCGTCAAGCGGGCGCTTGGGCGCCGCGGCCGTGGCGGTGAGGAGCGGCGGCGGCGGCGGCGGTGGGCCGGTTTGGCGGTCCAGCAGGCGCCGGTGGCCCGCCCGCGGCGACGCCAGAAACACCGACGGCGACATGTTGACGTACCCGTCCAGCCCGTCCGCCAGGTCGGCGTCGTCGGCAGTGGGGTGGAGCGCAAAGGCGTGCGCGCTGTACACGTCGACGGTCATGTCGGCGTCGGTCATGCCGAGGCCGTTCGGCTGGCCCCACGACACCTCGAACAGGTCGGCCGCGCTGACGGTGCCCTCGGCCTCCATCGCGCCGGCGTCGTCGGCCGTGGTGGGCGTGATCAACGCCGACAGGTCGTCCACCGCGTCTTTGCCGTGCATGGCGGCCGGCGCCACGGTGGCGGCGGTGCGCGCGTGGCGCTTGCGATCGGTGCCGTAGAGCTCGCCATCGCGCGGCTTGGTCCGCTGCCACTGGCTGAACGGCTGCGCCGCCGGGGGCAACGGCGGTGGCGCATCGTTCGCGGTCGGGTACGCCGCGTCCGCCCACGCCAAGCCCGCGGGCGGTCTTGCCCCCCTGGCGACCGGCGCGGCGGCAGGCGCCGTCGCCGGCGGGCGGCCGGTTCCGGCGCTGCCCATCGCAGCGGGGCCGGGCGCGGCAACGCCACCGGCCTGGCCCACGGTCGTGGCGGCGGCAGCAGCGGCTGCAGCTGCTGCTGCTGCTGCTTGCGCCGCAGCGACAGCGAGCGCGCGCGGTCCGCCCGCCTTGGGTGGCCGGCCCGGCCGGCCGCGGGGGCGGCCTGCGGCGTTGAGCAGCGGCTGCTGCGCCACCCCCGGCGCAGCCCCTTGCAGGTGCGGCGGCAGCAGCTGCAGCTGCGGCAGCGGCTGCGTAAGCACGCCCGGCGGCATCTCGGCGTACGCCGGGGCCGCGCCACCCGCGTGGTCGGCGCGGCCGTACGCCAGATCGCCGACGCTGCCGCTGCGGCTGGCGCCCCGCCCCCGGGTGGCGCCGCCGCGACCGCGGCCGCGGCCGCGGCCCCGCGGAGTGGGCGCGCCGGGAGCCGCCGCCGCCGTGGCGGAGGACGACGACGAGGAGAGCGCGGCCAGCGGGCCGGCCACGGTCACCACCGGCGCAGATGGCGCGGCCACCCGTGCGGGCACGCCGTGGACGTGCGACGCCGGCAGGCCCGCCGCAACGCCGCCTGCGTGGACGCGCAGCATGGCCGCGCCGCCTGCCGCAGTCGACGCCTCGGCGACGAGGGCGCCGGCGCTGCGCGACCGCTCGCGGAACGCCCGCGGCGACGACACCGCGTCGTCGCTCCACGGGTCGGTCGTGCGCACCCAGACGCGGTTGTACGGCGGCGACCCCGCGAGCGCCGTGAGCGGGACGCCCCGCACGGCGTCGGCCGCCTTGGTGGGCGTGGACGGCGACGACGAGGACGACGCCGGCGACGTCGAGGTTGCAGGCGGCAGCGGCTTGGACACCGGCGAGGGCGGCACGACACCGTTCACCGCCGACGCCGCCCGCAGCGTGCGGGACTGCGCCCGCGTCAGGCCCGCCGAGACGGTGGCACCGGGCTGCAGCATGAGCGTTGTGCGGGTGCTGCTCTGCTCGACTTCGCTGGGCAGCGCCTCCCGCAGCCGCGCCGGGAGCTTGGGCCGCCGCGGCCGCAGCTCCTGGGGCGCCGTGCTGGTGGCGTGCGAGTCGGCCGCCATGGCACGGCTGGGGTCGTCGTCGTCGCCGCGGTCCTCCGCCGGCGGTGGCGCCACGATGGCCGCTGCGCGGGCGCCACCGCGGCCGCGGCCGCGGCCGCGGCCCCGGCTGCCGTCTCCGACCATGCTGGCTGATGCCATGAGAAGGGATAAAAGAACCCCGGTTAATTGGGTCAGCACACGTGGTCCAAGGCCAGCCGAGCCACGGCCCACACCGCGGCACGGACCTGGCGGGGTGCAAATGGCGTGTCGGGACGCGGACGCTGGTCCTGTACACCAGAGACACGAGGTCGGCGAGATCTCCGACGTTAATTAAGTCGCGAGTCGACGGCACGCCAGGCCAACGGCCGGGTCCGCACCTTGGTCACGGCTGGGTGCGCGTAGATCGGCAACACCCGGCACGGACGCACGCGACGGCGCGCGATCGGCGTGGCGGCCGCGTAGATCTCGGTCGGGCGAGGTGCAGTGGTGGCGGTTGCGCTACGTCGGCGATCTAGAGGCAGCGCAGGGCCACGGCCTTGAAGGCGGCGGCCCGTCGTGCTTGACTTGCTCCGCGGCGTCGGGTCGGAGCGCGACGAGAGAGCGGCGTTGGCGTGGTGGGCGAGCGCCGCGTCGCGTGCCTGCGGTGCTTGCGGGGCGCGACCTCTTGCTCCGACCGATCTCGTCGCAGGTGGCAGATCTTGGCCTCCCCGCGTGGCCGTATTGCCTTTTCCAGCCGCCCCGCGCTGGTCGGTCAGGCTCGATTACTCTCTGCTACCACTGGCCGTGTCCTTCTCCTCTGCACTGCATGGCGCCGTGGCGTCCTGCTCCGGTCGTCGCAAGGCGGCCGCTGCGGTCGGGCCGGGTCGCTCAGCCCCGCCCTCCGTCCCGCGTTCCACAGGTTCGACCCTGTGTACCGTGCCCGTCCCCCCGTGCCTGTCCTTGCGCTAGGCCTCCGTGCAGGCTCTCGAGTCCTCTCTCTCTCTCTCGTCCGATTGCCTTAGTTGGTCCGCTTCAGGGCGGTCTTCTACTGCTTCATAGAGCAGCGGCCTTTGCATCGGCCTCGTCACAGCGCGCGCGTCTATGGCCTCGCGCCCACTCCACCGAGCACTATAGCCCTTGTTGTGCCCGCTCTGTTGTCCTGCTACGCAGCTCTAGAGCATCTCTATAGCCCCTTCTATAGTCCTTCTATGCCCTCTATAGTCCCTCTAGAGCGTCGTTATAGTCTCTCTATAGTCTTCCTTCAATGGTCGCTTCATGGCGCAAAGCGAAGAAAAAAGCGGCGCGTCCTCTATGAAAAATCGCGCAACATCGCTGCAGGAACGCACCCGGCGCGTCGTCCCCCATGCGCCCTACCGTCCTCCCTAGGCGATGCGGGTGCGTTGGCTAGGCGATGATGGGGGTGCCTATAGGCGCCTTTCACGGCACTTGGCGGAGCAGCGGCGCGTGTTTGGAGGAAAAATTCTGCCGCGATTCTGCCGTTTTCACTAGTGATTTCTGCCGTGGTTCTGCCGCGGTTCTGCCGATGGGCGAAAAAGGGCGAGAAGGAAAGCCGAGACAAACGCCGGTGGAGATGCGGGCGCGAGGAGGACGCGAGGAGGACGCGAGGAGGACGCGAGGAGGACGCGAGGAGGACGCGAAGGAGACGGAAGAAGACGGCGAGGTGGAAGGAGAGGGATTGAAGAGGTGGACGAAGGGATCGAAGGCATGGGCGGACGGGTAGCGCCGGGATACGTGCGAGTAGGAACGATGGATCAATAGCCAATGCGGACTCCCGCGAAAGGCCGATGGAGATGCCGACAAGAAGACGACGCAAGGAAGGAGGGGAATGGAAAGTTAAAAGGAGGGATCGAAGAGAGGGAGGGACGGATAACTGCAATAACTGGAGGGATGGGTGCCTCAATTGGGAGGTGGAACTCAAGCGGGATAAGAAAGCAATTAGGTTGATGGATCGACGAATCGAAGCCACACAGGGACGTGCGGATAAGAGGAGCGAGGAAGATGCAGCTGGAGGGAGAAGTAAAGGTAAAGGACGCAGGCCTCTGTAGAGGGAACCAGGATAACAGGTGGATCCGCTGATGGATCGAAGGGGGAGGAAGAAAGATCATGCGGACACGGACGAGGGCTGGGATCATGGACGGGAAGACGCCTGTGAAAGAAGTTGATAAATGTGGCCACAATTAACTACTCCGAGCAGCGTGGAGTGGGCACCGTTGCGTTGCAGCGGATGCAGAGTGGCCCCTTCTTGACAAAGTGTAGCAGCCTGGCGCAGCATTCCTAGCGACCGGCTGGAATTAATGTGGTCCAGGATCTCTGGATAATGTTGTCGATGGCAGGAGGCAGACCGCACTGTGGTGGCCTCAAAATGCTCTTAGCTCGGGGTGTTCTTAAGCTTGCGACTCGATTCTTCGCTGTTCAGTTCGCGTCGGCTAGAAGGATGTGTATGGATGTGGCAGCTTCCACTTGCCCGCTGAGTGAAACAAGCCAGAAGCGTGCAACAAGCCAGTCTCACACAACAAATTCTCAGAAATCGTCCGCACGCTTGGAGCATGCCCCCCTACGCCATAGAGTCCTCTCTAGCGTCAGTATGCCATGCCATAGGTCGCCACAGCCAGGGTCCGGCTGAGGCGACATCGATGCCAGGATGGCTTTCCCAATCATCTGAGGTCTACTAGATGGGACAGCGTCCTTGCTTCGCCTTGGGCACTATGCCTGCTTGCACAATAGTGTTTGAAAAATGAAATGTAGTGCTACACCCAGCCAGGAGGTAATAGTACACGGCGATCAAGCAACAATTCCAAGCTCACGCATCCTCGTCGTCGTCGTCGTCGTCGTCGGACAGTTCGATGGGCGCGTCCGGTCGTGCCCGCTTGGCGCGCGGCGCGGCGGCCCCGCCATGGTCCTCCTCGTCGCTGTCCTCGATCTCGATCGGGTCCGTCGGCACCGCGCCTGGCCCGGCCCCCCCCCGCCCCGGCCGCGCAGTGCGGCAGCGAGAGCATTAGCGACCGCGTCCGGCGGCCCTGTTTCATGTGGCGCCAGAGTGCCTACCGGGCTTGAGCAGGCTCTTGAGGTACTCGATCCGCGCGTAGGTGTTGCCCGCGTGCACGTCGAGCTTCATGCGCAGCGGCTGGAAGTCGTCGTCGGCCACGCGGTTGGCCGACTGGAGGGCGTCCCACAGGTTGGCCAGCTCGGCCAAGCTCAGCTCCTGTGCGGTCCAGGAGGGCCACAGGGTGCCAACCCCCCGCTCAGCCCTGGCGCCCACCACGTTCTCCCCGTGGAACGGCCCATCTGCACGCACGCGGACGTAGTGGCTGTCCTGGTGCAGCTCCAGCTCCAGGTCCGGGAAGACGAGCGAAATGTCGTTGGTGATGCCAAAGTGCGCCTTGAGGTAGCCGTACACGACGAGCGCGGTGCCGTAAAAGTGCTGCTGGCTCCCCGCGAGCATGACGTCGGCGACGCGGTCCGCCACGCCGGTGCCGTTGAAGAGCGCGTGCGTGGCGTTGTTGTACTCGAGCAGCACGCACGGCAGGTCGACGGCCTCGCCGCCGGGCCCGTGCTGGCCGTCGCCGGCGTACGTGTCGAACTCGGGATCGTACTCGCTGCTGGCGTCGTCGTCGCCCTCATCGTCGTAGTCGCCACCGCCGCCGCCGCCGCCGTCCTCGTCCTCCTCCTCTTCCTCGGGCGGCGGCAGGGCGACCTGCTCCTCGTCGTCTTCGTACGCCGACATGGTGGTGGTTTCTCGTCGCGGGTGCTCGCGGTTTTACGCGGGTTTTCGCAGCTTAAAGGTTTTTCGCGCCCAAAAACTGTCAGAAAACGTACCGATCACGGGGCTGCCCGCACCATGCTTTGGTTCGCCTTTGAATAGGCTTTGACAGACATACCCTCGGACGTCGTCGGAACCGAGCCCGCGGTAATGGACGCGTGGTCCATCCTTTCCAGGCACAAGAGCTTCTGGGTGGCCACGGCGATGCGCTTGATGGCATGGTGCCCTACCGGGTCTTCGACTCGGCCAAGCGTAAATGAGTGCGGTATCGCTGTACAATGCCCTGTTGCAATGAGACACTATGCTACATAGAGTACGGAGCATCGCGGGGGCTCAGCTCGCATCAGCGGTGGCGCCGGTGGCGTCTTTCACGGCCGCGGGCGCCGCGCCGCCGCCCCTTGCATCGGCCGACACAAAGCCCAGCTTGTCCCAGCCCACGGGCGCCATCAGGTCCCTGCGCTGGCGCCCGCACACAGCACCGACGTCTACGCTTAGTAGCTATACGGCCCTGCATCGGCGCCTCGCGGTGGTGCATACTTGGCCATCCGGCACGCCAGGTACGCGCGGGCCATCTCTTTGCACGGCTCCGCCTCGCCGCGGCTCGACTTGATGCAGGCGAGGTAGACCTTCATCTCTTCCTTGCACTCGCCTGTGCAGACGCTCCTCCCCCCGGGCAAGGCGTCGGTGCCACCCAGTTAGTGCACGTCGTTCCGCGGTGGGTGCGCCGGGCCATGTCAGGCGCACGTGCCGTCATGGTCGAGCGGGAAGCTGCCGCGCAGCGGCGGCAGCAGTGTCCCGACGGTGGGCCGGTAAAAGTTCATGGTAAGGCCTCGCTAGCAACGTACGTTGCCGCACGCACCAGGTCGACTGACTGCGCGGATCTCGATGTGTCTCAGAAGCGCGCCGACGCTCCCTCTCTGTCCGCTCCGGCACTGGCTCCGCACAACTCCGTCGGGTTGCGCGTCTCTCTCTCTCTCTCTCTCTCTCTCTCTCTCTTCCAGCGGCCTCTGCGTCCACTTTGTCCGCATCCCGTGGCACTTCGTCGCTGCTCCGTCCGTCGCTGTGTCCTCTGCGTCCTCCTGCGTCCTCCTTGTGGCCGATGGCCCTTGTGTGCGCGGGCCTCTGCCGTCTGCCGACCTGCCCCCGTGCTCGCGTACGATGACGTCACTAACTACGTCATCGAGATGGCGGCGTGGGCGTTTGGCGCCGCGCAGGCGCTCGTCCTCCGCGGCGGCGGCGGCGGCGGCGGCGGCGGCGGCGGCGCTGCCCCGCCCGCTGCTGCTGCTGCTGCCGCGCCTGCCACTGCTGCTGCTGCTGCTGCTGCTGCTGCTGCTGCGGTTCCTTCCGTTGCTGGGGCTGGTGCCGCGGCCAACAGAGCCGCCGCGGCCGGGCACCCGCCGCCACCAACGGAACCGATCCTCGACGTCGTCCCGTCGCCGGACGGCACCGCGTTCGCGGTGCTGGCACCCGACTCGGTCGCCATTTGGTCGTACAAGGTGGGTGAGAGAATACAGAGGCCTTCTCGTGTTCGCTCTCAGGGTCCTGGTCCAGCCGGCTGACCACGCCACGCCGCGCCGCCGACCGTCGGCGCACCCTGTGCCAACAGCCGCGCGTCGCAGTCACGACGTACACGCGCGCGCCCGCGTCGCTCGAGCAGGACGGGCCCAACACCGCCTTTGCGTGGCAGTCCGAAAGCCGCTTCTTCGCCGTGCTGGTACGCGCCCGACCTCGCCGAATCCGCGCCGCGGCCGCTCACGCCGCGCTGACGCGTTTCGCTCCCAACTGCATGGCTTGCGGTCCCGGCAGACGTCGCACGGCTCGATCATTCTGTGCACGCTCACCGTGCCAGACCTGAGCGGCAGCTCGCCGGTGCTCAGCCCGGTGGATGCCGTCTTCACGCCGAGCCTCGGGCCCGGCGAAGGCCGCGGCGTTACGTACCGCTCCATCAACGTCCGCGCCATTGTCAAGTCGGCCGACCGCAGCGTGCGGTGCCTCGCCGGTGGCTCGGACGGCGTGCTGGCCTGCTTTTCCGTGGGCACCCTCGCCCGCATCACCTGGAGCGGCTTCCGCCCGGCCGGCTCGACGTGGGCGCTGCCCGCGCACATTGGCCCTGGTGCGGCGCGCAGGGCACTCCCTGCGGCCCAGCCCCCTGCCAAACACTCACGGTGCCGGGCGTCGATTCACGTGCATCGTACGTGTGCAGAGTACATCACGGCACTGGTGCCGGGCCCTGCGACCGGCAGCTACTATGCCGTGCTCTCGGACGGCAGCGTGACGGCGCTGGCGCTGCCGGACGGCACGACGGCCTCGGATGCGGCACTTGCCGGCGGCAGCGCCACGCGGCCACCTCAGCAGGCGGCGCGGGCGGGTGTGGTGCAGGAGGCGCGCTGCACGCGCCTCGGCCAGGGGCTCCTGCGCCCGTCGGAGCGCGTCACCGTGGCCGCCTTCAATGCGCCCTATGGCAAGCTCGCGGTGGGCACGGCCGCCGGCCGCGTGCTGGTCTTTGACGTTGACCGTGCCGACCCGTTCGCCGTCCACATCGACTATACGGTCGATTTGGGCATGGACGCCGCCGGTCGCCACGGTATGGGAGGGACAACTGACACATTCGTGAGGTAGACGCGGTGTGGCTAAGAGCCATTGCTTCGGCGTGGCGCGAGAATGATGCGGCGGTTTCAGGCCGGCGGCAGTCGCAGGTGCGATCGCTGGCGTGGTCGCCGGACGGCGGCACCCTGGCGGTTGGGACGGCACCGTACTCCCTCGATCCCTCCGAAGACCCGGCAGCGACGCCAGCCTCAGCCGAGGTCGACGTGCGGTCCGGCTTGGACGAGGTGCTACAGCTGTTCTCGGTCGACGGCGTCTCCCTGTCCGTGGGCGAGGACGACACGCGGCACGGCGCGGCGTCCCTGTCGTACGGCCACCGATGGTCCATGGGCTCGCATGCGCATACACGCTAACTGGCGGCGAGTCTCCCACTCTGCGCTGGATCGCCCGGCTGCAGCCGGAAATCGAGCACGGCGCAGTCCCCCTTGCCGGATTTGCAGGATGGCACCCGAATGGAGAGCGTTAGCCACGACGCCATCGTCGGCGCCGCAGCGCTGGTGCGTGCGGGGCCGTCTCCATTGTTGCACGCGCTGGATGCGCTGCTTACTCAACCTCGTTGCTGCCAACGTTTGCGCGGACGGCCGCCAGGCGTGGGTGCCCGGCGGGTTTGAGCTCATTGTGCTGCCCCTCCGCCACGGCGCCGGACCACTGGTGCCCAGCGACCAACCCGGCGGCGCGCCGCACGTTGTCGGGTGTGGCCCGCTGGTCGTGCAGCCGCTCGTGCGCCCCGCGTCGGCCCTGCAGTACAGCCTGGTACGTCGCCGCCTGTGCGGACGGTAGAGTCGACGTGGCCCCCCCCCCGGCAGTTGTTAATAGCACATCTCGCTGGAGGTGGCCGAACGTGTGCACAGGACAACGTGGCGCGCGGCGTCTGGGTGGGCACCGACTTCTTGCTGTTGGACGGCGCCGTCGGCCGCCGCGAGGTGGACGTGATGCAGGCGGACCCGCTTTACTGGCGTCATGTGCCGGTGCGTGTGGCTGCCTCAAGCTCGTTGCCCGACGCGCATTGGCTGACGATCCGAGGGCGCCGCCGTCCGGCCGGGGCTGCCTCGCCAGGTCTGGCCGGCCTACATTGCCGACAACTGGCCGCTCCGGTTCGTGTCGGTCAGCCCCGATGGCCAGGGCATCGCGGTCGCTGGCACACGCGGCTTCGCGCTCTACAACGTCGGCCAGGCGCGCTGGCGCTTCTTTGGCAACGTGCAACACGTACGGCGGTCAATGTTGTGAAACCCCGCAAGAGCGGGACGCGCACCCTGACCTGTGCGGTGGCGCTGCCCCGAACGGTGTTGGCACCACGCAGGAACGCGACTTTGCCGTCGTTGGCGGGTTCGCTTGGTGCGACGACGCGCTGGTGGTCGCCTGTCGCGACGTGGCATCGTCGGCGTGCGAGGTGCTGCGTGCCGCCCTTGCAGTGCCACCAACAGCATTCCGCCTTTCTAAGCCGTTTGCATGTCTGCGCATGCGCTTACTGCTCGTATAGCTGCGCTGCTTTGATCGCCATGGATCGCTGGATCAGTCCGCGGTGCTGGCACGGGCGCGGCTCCCTGCGGCCCCGCAATTTATCTCGGGGATGCCCCGCGGCAAGGAGAGCCCGCCCGCGGTGCTCGTCCTGCTGGAGGACCGCTCGGTGGCGGTGTGGCACGTCGCCATCACGCCCAAGCCCGCGGCCGGCGGCCGCGCCCCGTCGCTTTTGTGCCGCCTCGACCGGCACGAGACAGCCTCTCTGGCGACGCTTCGTCCGCCGCTGCGGCACGTCCGTGCTGTGCTGCCCGGCCCGCCCGTTATCGATGGTAGGGTGCGCCGCACGCGTGCGGGGTGGCCCCCCCCCCCTCTCTCTCTCTGACGACTGAAAGACCGACGGTCTTTCGCGCTGCGGCGCGCAATGCGTGCGTGCAGCGCTGACGCGGACGGCCACGGAGGCGGGCCGCCGGTCCTTGCTGGTGCTGGCGGGCGGGCGACTGCTGTACGTGCCCAACGTGCTGGGCCACGCCACGGACAATGACCCGCCCGCGGCAGCGCCGGCGCCGCTGGTCTTGAGCGAGCATGCGAGCCTGGTGTGGGCGGCGCCGGCGCTCGTGCCACCGGCGTTGGACCTCCTGGCCGACTCGTTCTGGCTGATCGAGCGGCGGCGGGTCAACCTGTACCTGGCCGACCCCGACGCCACGTCGGGCCCGGCGACGCGCACCGCCACCTCGCTGGAAAACTTGACGGACACCAACCTGCATGTGGCACCCAGCAGCGCCGTGGTGGCCTTGCCGGCGTCCGTCAGCTTCACCACCGCGTTCGCGCCCGCATGTACGCAACTACTGGGCCAGATACGCGACGGCGTAGCCCCGGTGGCACCTCACACGCCGGTTGGCGCTGGCGGAGTGACTGGGCATTGCAGCCATCTCGCTGGAGGCCGGCCTGGTGAGCGGCGTGCGGGCCGTGGCCCATTCCACCACGGCGTTTGGAAAGGAGGTCACGGCATTCCTTGTTCGGCGCGAGGTGCGTGCGTGCAGTCCCCGCAGCAATTTCAGATGGTCGTCCGCACTTACGATCTAGGCAGCGTGCGTGGACCTGGATGGCTGGGGGCAGCACTACCTGTTTGTCAGCAAGGTCTTTGCATCGCTGCTCAAGGCAGAGTACGTCTTGTTAGCTCGCTCCCGTGAGCGACGGAGCCTCCCGCGCAGGGCCGAGAGCTAACTGGGGGGACCCACTGCTGTCCCAGAGCGTTGATGATATGCGACAGCCGCCTGGCCACGGCGACCCATCTGGCCCAGGGCTACCGCGATCTGCCGTACTTTAGCCATGCGCTGGAGCTGCTGATGCACGAGACCATCGAGCGCCACATGCCGTCGCGGCGCGGGTCGGCGGCGCCGGGCGCCGCCGCCGGCAGCGGGCCCGCACCGGCACCCGACGACCACACCGTCCTCGCCAACGTCGTGCAGTTTGCGGAGCAGTTTCCCAACTACGTCGACGTCATCGTGCAGTGCGCGCGCAAGACCGAGGTGGACAGCTGGCCGGACCTCTTCCACTACGCCGGCGACCCGGTCGAGCTGTTTGAGGTGCGCTCTCCGTGGCCCGGTGCACGCTATGCGCGGAGCGCAGCGCTGACATGGTGCGAAGGCACACATTGAGGCTGGCGGCCGCAGGCGTGCCTGGTCACGGGCCGGCTAAAGACCGCGGCGCTGTACTTGATCGTTCTGCAAAATCTCGTGCCAGAGAACATCAGCGGCCGAGTACGTTTCCAACCCTACGGGCAGGTCGAGCACAAGGCAGCGCTAAGCTGTGCATCGTGTTCGTCTGCGTACGTTGCGGCGTGTAGGAGGCGATTAAACTGCTGGAAGCGACCCTCCAGACGGAGGACTTTGACGTACGCTTGCGGGCGGCCTGGACAGTGCGCAGTGTTTGAACGACGCTAATCTTTGCGGGGGGGCGTGAGCATCGTTGGCGTCGGGCGTGGCTAGACGGCCAAGGAGCTACTGCGCTACCTCTCCACCATCGCCGGTACGCCAACGCGACGATGGCTGTGATAAGGCGTGGGAGACCGGAGTGGGGGTTCTAATTGCTCGGAGCCATTCTTGTCCGCCGCACCCTGGTTCCTAGGTGTGCCCGACTTGTACGCCGCGCCATCGACCGGCGGCCGACCGACCGGGCGGACGAGCCCCACCGCGCTCGCTGCCTCGCCGTCGCAGCCGGCATCGAACGGGATCGACCGCGGCGACGGCCGGCCCCGCGTGGCCCTCTTCGAGGCCACAGCGCCGCCACCGCCGCTCGCCAGCCCGATCGCGCGCACAGGGGCGGCGCAGGGCATGGGCCCGCGGCCCGGCGCGATTGTGTCGGGCGGCGCGTCGGCGCGCGCCGTCGTGGGCGGTCTGGCCGCTGCGCCCACCACCGACGCGGAGGTTGCCGCCAACGAGGCACGCGCGGGTCGGACAGGACTGAAGCGGTACCCGCCTGCTTGTCACTCACTGTGGCTGGGAGATTGATACCTTTTTTGTGCGCCCACGTCATAGTACTTTTTGCACATGCTGCTGTCGCGCCACGCGCGCCGCATGATGGTCGACGGTCGGCTGCGTGCGCTCGGTCGCTTTACGAAGGCCCTGTCCTTCCCGCTCTCGCTGTGGCTGGCCAAGGAGCGGTGCGGCAGCGTGTCAGGAGCGAGTAGCCGACTGGCCGCCGCTCACCAGCGCGCTTGGGCAGTTGGTATTGTGACGCGCGTGTTCGCTAGGGACCGAATTGCGATGGTGGACAACTATGAGCGCACGTTCCGAGCGCTGCACCGCCAGTTCCGCTGGCCGCTACCTGGTCTGCCAACAGCGCAGCGATCCTGTAACGTTGTTGTACCTGCTGACAGTTTTCGGCGTGCCCCCCTTGCTCTCGTTTCACGGTGGAGTTCAGATGTGCCGGAGCGCGGCGATGGCGGCCAAGTGAGTGCGGTGGGCGCCGCCTCCATCACGAGCTATGGCCGCGATTTTCGGCAGGACGAGAAGGCGCGGGAGCTGGCGTACGTTGCGCAACGGCGATGCCCGGTTCGGCCTATCCTGGACGCTTAGAAGATATGGCTGCAGCCACCGGCTGTTGTTCCTGATTGCCGCGCAGGCTGCTGTTCCGCGCGAGCATCGATGCTGAGGCATACGACTGGGTCGTGCTGATCGGCACCATGCTGGGCGCGGTCAACGAGGTGGCGATGGCCCTGTGCAACCCCGACGATGCCCGGCACCCGTTCGCCTGGCCGTCGCCGGCAGCATCGCCGGCTGCCCGCACGCCCAGCGGTGGCAGCGGGAGGAATAGCATGGACGCCGCCGCCGCCCCTGTCCCGTTCGCAACGCCCGCCGTGCCGATCTTTCCGACGATTCCGGAGACGGTGGTGCCGGCGATGACGCGCGACGCCGCCGGCTTCCGCCCGCTCTCGAGCGGCCCCACGGGCGCGCCCGCCGGCGATGTGGCGTCTGAACAGTCGTCGACGCCGCCCAGCCCCAGCACGGCCACCGCGCCGGCGGGCCAGGCGGGCGCACGGCGGGAGCATTCGTGGGCGCTGCCAGGCTGGGTCTCGTGGGCCACCTGGTGGGCCGGGCCCGCGACACCGAACGCCGCCGACAAGCCGCTGCCCGCGACGCCGCCTTCGGGGCCGGCTGTCCCGGTGCCGGGCCACGCGCGCGTCGCCAATGGCGTTGACGCGCCGTCGCCGTCGCCGTCGTCGTTGCACGAGCATCTGTCGCAGCGCGTGGCGTCCATCGCCTCGGCAGAGCCACCAGCATCGCTCACTGCGCCGGGCGCGCCACCGGCAGGCCCGGCCCCGGCGCCGCCCGCCGACGCTGCGGCGCCCAGCGTACCCGCCATTGTGCTGACCACCGCCGCGTCCAGCCCGCCGACCTCTGTGGCGCCGTGGCTGCGCCGGCGGGAACGGTTTCAAGAGCTTATCACCGCGATGTGCAGGTAACGGTTGGCCCGACGCCTGCGCGATCAGCGAAACGCTGCGGCTAACGAACGGGGTTATGCCGTAGAGGTCATCACGCACGCCAGCCCGGCCTATACCCACTTTGCGCAACTGGTGATGGACGCGGTTGCGGCAAGGGAGTCTGCGCCAACTGTATAGACCTTGCAAATGTACAGTACTGCCATTCTTTTATATACAATCGCCCCCGTTGCCACGCTAGTCGTCGCCACCGCCATCACCGCCGCCGTCGTCGTTGCCGCCGTCGCTGCTGCTGGAGCCCCACGCGTCCCACGAACCCCACCAGCTCGTCTCGGTTCGGTCCACTTTCTCGTCCGCCGTTCCGGTCAGGAGCGGCTCGTCCGAGCCGGCGCCTTCGCTTCGGTAGCGTCTGTCCTCTGGTTCGCGGGCCTCGGCGTCCGCTTCTGCGCCGGCGCCGTAAATGTCACCCGCAGCGCCCCCGTACACGTCCGCGGCGCCAGGGCTGCCGCCGCCGCCGCTGCGGTTGTCGCCGCCGCCGCCGCCGCCGCCGCCGCCGCCGCCGCCGCCGCTACCACCGCCGTGGCCGCCAGTGCCGTACGAGCCGCCCCAAAACGGACCGATGGGGATGAAAATGGGCATTGGGACGGGCTCCGGCTGCTGCGGTTGCTGCTGCTGCCGCAGCTGCGTCGGCGATCGGCTCTGTTGGGACGACGGCACGACGGCGCGGTCGACCTTCTCGTCCGGCAGACCGCGCAGCGTGGGCTCCCCCGGCCGGACGCCGCTGCCAGCGTCGCGGTCGACCTTCTCGTCCTTGGTGCCCCAGAGCGTCGGTTCCCGCGGGTACCGCTCTGCGTCCCGCCCGGTGCGGGCCGGCGACCATGGCCGCGGCGGGGTCGGCGGCCGCGGCGGCGACGGCGGTGACGGCGGTGACGGTGGCGACGGCGGCCATGATGATGGCGGCAGCTCGGAGCTGCCGCCGGGCGGCGAGCCCGTGGGGGCGGACCCACTGTGAGGACGCGAGCGCGGCAAAAAGATGCGCGCGATGTTTTGCATCAGCGCGAGCAGGCTTCCGCTGGCGTCGCGATCAACTCCAATGCCGCGGCGCACGAGACCGGGACAGCGTTAGCAAGTGCACAGGGCAGCAATGACACGCTGGCGGCGCATGCGGAGCAACGCGTACCCGGCTCGGGCATGTCGCGAAAAGTAGTCAATGTCCACGGCGATGGCGCACGCGAGGACGACGGCGCGCTGTGGCAGCGTTAGGACGCCATCGGGCGCAGACGCGCGGCCTTTCTTGTAATCAACCTCCCCGCTAGAAAGCTCGGCGTGGACGTGAGGGGCTGCAGTTGCGCCGCGCGAGCCTAGTAACGCGCGACGTCGTCCGTACCGCGGTTCTCCGCCGTGATGTACTCCACGTCCGAGTCCGCCGCGGGTTGGAAAAAGTGGATCGCGTACTGGCCGGCGTCCGTGAGGACCTCCTTGGCAAAGCCCGCAAAGTTGCGGTCAATCTGCGCGAGCTCCTCGTGGTGGGCACCCATTGCCGTGAAGCTGTACTCGAGCGCGGGCGCGTCGATGTACGCAAACTGCTTCCGGCTGCCAGCAGCCCCTCCGCATAACCGGCTCCACGGGCGGGCCGCCTCTGAGCCGCCCCGAGGACCGGTACATCCGGCGGCGCAGCCAGCGCAGCCAGCCCGTACTTGACAAACAGATCGTAGCGCCGACGCCAGGCATGCCACGACTGGTGTACCTCGCCAATCAGCGTTCCCGCGCCGTCGTAGATCTCCGTGACACTATGGCGCGGCACGGCACGGCAGAAGCGGCGGTAGAATCGACGGTCAGGTCGCGACGCTGCTAGGCCCACCCACGCCGCAGCGCGCACCTGTTGATGAGGTAGAACGGGCGGTGGATGGTGAAGAGCACGTTGCCGTAGCCGTCGGTGAGATGCGCCCAAAACCGCCGCCGGTTGCGCAGAAACTGGCGTTGCAGCAGGTTGAGGAATCCGTTGCGCTCGTCAATGTATGCGACGGTCTGCGCAGAAAGCGTCGGCGGAAGAGGGGAGGCAGGGGATGCCCTGTAAGCGCGGTGGATGGAGGATTTGATGCTCGTCATGGTCCAGCCGCACCTCGCCGTATGGGTTGCGGACGATGTAGTGGATCGGCTGGATGTAATTGGCCAGCAGCGTGAGGTACTCGATGTTGCGAGCAATCACCAGCGCCTTGTTCTGAAGGAGGAGGCCCGCCGAAAGGTTTGGGATCTCGACGCTGCTTTGTGCGTAGTGGGTCTGGTCTGGAGTACCAAGCAACCAGCGCCGCCGAGGCCCAGCGCCAGCGATCTGTCAGCCCACGCCGGTCGTTCTCCGCTGTTCTATGCAACCTGGCCGAGCGCCGCACCTTCGATGGACTCGACCTCGTAGTCGCCCACCTTGCGCTTCGGGAGCAGGCCACGCGCGGACGGGCGGGGCCTGGCACTGCCTGCAACGGCCAAGCAGAAGACAGAAGACGCAGGGCATGTTAGGGCAGTCAAGCAGTAGGGCCCTCAGCATCAAGCAGCACGGCGGTGCCGTACTGGTGGACCGCCGCGTCGCCAGGCCACGGGCCAGCAGCCGGGGCATGGCCAGTGGAACCGTGAGGCCAGCCGGCGGCGTAGTGGTCGTGCCCGCCGCCAGCGTTGGCAGCGGTCGGGCCGCCGGTGCTGGGCCCAGCTGCTCATCCCCTCGTTGGGATGCCGTGCCGATAGCGGCCGTCGCGGCGCCCCGCAGCCCCGCCGCTGCCGGCCGGCCCTGCAGAGGCGCCCACCGTTGTGCTCGTCCATGCGTGGGCCATGTCGCTGCGGTGCCCGCGAGGCTGCCGAGCGCCTGCAGCGGTGCGTAGAGCGGCCGCACGCCCGCGCCGCCGCCGCCGACGCGCCGCAGCGCCGCCGCCGCCGCCGCCGCCATTTTTTTCGCGCCAAAACTGACGCGATGACGTCATTCAGAAGCGTCACGCGCCGCGGACGCCGCCGCAGAGAAACGAAGACGACGACGTAGAGAGGAGGAGGAGGAGGACGAGGAGGACGAGGAGGAGGAGGAGGAAGAGGAGGAGAAGAAGAAGAAGAAGAAGAGGAGGAGGAGGAGGACGAGGAGGAGGAGGACAAGGAGGAGGAGGAGGAGGAGGAGGAGGACGACGACGAGGACGACGAGGAGGAGAGGACGACGACGATGTAGAGAGGAGGAGG
>Ga0180216_1001607_pt1 | contig 19876 bp, 15 predicted proteins | sample eDN3rd37CBELigMG_FD_128879 | JGI IMG/M metagenome (GOLD analysis project Ga0180216, IMG submission 128879) | Enriched Miracle-Growth compost microbial communities from Emeryville, California, USA - eDNA 3rd pass 37_C BE-Lig MG (version 2)... ...
CTTTTACGTGTGCCCGCCGTGCAAGGCGGAGCTGAAAGGTACAACGTCGTGCACAGGCGGTGACGCGCGCACGGGCGGTTCATGCATTGAGGCTCACCTCGACCCTCGCGCTGCATGCCATGTGGCGCGCGTGACCATGACCAGCGGCCCGTGAAAAGTTTCGTCCAAAGACGGCCACGACACCGCCGGTGCGGTGCCGGCGACGCGAGGTCTCATTGTCGGTAGCGCCGAGCTCACGCCCGCAGCCACCCAGTTCGACGCTCTTTCCATTAGACTGCTCTGTCTCCGTCCGAGGCAGCACGGCGCTCCTCGGCGCGGGGCAGCGGGAAGGCCGCCAACGGCGGCGCCGACCGGCAGGCGGCCGTGGCAGACCCCGATGCCGGCCGGCCGCCGGGCATGGCGGACGACGAGTGGGCGCTGCTGCAAGCGCAGCAGCTGATCTCACAACTGACCGGCGTCCCCGCGACGCCCACGCCGCCGCCGGCCAAGACGGCTGTGCCCACGTCGCCGGCGCCCAAGCCGTCGGCCGCCAAGGCGGCGCCGCCGGCGCCGGCGCCGGCGCTGTCCGAGGCCGACAGCCGGCAGGAGGCGCAGTCGGCCGACAGCGCGACGCTGGAGGTCCGCCGGGTGGTCACGCTGCGCCTCGCCGAAGTGTTTGAGGTAGGGAACGCTAACCGTCGAGCGACAGTCGCCGTGCTCTAAAGAGTATGGCTGATCCATCCGCGCATGCTGATCTATCCGCGCTGCCCGCCACGTGCCGTCCGGCTCGCTTCGGTAGGGTACGTGGAAAGCGCTGGCCGAGGTCGTCCCGCCGGCCGCGCCGTCGGCCACGGACCTGGCGGAGCAGCTGGAGCAGGCCCTGTTCGACTACCTGGCGCAGCCGGTGCCGGGCACCAAGAAGCGCACCTGCGGCAGCGAGTACAAGGGTGCGCCAGGGCGCCAGCGCAGCGCGACTGCTCATGTTGGTGGAATGCTTACCCGCCGCCCCCGCGATGCATCCTGCACGCTGCGTGACGCAGCCAAGTACCGGTCGCTGCTGGCGAATCTGCGCGACGCCAAGAACGACAGCCTGCGCCACCGGATCTACGCAGGCCTGCTCTCGCCCGAGACGGTCGTGCGGCTCTCGGCCGAGGAGCTCGCAAACGAGGAGCTGTCGCGCAAGCGCGAAGAGGAGCGCCGCCGGCTCCTCAACGAGGCCGTGGTCCGGCCGGACGACCTCGCGGGCATCCGCATTGTCAACACCGACATTCGCGTGTCGGACAGCTACCGCGACGCCGAGCCGGCATCGTCCTCGCAGCCGCCGACGGCTTCGCAGCCGGCTGAGCCGGCGCCGGCCCCGCCCAGGACGGACGCGCCCGAGCAGCGAGCCGCGTCGCCGCCAGACACGAAGCCGTCGCCACCCCCAGTGGCACAGCCGCCGCCGCTAGCCGCCAGGCCGTCGCCTCCCCCAGTGGCGCAGCCGCCGCCGCTAGCCTCGGAGGACAGGGCTGCGCGCACCGACACGTCGGGCTCCGCGCAATCGTCACCGAGCCCTTCCCCGCGGGAGGCCCACCGGCCGACACCGGAGCGGCGGCCGCCCAGCCACGGCGGTCGCACCGAGGAGAGCAGCAGCAGCGACGCGGCCGCGCAACCGTCGGACCCGCCCACAGCGTTCCGCATCGGGAGCGGTCTGTCGCCGCGGGAGGTGGTGTGGCACGGCACGATCGTCATGCCGCAGGTGGCCACGGTCCGCGTCACGGCGCACTGCATGGACGGCCGCCCGCCGCCGCCCGAGGACGGCTGGCCGGGCCTGCTCGGCGGCGGCGAGCCCGTGCTGGCCGAGCTAATCGGGCCTGCGCCTGCGGCGGGCAAGCCCGGCACCCAGATGGGCCTGCTGCACGTGCAGGGCCGCGTCGACCGGACCGTGGCCGAGGACTACCTGAGCAAAATCATGCAGTCGCACTCCAAGGAGATCCGCGTGCTCCGCCTGGCGCCGCCGCACGTGGACGACGAACCCGCGTTCGTGCAGCTGACCGAGTACCTGCGGTCCCGCGGGCGCTACGCGGTCCTGGCCGGCGACCGCACCGCGCGCAGTCCACTGCACGCAGTGATCAAGGACTGCTACCTGGTGCCCGTGGAGGAGCACGCGCTGCCGCCCTACGTCTCCCGCTCCCGGTTCACGCACCTGAGCCACTACCTCGACGCGCGCTCGGCCAACCACGCGGACATCCCGTCGGTGGAGGGCACGGCGCTGGCCATGGTCGTGGTGCGCTCGCGGCCGGGCAGCGGCGACACGCGCGCCCGGCCCGAGGCCAAGCGGCGGCGCACCGACGCCGCCGCGGAGGACGGCCGCGGTGCCCGCGAGGCGAGCCCGTACGACAGCCCCATGGAGGACAGCTACTCGGCCATTTTCGGGCAGGACAGCGTGCCGCTGCCCCCGTCGTCCGCGGCTCCGTCCGCGGTGTCGGAAGTGGAGCCGCCGCACGTCGCGGCCGAGCCCCGCGGCTTCAGCGGACCCGGTCGATACTCCCCGCCCCCCGGTGCGAACTACCCGGCGGCCGCGCCCCCGCCCGTGCCACACGCCTGGGCGCCGCCGCCGCCGGTACCGGGGCCCTTCCGCCCTCCCGCGCCAGCAGGTGGCCACCCTAGCGCGGCACCGGCGGCAGCGGGTCCCCCGCTGCTGAGCTTTGGAAGCGGCGGGCCGCCGCCGCCACCGGGGCCTGCGCCCGTGGGCGCGCCCGCGCCTGCGCCGGCAACGTACGGCGGCTGGGCGGCGGCGCCGCCCCCGCCGCGCCCAGCATTCCTGGCTGGTCCCTCGTACAGCGGGCCACCAGCCCCGATGGCGCCGCCGCCATCGCACGCGCCGTGGCAGTATTCACCGCCGGGCGCGCCCGCCTACCGTCGCCCACCGCCCCACTAGATCGCTGCCCAGATTCGTGATTGCGACCGCCAGCGAGCACTGCGCAAACGCACGTGTACTTTACTTAGACATGTGTACAGACGGCGAGCGACAAATGTACGTTGGGATGCAGGCGCCAGTGCTCGCGCATGCTGCCTGTGTAGGCGCGTCGTCCTGTCCGGTGCGGCGTGCGACCGCGAGGCGGCGCCGCCGTCCGTCTTTCAGTGGAGCAGGGGCTGGGGCACGCGGGCGCTCAGGTCGGAATGGCGTCGTCGCCGGCAACCGCCCGGCTGTCGCAGGCGAGGTTGACCAGGGCGCCGGCTTGTGCGAGCACGAGGAAGCGGCACGGCTTGCCCTCGTACGCCGTGAACATGGACAGCGCTGCGCGCACCCTAGCCGCCGCCCTGGCGAAGCAAGCCAAAACGCCGAGGCAAACAAGCCGTGAGAACGCGACGAAACGCGTGTGACGGGGCGGTGCTGACACCGTGCAGCGTACGGTGCCGGCACACGCAGAATGGCCTCGGCGCCGACGGCGCCGGCGCCGAGCGGGCCGGTCGACGCCGTCGCCGGCGAGTCTGGGCTGAACTTGAGCAAGTCGACCGTCTCGGCCGCGCCGACTACGCCGTGCAGCGCCGTGATGGCCGCCATGACCATCTGCTTGAAGGTCACCGCATCCCACGCGTTCGCCGCCCGCTGCGCCTCCCTGCCCACAGCGGCGGCAATGGCTATGCGAGGCCGCGCGTCCGTGAGCGAGGGGTGTGCACGTTGCTCGTTCCACCGGGCTGGGGACCGGCTTACCCGTGAACGCGAAAGTACAGAAACTCTGGCTCGGTCCGGGTCCAGCACGCCGTCGCCTTGTCCTTTGTCATGGCTGCGGGACCAGGCCGCGCACGATGGCGGCCCCAGCTGTCGTCTCTCACGTGGAGAGCATCTCCGTGTCCCCTTGGTCGGTCGGAACGCAGTTGTCCTTGGTGTCGCCGTCCTCTTCCGCGTCGTTGTCGTTGTCGTTCACGTCTTGGTCGTCCTCGTCGACTTCTTAGTCGTCCTCGTCGACTTCTTAGTCGTCCTCGTCGTCCGCGACGTCCTCGTCGTCCGCGACGTCTGCGAAATATGGCGCGAAAAAATTTGGCGCCAAATCCAAAATTTTGGCGCGAAAAAAACTTGTTCTTTCGCTGCGCGGCGAAAGGCGGCGCCGGCGCCGCGGACCGCCCAAGGCCTAGTAAAACCCCGCCATTGCATGATCTCTAGCATGAGAAGAGGAGGCTGAGAACACGCAGCGTGGCACCAGCAAGCGGTGGAGCGGAAATCGGAGCCAGATTGGGTCCCCTGAAACTCAGGACAGGACGGATCTTGCACGGCCAAGTGCCCAAAGTCGGGGGCGAGCCGGCCAGCCGCCATGGCGGCCGTCACGGCCACGACGGCGGCCGAGATCAAGGCCGCGCTCAAGGCGTACCAGCGGGACTTTCGGCTCAAGTACCAGCGCGACCCCGGCCGCCGCGACATCGACGCCGACCCCTACGCCGGTGCGAGGCCCGCCTGTGGCGAGCTGGGGTGTTGCGCGATCGCTGCGTCGGCTGACCTGCCTCGGCTTCCGTTGTGCCAGCGCGGCTTCCCGCAGTCGAGCTGTACCGCCGCTATGCGGCGATCAAGGCGTCCGCGGCCGGCCACCGGTCGCCGGCGCCGGCTACGGCTGCGCCGCCTGTCGACAGGGCGGCCGCCGCGCTGCAGGCGCGCCTGACGGCGCACCGCCTGCCCGGCGGCATGAGCCCCATGAAGGCCGTGCGCGCACCGCCGTCTCCGACGTACGCCGGCGCACGTCGCGTGCGGCGCGTGGTCCACACTGGACGCGGTCTAAGCTGGGGCAAGATTTCTAGGCCTCGCGTGATACGTTTCTCAGTCGCACCGACAGCAGCCTCAAACGCTTTGCCTCCAATGCGGACAGCGAGATGGAGGCGACGTCTCCGGCGCTGTTTGGACGCGTCGGCGCCGTGCCACCGCTCGTGCCCGACTCGCCTGTACCGATGGCGCGGAAAGGCGGAGTGGCCGCGCCGCCGGCACCGCTGCTGACGCCGTGCGAGACGCCGTTCTTGGCGGCGCCGGCGCCGGCCAAGCGGCCGCGCTCGCCGTCGCCCACCCAATCCCCGTCGCCGGTGCGTCGGCTGCTCCTTGACGACGACTACGAGAACTGCAAGCCGGCGCCGAGCGCCACGACCAGCGCCGCGCTGGCGCCGACACCGGCCAGCCCCACCACGACTAAAGCCGAGAAAAAGGAACAAGACGACGACGACGACGATATGGTGTCCCCCGGCGTCTTTGGCGGCCGGCGCATCGGCATGCAGCGGCGTGGGTATAGCTACAGCTCGTTCACCTTCCAGCCGTCGGGCACCTTCCTGGTCAGCGCGCAGGCGGCCCGGTTGCCCACGGTCAACCTGATGGCGGAGGCGGACCTGCCGCCGGTTTCGCCTATCAAGAGTGACGCGCCAGCGGCGGCGGGCGCGGAGGACGAGGCCGCGGCGGCAGAGGAAGAACCTGCTCCGCCGACGCGCCGGCGTGCAAAGGCGGGCCCGGCGCCCAGGGCGCCGGCAGGCGCAAAGCTTGCTGCGCCAGCCAAGCCTGCGCCGCCTCCTGCCGCGCCCGCGCTGCCCCCGTCGGCCACGCCGGCGCTGTCGTCCTTCAAGCCGGCGGCCAAACCACTGGACCCATTCGCCTTTGATGCGGGCGACAGCGACGACGACGATTCGGCGGCGGCTCCGGCGCCGTCCTCACCGGCGACGGCTGCCAAGAAGGCGCCCGCACGCAAGGCGGCCACCTCTGCGGCCGGCAATCGCAAGGCGACCAAGAAGGGGGCAACGTCTGGCGACGAAGCCACCAAGGCGCCCGGCGCCAAGAAGACGGCGAGCAAAAACGCCAAGACCGACCGCAGCGGTGAGGGTTCAGTGCACCAGAGAATCACCTGTTGGTGTGCCCGATGCTGACCCTGTCCGTGTGACTCTTGCAAAAGCGTTTGCCTTGGCGGGCACAGTCAGCGACAACTTTGTGCGCCTCAAACTGGGCAAGGGCAAAAAGTTTGGCCGACGCGGCGGCGGTGGCTTTGGCTTTGGCTACGGCGGCGGCGGTGGCGGCTGGTTCGTGCTGCGCCGACAGCCTATAGTTGCCGGAACCAATACTGACGAGCCCTTCCATATGTAGGATGGACGCTGTGGGGGGATGAAAACAGGCACAGCTCGAAGCACACCCTCAAAACGGTGTTTCGCGGCGCCGCCGCCCGTCGCCCCGCGGCCGACACCCATGAGGCGGATGCAGCGACGACGCTGCAGGCCCTGGCGCCGACGATCACGCCGGCGACCGCGGCGGCCGTCCCGGACGAAGAACCGCCGGCAGACCTACAACCGTACGGGCCCCGAACGTCGGGTGTAGGAGGTCTCCTAGGGGCAGTCCTAAGACGGGATTGAGCGGTTTTTTTGTCGTGGGGCTGCATGGAGCTCGCAGCGAGATCTGTGACGTCGTGCCGTGGTGGACGACGCGTTCTAATGCCGACGGCGCGGAGCCGGCCGCTGCCACGACGGTGGACTTGACCGACGCGCTGTGGCGCCTGGCGCGGCTCGCGAGCTTCCGTCCCGGTATGGCGCATCCCTCCTTCCGCGCATTGGCCGCACCCGAGGCCTAATGCGGCCGCTGGCAACGGCGTGCATGCCGCCAAGGGGCAGGCCAAGTGGAGGCCATTCGTCGCGTGCTGCACGGCCAGTCGACGTTGCTGCTGCTGGGCACTGGTGCGGGCAATTTGGAAACAACGCGAATCAGCGCTCTCAGAACTGACCGTTGGCGTTTGCCGTTGTTGCGGTCCACGCTGACTGTAGGCGCGGGCAAGTCGTTGTGCTTCCAGCTGCCGGCGCTGGTGCTGTCCGAAACGTACAAGGCGCTCACCATCGTCGTCACGCCGCTCGTCGCCCTGATGGAAGACCACATGCGCCGCCTGCCGCTCGGCCTCCGCGGCGCCGCGCTCCACGGGAACCTGCCCGTACGGCGGGAGCCCTGGCCGCGAAGCGCATGCGCCGTGTGTACGCATTAAGTCGGCCCTGGCGCAAGCTGGCGCGCCGTTCTGCAGGCGCAAGCGGCGACAATGATCCTGAATAAGGCCAGCCGCGGCGAGCTAGACGTGCTCTTCATGTCGCCGGAGAAGCTGATGACCGCCGCGGTGGCGCGGCGCCTCCGCACGCCCGCCACCCCCGCGGAGGCCATGGAGGCCGGCAGCCTGCGCGTGGGCCTCGTCTGCATCGACGAGATCCACTGCGCCTCGGAGTGGTCGCACAACTTTCGGTGCGCGGGATCCCCTGCCTTCGCGTTGGGGGAACGATCGGGCGCTGACAGCAACGCTTGGAAGTGCGGTCATGGCCGCTGTGCGCCCCAGGCCGTCGTACCTGCGCCTCGGCGAGTTCCTGCGCACCAAGCTCTCGGCCGAGTGCTGCTTGCTGGGCTTGAGCGGTACGGCCGCTCAACCGGACTCTTGTACTTGATACAACCCGCGAGCTCACAGAGGGCTCGCTCGTTCCGCGGCCGTTCAGCGAATCGCAGCGACGCTGACGGCGCCCGCCCAAGCGACGCTGGAGCGTGCCTTTGGCTTGGGCCCCGACACGGTGATCCGCGGCCCGCTGCTGCGCGACAACCTCATGCTGACGGCCTCCATCGCCCCCGCCGACGCAATGGCCCGGTACGAACATAGTCCTCCGACACATCCTGCGCAACGATGTCGGCGGCGCTGAGTTGGCCTGTGGACGCAAGGGGGCCACGCGATCGTACCGCGTGCAGGCGTGCCCAGTTGCTAACGCTCCTGCGCACCCACTTTGCGCCCACCGACGCCGTGATCGTCTACTGCACACGCCAGGTACGGCCGCGTTCGCAGACGAACGGCAACCCCTGATATGGCTCTGACCTGCGCCGCCCGCGCCCTCTTGCGGTGCGAACGCTGGCCGCAGGCGCAAGTAGACGAGATTGCGGGGTACCTGCAGTCGAACGGCGTCAACGCGGCGCCGTACCACGCCGGGCGGCCCGCGTTCAGCCGGACCGAGGTGCAGTCTGGCTTCGCCACCGGCAGCATCAGCGTCGTGGTGGCCACGATCGCGTTTGGCTTGGGCATCGACAAGGCCGACGTCCGCGGCGTCATCCACTACAGCCTGCCCAAGTCCCTCGAGAACTATGTGCAGGTGCGTGAACGAGCGGTCCAATACGATCGGTTCTTTTTTCGGTGTGGCCAACGCGTACGGGTGCGCCCTCCGGCGACGCGGCGCTCGAGCGAACGCAGGAGGTGGGCCGCGCCGGGCGCGATGGCCTGCCGGCCTACTGCCACGTCTTTGTGGACGCCGCCGACCACCTGACGCTGCGCGCCCTCAGCCTGTCGTCCACCGCCGACCCGGTGCGGCGATTGCGGAAGCCTGCTCAACACCGTACTGCGCACCATGCAAGCCTGACCACGCGGACTGCGCGGACATCATTCCGGATGCGACGTGCAGGTGGCCGTGTGCAAGCTGCTGGAGCACCTCTTCCCGTGCCCGGCACCCAAGGACGCCGCGCCGCGCACCGCCCTGGCCGCGGTCGACGGCGAAGACCTCTTTGGGCTCAAGCGCGAGACGCTCGAGACGGTGCTGACGATGCTGGAGCAGCACCCCCTGCGCCCCCTGCGCATGCAGCCGCGTACGCGCGCGCGGCATGACGGCGTGGGTGCCACCGCTCGCGCTCACACCGATGGCCCATCGCCGTCGAACCTTTCATGCCGCACCGCCAGTGCCATACACCACATGCTCGGTGCGGTTTTACAAGGCGCCGACGCCGTCGCATCCGGCCCACGACCACCCCCTCGTGCGCGCCATCGTCACCCATGGCTCGCGGCCGACGCGCAAGGCGGGCGACTTCCGGGCGCTGCCCGCTAACCTGCTGCTCGTGCCGCTAATTCAGGTAGGGCGAGCCGGGGCAGCAGGATCGGGCCGCGTGGTGCCCTGGCCGACGCTGATCCGTCATCGCCAGGATTGCGCATGACCAACGTGGGGATAGCTGGAGCAGGCGCTCGGGGTGACGACGCACGACGTCCTGGAGCAGCTGGACGCGCTGCGCGCCCAGCGCCACCTGCAGTTCGAGCTGGGCGAGGACGGCTTCGCTGTGGAGCGCCTGCACTGGCCGCCGGCCGCGGAGACCGTCGCGCAGCTGGCGAGCGACCTGACGCAGACGCTGAGCGCCATGGACCGCGCCACCTTGAGCAAGCTGGACCACGTCTACGCGGTGATGCACGCGGCCGCCCAGCTCGCGGACAACAACGAGGACGGCCCTGAGGCATGCAAGCAGGCCCAGCGCGCTGCGCTCGCCGCGGCCATTGAGGACTACTACGGCCCGAGCCCCGGCGAGCCGACGCCGCCCACCAACTTCCGCGCGCGGCCCGAGTACCGAAAGCGGTACACGTCATGCAGCAAAGTTGTGGATGTGCCAGCTGTCGTGGCATGCGGGCCCACTCACGCACGTGGGGTGTGACTGCGCTTGCATCGTATGTGTGCGCGCGCGCCGCAGCTTGGTGGCGGCACTGGCAGAGATCAAGGTGCTCGTCATCAGCCAGGCCCGCGAGGACGAGCGGCCGTGGTCGGGTTGGTTCATGCGCGCATCGATGCGTTGGCGAAATTTCGGTTGACGCGCTAACGAGTTTCACGCCACGCTTTCCGTCCGTGGGTGGTGCACAGCGCTGGCGCTCGCGCGCATTCTGCATGGCATGTCGACGCCGTGGTACCCCGCGCGCGACTGGTGCGCCCCGCCGCCTTGGCAGGCCCAGCGCGGCCGCACGAAGCCTGACCAGCCGCAATCCAACACCCTTGGCTCTAGGTCGCTGCGTCGCGCAGGTCCAAGCACCGCGTGTGGGGCCGCTACGCGGATGTCGACATTGTGGACCTGTGCAAGCTGGCGCAGCAGGTGCTGATCGGGCAGGAGGGCAGGCCGCCGGCGGCGGCGTCGTGACGCGCTGTGTGTGCAGTAGCATTGCATTGTGTTTTGCAAATGTGTACAGGGTCGGGGGACACAACGGTGGCGGTGAAAGTACAGCAATGTACAGGTGGCGTGCCAATGTCAGACTATATGAGAACAAACGACAGAAACAGCAACGGCGGGTGTGGGACGCACAAACGGCCATCGGGTGCCCGCGGGACTGCCAGCAGCGCGCCCGCTCACGAGACGACCTTGTGACCCATGGCGCCGCTGAAGAAGTGCTGCCGCCACGAGCTGCTCAGCGAGCCGCCGTCCGGCGCCGCGTCCGCGGCCGCCGCCATCGTGCTGGCGTTGCTGGTGGACCGCGACCGCGGGCTGGCCGGCGTCCACGCGTCCCACGCCGGAATGGCCGGCGCGTCCGGCCCGGCAAGCAGCTGCGCCAGCGGGTTCTGCGAGCGCGCCAGCGAGGCACCCGCACGCCCTGCGTGCACCAGCGGCGGCGGCTGCACCGCGGCGCGACCGGCGGCGTCAGCACGAGCAGCACAGCCTCCTACAGCCTCCCCCCTCCCAAAACAAGTGCGCCGGCCGGGGGACGCACCAAAGTGGCCAAACTCGGGCGACGCGGTGGCGTGGCCGTGGCCGGACAGGATCTGCTGCAGCTCGTCCAGAATGTCGGCGTGCCGCTGCGGCGACGACGGCACGCCCGCGAACGCGGAGCTGCTGGGCGACGCCGCCATGGGCCACATGCCGGACGCGTGCGGCGACATGCCGCCGCCGCACACCGACGGCGGGCTCTGCGACACCGTCAGCACCGGCACCGGCGCGTGCGGGATGTTGATGGCGTTCGAGGGCCGCGCCCACGCCGAGAAGGCCGCGCTGGCCGGCTCCAGCGCCGCCGCCGCGACCTCGGCGTCCACGCTCGGGCGCCGCGTGCTGCGGGCGGTGGGCCGGGCGGCGACGGCAGCCGCGGCCGCGGCGGCCTGCAGCGGCGTGTGCGGGCGCACCGGTTTGGGCGCCGCCAGCGCCGCGGCGAACGCGGCGGCCTCCATGGCTCCCCTCAAACGCGCTGCACGTGGCGTCGGTGGCGGTGGCGGTGTGGCGTGGCAAGCGCGGTGATGCCGACTGGTACACCGCACCACAACACGCACGCGCGTGCAGCCGGTGAAGCGACCTGTGCGGCAGCGGCGTCTTCCGAGTATGCCCGCGCCCGCCGACGCCCGACGCCGGCACGCCGGCACGCCCCCCGCGACGTGTTTCACTCTTGCTGATGCTGATGCCAGTGGCAGTGCATGCTGGTGTGCGTGTGCCTTGCAAGGTCGGTTGGGATGCGGTTGTGCTTGCGGCTGCGGTTGGGATTTGCGTGTGCGCGGCGGCTGGGCCACGCTGTTCGCGGTGCCCCTCGACGCCCGCTACGCCCACCGCGCCAGGACACGCGGCGGACGCCACGCCTGATGCCGAGCCAGTAACGCGGTGTGCAGACGGGACGAAGCGGCGGATGAACGCGGCTCAACCGCGTCGCGTCGCGGAAAATGCCGTCGATCGACCGACGTTTTCGCGCGCTTTTTTCTCACTCTCTTCGCTTGGCGCCGAAGTTTCCAGATGTTTCCAGAATGTTCTCTTTTCAATCACAGTAGAAGCTTCGAGACGTTTCTGGAATGTTCGCTTGTTATTTAGTCAGAACGGGAAAGAGTGTTCTGGAAGGTTCTAGAAACACACACTTTGGCGCGAAAAGAAAGCGGACGAAGACGAGGACGACGACGACGACGACGACGCTTGTCTGGTGCTTTTGGCATATGCCTAAAGGCGAGAGAAACGCCGCCGCCTGGGGAGGCGACCTCTGAGGCAGTAGAGGAGACGGGCAAGGGGGATCAGGCGGGGAGGATCGGGGCGATGACGATGAAAGACGACGCACCGTGCATAGTGTGCGTGCCCATGCTGGCTTTGGTGACACTGACACAGTCGGGCCCCTCACAAAAGGGCATGTAGCGGATTCCTGTTCTGCCTGGCTGGACGAGCCTACTGGTGGCTGGGTAGGACGCACGATGGCGGCGGTGCCGCCTGCGGCGGCGGCCGGCCGCGAGTTCTCCGCCCGGTTTCAGGCGGTCTTCCGCGACGTGGAGGTGCGGCGCGACGCGCACACGCCACGGACGTCGGTCGGTGCTAACCGTGGGCACGCTGGGCGGCTCTGCTGCCTCATGGGGCTCAGCACTGGTACACGGCCGCCGGCGACAACGTCGCTGCCCTGAGTGCCCACCATGCCGCGTACGCCCATGGCCGTGGGCAAGACGGCCGGTGTCACCGTGGCTCACGTACGTACGGGCGCGTCAGTCGCCTCCACACCACCCCGCAGGGGCTTGGACCGGCTGGCGACCACGCCGACGGGCCCGCACGCGCGGACGCTGACCAAGGAGCATGTCAAGCTCAAGCTGCAGCTGCGCAGCTTCCGCGAGTTTCTGGTGCGGCGGCCGCGCGCGCAGCAGCCTCCACCTCCACAGCCGGCGTTGTGGCTAACGCGCCGCAAGTCTTGTCGTGCCGCATGTGCTGCAGGAAACGGAGCGATCGTCGGCGCAGGAGCGCCTGCGGGCGTTCGAGCAGCAGACGCTGCTGGCCACCGCCATCGGCCTCAAGCGCACGGCGTCCGACGCGGAGGCCAGCATCGGCCCCGGCGGTCGGCTGCCGCTGGGCGCCGTCCGCGCGCCGGAGCTGGCGGCCGCCCTGCAGCGCCGCCAGAGACAGTACGACCGCGTCCGCGCCGCTGCGCTCGGCCAGCCGCTGCCGGACCCGCTGCCCGCCGCCCCCGTCGATGCCGGGCCGAGGCTGGGCGCGGAACGCGGCGGCCAACCAGGCCACGCTGCTGGGCGGGCCGACGCTATGGACCTCGCTGCGTCGCCGGCGCCGGGCTCTGCCCGCCCCGGCAGCACGCCCGGGCCGAGCGGGCTGGACGATGGCGGCCCCGGCACGGGCGTGGGCACGACGCCAGCTGACGACCCCGGCGCTCGCGGGGACCGCTTGGACCTGGCAGATGCCAGCGACGACCCGGACACCGAAACGCAGACCACCGTCTATGCCGGCGACGTCGCCGACCCCGAAGCCATGGCGGCCGCGGTCGCGCACGGCGGCGATGGCACCGCCGCGGGCGCCGGCGAGCTGGAGCCGCCGCTGGGCGACTACGGCGACGTGGGCGCCGTCGGTCTAATGGCCGGGGCGGCGGCGGCGTACGATCCGCGGGCGCCGCAGCCGGGCGTGCCGCAGCATCAGCCGCCGACGCCGGATTCGATGGGTGGGCTGCCCAGCGGCATCACGCCCACGCCCACGGGCCCGTACGACTCGTTGAGCGGCGCGATCCAGCCGCACGCCGAGGAGGAATGGCACGACGTCTGACCCTGTGCACTATGTACACTCGTTGGCTGTACAGAATCCCAGAAACCCAGCATGTACAGTGCGGTCTAGAGCGGCGTGTCGGCGATCACGTTGAAGAAATGGAACACCTCGTCGCGGTCGTAGACGGCCAGCTCCGTCCCGCACACTGCGCACTCGACCGGCCGGTACACATCGTCGGCCCCCGCGCCGTCGCTGCTAGCGGCGGCGGCCGCCGCCGCCGCCGTGGCGGCCGTTGTGGCGCCTGCGCGAGGCTCGGCGGGCACGCGGAGCACCTGGTCCCAGCGCACCTTGATGTTGTGCACAAACATGGCGCGGTACTGGTGCTTGTACTTGGCATGCCTGTGCGCGGACGGCGGCACACAGCAGGCTGCCGGAACTATGTCAAAGCTCGGGCCGCACTCCTGCGCAGTTTTTTTGAGCGGGCGCCGCACCGTTGGCAGTCGTAGCAGACGGGGGTGAGGCAGCACGGGCACATGAGCAGCGCGTCGCTGCGCCAGGCGCGCTGGCCGCCCTTTGGCTGTGCGCCGTGATCTGCCGACAGGTACAACGGATCCAGCGGCGCCCGCCTCGCGTCAGCGACGAGCAGAAGCTCGGGCCCATAAAGCATTGTCGCGTCGGCCCACCCAGCAGGTGGCGTTGCAACCAGGCGGCGTCCTTGTCGTCCCGCTGCTCGTCGTACAGCAGCTCGTCGGCGGTCGGCACCCGCCGTCGCCCTTCGTCTGGTACAGCGCCGCGAGCATGGCGTCCGTCACCGCGGGCGTTCAGCGGGCGGCGGGCCCCAGCCAACCGCCGCGTCGCGTGCAGCTGCCGCACCGTTGGCAGCCGCCTCGTCGTCCGAGTCAAAGTAGGCGGCGTTGTACAGGCCGTCTTGGACGGCATCCTGGTCAGCCGCTGCCACCGGGGAACCCGCGACCGCGGCGGCGGCGTCGCCAGCGTCGACGTCGCTGTCGTCGTCGCTGCCGTCGCTCATGGCGTCCGACATGGCGTCTGGAGGTGCTGCCGGGGCTGCTGCCGCCGCCGAGCCCGCCGCCGCCGCCCGGAGCGGCCGCTGGCCCGGCCGCTTCGCCGCCGACTCGGGCGCCGTCGCCGCCATCGTCCGGCTGGTGATGACGTCATGCGGGTCTGGCTGCCGGACGGCTGGCGCTGGGCGGCGGGCGCCCCTCCATGCAGCAAGTTTCTCAAAGCCGTGGCGGCGCGTTACACAAGTATCTGCAATCTGTTACCGGGGTGCTGTACATGTTGCAAATACATGGCGGTGGGTGAGCAATATGGTTACTATATGCACAGTGCCGGCCCCGAAAGGCGGGCCAAAGGGGAAAAAAAGAAGGCACGCAACTGGACAATGACGCGGAAAGCCGCAACAACAAAAATTTGCTACTATTGTTAGGGAATCGATCGATCGCACTCGGCAGAGGGGGAACCGCAGAACAAGACAAATTTCGATAGGGCACACGCAGTTGGCGAGCAAATGTAGCAGCATGCATGCATGCATGCATGCATGCAGAAAATGCCACAGCATCCCATCAGTACGCAACGGCGTACGCGTCCATGCCGGTGGAGGGCGCGGTGATCGAGGACAGCGCGCCGCGGCCGGCGGGGCCCGCGGGCCGGCCGCGACCACGCGCGGGCGGCGCCGCCTTGTCGGGGGCAGTGTACGGGCCGTACCAGCCGGCCGTCGCACTGCCGCTGCCGAGGGCGGACGCCGGCGCCTCGGCGGGGGCGGCGGCGGGGAGCGCGTGCGCGCCGGTGTTGGCGAACGTGGGCGCCGTGACGACCTTGCGCGAGAGCCGCTGCGTGCGGACCGCGCTGCTGTGGTGGCAGATGATGTGGCGCGCACGGCTCAGGCGGATGAGGTCGTTGATGCGCGTCTCGATGGCCGCGAGCTTGCCCGCGAGCGTGTCCGCCTTGGGCAGGCCGGGGATGCGGCGGCGCAGGTCGTCCATCACCGGGCGGACCTCGGCGTGCAGGTACAGCGCGATCCGCTGGCGCGAGCGGAACAGCGCCAGCTTGGCGACCTCCTCGGGCCGGCGCACCTGGCGCGTCGGCTGGTCGCGCCGGTTCCACACCGACGGCGGGGCGGTCGCGGCCACGGTGTTGACCTCGGACACGAGCGCGTTGAGCGCGTCGACCGCCTGGACGGCGTCGTTGAGGATGGACTCGGCGATGAAGCGGCAGTGGTCGTACGGGTGCGGGAACGCGCTCGCCGGCTGGTTGGCGCAGTAGGGGCTCTCCATCACGACGCCAGCGTCGGTGCCCTCCATGGTGGCGGCCGGGTGGCGTGGCCGCCGGAACAGCGCGTTGGCGATCAGCGTCGCCGCGGGGTCGCTGCCCTTGGCCTTGTTGGCGGACCACGCGCGCGGGCGCGGCGCCGGCTTTCGAGCCGCCGCCTTGCTCGCGGTGGTCGGCACGCCGCCGCCGCCGCCGCGCGCGGCCGCGGCGGCCACCATGTGGACGGGCACCGCGGCGGGCGCGGCCGGGGCGTAGCCAAAGGCCGGCGAGCCCAGCGAGAAGCCCTCGCTCACGGACGCGTCGGCCAGGTCGCTGTCGCTGCGGCGGAGGCCGTAGACGGCCATGGTGGTGGCGTTGTCGTCGTCGTAGAACGCGTGGCTATCCTCGTCCTCTTCCTCCTCCTCCTCCTCCTCCTCCTTCTCGGCCTCGCCGTCGCCCATGCCCTCCTCGGCCTCGGCGCCGTCGTCGTGCTCGTTTACGGTGATGACCGCCGACGCCGCGTGCTCGGGCAGCGGGTGCTTGCGCGGCCGGCCCACCGGGCGGCGCGCCTGGCCGTCAAGCCGGGGCGTCGCGGGGGCCGCGGCGGCCTTGGGCGGGCGGCCGCGGCCGCGGGCGCGCCCGGCCGCCGACGCCGACGCCGTGGTGTCGTCGGGGTCGAAAATCTGGGGGCGCTTAATTTGGCGCGCCGGGCGGCCGCGATGGCCGTCGGCACCCCGCGCAGCGGACGCCGCGCCGTCGCTGCTGCCGGTAGGCGTCACGGTCGCGGTCGACGGCAACGACGACGCCGACGCGGCGCCCTCCGCAGCCGGGTCGTGGAAGCCCGACATGAGCAGGCGGGCGATCGCGTGCGTCTCGTCGGCGATGTCGGTGCTGCTGCCGCGGCGCATCGCGGCGGCCCCGCGGGCGCCCGCCGCCGCGAGCACGGCCGCCGGCGTCGCCGCCTCGGACGCCTTGCGCGGCCGGCCGGGACCGCGGCGCGCCGCGCTACTGGATGTGTCGGCGCCGGCTTTTGCCATCTTGCTGGCAATGCCGACGCGGTCTTGATCGGCCGGCGCGGCGCGCTTGAGCGCACGGCCCGACGGTGCCGCGAAATCGCCGTTGTGGTACGCGCTCATGGGCGCCGCCGGGGCGGCGGCGGGCTTGATCTGCCCGGCCGCGTGCTGCTGTTGTTGATTTGGCTGCGCCGGCCGCGCCGCCGCCGGTGCCGTCGCCAGCGACGGGAGCGGCTGCGGCATGGCGCTCATGGCCGCGATCAGGTGGGCCGCGGTGTACGGGTACGGATGGCTCGCCAGCGGCTGCTGGGTCGGCGACATCTGGTCAGCGGTCGTCGACAGCAGCTGCTGTTGATGCTGATGCTGATGCTGATGCTGCTGCAGCTCCTGGAAGAGCTGGCGGAGGTCTTGCAGCGGCGGGATGGGCATCAGCGCCGGCGGCGAGCTCGAGGGCCCCGACGGCTGGTCGCCCTGGACGGGCAGGACCGGCGGCACGGCGAGCGACGCCGGCTGCAGCGGCGAGACCGTGGCGAGGAACGGCGCGGCGCCGGGCGCGCTCGACAGGTACGACGCGGCGCCGCCGGCGCCGGCGCCCTGCTGGGCCAGCGCCGGCAAGGGCATCATGGGCAGGTAGGCGTTGCCCTGCGCGGCGGCGGCGAGCGGGAAGCTGTTGGTGGGGATGAGGTACAGCGTCGACCCCTGCTGCCCGCCGAGCAGCGGCGCCGGCACCGCGAACGACGCGGGCGTGGTGGCGCCATTGCTGCTGGCGCTGGCACCGCTGGCCGCCGCGGCGGCAGCCGCGTCGCCGGCGGGTGCGCCGACGCGGTGCGGCATTCTCGGCAAAGCAGCCGCTGGCGAGGGGTGGGCTGCACGCCACGGTCCGGCCCGAAGCGCGCCGACGGCACCGGGTTAATCGTGTGGTCAGCGCCGGGCGCCGCCCACCTTCACAACGCCGGGGGAGTGGGGCTCGCCAAGCGTACCACAGGTGCCTCGTTGTCAGCTCCGCCGGGATTTCCGTGTAATCGTGGCGGGCAACGTGGCGCCCTGGCGCTGGCGCCTCGAATCGGCTGCGTTCCGCAGCCTCCGCAGTGCCCCGGGCACGCCGGCCTTGGCGCAAGGGGGTGTGGCCTGGTCACGCCGCTGCCGTCCGCCGATGTGCCGCGCTGGTGCGTCCGGGGCGGGGCCGTCCAACGAAAAAGCCGCCGGACCCGTGAGCCGCCTGCGCGCGCGCGCGACAACGCGCTTCGCTCGCCGCCGCGCCCTCGTCGCCCGCTGCCAACGGCGGCCGCCCAAGCGCATCTGCCGCCCGCGGTCGGCGCTCGTGTCGTTCGGCCAAGGGCGGCAAACGGCAAGGCACGCGGAGGCGGCGCCGCATGGCGGGCCGGGGAAAGCTGGGCGACGAGGGCCGCGGCGCGGGCAAAGCCGGCAAAGGGCGTGCGCGCTCGTGGGCGTACCGGAACGAAACGAAGCAACGGCGTGGATGCGGCGGCGGTGGCGCGCGCGCGCGGGGCCGGGGGCGCGGGCGCGGGCGCTGCAATGGGCCGGATCTCGTGGGCGCGGCGCAGCGATTCGCGTCCGGCGCGCGCGCGCTGTCGCGGTGTGTGTCGCGTGTGTGTCCGGCGGCGGCGGAGCGTTGTCAACGGCGTGCGGCCGAACGCGGCGGAGGTTGGCAAAAAGAAGAACGCGGCGTCCCGGGCCGCCCGTGCTTGCTCCTGCGGTGCTGTTGCGGCGTCCAAGCGCGATTCCACCGAGGGCTGGCGGCGGTGCTGGGTGCCGGCGCGGCGATGCCGGCCGGGCGATGCCGCTGGAGGGGTGCAGGGAGGGGGGGGAGGGCAGCCACGCGAGGAGGAGGAGCGACGTCGCCGTCGGGCGGCTGACAAAGCGGCCAACCGCGTATTCCGGAACAGCGGGCGGCGGAGCAACTGCGGGCCGCACGAGAAAGGCGCTGGCGCACGCGCGCGCCGCCACGGCGGAGATCCCCCACGTCGGCGGACTACTTCCGCCGCTGGGGCCACGCGTCCACGTGGCAATGGCAAACGCACGCCGTGGGCTCCCTCCCCCCTCCCCCCCGCCGCCATCGCCCACGGGCGAGCCCACGGGCACACCGCCGCATGCCGGCAATGCCACACCACGGCGCCCCAAGGGACGTGGTACCGTGGAAAACAGCCGCCTGGGCCGGCCCCCGCACACCGCGCCACCGCGAGACGTGCGTATCCAGGGCGCGGCCGCTTTGACGGGCGCGTCGTGTATGCATACCAGGCGCATGGCGCGCAGGCGCGTTTGGGCGCGGCTCTTGAGCGCTGGTCGCGAGGCGCGCACGCTGCTCAAAGAGCAACGCGGAGCATGCCAGGGAAGACTAGAATTGGCGCCTGGCACTTGGCGCGGTAGCCATGGCACTGGGCATCATGCTGCGACCGTGAGTAGGGACAGGGGGCGGCCCTCTCCCTACTCCGTGCAGGTCGGGATCTGCTCGGAAGCGACTGTTCATCGCAATGCACTCATGGGCTGAAGCGATGCCATGCATACATCCGCCGCCGCGCGGGACGCCATGCGGCGCTGCACCTGTGAACTGAAATAATGGCACGAACGAGGAGCACGGACGCGCCAGCTGCGCGGGCGCGGCTGCATGTGTGGCTTGGTGGCAACGCTGCTTCTTAGCCACTGTGTGCAGAAACATCCGCAGCCTTGGCGCGCGGCGGTGCATGGGCGACCTGCAGCGCGGGGTCATGCGAACATCTTTGTAAACACACCATGTACGCCATGCAGAATGAGCATGTCATCTGCTGTTTCCAAGGCATGGTCCAAGGCATGGTACAATATAGGTCGAAAGCACAACCAACTAGCAAGGATGCACGCAGACACAACCCTCGCCACACCTATAGTCGCGCGCAGGCCGGCAGGTACGTCACAACGTACGTGTGGTTTTAGTCCGAAACAACGTAGATCGTTAGAACGCACAGCGTGCTGTGGCTCCAAGGCATGGTGCATAAAGTCGAAGGGCGCAACCAACTTTCCAGGGATGCACTGGCATGCAGAAGTTTCCACCGGCACATCTAGTCTCGCGCAGGCTGGCGGGGCCAAATTTCATGATTTTGCTCGAAACAACCTAGGTCGTTAGAACGCACATGCAACCGTTCAGGTGTAGAACTCGCGCGGGTCTGCATGGCTGTCAAGAGCAAGCGCGGCTGTCGATCGAGGCCGCTACATCAGAGTGCGCCGCGCAGTGCGGGTAGGTGATATCCTCGATCGGCGAGGTCATGGTGCAGCCCGGCCGCCGTGCATGTCTATTAGCCTCAGTGCGTGCATGAACGTGGATTGAGATGCCAAGTGATCGCCGTGGCTTGCTCCCATCCCCCATGCACTCGCAGCTAAGACTACTCTATCATACGACCCCTGTATTCTGTGGCGCATGGCGCTCGAGTCTCCTTTAGCGTCAATA
>Ga0180216_1001608_pt1 | contig 19876 bp, 15 predicted proteins | sample eDN3rd37CBELigMG_FD_128879 | JGI IMG/M metagenome (GOLD analysis project Ga0180216, IMG submission 128879) | Enriched Miracle-Growth compost microbial communities from Emeryville, California, USA - eDNA 3rd pass 37_C BE-Lig MG (version 2)... ...
GCCAGCACGTCGACGATCCGCGCGAGCCCCGGATCGCTGCCGAGGCGGAAGATCGTCACCTGGGTTCCGAGCCGCGCGATGTGGTCGAGTTCGCGCACCGTCAACCCGAGAGTGCGTGCGCTCGGCGGATAGTCGAAGGCCGCGAAGCCGTCCGGTTCGAGATGGGCGGTGGGTTCACCGTCGGTGACGACGAAGACCACCGGCTGCGCGTTGGGATGACGACGCAGGTGACGACCCGCGAGCATCAGTGCGTGGTGCAGATTGGTGCCCTGCTCGTAGACGCCGTCGAGCCCGGCGAGTTCGGACGCCGACACCACACGGGCGTGCCGGCCGAACGCGATGAGCTGCAGCGCATCCCCGCGGAAGCGCGTGGACACGAGATGGTTCAGTGCGAGGGCCGTGCGTTTCATCGGCACCCAACGACCGTCCATGACCATCGAGAACGACGTGTCGACGAGCAGCGCGACCGCCGCCTGCGTCCGCTGTTCGGTCTCGATCACCTCGACGTCCTGCACCGACATCCGCACCGGCAGACCGGGACTGCGCAGGGTCGCGTTGGTGAGGGTCCGCACGACGTCCCACGGTTCGGTGTCGCCGAACTCCCATGCCTTCGACGCGCCGGTCGGTTCGCCGAGCACACCCGCCCGCCGCGACTCTCGTTGCCCGGTGCGCGACGAGATGCGATTGACGACATCGCGCAGGGCCGCCTCGCCGAGTCGGCGCATGGCCTTGGGCGACAGTCGCCACTGCCCGTCGGCGCCCCGGTCGAAGAAGCCCTGCCGCTGCAGTTCCTTCTCGAGTTCGGCGAGAGTACGTGCATCGGCCGCGGCCTCGGGACCGAGATGACGGGCGAGCGCGTCGAGGTCGATGTCGTCGAGGGACGCCCCGGCGTACTGCTGCGACAGCTGCTCGGCGAGCTGGTCGAGTTCGGACAACTCCTGCAGCGCCGAGGTGGCCTCGCCGAGACCCATGCCCTGTTCGCCGCGCACCTGCTCGGAGCCGGTCCAGTCCTCGCCGGGACGGGCGGCACGCAGGTGGCCGTCGAGACGGTCGAGCTGGCTCATCAGATCCGGGGATCCGAACGCCTGCTGGGCCAGCGCGTCGAGTTCGTCGCGCTGCTCGGGGGTGAGGGAGTTACGCAGCCGCTGCGCCGCCGCAGCCCGCTGGGCGAGGGAGTCGAGCAGTTCCTCGACGTTCTGCGGGTTCTCCGGGAAGAACTCGCCGTGCTGGGCCATGAACTGCTCGAAGTCCTCCTCGGTGTCCTCACCGCGGGAGTGCTTGTCGAGCAGATCGTTGAGGTCCTCGAGCATCTCCGAGATGCGTTGCCGGTCCTCGTCGGTGGCCCCCTCGAGCGCCTGCTTCATCCCGGAGAAGCGCTGGTCGAGCATCTCCCGGCCGAGCAGATCGCGGATCTTCTCGTAGTCCTGCCGGGCCTGCGCGCTGCGCCAGTCGTAGTCGGCGAGTTCCTGCACGGCCTGCGCCGTCGACGTCGGCAGTTCCTCGATCCGCATCTCCGCGAACCGCGCGTCGTCGTCGAGGGCTCGGGCCAGTTCCTTGCGTTCCTCGAGCACGGCGCGGTCGAGGAGTTCGCGCACCTCACGCAGGGTGCCGTCGAGGTTGGTGCGGTCGAGCAGCTGACGTCGACGCCGGTTCGCCTGCGCGGCAATCTTGTCGAGGCCGCGCATGCCGTCGTGCCCACGGCGCAGCAACTCCCGCAGGGCGCGTTTGGGTGACGCGCCGGCCATGACGTCGTCGCCGATCGCGGCGAGCGCGTCGCGCAGGTCCACCGGTGGGGCGAGCGGATCGCCCCCGGTATACGGACCGTAGCGGGCCGACCTGCTCATCGGGAGTACACCGCCGAGCCGTCGTCGCCGGTGTCCTTGGCGATGCGCCGCGCCAGGTACAGACCTTCGAGGGCGAGTTCCACTGCCGCGGCTCGGGTTCCGGTGTCGGTGGCACCCAGCCGTTCGGCGACGGCGTCGAGGACGGGCAGTTCGGGCAGTTCGTCGAGCAGCACCTTCGCGGTGATCCGCTCACCGGTGACCACCGGATCGCCCTGTTCGACGGCCGCGACCAGCGGCCCGAGGTCGACGCCCGCGAGTCGCGAGCGGGCGGTCTCGGCCGTGGCACGCCGCAGGAGATGGTCGAGGATCTCGAATTCCCTTCCCTCCTCGCCGGATTCGAACTCCACCTTGCCGCGGAGCACCTCGACGACCGTGCCGAGGTCGACGGGACGCGCGACCGGATCGTCCTCGCCGAGGACCGCACCGCGGTGCAGGGCCGCGGCCGAGACGGTCTCGGCGCCGGCGACGGCGAACCGCGCCGAGACACCGGAACGCTGGTCGACGGAGGTCGATTCGCGCAGCAAGCGCGTGAACCGGGCGAGGATCTCGAAGAGATACTCCGGTACGCGGGCCTGCAGGTGCGCCTCCTGCTCGATGACGGCGATCTCGTCCTCGAGCCGCGTCGGGTAGTGCGTGCGGATCTCGGCGCCGAAACGGTCCTTGAGCGGGGTGATGATGCGACCGCGGTTCGTGTAGTCCTCGGGGTTCGCGCTCGCGACGAGCAGCACGTCGAGGGGCAGGCGCAGCGTGTAACCGCGGACCTGGATGTCGCGTTCCTCCATGACGTTGAGCAGCGACACCTGGATGCGTTCGGCGAGGTCGGGCAGTTCGTTGACGGCGACGATACCGCGGTGCGCGCGGGGCACGAGACCGAAGTGGATCGTCTCCGGGTCGCCGAGGCTGCGCCCCTCGGCGACCTTCACCGGGTCGACGTCGCCGACGAGGTCGGCGACCGAGGTGTCGGGCGTCGCGAGCTTCTCGGCGTACCGCTCGCTGCGGTGCCGCCACGCGACGGGCAGGTCGTCGCCGAGTTCGGCGGCCCGGCGGATCGACGCCGGGGTGATGGGCTCGTAGGGATGCTCGCCGAGTTCGGAGCCGGCGATGACCGGGGTCCATTCGTCGAGCAGCAGCGGCAGGGTGCGCAGCAGGCGCGTCTTGCCCTGGCCGCGTTCGCCGAGCAGGACCACGTCGTGGCCGGCGATGAGGGCGCGTTCGAGCTGCGGGACGACGGTGTCCTCGAAACCGAGGATGCCGGGCCACGGATCGGTACCGTCGCGCAGCGCAGCGAGCAGGTTGTGCCGGATCTCGTCCTTGACGGACCGTTGCACGTGGCCGGAGGCGCGGAGCTCGCCGACCGTGGAGGGGCGCGGTGTGGGTGACGTCACCCCACCCAAGGTACGACCGAACCGCCGTTTCGGCATCCGCGATCACGCGACCGGTCCGCCTACACTCGCGGCATGGACACCTGGATCCTGGCGGCCCTGCTCGGGCTGGGGCTCGCGGCCGCCACCGGGCTGCGCACCTTCCTGCCGCTGCTGCTCCTGTCGGCCGCGGTCCACTTCGAACTCTTCGGCGTGGTCCTCAACGAATCGATGCAGTGGCTCGGGTCCACCTCGGCGCTCGTCGCCCTGGCGATCGCCACCGTCGTGGAGGTCGTCGCCGACCTCGTGCCGCTCGTGGACAACGCCCTGTCCGCCGTCGGCACGGTCACACGGCCCGTCGCGGGTGCGCTCGCCGCGTGGGCGGCGTTCGCGAGTCTCGATCCCGCGATGGCGGCGCTCGCGGGCATCGTCATCGGCGCCCCGACCGCCCTGGCGGTGAGCACGGCGCAGACGGGCACGCGGGTCGCGAGCACCGCGACCACCGCAGGTTTCGGCAATCCCGTGCTCTCGATCGTCGAGAGCGTCACCTCGTTCGTCACGTCGGTGATCTCGCTGCTCGCTCCCCTGCTCGTCATCCCCCTGCTGGCGCTGTTCGGATGGCTCGGCGTGCGGGGCTACCGGCGGGTGCGCCGCGCCCGCACGGCACGGACGAAACCGGCGCCACACCGGGGCGCCCTCGATACGGGCCGACCCGGCGACTTCTGATAGACACATGACATGTCGGACACCGAGATCACCTTTTCCAGCGGCGACGTGACCCTGCACGGCAGTCTGCGGGTACCCGTCTCCATGAGGGGTCCGGTGCCCGCCGTCCTGCTGCTCGCCGGCAGCGGCCCCACCGACCGCAACGGTGACAGCGCACTGCTCCCCGGATCGATCGGCACCCTGCGGCACCTCGCCGACGTGCTCGAACGCAAGGGCTTCGCGAGCCTGCGCTACGACAAGTTCGGCAGCGGCACGACCGGTCTCGGCCCGTACAGCGTCGAGGACGTCGCCGATCTCGGCTTCTCGACGTTCATCGACCACGCCTCCGACGCGCTCGCCTTCCTCGGTTCGCAGCGCGGGGTCGACCCGAAGCGGCTCTACGTCGTCGGGCACAGCGAGGGCGCGCTGATCGCGCTGTCGCTCGCCCAGGACAACGACTCGATCGCCGGTCTCGGTCTGCTCGAACCGCTCGCCGTGCGTCTGCTCGACCTGCTGACCGCCCAGATCGACGCACAACTCGACGCCGTCGTCGCCGCGGGACAGCTGCCCGTCCAGATCGCCGACGAACTGCGGGTCGCGCTCACGGGCGCAGTCGAGTCGCTCCGCGCCGACGGCACTCTCAGCGACGCACTCCCCGAGCCGCTGCGCAATGCCGGGCTCGTCCCCGCCAACGCGAAGGCACTCGCCGAGGAGGACGCGCTCGATCCGCGGATGCTCGCCGCACAGGTCGCCGGCGACCTGCCGGTGCTCACCACGGTCTCGTCGAAGGACATCCAGGTACGGGTCGAGGACGTCGACGCGCTCGACGCGGCACTCGTCCACACCCGCCTGACGTCGCTGCACATGACGCGCACCAACCACGTGCTCAAGGACATCGGCGACCAGCAGTCGACCGGCGCCGACTACGTCGCCGACCTGCCTTTCTCCGACGAGTTCACATCCGGTTTCGGGGCGTGGCTCGACAAGCTGAGGGGCTGAGCGTCACACCCCGCCGACGGACGACGCAGAAATAACAAATGTCCATTCCGCGTTGTTCGTGTATGGTCATCCGTTAACCAACTGGTTCACACGAGGAAGGTACGGTCCGATGCGATACAAGCAGATGTACGTAGCCGGCTGTTCCGTACCGTTTTCTCACTTCTTCTTCCACTTCGCGGCGGAGCGATCCCGAGAATAGAAGTCACACGACGACTCGTTCTCGGGCACTCGGGGCACATACGCCCCGGGTGCCCTTTCTCTATCCCCGACCGCGACCCATACAAGATCACCTCGACAGGAGAAACACCATGAAACTGCGAATCGAATCCGGCGGCACCGTGTCGACCGAACTGCCCGACGACCTCACCGGTCACGCCATCACCATCGACCTGAGCCGGGTCGGCGGTACCGAGAGCGGCGCCGCCTCCGCGGATCTCATCCGCGAGCTGCTCGACCGTGGCGCTGCCAAGCTCGTCATCTCCGAGGGTCGCGGCAAGCACACCGTCGAACACACCGCACACGACAACGGCACCCACGCGCACGCCGCCTGAGCGACGGTGCGCGCGGGTGCCGCGCGTCTGTGGTTCGTTCCCTAGTGCGCGAAGTGCCGGGCGCCGGTGAGGTACAGCGTCACGCCGGCCTCGCGGGCGGCCTCGATGACCTCGTTGTCGCGCACCGAGCCACCCGGCTGCACGATCGCCTTCACGCCGGCCTCGGTCAGCACCTGCAGACCGTCGGCGAACGGGAAGAAGGCATCGGACGCGGCCACCGACCCGGCGACCCGATCGCCCGCACGGGTCACGGCGAGCCGCGCCGAGTCGACGCGGTTGACCTGGCCCATGCCGACACCGACGGTCGCGCCGCCCGAGGCCAGCAGGATCGCGTTGGACTTCACAGCACGGCATGCACGCCAAGCGAATTCGAGATCGCGCAGTGTGGCCTCGTCGGCGGCCTCGCCGCACGCGAGCTGCCAGTTGGCAGTGGAGTCGCCGTCCGCGGTGAGCACGTCGCGCTCCTGCAGGAGCAACCCGCCGGAGATCTGACGGATCTCGACCGGAGCCGACTTCGGTGAATCGGCGCGCAGGATGCGAATGTTCTTCTTGCGGGAGAGTACGTCGACGGCGCCGTCGGCGTACGACGGGGCGATGATCACCTCGGTGAAGATCTCGGCGACCTGCTCGGCCATCTCGACGCTCACCTCGCGGTTGGCGGCGATGACGCCACCGAAGGCCGAGACCGGGTCGCACTCGTGCGCGTTGCGGTGCGCGGTGGCGATGTCGTCGGCGATCGCGATGCCGCACGGGTTGGCGTGCTTGATGATCGCGACGCACGGCTCGCTGTGGTCGTGCGCGGCACGCCAGGCGGCGTCGGCGTCCTGGTAGTTGTTGTAGGACATCTCCTTGCCGTGGAACTGCTCGGCCTGCGCGAGCCCCGGCTCGCCGGCCTCGTTCACGTACAGGGCTGCGGCCTGGTGCGGGTTCTCGCCGTAGCGAAGGACATTCGAGCGGGTCCAGGTCGCGCCGGTCCACGCCGGGAACTGCGACTCGTCGCCCTCGGGCGTCGCGTAACCGCTGTTCATCCAGCTCGCGACGGCGACGTCGTAGGCGGCAGTGTGCTGGAACGCCTGCGCGGCAAGACGCTTGCGCTGCTCGAGGGTGAAACCGCCACCCTCGACGGCGGCGAGCACATCACCGTAGGCGGCCGGGTCGACGACGACCGCGACGGACGGGTGGTTCTTCGCCGCAGCACGCACCATCGACGGACCGCCGATGTCGATCTGCTCGACGCACTCGTCGGGGCTCGCACCCGAGGCGACCGTCTGCGTGAACGGGTAGAGGTTCACGACGACGAGCTCGAACGCCTCGATGCCGAGATCGGCGATCTGGTCGAGATGGTCCTGCTTGCGGGTGTCGGCGAGGATGCCGGCGTGCACGCGCGGGTGCAGGGTCTTCACCCGGCCCTCGAGGCACTCGGGGAAGCCGGTCAGTTCCTCGACCTTCGTCACCGGCACGCCTGCGTCGGCGATGGTCTTGGCCGTGGAGCCGGTCGAGACCAGCTCGACGCCTGCCGCGTGGAGGCCTGTCGCCAGCTCCACCAGCCCGCTCTTGTCGTACACGCTGACCAGCGCGCGGCGCACAGTCTTACGTTCGGTCACCGGGGATCACGGCCTTTCGTCCATCGGAAACAACTCCACGGGTGGCGACGGCGGCGACCACCTCGGCCAGCAGCCGTCGCTCCACAACCTTGATGCGCTCGTGCAGGGAGTCCTCGTCGTCGTCATCGAGCACCTGCACGGCTTCCTGCGCGAGGATCGGCCCGGTGTCGACGCCCCCGTCGACGAGATGCACCGTCGAACCGGTGACCTTGACGCCGTAGGCCAGGGCGTCGGCAACGGCGTGCGCGCCGGGAAACGACGGCAGCAGCGCGGGATGAGTGTTGATGATGCGGCCGGCGAACCGCTCGAGGAAGGCCGGACCCAGGATCTTCATGAAGCCCGCGGACACCACGAGGTCGGGTTCGTGGACGGCGACCGCGTCGGTCAGCGCGCGATCCCACGCGGTGCGGTCCTCGAAGTCGCGCAGGGCGACGCGGAACGACGGGATCTCCTCATCGGCGGCATGCCCTTCTGCGGGGCATTCGCGGTCGACACCGACAGCGACGACCGTTGCGGGATATCCGTCGGTGCGGGTGGCATCGAGCAGCGAACGCAAGAGGCTGCCCGTGCCCGAGGCGAGGACGACGAGCCGCGCCGGCGCGGTGGGCGGCAGCTGGTCACGCGAGGCAGTCAGGGTCCACTCCTGTGAAGTCGAGGTGGGTCGGCCGATCGACCGGCCGTAGGAGAGCCTAGTCGGCGCCCTTTTCGGCCTTGTTCGCGACCTCCTCGTCGGGCTCGCTGTCGTCCTCGGCATCATCCTCGTCGAGGACCTCGACCACCTCGGCGTCGATGACGTCGTCGGTGTCCGCATCCGCGTCCTCGTCGGGGCTCTCCGCGTCGTCGTCCGCGTCGGACGCACCGTCCTCGGCGTCCTCGTCCGCGTCGCCTGCGGCGGCTTCGTTCTCGTCGAGATCGGTGTCCTCGACCGAGGATTCCTCCTCGACCTCGGCGTCCTCCGACGCGGGAGCCTCGAGTGCCGGGGTCTCGTTCTCGGCCACTTCGAGTTCTGCGTCGGTCTCTCCGTCGGCGGTGTCGTCGGCCCGGGCCGCGTCTGCCGCATCCTCCGGGGTCTCCTCGCCCACCTCGGTGTCGGCGCGCAGCGCCGCCGCGGCGAGTCGTCCTTCACGCCACACGAGCAGCTGGGCCGTGATGATGCCGAGCAGGCCCGACCAGGCGAAGACGAGGATTCCGGCGAGCCACCAGTTGGCGCCGACCGTGCCGAAGACGCCGAGCGGGCCGCCCGCGCCCCAGGTCGCCAGCGCCGTGACGAGTCCGGCTCCCGCTGCGGCAGCGAGCACCGTCCATGCCGCGTCGGCGCTGCCCACCGGGGCACCGTCGGCCTTCGCCTGCAGGGTCCGCTGCGCGGCGAAACGGCCGAGTAGCGCACCGATCGTCGCCGGAACGGCCAGCAGCACCGGCCAGAACGCCGCGGCCGGGCCCGAGGGGACCGCCGCGAGCACCGGGAGTGCCGGCAGGTCGCCACCCGTCGCCTCGAACAGGCTCAGATGGATGTCGCCGAAATGCACGGTGCTGCCTGCCAGGACGGCAGCGGCACCGATGATGACGTTGGGCAGGTACAGGATCGACATCACCGTCAGACCCAGCACGCCGGTCCAGTGGTCCCCGCGCGCGAGCAGTTCACCGACGACGTTCCACGACCACAGCAATCCGGCGACGACCGCCAGCCCGCCGAGCGCGAACAGCCCCAGCAGCACCCGCAGTGCGGGACGGAAGGCCAGCACGAGCCAGTCGGGCGCCGCGTAGTAGCGCACCAGCGGCTTCCACACGCGGGAGCCGATGCCGATGAGGGCCGCGAAGAGGTAGATGCCGGTGACCCACGCCAGGGCGGCAGCCGCGTTCGGGGGCGTCACCGGCAGCACACTCGCCGCGTCCTGCAGCACGATCAGCGACGCCGCGGTCACCAGCAGCGGGCCCGCGAGGACGGCGACGGTGATGCGCGAGATGTCCTGACGATCGAGGGCGTATCCGCTGTTCTCGACGAGCGCGTCGGCCGCGGACGCACATCCGCGCGCCGCCTGCCACACCAGGACGGCGGTGGGCAGCAGCGGCAGCACACCGAGCGACGTGCCGTCGATCGTGAGTGTCACCTGGTGCAGCGCCAGCCATGTGCCGGCGATCGCGGCGTAGATGCCGGTGAGGTCGCTGTTGGCCACGACCATCGTCGTCACCACGATGGTGGCCACGACAGCGAGCGTCACCGCCGGCACGCGGGCCGCGGTGCCGAGCAGGATGCGGAACCGTTCCGGGTCCAGGCTGTCGTCGTCGGTGGGAACGTGCCGGGTGGACCGGCCGAGCGTCGAAGTCATCGGTTCGAGAGTGTCACCGACACGGCGATCGTGGTGTCAGGCGCGCCGATCACCGCTGGTCGTCCGGTGCGCGGAAGGCCTGCGTCGCGTCCTGGTCGCCTGTGGCAGTGGTCCCGGTCTCCTCGCGACGTTCCGTACCCGTCGTGTCGGCATCGGACGTTGTGTCGTCCGCCCGGGCTTCGGTGTGGTCCGTCGGGTCCTGAGTTCCGTGCGGTTCCTGGACCGGATACTGCTGGGTCGGCTGCGCACCCGTGTACTGCTGGCCGGCGGAGTACTGCTGGGCACCGGGATACTGCGCTCCCCCGCCGTACTGCTGGGCACCGGGATACTGCGACCCGCCGTACTGCTGTGCCCCGGGGAACTGCTGGGCTCCGCCGAACTGCTGTCCGCCGTACTGCTGAGCACCCGGGTACTGCTGGGCACCCGAGTACTGCTGCGCACCGGAGTACTGCTGGGCACCGGAGTACTCCCCCGACGTCTGCTGTCCGGGATAGGCCTGGTGGCCGGGGTGGGGCGCACCGAACTGGGACTGCCCGCCGGTGACTCCCTGCTGCGCGCCGTAGGGCTGGCCGTATCCCTGCGGGCCGTACCCCTGCGGCGAACCGAAGCCCTGGGGCTGCCCGGTTCCCGGACCGGTCCCGAATCCCTGGTACTGCCCGGCGCCCTGCGCCGAACCGAAGGAACCCCGTTCCCCCGACCGGCCGGACACGAGGATGCCGAGGCCGAACAGCAGCCCGACGAGCGCCAGCGCGAATTGCAGGAAACCGAGGACGAGGATCGTCACGCCGCCCCACGCGATCCCGGTGTCCTCGGGCAGGTGGAACAGCTGGAACAGGGACGTCACGAAACCGACGCCCGACGCCGCGACTGCCACCGCACGCAGGTCCTGGCCGGGGAGCAGCGACAGTGCCGCGCTCACACCGCCGAAGAGCAGAAAGGCCAGCGGCACGACGGCGAAGCCGAAATCGAACGACGTGAGTGCCACCTGGGAGCCGAAGGTGATGTTCACGAAGGGTGTGAGGCCGAGCAGGAAGTTCACGGCACCGAGCACGGCCACCGCGAGTGGCAGCAGCAACGGCACCACCTTGCTCTGGGTGGATGCGCCTGCGGGGAATGTCATCGATTCTCCTGCCGTCGATCGGTGTGGGTCGGTCACTCGTCCTGCAGTCAACAGCCTAGGGACTACCCGAGAGAATGGGGTCCATGCCGCACACTCTCGCCCCGGGTCCCGACGTCGTGGTCGAGACGGAGGTGAAGCACTCGCGTTTCCTCGCGGCGGTTCGTCGTGTCGACACGGCCGACGCCGCGCTCGCCTTCGTCGACGAACAACGCCGACTGTATCCCGATGCCCGACACCATTGCTGGGCGTTCGTGGTGGGTGACGACCCGTCGGCGCGCGCCGAGCGGTCGAGCGACGACGGTGAGCCGGGCGGTACGGCCGGCATTCCGATGCTGCAGGTCCTGCACCACCGGGATCTCGTGAACGTCGCGGTGGTGGTGACCCGATGGTTCGGAGGGATCAAGCTCGGCGCGGGCGGGCTGGTGCGCGCGTACTCGGGTGCGGTCGCGACGGCACTGGACGAGGCGCCCCTCGTCGAGCGCAGACAGCAGGAGAAGTTCACCCTCGCGATCGATCACGGCGAGGCGGGTCGCGTGGAGGCGGAACTGCGCGGGCGCGGCGTCGCGGTGCTCGACGTGGCCTATGCGGACCGGGTGGTCCTCACCGTCGCGGGGCGCGAGCGGAGCGAACTGGAGGGCTGGGTGGCGTCGTTGACGTCCGGGGTGGGAGAGCTCGAACCTGCGGGAATCGACTGGATCGACACCTGAAACGGCGCGTGCGCGCCTCCCGATGGCCGGAGCCACCGGAAGGCGCGCACGGAAGGTGCCGCTGCTGTCGGAGCGACTGCAGGATCAGAGCGACTGCAGGATCTCGCGAGCGAGCGCAGCGGTCTCGGACGGCGTCTTGCCGACCTTCACGCCGGCCGCCTCGAGAGCGTCCTTCTTGGCCTGAGCGGTGCCCGAGGAGCCCGAGACGATGGCGCCGGCGTGGCCCATGGTCTTGCCCTCGGGAGCGGTGAAGCCCGCGACGTAGCCGACGACCGGCTTGGTCACGTTGGCCTTGATGTAATCGGCCGCGCGCTCCTCGGCGTCGCCGCCGATCTCGCCGATCATGACGATGACCTTGGTCTCCGGGTCCTTCTCGAAGGCCTCGATGGCGTCGATATGGGTGGTGCCGATGACCGGGTCGCCGCCGATGCCGATGGCGGTCGAGAAGCCGTACTCGCGCAGCTCGAACATCATCTGGTAGGTCAGGGTGCCCGACTTGGAGACGAGGCCGACCGGGCCCTTGCCGGCGATGTTCGCCGGGGTGATGCCGACGAGCGACTCACCCGGGGTGATGATGCCGGGGCAGTTGGGGCCGATGATGCGGGTCTTGTTGCCCTTCTGGACGTTGTAGGCCCAGGCGTAGGCGGAGTCCTGCACGGGGATGCCCTCGGTGATGACCACGAGCAGCGGGATCTCCGCGTCGATGGCCTCGACGATGGCGTCCTTCGAGAAAGCCGGGGGAACGAACGCGATCGAGACGTCGGCGCCGGTCTCCTTCATGGCCTCGGCGACGGAGCCGAAGACGGGGAGTTCGACCGGGTTGCCGTCCTTGTCGGTGTGCGAGACCGTCGTGCCGGCCTTGCGGGCGTTCACGCCGCCGACGACCTGGGTGCCGGCCTTGAGCATGAGCGCGGTGTGCTTGGTGCCCTCGCCGCCGGTGATGCCCTGGACGATGACCTTGGAATCCTTGGTAAGGAAGATTGCCATTGTTCTGTGTGTCCCTTTACTTCGCTGCGAAGGCGAGTTCGGCCGCCTTGTCGGCAGCCTCGTCCATGGTGGCGACGACCGTGACCAGCGGGTGGTTGGCCTCGGCGAGGATGCGGCGACCCTCGTCGACGTTGTTGCCGTCGAGGCGGACGACCAGCGGCTTGTTGGCTTCGTCGCCGAGGATCTCGAGGGCCTTGACGATGCCGTTCGCAACCGCGTCGCACGCGGTGATGCCACCGAAGACGTTGACGAACACGCTCTTGACCTGAGCGTCGTTCAGGATGACGTCGAGACCGGCAGCCATGACGGCCGCGGAGGCGCCGCCACCGATGTCGAGGAAGTTGGCGGGCTTGACGCCGCCGTGCTTCTCGCCTGCGTAGGCGACGACGTCGAGGGTCGACATGACCAGGCCGGCGCCGTTACCGATGATTCCGACCTCGCCGTCGAGCTTGACGTAGTTGAGGTCGTTCTCCTTGGCCTTGAGCTCGAGGGGATCCGTGGCGTCCTTGTCCTCGAACTCGGCGTGGCCGGGCTGACGGAAGTCGGCGTTGGCATCCAGGGTGACCTTGCCGTCGAGGGCGAGGATCTGGTCGTCCGGGGTGCGGACGAGGGGGTTGACCTCCACGAGGAGAGCGTCTTCCTTGACGAAGACCTCCCACAGCTTCTGGATGGTCACGGCTGCGGCGTCGAGGACCTCGGCGGGCAGGTGGCCCTTCTCGGCGATCTCGCGCGCGAACGCGAGGTCGACACCCTTGACGGCGTCGACGGGGACCTTGGCGAGGCGCTCCGGCTTGGTGGCGGCGACCTCTTCGATCTCCATGCCGCCCTCCACCGAGCACATGGCCAGGTAGGTGCGGTTGGTGCGGTCGAGCAGGAAGGAGATGTAGTACTCCTCCGCGATGTCGCTGGCCTCGGCGACCAGGAGCTTCTTGACGATGTGACCCTTGATGTCGAGGCCGAGGATGTTCTCGGCGTGGGTCTGCGCGTCGTCTGCGGTGGCGGCGTACTTCACGCCACCGGCCTTGCCGCGGCCGCCGACCTTGACCTGGGCCTTGACCATGACCGGCTTGCCGATTTCCTCCGCGATCTCGCGGGCACCGGCGACAGTGTCGGTAACACGGCCGGCCGACGTCGGCACGTCATGCTTGGCGAAGAGTTCCTTCGCCTGATATTCGAAGAGATCCATCTGCTCACCGTCTCGTCTGCGTTCACGCCCGCTCCGGGGTATCGAGCGGGTCGTTTCGGACTCTAGTTTCTCGGCCGGGCCGCGGATCACGCGCGGCAGTCCCATGTGGCACAGGTCACGCGCGCGTTGGTCCGGGAACGACTTCGCAGTTCTCCTCCCGGAACGTGGCGGGCGCCACGTTCGAGCGGAGCACTCGGTTCAGAATGACAGGTACCCACTCGCCCGCTGACACCGGATCCCACGCTGCCGCGATGCAACAGACTCGTGACGTGTCGGAGAACAGTGTTTGGGACGCCGGCCGCTGGGGCATGTCCCAATTTGCCCCGGTTTGCACTGTGATGCCACTCACATAACGTCCGCCGGACGAACTACGGCTTGCCACCCCTGCGATCGCTTCGTTACCGTCGCCTGGTCGAAGTAACGATGAGGTCACGAACGGAGGATGGCGATGCGCTCTGGTAACCCGAGTGCCGAGAGCCGAACCCGCCGTCCCGAATCGGCACCCGAAGACTGGAACGCCTGGGAAGCCGCCACGATGGACTTCCGCAACACCGGCCCCGGTCCCGAGCCCACCTACTACTCCGACTCCTTCGGCCACGCCGTCCGCGACGACCGCTTCGCGCAGGATCGTTCCGACGAGCGCACCGACGTCACCGCTCCCGCATCCCGCGGTGGAGCCCATCGACTTCCCACTCCCCCCACCGCCCTCAAGGGCCGCGCCGCGGTCTTCGCTGTCGCCGCAGGCGCCGTGGTCGCCGCGGGCCAGGCCGCAGCCAACGGTGGCCCGGGGCAGAACACCGACCACTCCGAGGTCGCCCTCGCCGCCGGCGAAGCCGATTCCTCGATCATCACCGCCACCGCAGTGCCCCAGGCCGCGCAGTTCGCGCCGACCGCCGACGCCGAGCCGTCGCAGGCACCGCAGGTGCTCAACATCGCCGACCCGAACGACCTGTCGCAGTTCTCGAATCTTCTGGCCAAGGGCCAGCGGTTCAGCGAGGAACGCGCTGCGCGCGAGGCCGCGGCCCGCCGTCCGCTCTTCGTTCTCCCCGCCGTGGGGTCGTTCACCTCGAACTTCGGCGCACGCTGGGGCACCCTCCACGCCGGCGTCGACATCGCAGGCCCCATCGGCACCCCGATCCTCGCGGTCGCCGACGGTGAGGTCATCGATTCCGGTCCGGCCTCCGGCTTCGGCATGTGGGTCCGGCTCCTTCACGCCGACGGCACCGTCACCGTGTACGGGCACATCGACCAGTCCCTGGTGACCGTGGGTCAGCGCGTCATGGCCGGCGACCAGATCGCAACCATGGGCAACCGCGGTTTCTCCACCGGCCCGCACCTGCACTTCGAGGTGCACCTCAACGGTGTCGACAAGATCGACCCCGTCCCGTGGCTCGCCACGCGCGGTATCGCCCTCGGCATCCAGCGCGACTGACCGACGTCGCCGTACGTTCGGCCCGCCGTTTCCCCGTTCCCCCCTTCCCGTTTCGGCGCGAATCCGCTTCTGCGTGCGAATCCGCGCCTGCCACAGGCTTTCAGGGCATCACAGCTTGATCATCGGCACACCGCCGACGAGCATCAGCCGCACCTTGCCGGCGCTGCCGAAGTCGATCACGACGGTGGCCGTGGGGCCCGAGCCCCGGGTTTCGAGAACCGTTCCCAGACCGTACTTGTCGTGGCTGACGCGATCGCCGACGTCGAGCACCAACTGGTTGTTGCGTCCGCGCGCCGCACCGAAACTCGGCGTGCCCGACGAACCGCGCCGCTCGCCCGCACCGAACCGTGAACCGGTGCCCGAGCCGATCGCCTGCCCGCGCGCGGGTGTGGGCTCGAGGCGTCGCCAGTCGATGAGATGCTGCGGAATCTCCTGCAGGAAGCGGGATTCCGGATTGGTGAGGGGCTGTCCCCAGGACGACCGCAGCACGGCGCGCGTGAGGTAGAGACGACGCCGGGCTCGGGTGATGCCGACGTACGCGAGTCGCCGTTCCTCGGACAGCTCGGCCGGATCGCCCAGGGCACGCATGTGCGGGAACTGGCCGTCCTCCCAACCGGTGACGAAGACGACCGGGAACTCGAGGCCCTTAGCGGTGTGCAGCGTCATCAGCGTGACCACACCGGACTCGTTCTCCGGGATCTGGTCGGCGTCGGCGACGAGCGAGACCTTCTCGAGGAAGGCCGCGAGCGATCCCGGTTCGGGATCGCCCTCTTCGCGTACGTCGTCGACGATCCCGGCCGCGTTGCGCACGTCGGCGCTGAATTCTCTTGCCACGCTGACGAGTTCGTGGAGGTTGTCGAGACGGGCGCCGTCCTGCGGATCGTCGCTCGCCGACAGCTCTGCGCTGTACCCGGTGCGTTCGAGGATCGCCTCGACGATGTCGCCGATGTCGGCCGTGTCGTTGCCGTCGGCGTCGCTCGCGACGAGCATCGCCCGCAGGTCGTCCATCATCTCGACGAAACCGGCGATCGCCTTCTGCGCCCGCGTGTTCAGCAGCGCGACCTTGCCGACTGCGGCGTCGGCGAGGGCCTGCCCGAAGCCGACACCGAGCCGCTCGGCGTGCACCGCCACGCATGCTTCGGCGCGATCGCCGATACCGCGGCGAGGGGTGTTCAGAATGCGGCGCAGGCTCACCGTGTCGTCGGGATTGTCGAGCACTTTCAGGTACGCGACGATGTCGCGCACCTCCTTGCGCTCGTAGAACCTCACACCGCCGACGACCTTGTAGGGCACACCGTGCCGGATGAAGACATCCTCGAACGCGCGGGAAGCATTGTTGGTGCGGTAGAACACCGCGATGTCGGAGTAGGTGGTGTCGCCGCCGTCGACGAGCCGATCGATCTCGGCGGCGACGAACCGCGCCTCGTCGTGCTCGTTGTCGGCGACGTAGCCGGTGATGAGTTCACCCTCGCCCGAATCGGTCCACAGCCGCTTCTCGCGGCGCCCCGTGTTCTTGGAGATGACGGAATTCGCCGCCGACAGAATGTTCTGGGTGGAGCGATAGTTCTGCTCGAGCAGGATCGTGCGCGCCTGCGGATAGTCGCGCTCGAACTCCTCGATGTTGCGGATCGTGGCGCCGCGGAAGGCGTAGATCGACTGGTCGGCGTCGCCCACCACGCACAGTTCGCTTGGGGGGACGGCGGACTCCTCCTCGGGATCACCCACGAGGGTGCGCACCAGCACGTACTGCGCATGGTTGGTGTCCTGGTACTCGTCGACCAGCACGTGGCGGAACCGGCGCCGGTAGTACTCGGCGACCTGCGGATGCGCCTGCAGCAGCGCCACCGTCTCGCCGATGAGGTCGTCGAAGTCGAAGGCATTCGCCGTGCGCAGGCGCTGCTGGTAGTGCGCGTAGACCCGGGCGACGACGCGGGTGAGTTCGGTGGCCGCCGAATCGGTCTCCGCCTCGTGGGCGGCCTCCTCGGGCCCGATCAGTTCGTTCTTCAGGTTCGAGATCTGCGTGGACAGCAGCCTGGCGGAGTACTTCTTGCTGTCGAGTTCGAGATCCTTCGCGATCATCGTGAGCAGACGACGGGAATCGTCGGCGTCGTAGATCGTGAAATTCGAATTCATGCCCTGCAGCAGACCCGCCTGCGCGCGCAGGATCCGGACGCAGCTCGAGTGGAAGGTCGAGACCCACATCGCATTCGCGCGCGGCCCCACCAGGGCCGCCACCCGCTCGCGCATCTCGGCCGCGGCCTTGTTGGTGAACGTGATGGCGAGCACCTGACCAGGGGCGACGCCGCGCTCGGCCAGCAGATAGGCGATGCGGCGCGTGAGCACCGCAGTCTTGCCGGAGCCCGCGCCCGCGACGATCAGCAGCGGGGCCCCTTCGTGCGTGACCGCTTCCCGCTGCTGCGGATTGAGCCCTTCGAGAAGAGCATCGGATCCTGGGTGGGAGTTTGCGAGCGCGACGGGAGTGTTCATCGTTTCACCAAACTACCGGACCGCGCGGACAACGGATCCGGACCACACAGTCGATCGAGCCGAGTGGCAGGGCCTACAGGGTGAGTGGCAAACTGGAGGCCATGTCTTCTGTCCTTTGCAGGCTCGGATCGAGTTCCGGTTGTCGCTGTCGATTCCCGACCGCCGGCCCGACCCGATACCGGTAACAACCGCTCCCATACGGGCGATCCTTCAGAGCAGATGCGAGGAGACGACATGAGCACGCACATCGATTCTTCCCTTTCCGGCGAGCCGGCAGAGGCCGACGACACCGGAGTGCCCACCGAGGCAGAGATCGAGGAGCTCCGCAAGGAGATCGATCGTCTCGACGCCGAGATCCTGGCCGCGGTCAAGCGGCGCACCGAGGTCTCCCGCATGATCGGGCGTACCCGGATGGCGTCCGGTGGCACCCGTCTCGTGCACAGCCGCGAGATGAAGGTCCTCGAGCGGTTCAGCGAGCTGGGCCAGGAAGGCCACACCCTGGCGATGCTGCTGCTCCGCCTCGGGCGTGGCCGCCTGGGTCACTGATTCCGCATCGCTCTCACTGCAGGGCGATGTACTTGGTCTCGAGGAATTCCTCGATGCCCTCGGTACCGCCCTCGCGTCCCAAGCCGGAATCCTTGATTCCGCCGAACGGGGCCGCGACGTCCGAGACGACACCGCGGTTCACACCGACGATGCCCGTTTCGAGTGCATGCGACACGCGCAGGGCCCGGTCGAGGTCGCGCGTGAAGATGTAGGCGGCGAGCCCGTAGCGGGTGTCGTTCGCTGCCGCGAGCGCTTCCTCCTCGGTGTCGAAGCCGGTGACGGCCGCGACCGGCCCGAACACCTCTTCCTGCAGGATGCGGGCCTGCTTCGGCACGTCGTCGAGGACGGTCGCCGGGTAGAACCATCCCGGACCGTCGGCAGGTTCCCCGCCCAGGCGCACCGAGGCGCCCGCCGAAACGGCGTCCTGTACGAGTTCGATCACGGTCTTCTTCTGGTTCTCGTTGACCAGAGGGCCCAGCGTCGCGTCGGGGTCCGTTCCCGGCCCGAGCTTGTACGACGCCATGCGCTCGGTGAGCTTGGCGACGAAAGCGTCGCGCACCGAATTGTGGACGTGGAAGCGGTTCGCGGCCGTGCAGGCCTCTCCCCCGTTGCGCAGCTTGGCCGCCACCGCGCCCTCGACCGCCGCGTCGAGATCGGCGTCCTCGAAGACGACGAACGGCGCGTTGCCGCCGAGTTCGAGCGAGGTGCGCAGCAGCGAACGACCGGCCTTCTCGGCGAGCATGCGACCGACCTCGGTGGAGCCGGTGAAGGTGAGCTTGCGCAGCCGGGGATCCTCGAGCAGCGGCCCGGTGACCTCCCCGGCATGCGAGGACGGCAGCACCGACAGGACGCCCTTGGGCAGTCCTGCCTCGTCGAAGAGCTGCGCGAGCAGCTGGATCGTGAGGGGTGTCTCGGACGCGGGCTTGACGATGATCGTGCACCCCGCGGCGAGGGCGGGACCGATCTTGCGGGTTCCCATCGCGAGCGGGAAGTTCCACGGCGTGATGGCCAGGCAGGGGCCGACGGGCTGTTTGGTCACGAGAACGCGGCCGGTGCCGGCCGGGGCGGGCGTGTAGCGACCGGCGATGCGGACCGCTTCCTCGGAGAACCATCGCAGGAATTCGGCGCCGTAGGTCACCTCCGATCGGCTCTCCGGCAGCGCCTTGCCCATCTCGAGTGTCATGAGCAGCGCGAAGTCGTCGGCGCGGTCGGTGATCTTCTGCCAGACCGTCCGCAGCAGTTCGGCGCGTTCACGCGGCGGGGTCGCTGCCCATTCAGGACCGGCCGCGACGGCCGCGTCGAGGGCCCGTAGGGCGTCGCCGGGCGCGGCATCGGCGACACGGGTCAGTTCGTCGCCGGTCGCGGGATCGTGGACTCCGAAGGTGGCTCCGTTCTCGGCCGCCACCCATTCACCGCCGAGGAACAGGTCGGTGGGGACGGACCGAATCAGTTCTGCAGCATCCATATGCCCCATCATGCGCGCCGCGATCGCTCACTGTGGGAAACCGAAGGATCCCTTCGTCACACCGGGCCCGAGTCACACCGGGCGCAGTCGCACGCCGGGCGCACCGTGTCGGGGCGCACTACTGTCGACGACATGAGCGATGTAACCGCAACGGCACCGTGGAAAGCTCTGGAAGACCATCGCGACCGGCTCGGATCGGTGTCGCTGCGGCAGTTGTTCACCACCGAACCCGACAGGGTCTCGGCGTTGACGATCCCTGCCGGGGATCTTGTGGTCGATTTCAGCAAGCAGCGTCTCGACACCCCGGTCGTGCAGGCCCTGCTCGAGCTCGCCGACACCGCGGGGATCGCCGCGGCACGGGAGGCGATGCTGTCGGGTGAACACATCAACGTCACCGAGGATCGGGCGGTGCTGCACACCGCCCTGCGGCTACCGCGCGATGCGCAGTTGATCGTCGACGGGGTCGATGTCGTCGCCGATGTCCACACGGTGCTCGACCGGATGGGCGAGTTCACCGACCGCCTCCGCACCGGTGACTGGCGCGGCGCCACCGGA
>Ga0180216_1001610_pt1 | contig 19868 bp, 13 predicted proteins | sample eDN3rd37CBELigMG_FD_128879 | JGI IMG/M metagenome (GOLD analysis project Ga0180216, IMG submission 128879) | Enriched Miracle-Growth compost microbial communities from Emeryville, California, USA - eDNA 3rd pass 37_C BE-Lig MG (version 2)... ...
AATTAACGGATACAGAATGGCAAAGCCAAGACCGACAATCAACGATATGAACGCATACCAGAAAAGAATTTTCTTAAAGCTCTCTTTTACGTTGTATAAATTTAATTGCTTTGTTTGCTTTCTTGTTGATGTTTTAGTTTGAGTCATATGGCTTCACCACCCTGTTAATAACTAGCATCAAGATCAATAAATCGATTAATACATTCAATAAATAGACAACGGAAAGCGCAGAACCCGTACCAATACTATTTTTATTAAATGCGAAATAATAGATTTCCGTCGAGATGGTCGATTTAAGAAACATATCCACGAACGTATAAATCATCGCAAATAACATAATGTTTGCAAGTAGCGGCAATGTAATTTTCCAGAATACCTCGTAGCCGTTCGCTCCCTCGATTTTAGCCACTTCATATAGGGAGGCATTAATCGACTGTAAGCCTGCTAGAAAAATGAGTGTTTGCACGCCTGTTTGTGAGATAAGCAAAAACACACCGTTAATTAGCTCCGAAATAAATCTTGTAACGTCACGCGGCAAGAAGGTATATTCTCTTAGGAAGTTTAATATAAACCCATTGTCAAACGTTTCTGTGATCGAAGCGTTTGCTACATCGCCACCTGTTGTCACTAGTGTTAAATCAACAACGACCTTCAACCCTAGTACGATTGGCAGGAAGAAGATAACGCGAGCAAGTCCACGCCCCTTAAAATTAGCATTTACAAGGATCGCACAGAACAAGCTAAAAATAACGATTACGGGCGTATTGATGAAAATATCTACATTCTCATCCGTAAATATCCGTAAAAACTGCGTACTTTGGCTTGAAACTTCCGTCGTGAACAAATCAATGAAGTTTTGAAAGCCAACATATTCAAGGCTCATCCCTCCGGAATCAGCAACGCCAACCTTATGGAATGAATACTTAATTGTGCTTATTAACGGATTTACAAAAAACAATATAAATCCAAGCAACCAAGGAAGCACAAAGATGATACCGTGAATCTTTCGCATATTCATATGTGAGATCTGAAATCTTCTGCTTTTATGTGCGGTATCTTCCATTACCCAACCTCCTCAAGCGTTTTGCTTTCCCATCGAATATACTTCTTAGCAAGCAAAACGCTGCTTCGAAAGTACACTCTTAGCGTTTTGCTTTCCCATCGAATATACTTCTTAGCAGCAAAACGCTGCTTCGAAAGTACACTCTTAGCGTTTTGCTTTCCCATCGAATATACTTCTTAGCAGCAAAACGCTGCTTCGAAAGCATACTCTTAGCGTTTTGCCCGTCTATTACATGAGTAATTACTTAATGACGTAGCCAAGTGCATCAAGCTGGTGCCCTTCAACGGTTACGGCAAACTTGTTATAGTTAACGATAACCTTGACTCCAGATGCATAGGTTGTTTCAAACACATTCTCATCTACCATACGATGGTTCACAATCTCCGCAGAGCCAATCTTAGCGATTCCTGCGCTATATTCCTCATATAGCTGCTTCATTCGCTGCTCTATCGCGCGATATTCCGTTGCAAAGTACTGTCTGAATTCTGAATACTTAAGAATATCAACGTTTTCTGCGGTAATGGTAAACTTCGGAATACTACCTAGCTCCAGTGCTTGCAGAATAAAATAGTCACTACGGTCAGCCGACAGATTCACATTTAGCGTCGTATATTGCGTTAATCCATTCATAACGAGCTGTCTAAATGGTACGGACGTATACATCGTTCCGTAATCACTGCTTTCACGAGAGATATTTGCCGCATATGTCGCATAAGCCAGCTTATCGCTATTCGGATTATCAAGAGCTACTTTTTTGTTTTCAGTTAGCTTTTGCAAATTGTCGTGTACAATCGAATTTGAGATATATGGATTAACAATCTCCTTATCCTTATAGCTCGCATAGTAGGTAGATCCCATATCATTGACAAAAATAGAATCAAACCCACTAGAGTCTTTAATGAATCGATCTACCGTGTTGCTTAGATTTAACGGATTTAACAGATACTGAGCTGTTGTATACGTATCGAATATGCCAAGGGCAAGGTTATATTGATGAATAGCCTGCGGTTTATTGTTAAAGCCATATACTGCATTGCGTTTCGGTTTAAACCCGTCCTCATCATCATATACACGCATCAAATCAATATTGAAGAATAACTCATGCTCGTTGCTCGCAGCATAGTTCATGAGCTGCTCCAGCTCTTTCTCATCCCCATTAGCCTTCAATAGCTCGGCTTTGTTACCAATTGAATTGTGCAATCCACCGTTAAACACGCCTTTATAATTTACAACCGTCGGTATTCCCTCTAAATCCTGCAGAATGCCCTGCAGTTGATCATAGCTCGTCATAGACTGTGACTTTTCATAAGGGATCCCGAGGAAGCGCTTCTCTAACATAAGTCCGCCAATGACATCCAAGAATAGCTTCGGACGATTGTCATAGGACAGCTGCAGCCCGTGTTGATCGATTAGATAGCTCTGATAGGCCTTTGCTAATTCATAGTGAGTTACCTCACTAGCAAACAGCTTATAGCGAACGGTATAATCAATATCCATTACGCCCGTTGAAGCGGTATACCGCGCTTCCTCCTCACTATATGGACCGAATACCTTTACGCGAGAGAACTGCATCGCATCAAAGCTGCTGAACACCTTATTATTAGGCGTTCCACCAAGTGACGTATCCTCCACCCCAAGCTGAACCTTGATTTTCCCTAGCTCTGCTCCTTTTTCAACGATGCCGAGAAGACCGCTGCTTTTGCCCTTTTGATCGGTATAATATAGGCCAAACACTGGCATCATTAGATCCTCGGGGAATTCAGACATTTCATACAGCTTGTCGTAATAGGTGTTGTTGTAGATCGGCCGCTCATATTCCGGAAATTTACCGTTAAAGGTATTCATTTTGAACAAAGCGCCTGTGCCATCTGGAACAAAAATATAGCCGTCTGCAACATTTTTCGCTGCTGCCATACCGAATGAAGGAAGCACCGAAATATTTTGCATCGTGTAGAAGTCGTTACTGTTAGCAATCTCATAGGTCGGAACCTTAACAACGAGATCACCGTTGTCTAGTGTGACCTCCATCGTCACAATAAAGTTAGCTGGTTGAGTAATTTTAACAGTTAGTCCGTGAATGCTGCTCTCTTCAACTAACATATCTGTCGTGTAGTCAATCGCCTTCGTCATCGCGATTAGATCACGTACGAGTGACAACGGCGGCAGCCCTGCGAATCGGTAGTAATACAGATCATTCGCGCTATCATACTGATACGTTAAGGTTAGGGCATCCTTGAACTTCAAGGCCTGAGCCTCTGTAATTGCACCCTCTGCCAGCTTTTCATCAATCTTATCGATAAAATGAGCTTCATAATTCTCAGCTAATATTTTTTGTGGCACATACTCATTCAAGCGATACGATTCCGTCTCGAAGAAATCAAATATGATCTGAACACCGTTTTCAATTTGATTGAGCGTATAGCGTTTGTTTTGAATCGCATACGTATATGCATCCCATTCGTACAACGCCCCGTCCTTACCGAGATACTTAATAATAACCGGAGACTTATCGACGACACTGCTATCCTTATCGAGGGATAAGCTGCTCCACTCCGTACGAGTTTGTGTGTCAATCACTTTAATATTGAGTGTTTCCGTATTAATATACAGATCCTTACCTTCATTGCTAGCTAATTTAATATTACCTGCCTGCTGATCAAGCTCACCAATTACTTCCGCTATTCCATCCTTAACGTATTCTGGCATGGCTTGACGCTTAATGCCTAGAGATTGAACCTGTGAAGGTACAAAAAATAGTGAAATAAAGGCTACAAGTAAAATCGCCGCAATGATCATCTCTTTTGCCCCCGCATTTCTGATGCGGTTGATTGCTGTTTCGCTAAAATTTCTAATCACATTGCGTCACCACCTTTTTGTTATTTCACTAAATACGGAATATACAAATCCAATCACTTTACCCATTAATGTAAAGTACAGCATCGCAAGAAAGATAATAATAACAGCTGCGATGAATGTAGCAATGAGCGTCAACACATTCGTTAATGCCGTATACTCATGCACCACGCAAAGCCCGCAGAACAATAGAAAGCAAAACCATACCGTGCCAATCATCGTAAAGGCATTTAACAGCGGTGCCTCCTCCATCGTTACGACATTACTTAGTAAAATGCCTGAGATATCAAAAAGCAGCTTCGGCACTAAGGCATAACACATCACGATGAATATGTCGCCAATGGAGCCGTTTCCATCAAACAGCGTTGTAATGCTCCAATTACTGATAAGAAACAGGACGATCGGGAACAAGGTCGTAATAAAAATCGTTACGCTGTTAATATAGTGAATCGGAAAAGTATTTAAGATAAAGCCTGTATATTGATAGGATAAAACACCAACAATACCGACAAGAATCAGAATCAAGGTAGGAAGGATATATCTTTTCTTCTCATGATTAATGACTTGATAGAATCCATCAAATGGATGCAATAACACATGAAACATCAGTTTTCCATCTTCGATAATAGACATAAATACAGATCATACCCTTTCTAAACGGATTTAATAGGTTATGGAACTATGCTTAACCGTTCTTCCTGTTATATCTGTATTCCGAATAAATCAAGTAACCAGCAAAGAGTAGAAACGGTATCACAAGCCAAATGAAGTTATTTTGAATGAAAATATTGCGATATCCTGCAAATGCTTTTGAGAAATAGCTGCGTGCGTTGCCTAGCTTGGAATAATACATCGCCTCTTCATATTCATCCTGCATGAGATAGTTTCTACCTACTCCTGTATAAGCAATATCATAGTTACTGTTCAGCTCAATGGTTTTAGCATAGCTTTCTGCAGCCTCTTCCCATTGTCCATAGTAATACTGCTTCTCTGCATACAATGCCGCTTCACCAAACTCTGTCGGTTGATACACGTGTGCGATGGCAAACTGTTTATCCGTAATGATTAGTTTGTCGCCAAACCAAGTAATAGAGGTTGGCTCCCTTACATCACCCTTCGAATATCCAATCGAGCCAAAAATATTCAATAGATCTCCTTGAAAGTTGTAAAGGAACACTCTGCCTTTGTTTTTGTCTAGTAATGCATACACGCCATAGTCTGAAACAGCGATATCAACAAATTGGCTGCGATCATCTGCCGACAAGTAATTCACATCACCGATGACCCAAAAGTAACCATTCTCCATCAGTACATTCTCGCCCTTGGAATTAAAGCGAAACACTTTATCCTGAGCAGAAGAATCAAAGGTTGTTGCGTAGATCATACCTTCAGAATCAATCGAAAGGTTGTTAAAGGCTGGAGCAAACACCTTCTCCATCTTTTCCTTTTGCTCACTTGTTGCGATTGTTTTCCAAAAATGATCGATCACATTTACTCGTGGCTTGTTCAAGCCGAAGTATCTAGAGAAAGTCCCATTGTTATGAATCTCAATAATGCCTTCGTAGCTACCCTGGACAATGACGCTAATTTTCCCATCCTTATCTACCACGATTTTGGAAGGCTTGAATAATGTAGCGCCGACCATATTTTCTGGCCGTTCGATGATACGCTTAAATTGATAGGTAAGACCATCTAGGACAACAATCCGCTCTGCTCCCGTATCCGCAATATAGAGCTCATCGCTGTATTCATGATAGAATACCCCTTCTGGCTTATCTAACATGAGCTGTTTGTTGGCAGCATCAACGATAATTTTATTGTTTTCGTCTCGAATGAGTTTAATGGATTGCAATAATTGTAGGTTGGCGTCTAGTACATTCACTCTACTTTCCAATGTATCGACTAGAAAAATACGTTCATCCTTGCTTACAAATACATCATCGATACTCCCCATCTTAATCTGCCCGAGCTGACCTTGATCGATCGTATCCATCCATTCAAAAGCAGGCAGACTTCTCGGGGTATCGCCCCAATAGTCATAGATGTAATTCGTTTCTTGCGTATGTTCAGCGAACACTGGAGTGGAGGGAAGAAGCATACATAATATTAAAACGAATAATAAAACCCTCTTTTTCTTCATCGCTGCTAGACTTCCTTTCCATATGTTTATTGACCTGCTGATCGTTATCTCAATCTCGCTTATTCTTTAATACCTGTAGTAGCCATCGTTGAGATTACATTACTTTGAGAGATAACGAATACGACAACAGGTACAACAAGCATGATTAATGTAACAGCAGAAGCAACCCCCGTTCTCGCTATACCTGCATTAACGATCTGTGATAACGCATAGCTGACCGGCTTCAGTTTCTCCGTAAAGATGACGCCCCCGCCTGTCGTTCCCCACAACGATTGGAAAGATAAAATAATTAACGTAATCCAAGCCGAGCGAGATAATGGCATCATAATTCGCCAGAAAATCGTGAGCTCCTTGGCACCATCAATTTTAGCCGCTTCAATTAAGGCATCTGGAACCTGAACCATAAAGTTCATCATCAAAAATAGTCCTAGCGTTCCACCAATAGAAGGCAGCAACAATGCCCAATATGTGTCAATCATATGCAGCTTTGACATAATGATATAGTTCGGCAAAGCCGTTACCGTACCGTTAAACATGAGAGAGTATACAATCAGCTTTGACATCGTTTTGGAGCCAGGAAAAACATACTTTGCAAGTGGAAAGGCTGCCATTGAGCCAATAATAACCGAGCCCAGCGTACCTACCGCTGTAATAAAAAATGTATTGAAAATATATCTCGTGATCGGCACCCACGAATTTCCGATGACGATGAATAAGTCCTGAAAATTCGTAAGCGTCGGACTCATTACGAACAATCGTGGTGGAAAGATAAAGATCTCATTCAACGGCTTAAACGCGTTATTAATGATGAAGATTAAGGGCCATACGCTGAATAGACCGAACAACCCTAAAAGGATCGTTAGCGACATATCGCCCATAATGCTTCTGTTTCTACGCTTGAATTTTCTAGATACATAAGCTTTTTTTATTGTCGCAACAATACTACTCACATTACGCACCTACCCTTCTTAATGCTTTCTGCACGATAATGTTAGTAAACAGCATCGTAAAGAATAAGATTGTTGCAATCGCAGAAGCATAACCCATCTCATATCGAATGAAGCCATAGTCATGTAGGTGCGTCAAAATGGTATGACCTGAGTATTCAACGGATGGGAATCCAGCTAATTCAATCGATAACTGGGATACCGAGAATGAAGCTGTAATCTGCATAACCGCTCCGAATAGAAGCTGAGGTCTCATCGATGGCAGTGTAATGTACCATAGCTCCTGCCAACGATTTTTAATTCCGTCAATGCTGCCTGCTTCGTACAACGTTTTGTCTACATTTTGTAGTCCGGCAATAAAGGCCAGGAAGCTGACGCCTAAGCTTAACCAAAGCTGAACTAGGATTAGAATTGGAAATACATAGTCCTTATTATCAAAGAATAGAATGGGTTCTGTTATAAAGCCTAAGCGCAGCAGCCAGGAGTTAGCGTAACCATACATATCGGAAGAAAAGATAAGCTTCCAGATTAAGTAGGCATTACCTGAGATAGAAGGTGCATAAAACACTAACGTCATAATGGCACGAACCTTAGGGGTAAGCTCATTGATTAACCAAGAGAACACAAAACACATTAAGTAACTGATTGGCCCTGTAATCAATGCAAAAAACAATGTGTTTTTTACGGCGATCAGGAATATATCGTCATTAACTATGAGATTAATATAGTTTCTAAATCCGACAAATGAAGGAGCTTCAAGCATATTGAAGGATGTAAAGCTAATAACCATTGACGCCATTACTGGAATGACAGTGAACACGATGAATAGTATCGCGAACGGCATGATTAATAGATACTTCGCCCCATGCTCTTTCCATATCTTCGAAAATGACCTATTGTTTTTTCTTCGCGTGATTGTTTGATTTGTCAGCATACTCTCTGTTTACTCCTTTTCCCATAGATTGCAAGACGTACTTCAATCACTGCTGATATAGGATAGATGGAACTCCTGACGTTTTTTTGTAAGCTCCTTATCGATCTGCTTGTTGTTCAGATATAAGGCTTCACGTGGACTTTCACCACTTGTAACGACGCCGCGGAACGCATAATCAATGGCCCTCGTTGTCATATATCCGCCAGGCACCTCTGGCACGCCTACAGTAGCCTCGAACTGTTCTTTAATCTGTGCGGCATCCTTAATTGACCACGGTAGTTGATCGAGTACCTCGACATTTGCGGTTGGATAACGAGCAGCAGATCCCATAATCGCTTCTAATGCATTGGCATATTCTGTTTGCGTTTCTGTCGACAGCCACCATTGCATAAACTCCCAAGCAGCCTCTTTGTTGTCAGCATCATCAAGAAGAACAGTATTAATTGTGCTCGATACGACCTGGTTATTGATTGTGCCATCCGCTCGCTCTATACCAGGCAGTGGAGAGAAGGACCATTGACCTCTAATCTCTGGAGCAAATACCTCTAGCTGGTTATAGGTCGTGTATTGCGCGATACCAGCTGGCATCTCACCCGTTCTGAAGCGGTTTGGAAAATCAGCAGAAACAGGCAGGCGATAGCTTGTAAAGAAGCGTGTCACACGACTGAATGCATTCATCGCATTGTCTTCCGTCAGTGCACTCTCTATGCCGTAATCGTTGCCTTCACCCTTGAATAGATCACCGTCGTATTGAAACACCATAGAAGGAACTAGCTCTTGACCTGGGATGTAAAAATCATAGTTGTTTGCGTGGAGCACTGAGATAACATGCTCTACGTCATCCCATGTTTTTGGCGGTGTAAGCTCAAGCTGCGATAAAATGTCATCGCGGTAAAACATCATGAGGAAGGTTTGCTGCTCTGGCAGCGCATATACTCCTTCTTGGAACGTAACCGTACGAAGTGCGCTATCATAGAACTTTTCGGCTATAGCATCATATCCCTCTAGCTTTGAAAGATCCGTTAGGGCGTTACGCATGGCGAAGTTAACAACCATGTCTTGCGGAATGGACAATGCCACATCTGGACCGTTGCCTGCTAAAGTAGCTGGCAATATAACTTCCTCGGGAATAAGCATTAAATTGACTGGAATATTACTTTGCGGAGTAAATTTTTGATCAATCATATCTTTAATAATTTGAGCCTGATCTCGACCAGACGATACCCACACCGTAATGGCATCCTCACTTGTATCTCCAAACATCTCTGTTTCGTCTACAAAGAATGTAGAGAAAAATCGAGACACACTGTTGTATGCGCTAACAAAAAAGTTTGGCTTCGCTTTTTTCAGCTCAGATCCAGGAGCATATAATGTGAAGCTGTCAAGCTGCAAAGGCATCTCAGAAATCGATGTAATCCAAGTACCTAAAGAAGAAATATTGTTTGCTAACGTACCGAGCTCTTTAATGACTGTGTCAGGTTTAGCTGCAATCCCCGCTGCCTGTACCTGCATCTTCTCGACCATTGCTGTTTTCTCGCCCTTTTCGCCGGTGATTCTCACTAATTCGTCAACAACCCGCTTCAAGCGTTCACTCTCAGCTTGGAAAAGCTCAGAATAGTTAGGAATTTTTTTCGTAATTTCATAATCAATATATTGGTCTGGTACTAGTCCAGTAATTTGCACAGTTTTTCGATAAAGATCGTTAAGAACAAATACACTTTTTTCTACTTCGGATAGAGGCATTGCAAATTCACCTAACACAACCTCTAAGGAAATCGTATTTTCCCCTTCCTGCAGCAGAACAAAATACTCTTCATCTTCCTGTCCAATGGTGTAATTGACGAATCCAGAGTGAAACGCAAACGGCACAGCCATCGCTTCACGATATGGAACTTCACCATTTACTTTTAGTTGTCTATAGGACATTACGCCACGGTTCGTATTTTGTACGCCTCGGAAGGATAGGTGGTACAAGCCTTCCTCTGGCACATCAATCTTCCACTCGATATAATCTCCGGGCGTTCTCCAGTTGGGTCCGCCAATAGCGTTTAGCTTAATTTTGTACGGATGATAAGGCTCCGTATTGGGATTGCTATAATCAGTAGCCATCGTAATGTCCACAGATGACTTTTCAATACCTAATGTGCTGCCATCGATACGTTCTGCTTGGTAGACAAGGTTTTCCTTGCTATACACGCTATACTTTTGCTTCCACTCGCTCAGCACTTCTTCATAGGATCTTACTTGTGGAGCAGTCTTTAGCGTAAGATCATGAATCTCCATAGGCTCTTTTACGGATTCAAGCGTAATCGTATGTGTGCCGGCACTAAAATAAAATTTGTAGGGCTCTAGATTTCTTTTTTGTGCATCACCGATATACACCGTCGTCAATCGCGGCTTTTCTACCGCTAAAGGTCTAATCTCATTACCGTTTCGCTCCATGATGGCTTCCCCGTTGCTATTGTCCCATACACGGTTAAACACTAATTGATTCATGCCCTTAAAATAGCTTTCACCATCAATAAGGAGCTTTCTTTCAATTTTCGAGTTTGTACCCTTTACTGGGATATACGACAGTGAAAGATTGTAGAAGCCCGCTTCCTTCACTTGAAAAGACCACTCAATCGCGCCTTGTTCACCCGTTGTAACCGTTTCCCCATTAACTAACGCTTCCATACCATCAAGCGCCTTAAACGTCGTCACATCCACCTTTACCTCAGCGGATGCCATGTTCCCTTCATACCCTTGTGCTGAGAGGTACTCGCCGTATGAATCCTCAATATATTCATGGCTTTCCTTCTCCAGCTCAATAGCAAAAGCAGGGTCAGTGTTACCTGACCCTAGCCCTGCAGGCATGAACATGGCTAAAACTAAGACTAAAACCATACTGAATCTGAACGCTCTTTTTTTCATGCCCATACCTTACCTCCGTGATAATTACGAAGTGCCGCTATCATTGCGGTTCAACAACCTTATAGTGCGAGTTCAAAAAGTCCAGCTTTCAAAGGAGGACTTTTTGAACTACCTCGTTAATTACTCAACTTTTACCTTCAGCGTCAAATTCGCCGTATTTCCAGCAAAGTCTGTAACTGTAATTACTACATCGTATTCACCTGGAGTCGTTGCATCCAGTTCACTTACATCAGCCGTTAGATTCGCTTTTACATCAAAGCCGTCTTTATCAGCAGCAGTATCAATAAAGTCATCCTTCCAGTTAATCGCTGAAACATCTTCATCTACATTAACCGTACGATACTCTGCTTTTGCTGTAATGGTAGGTGCAGTTGTGTTATTTGGATCGTAAATAACGACATTAAACTTTTTGCTTGCTTCGTTGCCAGCAGCATCCTTCACACTTAACGCTAAGCCGCCTTCATATTTTGCTATTGCTGTAAAGTCAATGGCACTCGTATCTACAGCAACCGCTTCAAATGCAATGTCGCCATCAACACCATCTTCAGCTTTTACGAATTCATTCCAATTCACAGTTGCTGGATCAGTTCCTGCTGCTACTGCAATCGGAGTAACCGTTTCTGTAAAGAACGGAGGCATATTATCTACAGGCGCACTAGCACTCAATGCGCTTTCCGTCGAGCTCATCGCGTCAAGAATACGGTTTTTATTCGCATCAATTGCAGCTGCATATTTTGGCGTGCCGTTTAAGCCGTAAATCGAGCTACCCATGATTTGCTCTTCCCACATTGGGCCCCAAGATAGAATCGTTGCAAACTCGTTTGGAACGGGATCTGCAGATAGAGCAAGGAACGCTTCCATTACTGCCTCACCATAGGTTTCGTTCGTTACGTCTAAACCAAAGTTAAGTGCTGCAGCCTTCGCTTGAGTCGTTAAATAGTCAAGCGCTTTATCACTGTTAGCCAATGTTTTATATGCAGTTGACCAGTAGATTTTGTATGCTTCAAGTGCAAGCTTTGTACGCTCTTCGTCAATACCTTTCAGTACAGCCATTTGGTTACCAGGAGCAACGTGCTGTTGGTACTTCGGATCATCAGCAGACAAATGATCTGGTCTTGGGAATGGAACAACCCCCATAGACTCTCCACGCTCAGCTAATGCCTGACCTGCGCCAGCTGCTAGCCAAGGAACCATATTCGTAAATACCGTTTCACCATTACCGAAATCATTCGCATTCCAAGTCCAGCCTGGTCCAGGCTCGCTATCATTGTATCTAGCTGTAAACATTAAGTTTTTATTCGTCAGGCGATCAATGTACTCAATCGCTTGCTTTGCTTCTGCAGAATCAGCTGTTAGGCCATTTTCGCCATACACCGCACTACCATTGGAGTGGATTGCATGATAGGCTGTTTGTCTGTAGTCCGTTTGGAACGCTTTAATAGGCACATCCGTTCTAACTGGAGACATTTTGTTAGCATAGAACTCGTTAATTTTCGTTAAGTAGTCTTCGAATTTTGACCATGTCCACTCGCCCTTTTTCCAAAGGTCATGTGGATAAACAGTCTGACCATTTTCCTTCAAAGCATCAACCTGATCTAGATAGTCGATATTGTAGACAAGCGGCCATTGTGGCACGAATTCAAGAATGTAGTTCAAGAAATAAACGCCACCGAACATTTGGTTACCAAACATCCACTCGTGGTCTGGATCTGCAAAGATGTCTTTATATTGATCTAGTGGCTGGAAGATATTTTGTCCGAGCAATGTCCCTTGAGAACCACCCCATAGCAAAGCAATGTCTACGATAGGATCGTTAGCAAGGACAGATTTCAGCAATGATTCACGGATATCCTCAGGATATTGCTTCCACTCTATTTTTACGTTCAGTTCATTTAACACGGCTTCTTCAGCTGCTTTTCTCGCTGCAAGCTGATCTGGAGGCATACCTGGCTCACCAGTTACTGGATCTGTCCAGCTCGGGTCATCTCCAGGCTGCCAGTGAGTACCAAAAACGATAACCGTCGGCTCTCCACTCGGCTGATCATTGTTGCTTGTTTGCTCTGTGTTTTCTGTATTGGTATTGTTATTGGTCGGTTTCGGGGTATTCTCAGTTTTAGAACAAGCACTGAGCAATACTGTAGTAATTAGAACTAATGTCGTTAACAACGTAAAAGCTTTTTTTGATTTACTTACCATACTTTGCATCCCCCTGTTTTCGTAATTTGTAATCCAATCGTTCGATCAGAAAAAGAAAAACATTATGATTAGACAGAAGTTGACGAATGACTCATTTACACCACACATAAAGTAAAAAGTAAGCGCTTTAATTTCCAAGCAACATTCATTCAAAAAAAGCTTTTATCACCTTCCTATCCGTTCCCCTTATCCATAACCTTAATCAAATGATCCCTGCAAAATTAATCATAATGTAACCCGTTTTATGAAAGGGGTTTCACTTCTCTCAAAAAAAATAGGTGAATTAGTTCATCTCTTGTTTGATGCCATTTTATCGCCTCATACTTTATATTGTCAACACAAAAATTTTAATGCCATTCTGACCAAGCCTTACTGAGCTATCAACACAAAAACTTCAAAAATTTTGAAAATAACCGTTGTTTTTTAATGACGTCCTTCGTATAATGGTGTAAATGTAACCGCTTTCTATGATGATCCGGCAAATTTTATAAGCAAACTGTTCTTCACTTTAATCATACTTCTCTTTCATCGTTCTACTCTTGAATAGTTCTACTCTTGTATAGTTTCACTCTTGTTTTACTCTTGTTTTACTCTTGTTTTACTCTTGTTTTACTCTTGTTTTATTCATGAATTATTCTCTCTTGAATTTGTTATTTTCTTGGGTCTTCTTAGCCCTTTATGAAATGGGTTTCATAAAGGGTATGTTATTCGTAACTGGAGGGTGTGAATGACAAGTCAAAAAAAGATGCTCCTGATTGCCTTAGTTGCAGTCTTGTTTATCGTCTGTCTTGTTACTTTAACTATGAATATGAGGGAGAAAAAAATGATAACTAGTGATACTGACATGCTAGTAGAAAATACGGCTGTCCATTTGATTGAGCATGATGGCGTGCAGGTAGCCTATCAAAATGGATTACCAATCCCTGAGTTTTCTACTTGGAAGATGAATGAAGAACGCAGACAATATATTTCCTTGAATGGAGAATGGAAATTCGGACATGAGGATGACATCAATTGTCCCGAAACTGATCTTACATGCAGCGATACTACGTATGAAGATTCCGCTTGGTCTGTGCAACCCGTTCCAGCAAGTCTTGACCTAGCCTACGATAATAAGAAATACCAATATACATTCGGTTCATTTTGGTTTCGTAAAGTCTTTAAGGTCGAACAAGATTGGAACGACAAATTCGTTAAATTAAACGCGCTAGGAATGGGCTATCATTCTGTTGTTTATATCAATGGAACGAAGGTTGGAGTGAATGAAGGCAGCGCAACGCCCTTCTCCTTCAATGTTTCGCCTTACTTAAATTATGGCGAAGACAATATCATCGCTGTCCAAATTATTAGACCAGCACACGACCATGAAGATGTTGGAGCTCTGCCAGCTGGTGGGTTTGACTGGTGGGATTATTCCGGCATTACTAGAGATATCTACTTGGAGGCGACAGCTCCACAGACGATCTCTAAAGTCATTGTCGATGCTTCTCCTCTTAAGAAACGAGTCCGTGCTTCTGTCGTCCTACTAAACTACAGCAAAGAAGCTGCAACGCTAGATGTGCAGGTTCATCCAGGTGTGGACAATATAGAAGCTCAAACGAAAAGCGTAACGTTAGGTGCGGATGAAGTAAAGGTCGTTGGCTTTGAATTTGATACACCGGATATCGAGGCGTGGTCAACAGAGTCACCCAACCTATACCAGCTAACAGCTGAAATTGTAAATGGTGATCGGCTCAAAACACAATATGGCGCGGTAGACGTAGAGGTTGGAGATGCAAAGGTGCTGGTTAACGGCTCTCCAGAATGGTTCAAGGCGACAAACTGGCACGATGAGAACAAAGAGTCAGGCCGATCCATGTCGCCTGAGGAATATCGTGCAGAGATTGATGTCGCTAAAAGCGCGAGCGCTAATCTTATCCGTAATGCTCACTACAATCGTCATCCATATGCTTATGAGTATGCTGATCAGATCGGAATCTTTGTCATGGATGAGATCGAGAATTACTGGTTAAGTGAACAGGCGATCGGTCATCAATTGTACGAAAAAGGGTTATCACGCGAAAAAGCAATCGCTATGGCTTGGAATCAGGTGAATCATCCTTCTGTCATCATTTGGAGTGTAGCGAATGAAAATACACCGAATAATACGACACATTTGGCATGGTTTAACGATATGAGAGATGCGGTAAGATTGGTCGACCCTAAGAAGAGACCTGTCACCTACGCTTCGAATACCCAGCATCATCCGGTTGATATGTCCATGTCAGCGGCCGATATTATCGGATTCAACCAATATTATGGCTTCCACGGTGGCGAATCTGAGGATTACGGCGCCGAGCAGTACAGAAAGAAATTGCTAGAAATCCACGAGCGTTACCCTAGCAAGCCTATCATTCTATCAGAGAATGGAACATGGTCGAGCTTAGGCGATCGCGCACGCGAGCAGTGGCAAGCAGGCAATTTTGCTGCCCATTGGGACGTAACCGTTACTTATCCATTTACAGCAGGCTACACCTTCTGGAATCTAAAGGATTATCGCAGCAAAATGGAGTACACAAGCCGAGATCCTCAGCGCCTGTCGGGAATGGGAATGGTGGATTGGAATAATCGTGCACCTAAGGTTGTCTATTACTACTTCCAGGAAGCAACAGATCGCGGTGCGAATCGGATCATGAATCCTCGCTTTGAACGGGGTATTGAGGAATGGCAGGTTATCTCCTCTAATAAACAGTCGGTCACGCCTACTGAGGAAGGTCTGCAGCTCACATTAAATGCATCAGACTCTATTATGTTGAAGCAAAATGCATTTGATCTCTTAGCGGGCAAATATGTATTGGAGCTTCAATTAAGCAGTCCAGAAGATGCTGTAGCAGGAAAAATTGTGCTTAAATCCAGCTATTTGTCTGGCGGATCATTAGAGAAAACGTTTGATTCTAGCGGCACGATCAAGCTGCCATTTACGCTGACGCATAATGGGGTTACCAGTGTTTCTGTTCAGCTTCAATTAGAAGGCACAAAAGCGAATGAGCAGATCATCATCGAACAAGTGAATTTGTTTCCAGAGTTGAAATAGCAGGCAAATAAATAGGGCTGTTCAGCGAGTAAGCATCCGCTTACTTGCTGAACAGCCCCTTCTTGCGTTAAATGATAATTATTGCAGCTAGTCCATCGTTTAATGCCAATATGTAGGATACGCTCGATTGCTGCGTAAATTGTTAATGATTAATCCCATAATTACGATCGTTACCGATCCGATAAGGACTGGCGTAACAAGATACTGCCAGCTATAGCCACCTGCGATAATAATGATCGGATTAGCCGCGGCAGGCGGGTGCGTCGTTTTCGTCAGCATGACGACAATTAATGAGACGCAAACGGCTAGTGCAAGCGTCCATGCATAATAGCCAAATAATGCGTGCACAGCTATACCGATTGCACTTGAGAGCAAATGCCCACCAATTACATTACGCGGCTGAGAGTAAGGCACCTGCCATGCGCCAAACACAAGCAAGCAGCTCGCTCCGAATGGCGCCATAATCCATAGTGTTTCAGTAAAGCCAGTTAATGAAAGCAATATTCCGATGGTAACCGTCCCGCCTATTACGACTGTTAGCATATCTTTGATGTCAACGGTGGATGGATTATTCCCTCTGCCCGCCATCTTCGAGATATAGCGGTGCATCACATGCCCTGTCTTTGTTGCAGTACGATTCATTGTATATTTCTTCCTCCATTTCCCATCCATCAATATACAATGAACCGTACTACCTGTCAATTTTATCTAAGTGAAGCGTTGACCTACTAAACCTCCTTGCGCTGCAAGTAAATAAAGCCGGCTATAAAAAACAAGACAAAGCTACCTCCAATGACCGTGATGAGCTGCTCCCACGGAGCATAGAAAATATCACTCTCATTATCCGTAATATACATCATCAAAAAAGGCTGTCCCCACGGATAAAAGGGCGCAAGATCTTCCGAATTCAGAACAAGCATCGTAGGAATCGTAAAGATGACATTTACAGCAAATGAAGCAGCCAAGGATTGAAACAGCGTGGAAAGAAACAGCATAAGCGCGATTAGTGGCAGTGTTGCAAGCCAGCCCCCTATCGTACCGCGTATCAGCAGCTCTATCGGGAATGGTTCACCATACTGCTTCAACAAGCCAGCCACTAGCAGTGCGAGCAGCACAAGCAGCTGCATGCACAAGCTCAATAGGCTGACGATTAGGAATTTGGCTACATATACTTTTCCCCGCGTCGTTGGTAAAGCAAACAGCTGCTTCCAGCCCCCTGCTTGATGCTCATAGCGACAAATTAGCGTTGCAAGCACACCGATCATTAGCGGCAAAAACAAAACGCCATAAGCTAGATTCGCATTTATCGCTGCATACACGTACTTTTGACCTGTTAGCTCCTCTGCATCAACATTAACATTCAAAGCAATCGCCAGTACGATTAGAGGTGCCAGCAATATAAAGGGAACGATATTCGTTTTCCATAGTTTAAACCATTCTGTCTTCAGCAATGCCTTCATTTAGCTCACATCCTTTCTACAGAAGTGCCACATGCCAGCTATAAACAGCAGCAAGCCAGCACTAATGCCAAGTACGATATTGATGAAAGGATTATTCCAATCATTCGCTAATGTTGGCCATTTCCATAGGAACCAATCGGGAAGAAAAAAAGCCATGAAAGTCAGAATTACTCCGACTACCCCTATGCTCACGGTGATGCCCTGATTGTTGTTAGCGACCGCAACCCACAGGTGAAACGCAATGAGCGCCTGTGACGCAAGCCACGGATAAAAGCTGACTTGCACAATCCGCAGCCACGGAATATCATCGCCCAGTCCCAGCGTTAGTCCGTATAACGTCGTGCCGATTCCTAGAATAATCGAGGATACGAATAATAGCGTTGTCGCGATTACGTACTTTGATAGATAGACTGACGATCGATTGACTGGTAGCGCCAGCCATTGCTTCCAGGCATTCGTTTGGTTCTCTATGCTTGCCATCATCGACGTCAAGATGACGATACCTAATACGAGTGCAAGTGGGGTTAAGCTAAGAATGCTGTCTAAGTAAACCGACCAGTCGTCATCGCTTATTGACAGCAAATAATCTTTGCGAACGCCATAATTCACCATCGTCAAACCGACTACACCTAGCGGGCCTAATACGGTTAGAAACCAAAGACCTTTTCTCTTAATTTTCATCCATTCTGATCGAAGTAATTGGCTGAGCATTATAAACTCACCCCATCCGTCATACTTAAGAAGATTTGCTCGAGCGACTGTTTATTTTCCTCCACCCGATAGATGTCATGTCCTTGATGAACGAGTAAAGAGACCGCATCTGCCACACTGCGATTCGAGCAGTTTTCTAGAATAAGCTGCTCTTGCTCATGAGCAGCGGCAAGCTCCAGCTGCTTTAGCGCAGCAACCGCTTTGCCAGGCTCGCTGCATTGAATTCTAATTGTAGAGCGCGCCAGCTTTCGCAAATTCGACATCTGATCCTGATAGATTAGCTTTCCTCTTGACACCACGCCTACCGCTGTAGCGATTTGATCGATTTCGGATAAGAGATGACTGGATATTAATACAGTCATGCCATATTGCTGCGGCAAGCTTTTAATAAGCTCACGAATCTCAATAATGCCTGAAGGATCAAGTCCGTTCGTTGGCTCATCCAGCACCAGCAGCTTCGGCTGATGCAGCAATGCTGCGGCGATGCCCAATCTCTGCTTCATCCCTAGTGAGAAGCCTTTAACTTTACGATGAGCAGCCTCCGTTAAGCGCACCGTTTCCAATACCTCACTAATGCGCTTATGTGGTACGCCTACGATTTCACGCACAACGTTCAAGTTTTCATAGGCGGTAAGATGCGGATAGTAGGATGGATTCTCAACGAGCGAGCCGACCTGACGCAAAATATCTAACTTATGCTTCTGCAGCTCCTTACCAAAGATGCGCACTGTACCAGATGTAGGCTTCATTAGCCCAAGCAGCATACGAATGGTCGTCGTTTTCCCCGCTCCATTCGGACCTAAAAACCCGTAAATTTCCCCTTCACGAATGACCATATCGACATGATCAACCGCTTGCTGCTTCTGAAATGTTTTCGTTAATTGCTCTGTTTGTACAATAATACTCATGTTTTTCACCTCTAAAGCAAGTATAAATAGGCAAGGTTAAAGTGAGGTGTGGGGAAAGGTTAAATTTTGTTTAAATTACTTGGTTATGGTTGACGGACAAGGATATGCTGTTTTTAACGAACAAGCGAACATATAAAAAATCCACTCCTCTCACGGTGCAGACAATTCGTCAGAGTAGAGCCTAGTGAGCTCCTCCTAACGTCTAACGTCATATGCACAGTGGAGAAATGGATTGTGTAGATTTTTGTATGGGATCGTTCTTTTCGTAAAATCAGTAACACGGTTCTCTTAATTGAATGAAATATCCTCATTATAACACTGCATTGGCATGCAGGATTACTTTAGGGGATGTCGTATTTCTACGATGAATTCTTCATCTCTACGATAGTGCTGCCACGTTAAGCTCATACCTTCTACCATCATATGAACGATAGACAAGCCAATGCCTGCACCCTTGTTATCAGTGATGCCATCCATCCCTTGACCGCGATCTACGACGCGGATCGCATCGTAAACTTCGCAGGCTTCCGTTTCGATCGCAACAAGCTTGCCATCACGCGCATGTCGCAGCACGTTTTGCAGCAGGTTATCGAACATTCGCTTCATCCAGATCGGATCTACCTCCCACGTCGGTACGTGAAGCTCTCCAAGCCTCATCTCGATCTCAAAG
>Ga0180216_1001611_pt1 | contig 19863 bp, 18 predicted proteins | sample eDN3rd37CBELigMG_FD_128879 | JGI IMG/M metagenome (GOLD analysis project Ga0180216, IMG submission 128879) | Enriched Miracle-Growth compost microbial communities from Emeryville, California, USA - eDNA 3rd pass 37_C BE-Lig MG (version 2)... ...
ATAGGCGAGGCGGTCGCGAGGGACATCGTCCGGCACGGCGGGGGGAGCCTGGATGGCACGTAGTGCGGCCGCGAACGAGGGCCAGTGCTGCCGTGCGAGGAGCGCCCGGTCCTGCCATTCGGGCATTTCGTGCAGTTCGTTCAGGGCAAGCGCCATGGCGCGCCCGACATCACGCTGACCAAGCCCCCGCACCAGCGGCCAGACCGGCTGGATCCCGGGGATGGTGTCCGGCGGCTCCACGAAGTCCGGCGCATCCATCTGCCAGCGCTCGCGGAAGCGCTTGATCCGCCCCGAGACGCGCCGCACGGCCCCTTCCGGATAGGTTCGCTGCAGCCAGGCCCCCAGCCAGGAGCGGCGGCCGAAATAGATCAGGTCGATCAAGCCAGCCTGGGCTTCGCAGCACACGACCCAGGGCTGGGTCGGCGTGCGGGGGGCGGCGACATGCAGCACGCGCACCTTGAGCGTAGCCACTTCGCCCTCCCGCGGAGTGGTGGAACGCCGGTCCTGGTAGCGCTCGGGGAGGTGGAACAGCAGATCGAGGACCCGATCGCCCTCGAGCGCCTGCAGCAGACGCTTCCGTTTTTCCTCGGGCAGAGGCAGGCTCGCGAGCGGCGCCAGGAGCGGTACCGCGCCATCCGGTTCGGCCTCTTGGGCTGACATGATTCCCATCTGCCTCTATATGCCAGCGGCACGAGACGCCGACATGCCCCAGAGCGAACATACCTCCACCGAACTTTCACCGCGCCGCCGCCGCCTGCTGTTCCGGGCCACCCATCGCGGCACCAAGGAAACCGACCTGATGGTCGGCGGCTTTGTCGCGCGCCATATCGCCACCTTCAGCGAGGCCGAGCTGGACGAATTGGAAGCCGTGCTGGAACTGCTGGACGTGGACCTGGCCGACTGGCTTTCCGGCCGCCGCCCCGTTCCGCCCGAGGTGATGACGCCCATGCTGGAACGCATGGTCGGGGAATGCTCCATGCCCGGTGCCGGCCTGCCGGAGGCAGTGCGCCGCGCATGACGGCGCTCACGGTATTCGGCGCGCCGGAGGGCTTCGACGCCCTGCTGCTGAGCCGTCGCCGCGCCGAGACGGACGGCTTCGTCCTGCATGTCTGCCGGGACGATGCGCGCATGGTGCGGATGCAGGACGGCCTCGCCTTCTTCGCACCGGACGTGGAGGTGCTGCGCTTCCCGGCCTGGGATTGCCTCCCCTATGACCGCGTCTCCCCACATGCCGACCTGGTGGCGGAGCGGATGGCTACCCTGGCGCGCCTGCTGGAGCCGGCCCCGCGCCCCCGCATCGTGCTGACCACGGTGAACGCGCTGGTGCAGCGCGTCCCGCCGCGCGCCGTCTTCGAAGGCGCGACGCTGCAGCTGAAGCGCGGCGGGCGGATCACGCCGGAGAAGCTGGCTGCCTTCCTGGAGGCCAATGGCTACGGCCGCGTCGCGACGGTGATGGAGCCGGGCGAGTACGCGGTGCGGGGCGGCATTGTCGATCTCTACCCGGCGGGCGAGCCCGACCCGGTGCGCCTCGACCTCTTCGGCGACGAGATCGAGAGCCTGCGCCGCTTCTCCACGGATACCCAGCGCAGCGGCGAGCATATCCGTGAGCTCTGGCTGCGGCCGGTGGGCGAGATCCTTCTGGACGAGGCCTCGATCACCCGCTTCCGCACCGGCTACCGCGAGCTGTTCGGCCCGGCCTCGGCCGAGGATCCGCTCTATGTCTCGGTCTCCTCGGGGCGGCGCCATCCGGGGATGGAGCATTTCGTCGCCCTGTTTCACGAGCAGATGCCAACGCTGCTCGATTACATGCCGGCCGCCTCGGTCAGCCTGGACCATCAGGCGGAGGACGCGCTCGAGGTGCGCCTCGAGATGATTGAGGATCACTACCAGGCCCGTCGCGCGCCCCCGCGCGAAGGCGAGGTGCCCTACCGCCCCGTCCCACCGCGCCGCCTCTATCTCGACCGGCGGGGGTGGAATGCCATGCTTTCGGGCGGCACCCTGCTGCGGCTCAGCCCCTTCCCGCAGCCGGACGGAGCCGAGGGCATCGAGGCCGGCGGGCGGCCGGGGCGGCTCTATGCGGAAATTCGCGCCGCCGGGCAGAATGTTTTCGCCACCTATCGCGAGCAGGCGGAGGGCCAGGCCAAGTCCGGCATGCGCCCGGTGGTCGCTGCCTGGACGCGGGGCTCGCGCGAGCGTCTGGGCAACCTGCTTCGCGAGAACCGGGTGCCCGTGCAGACGGTGGAGAACTGGGCCGAGGCCGTCCGCCTGCCGGCCGGCGTGGTGGCCTTGGCGACCTATGGTGTGGAGCGCGGCTTCACGGGCCCCGCGGCACCAGGAGCAGAGCGGGGCGGCATTGCTCTGACGGGCGAGCAGGACCTGCTCGGCGAGCGCATCGCGCGGCCGCCGCGCCGCCGCAAGCGGGCGGATCAGTTCATCGCCGATGCTACGGAGATCGCCGAGGGCGATCTGGTGGTGCACCAGGACCACGGCATCGGCCGCTATGACGGGCTGGAGACGCTGCAGGTCTCCGGCGCTCCGCATGACTGCCTGCGGCTGCTTTATGACGGTGGGGACAAGCTGTTCCTGCCGGTGGAGAACATCGAGCTGCTGTCCCGCTTCGGCAGTGACAGCGCCGGCGTCTCGCTCGACAAGCTCGGCGGCACCTCCTGGCAGAACCGCAAGGCCAAGGCCAAGCAGCGCATCGCCGACATGGCCGGCCAGCTCATCCGCATCGCGGCGGAGCGGCGGGTCAAGGACGCCCATATGGCGACTCCGCCGGAAGGGGCATGGGACGAGTTCTGCGCCCGCTTCCCCTTCGCCGAGACGGACGATCAGCAACGCGCCATCGCCGACGTGCTGGAGGATCTCGCGGCCGGCCGGCCGATGGACCGGCTGATCTGCGGCGATGTGGGCTTCGGCAAGACCGAGGTGGCACTGCGCGCCGCCTTCGTTGTGGCGATGACCGGGGCGCAGGTGGCGGTGGTCGTGCCGACCACCTTGCTCTCCCGCCAGCACTTCCGCACTTTTACTGCCCGCTTCGCCGGCCTGCCGGTGAAGGTCGCCCAGCTCTCCCGGATGGTGACCGCCAAGGAGGCCGCCGCCGTGAAGGCCGGGCTGGCGGACGGCTCGATCAACATCGTCGTCGGCACCCATGCGCTGCTGGCCAAGAGCGTCGAGTTCGCCGATCTCGGCTTGGTCATCGTGGACGAGGAGCAGCACTTCGGCGTCGCGCACAAGGAGCGGCTGAAGCAGCTCCGCGCCGATGTCCACGTGCTGACCCTGACGGCGACACCGATTCCGCGTACGCTCCAGCTCGCCCTGACCGGGGTGCGGGAGATGAGCGTGATCGCGACGCCGCCGGTGGACCGGCTGGCAGTGCGCACCTTTATCATGCCCTTCGACACGGTGGTGATCCGCGAGGCGATCCAGCGCGAGCGGCTGCGCGGCGGGCAGATCTTCTGCGTCGTGCCGCGCCTCGAGGATCTGCCGAAGATGGCGACGCGGCTGGCCGAGATCGTGCCGGAGGCAAAGACCGTCCAGGCGCATGGCCGCCTGACGCCGACCGAGCTCGAGCGCGTCATGACCGAGTTCGGCGACGGCAAATACGACATCCTGCTGGCCACCAACATCGTCGAGAGCGGGCTCGACATGCCGGCGGTGAACACCCTGCTGATCTACCGCGCCGACATGTTCGGCCTTGCCCAGCTCTACCAGCTGCGCGGCCGGGTCGGGCGCGGCAAGCTGCGTGGCTATGCCTATCTGACCTGGCCCGCCACCCAGCGGCTTTCCGCGGCCGCTGAAAAGCGCTTGGCAGTGATGCAGACGCTCGACAATCTCGGCGCCGGCTTCACCCTGGCCAGTCACGACCTGGACATTCGCGGTGCCGGCAACCTGCTGGGCGATGAGCAGTCCGGCCATATCCGCGAGGTCGGCATCGAACTCTACCAGCAGATGCTGGAGGAGGCGGTGGCGAACATCAAGGCCGGGCAGGGCAAGCGCGGCGAGGCCGCCGACCGCGACTGGACGCCGCAGATCAACCTGGGCCTGCCGGTGCTGATCCCCGAAGCCTATGTGGCCGATCTTCCGGTGCGCCTCGGCCTCTACCGGCGCATTGGCGGTCTTGCAGGCGAGGCGGAGGTGGACGCCATGGCGGCCGAGTTGGCCGACCGCTTCGGGCCGTTACCGGCGGAGGTGGAGAACCTGCTGCAGGTCGTATCCATCAAGCATCTATGCCGGCAGGCGGGGGTGGAGAAGCTGGACGCGGGGCCGAAGGGCATCGTTGCGAGCTTCCGGCACAATCGCTTCGCGAACCCAGGGGGATTGGTGAGCTGGGTGACGGCGCAGAAGGGCCTGGTGAAGCTGCGCCCAGACCACAAGCTGGCCATGGTGCGGGAGATGGAACTCAAGACGCGCATCCGCGCCGCCAAGGATATGCTGGCGGCGCTGGCCAAGGTGGCCCGGCAGGCCCACGCCGCCTGAGGTTTTAGAACTCCATCGCTTCGGCGACCGCGACGTCCATGAGGCGCTCCAGCACCTCCGGCTCCTGGGCGCCGGCGATCGCGTGCCCGGCACCGAGCCCCTGGCGGCCGGCGATGACGAAGCAGGGGACGCCGTTGATCCCGAGGCGATGCGCCCGCAGGTTCTCGGCGTGCACGGCCTCGCTCTCCAAGCCGCTGGCCAGGAAGCGCAGCAGGGTCCGGCGGTCGAGGCCCTGCGAGGCGCCCAGGCCGGCCAGCGTCTCGCGGTCGCCCAGGTCGGCTCCTTCGCAGAAATAGGCGGTGAACAAGGCGTCCACCAGTGCGTCGGCCAGGCCGTGCTGACTGGCGAAGCGCACCAGCCGGTGCGCGTCCAGGGAAGGGGGTACCCGGCGGATGCGATCGAAGCGGAAGGCGATATCCTCCACCCGGCCTAGCTCCGTCATCGTGGCATGCAGGCGGCGCGCGCGTTCCTCGCCGCCGAACTTGCGGGCCAGATAATCCTGCCTCGCCAGTCCCCCGGCCCCCAGATCGGGGTTCAGCAGGAAGGGGCGCCAGCGGATCTCCGCAGCGAGATCAGGGCGCCGCGCCAATGCCCGGCGTAACCGGCGCGTGCCCAGGAAGCACCAGGGGCAGACCAGATCGAACACCACCTCGATTTCGAGTTGGCCACGGGAGGGAGAGAGCAGGTTCACGCTTCCATCATAGGACAGATAGGCAGGCTCGGCATCCCGTGGCCGCATCTGCCGCCGGTTTCGGCCATTTTCTCGGCCCGAAAAGGTCAGGAGGCACAGAATAGTGGGGAATCAGTCTTGTAGAGGAGAATCCTGACTCCTAGTTTCAGAGAAGCTCAACAAAGGTTTTTGACATCCGGCATGATGGCGGGGTCGCATATCGCGCTTGGAGCGGCCGCGTGGTTCGCCGCTGCCCCGCGGCTGGGGCTCCCGGCGCTGGATCCGGCGATGCTGGGGCTGGCGGTGCTGGGCGCGCTGCTCCCGGATGTGGATCACCCCAAGTCCTGGGTCGGCAAGCGCCTGCGGCCCGTTTCTCACCTCTTCGCCACCTTGTTGGGGCACCGAGGTGTTACCCACTCGCTGGTGGCCGTGGTGGGATGCGCGGTTTTGCTGCTCAGCCAGAACGTGCCCCTGGCGATCACCGCACCGCTCGTGGTGGGCTATCTCTCGCATCTCGCGGCGGATCTGCTGACCCCTGGCGGGCTGCGGCTGGCATGGCCGCTGCGCGGCACCTACGCTCTGCCACTCTGCCGCACCGGATCACCTTTCGAGCCGCTCGTGGTGGCCCTGGCGCTCTCCTGGGCCTGGGGTGCGACATCGGAGAAGGTCGATTTCGGAGCCGGACTGCGCGCCGCCGGGATCTGCCGCGTGGTGGGGCGGGAGTGGCCGGGCTTCTGCGCCAAGCCGGCTGTACAGCCGGTCGTACTGCAGACGCCGGAACTCCAGCGCCTTTGGGACGGCTCCTGGCGCCCGGGCCTGCTCGCCCATGAGACGCGCCATGCGCACCCCGGCGTGCTGCGGTAGATTGGCGGATGGGGTGGGATTCGAACCCACGGTAGAGTTGCCCCTACGGCGGTTTTCAAGACCGCTGCCTTAAACCACTCGGCCACCCATCCTGGCCGCGGGAGATGCCGGCATCGGCATCGCCCCGACTCAAAACCTGCTGCGAAGCAGGGCGTTAGCGCCCGCATCGCCAAAAGGAAAGCCTGATGCGCAGTTTCCTGCCTGTCATTTCGGTGCTGTCGATCACTCTCTGCCTTTCCCAGCCGGTCCGGGCACAGGATGCGCAGCCCGATCAGGCCCCGCCGCCCGACCCTGCCGGGACGCTGACCTTCTCCCTCGACAATGACATGTTCGGCGGCAGTGACCGCTATTACACGAATGGCTTCCAGTTCGCCTGGCGCTCGCCCTCGGCCGATCTTCCGAGGCCGCTGGCCTGGCTGAACGAGCGGCTGGACTGGCTGATGGGTCCGGGGGCTCTGCGATGGGGCCTGGCCTTCGGCCAGAACATCTACACGCCGCAGGACACGCAGACGATCTACCCCGATCCCAATGACCGGCCCTATGCCGCCTATCTCTATGGCGCGGTGTCGCTCACCCGGATCACGGAACGGACCTCGAACCTGCTGGAGTTGCAGTTGGGCGTCGTCGGCCCCTCCGCTCTCGGCGAGTTCGTGCAGAACAACTACCACGACCTGATCGGTGTGGACCAAACCAACGGGTGGCACAGCCAGCTGAAGGATGAGCCGGCGGTCGCTGTCCTCTACGAGCGGAAGTGGCGCGTGCCCTTCGGCGAAGTGGGGCCGTTGGAATTCGAGGCCATCCCGGCCGTTTCGGTCGGCCTGGGCAATGTGCAGACCTATGCGGGAGCGGGCAGCCTGTTCCGGGTGGGGCAGGGGCTGGAGGCCGATTTCGGGCCGCCGCGCATCCGGCCCGCGCTGGCCGGCTCGGCCTGGATCCAGCCCCGGCGGGATTTCAGCTGGTACATCTTCGGCGGCGTGGACGGGCGGGCCGTGGCGCACGACATCTTCCTCGACGGCAATACCTGGCGCGACAGCCGCAGCGTGGACCGGCGGCCCTTGGTCGGGGAACTCCAGGCGGGCGTCGCGGTGCTGTGGCGGGGCGTGCGCCTGGCCTATACCCAGGTCTGGCGCAGCGAGGAGTTCTACGGCCAGAACGGCACCCAGAGCTTCGGATCGATCAGCGCATCATTCCGTTTCTGATACAAGCGCAATGCGCGTGAAAGGCGAGGTTGCAGGGGCACCTGCGGTCATGGCACCAGTCGGCTCATGCTGAACCGCCGTACCCTTCTGACGCGAGTCGCGGCCGCTTCCGTCCTGGCCAGCGGCACGGCTCATGCTGCCGGCCAGAACTTCCCGGACTTCCTCGCCGATGTGGCGGCCGAGGCGCAACGCAGCGGCATCTCTGCCGAGACGGTGCGGCGCGCCTTCTCCATCATCCGGCCAAACGACAAGGTCCTGGAACTGGACCGGCGCCAGCCCGAATTCACCCTGACCTGGGAGCAGTACCGGGACGGCCGACTCTCCGCGCAGCGGATCCAGCGCGGGCAGCAGGTCTTCGCCGACAACCAGGCCCTGCTGGACGCGGTCTGGCACCGCTTCCAGGTCTCGCCGCGGATCGTGGTGGCGATCTGGGGGCTGGAGACCAATTACGGCGGCTTCACCGGCAATTTCAATGTAGTCGAGGCGCTTGCCACCCTGGCCTGGGAGGGCCGGCGCAGCGCCTTCTTCCGCAAGGAGCTGCTGACTGCGCTGCGCATCCTGCAGGAAGGGGACGTGGCGCCGGAACAGATGCGTGGCAGCTATGCCGGTGCAATGGGCAACCCCCAGTTCATGCCGAGCAGCTTCGAGCGGCTGGCCGTGGACTTCGACGGCGACGGCCGCCGCGACATCTGGTCGAGTACGGCCGATTCCCTGGCTTCCATCGCGAACTACCTGGCCCGCAGCGGCTGGCGCGACGATGAGCGCTGGGGGCGCGAGGTCCTTCTGCCGCCGGGCTTCGACACCTCGCAGGCCGGCAGGAGCAATCGTCGCCCATTGCGGGAATGGCTACGCCTGGGGGTGCGGGCGGCGGACGGCACCGTGCTGCCGCCACTGGAGATGGAAGCCTCGATCCTGCTGCCCGGAGAGGCCGGCGGACAGGCCTTCGCTGTCTATAAGAACTTCCACGTCATCCGGCGCTACAATCCGTCGGACTACTACGCGCTAGTCATCGGCCTTCTGTCCGACCGTATTGCATGAGGCATTCCTGGCTGATCCCGGCTGGTATGCTGGCGCTGCTGCTGAGCGGCGGCGGATGCGCGCCCCCGGGCTCGCCTAAGCAGGCATCCCAGGCCCGCTACGTGGTGGGGGAGCCGTATCAGCTTGGCGGGACCTGGTCCTACCCACGGGAAGACTTCGCCCTCCAGGAGACAGGGCTGGCCTCGGTGGCAGCCGATGAGCGGGCGGGCCGTCGCACGGCCGATGACGAGATCCATGACCCCGGCCTCCTGACGGCCGCTCACCGCACGCTGCAGCTTCCGGCCGTTCTGCGGGTCACCAATCTGGAGAACGGGTTGGAGTTGCTGGTGCGGGTCAATGACCGCGGCCCTGCGGCCCCGGGACGGGTGGTCGAGCTTTCGCGCCGGGCGGCCGAGCTGCTGCGGATCCCGCGGAGCGGCGGGACCCAGGTCGCCATCGCCGTCGAGCCTGAAGCGTCACGCGCCCTGGCAGCCGCCCTTCCGCAGAGCGAGACGCGCCGGCTCGCCATTGCCACGGCGCCACGCACCGCGCTCGCGGCCGAAACCCTTCCGCCCCCTCCTGGCGCCCGTGCCGCGGCACCCCTGCGGCCGGCGCGCGAGGCTTCGTCTGTGGCCGCCATTCCCGAAGCATCGGCCATGCCGCCGGAACGCCTGCCGGAGCAGGTCCGGCAAGGGGCGCCACGCCCGGGGCGGCTGCTGGTGGAAGCGAGCACCTTCACCAGCCGCGCCGAGGCCTACCGCCAAGCGGCGCGCATCGGCGGGCGAGTGGAGAGCCGCGGACCCGCACGGCGGCCGGAATATCGTGTTCGGCTCGGGCCTTTCGCCTCGGTTGCGCAAGCCGATGCGGCGCTAGAGAATGTCTTGAGGGCGGGCGTGCCGGAGGCCCGCATCCTGGTGGACTGACTACAGAGAAATGGAGAATCCCGCGATGCCGCTTCGCCGCGTCCTGCTGGGCGGTGCTGCCGCCGCGTTTGCCGCCGGCTGGCTGCCCGGCTCCGCCTTCGCGCAGCGCCGTGCGCCCGCAGGCCATGCCGCGGCCACGCCTCCGGCGCCGACCTCTCCGGCCAGCACGCCTCTCGGGCCGCTCGATACGGAAGCCCGGCAGGCCATCATGATCGACGCCGACACGGATGCAGTGCTGCTGGAGAAGAACGCCGACGAGCGGATGACGCCCTCGTCCATGTCGAAGCTGATGACGATCTACGTCGTCTTCGACATGCTGAAGCAGGGCCGCCTGCGCATGGACCAGGAGCTGCCGGTCAGCGAGAAGGCCTGGCGCATGGGCGGCTCGAAGATGTTCGTCGAGCTCGGCTCCACGATCAGCGTGCAGAATCTCTGCCAGGGCGTCATCGTGCAGTCCGGTAACGACGCCTGCGTGGTGCTGGCGGAGGGCATCAGCGGCAGCGAGCAGCAGTTCGCCGAACTGATGAACGACTATGGCAAGCGCCTTGGGCTGGAGAAGAGCACCTTCCGGAACTCGACCGGCTGGCCAGACCCTGAGCACAAGATGACGGCGCGCGACCTCGCCATTCTCGCGCGCGCGCTGATCCGCGATTTCCCGCAGTATTTCCCGCTCTACAGCGAGCGCTCCTTCACCTGGCACGGCATCACCCAGCAGAACCGCAACCCGCTGCTCGGCAAGGTAGCGGGGGCGGACGGGCTCAAGACCGGGCATACGGAGGAGGCGGGCTATGGCCTCGTCGGCACCGTCAAGCGCGGGGACCGGCGCCTGATCCTGGTGGTGAACGGCCTGCCCAGCATGCGCCGGCGGGCCGAGGAGCCGGAGCGCCTGCTGGAATGGGGCTTCCGGGAATTCGAGAACGTGGTGCTGTTCCGCGCCGCCGATACGGTGGAGAGCGCGCCCGTCTATCTCGGCGACCAGGCCACCGTGCCGCTGGTGGGTGGTAAGGACCTCGTCCTGACACTGCCGCGCAACTGGCGGCGCAACCTGACGGTCAAGCTGCGCTACGACGGGCCGGTTCCCGCGCCCGTGGCCAAAGGCCAGGAACTGGGTCAGCTCGAGGTGGCAGGAGAGGGCGTCCCTCCGATGGTCCTACCGCTCTATGCCGGCGCGGATGTGGCCAAGCTCGGGCTGGTGCAGCGGATCCCGTCCGTCCTGGGCCGACTGGTTTCCGGCTGACGTGGCGCGCGGCGTCTTCATTACGCTGGAGGGTGGGGAAGGGGCCGGCAAGACCACCCTGGCCCGCCGCCTGGCCGAGGAGCTTGCCCTGGCCGGCCAGCCTGTGCTGCGCACCCGGGAGCCAGGCGGAGCCCCTGGCGCCGAAGCGCTGCGGAACCTCTTGCTGGCCGGGGATATCGCCTGGGACCCGGTTGCCGAGGCCATGCTGATGTTCGCGGCGCGGCGCGAGCACGTGGCCAAGACGATCGCCCCTGCTTTGGCTGCCGGCGCATGGGTGGTCTGTGACCGCTTCGCGGATTCCACGCTGGCCTACCAGTGCCATGGCCATGGCCTGGACCCGGCGGTCTGGCGGGGGCTCCACGACATAGCCCTGCCGGGCTTCAGGCCTGACCTGACGCTGGTGCTCGACCTGCCGGCTGAAGCGGGGATGGCGCGCGCCGTGGCACGCGGCGCGCCGGATCGCTTCGAGCGCCTTGGGGCCGAGTTCCATGCCCGGGTGCGGGATGCCTTCCGCGATCTCGCGGCCGCCGATCCGGACCGCTGCGTGCTGCTGGATGCCAGCCAGCCGCCGACGCCTCTCTACGGCGCGGCCGCGACGATCCTGCGGGACCGGCTCGGAGCGCCGCTGTGATCCCGCCGGAGCCTCGCGCCAATCCGGAACTGGTTGGTCATGAGGACGCGGCGCTGACCTTGGTGGAGGCGGCCGGGGCAGGGCGTCTGCACCACGCTTGGCTGCTGGCGGGGCCACGGGGCGTCGGGAAGGCGACCCTGGCCTATCGCTTCGCCCGTTGGCTGCTGGCGGGCCGCCCCTCCACGCGAGCGCCGCTGGAGGTGCCGGCGGAGGACCCTGTGTTTCGCCGCATCGCCGCCGGTGGTCATGCCGACCTTCGCGTGCTGGCGCCGAATTCCGGCGAGCGGGGCGTCAAGTTGATGATTCGGGTGGACGAGGTGCGGCAGGTACCGCGCTTCCTGGGCCTGACCGCGGCAGAGGGCGGCTGGCGCATCGTCGTCATCGAACAGGCCGAGGCGATGAATGCCGAGGCGCAGAACGCCCTGCTGAAGACGCTCGAGGAGCCGCCGGCACGCGCACTCCTGCTGCTGACCACCGCCGCGCCCGACCGGCTCCTTCCTACCATCCGCAGCCGCTGCCGTCGGATCGACCTCTTCCCGCTGCCGCAGCCGGAGATGGAAGCTGTGCTGGGGCGCTGGCTGCCAGAACTGGAACCGGAGCAGCGCAGCGTGCTGGCGCGCATCTCCGGCGGCGCTCCCGGCCGGGCGCTCCAGCTGGCGGAGGGTGATGGCCTGGCCCTGCATGCACAGGTGGAGGCCTTCCTCGGGAGCCTCCCCCGGCCCGACCCGCGTGGCCTGCATCAACTGGCCGACAGCCTCGCGGCGAAGCGCGACGGCAGCGCTTTCGTGACTTTTATGGAGCTTCTGCGCAGCGGGCTGGGCGAGGCGATCCGTGCCGCCGGGCGGGGTCAGCCGGCGCCAGACTTCCTTGCCAGTCGGCCGCTTGCCGACTGGGCCTCCCTGTGGGACACCCTGGGCCGACTGGCCGATGAGACTGAGACCCTGAATCTGGACCGCAAACAGGCGGTGCTGAGCGGTCTCTCGCAGCTGGCCTCGCGCTGAGGACCATGAGCATGACGAGCGAGCGGCGCTTCTATCTGACGACGCCCATCTACTACGTGAACGACAAGCCGCATATCGGCCACGCCTATACCTCCCTGGCGGCCGACGTTCTGGCGCGCTGGAAGCGTCTCGCGGGCCATGAGGTGTTCTTCCTGACCGGCACGGACGAACATGGCCAGAAGGTAGAGAAGGCCGCCGAGGCGAAAGGGCTGGATCCGCAGACCTTCACGGATGAGGTGAGCCAGGCCTTCCGCGATCTTGCCCGGCGGATGAACTACTCCAACGACGACTTCATCCGCACGACGGAGGAGCGGCATAAGGCCGGCTGTGTCGCGCTATGGAAGCGGCTCGAGGAGAAGGGGGAGATCTATCTCGGCCATTACGAGGGCTGGTACGCGGTTCGCGACGAAGCCTTCTACGGGCCGGACGAGATCACGGAGAAGGACGGTCAGAAATTCGCCCCGACCGGTGCGCCGGTCGAGTGGGTGAGGGAGCCTTCCTACTTCTTCCGTCTCTCCAGGTGGCAGGACCGGCTGCTGGCCTTCTATGACGCCAATCCCGACTTCATTGCGCCGGCTACCCGGCGCAACGAGGTCATCAGCTTCGTCAAGAATGGCCTGAACGATCTCTCGATCTCCCGCACATCCTTCACCTGGGGTGTGAAGGTGCCGGGTGACGAAGCGCATGTCATGTATGTCTGGCTGGATGCGCTGACGAACTACATCAGTGCTCTCGGCTATCCCGATGAAAATGCGTCGCTGTGGAAGTTCTGGCCGGCCGATATCCATTTCGTGGGCAAAGACATTCTGCGTTTCCACGCGATCTTCTGGCCTGCCTTCCTCATGGCGGCGGGCCTGCCGACGCCGAAGCGTGTTTTCGCGCATGGCTGGTGGACCAATGAAGGCCAGAAGATCTCGAAGTCGCTAGGCAATGTCATCGACCCGCTGACGCTGGTGGATGAGTTCGGGCTCGACCCGGTGCGTTTCTTCCTGCTGCGTGAGGTTCCCTTCGGGAACGATGGCGACTTCAGCCGCCGGGCCCTGATCGGCCGCCTGAACAGCGAGTTGGCGAACGATCTTGGCAATTTGGCGCAACGGACGCTGTCGCTCATCCAGCGCAATTGCGACGGCAGGCTGCCGGCCATCGAGAAGCCCGATCCGAGCGATGCGGAACTGCTCGAGGCCGCGGCGGCACTGCCCGAGCGGGTCGCGGAGGCCTTGAACCGACAGGCTTTCCACGAGGCACTGGAGCGGATCTGGGCCGTGTCGCGCCTCGGCAATTCCTGGATCGATGCGCAGAAGCCCTGGTCGCTGAAGAAAACGGATGTGGCCCGGATGGCCACCGTGCTGCGCCATCTCCATACCGCACTGCGGGCCCTTGCAACGGTGCTGCAACCCTTCATGCCCGACACCATGGCCCGGATGCTCGATCAGCTCGGCGTCGCGTCGGAGGCCCGCAGCTTGGCAGCGCTCGACGCGCCGCTGAGCGATGGCACGCCTTTGCCGCCGCCAAGCCCGCTCTTCCAGAAGATCCAGGACGAGCCTGCCTGATGCTGGTCGATAGCCACTGCCACCTCGACTACTACAGCGAGGTGGAGATCGAGGAGATCCTGCACCGGGCTGCCGAGGCGGGCGTCGGGCACATGGTGACGATCGGTGTGCGGATGACGCAGGCCGCTGCCGTCAAGTCGCTCTCAGAACGATTTCCCCAGGTCTGGGGCACGGTCGGCGTCCATCCGCAGAACGCCGGTGAAGAGCCTTTGCCGGAAGTCTCCGAAATCGTCGCCGCGACCGAGCACCCCCGCATCATCGGCATCGGGGAGAGCGGGCTGGATTACTTCTACGACAAGGCGCCGCGCGAGACTCAGCGGGAGGGCTTCCGCCGCCATATCCGCGCCTCCCGGGAGACGGGCTTGCCTCTCGTCATCCACGCCCGCGATGCCGATGCCGACATCAGCGCCATCCTGCGAGAGGAGCGGGAGGCCGGCAGTTTCCCCTTCCTCCTGCATTGCTTTAGCTCGACACGCCAGCTTGCTGAGGATGCCCTGGAGATGGGCGGCTATGTCTCCTTTTCCGGGATCCTGACCTTCCCCAAATCGGCCGAACTCCGCGAGATCGCGAAAGACGTCCCGGAGGACCGCCTTCTGGTGGAAACCGACGCACCCTATCTGGCGCCCGTGCCGTTCCGGGGCAAGCGCAACGAGCCGTCCTATGTCTCGCACACGGCCCGCGTCCTTGCGGAGGTGCGGGGGCTGACCGCCGAGGCGCTGGCAGAACGCACTACCGCCAACTTCCACCGGCTTTTCCAGAAGGCGCGGTAAGGCCTTGGCGTTGAAGGTCACCATCCTGGGATGCGGTGGTTCGGCCGGCGTGCCGATGCTCGGCGGGCCGGATGGCGGCGGTGACTGGGGAGCCTGTGACCCGGCCGAGCCACGCAACCAGCGGAGCCGCTCCTCCATCCTGATCGAGGGAGTCGATGGCCGGCGGCTGCTGGTGGATGCGGGGCCGGATCTGCGGCGACAGTTGCTGGCCAACCGCATCGGCTATGTGGACGCGCTGCTCGTCACCCACGGGCATGCCGACCATATCATGGGCCTGGACGAATTCCGGCCGCTGAACCGCGCCCTGGGAGCCGCTATCCCGGTCTATGCCACGCCAGAAACCCTGGCGACGCTGGAAGCGCGGTTCGACTATGCCTTCCGGCCTTCGACCGCGCCGGCCTTTTTCCGGCCAGCGCTGCTGCCGGTTCCCATCGAGGCCGGGCAAATGGTGGAGATTGCCGGGCTCAGCGTGCGGCTGTTCCAGCAGGACCATAAAGTCATGGAGACACTGGGCCTGCGGATCGGCGATTTCGCGTATTCCACGGATGTGGTGGCCATGCCGGAGGAAAGCATGGCGCTCTTGCAGGACCTGGACACCTGGATCGTGGATTGCTTCCAGCGACGCCCGCATCCGGTGCATGCGCATTTCGAGCGGGTGCTCGAATGGGTGGCTCGCTTGCGACCACGTCGCACAGTGCTGACGCATATGGGGCATGACATGGACTGGGGCTGGATGAAGGCCAATCTGCCGGCGGGGGTCGAGCCGGCGCATGACGGCCTAATCCTCAACGTCCTCTGAGTTTATTTTACATAATATCCCTTATGCGACTTTCGGGCCTGCCCCTTTCCGCCAGGAGATCCCGCCATGGATGATGCCGCTCCGGCGTTGCTCCGCCTGCTTTCCATCATGGCCCGCCTGCGCGCCCCGGATGGTTGCCCCTGGGACCGCGAACAGGACTTCGCCTCCATCGCGCCCTATACGATCGAGGAAGCCTATGAGGTGGCGGATGCGATCGGCCGTGGCGACCTTCCGGCCTTGCAGGACGAACTAGGCGATCTGCTCTTCCAGGTGGTCTACCACGCCCAGATGGCGCAGGAGATCGGCGCCTTCGACTTCGCTGTCGTGGCGCGCACCATCGCAGACAAGATGATCCGTCGCCATCCTCACGTTTTTGGGGAAGCCGCCGCTCGCGACACGGCGGCGCAGTCCATGGCCTGGGAGGCACAGAAGCAAGCCGAACGGGCAGCCCGTGCGGAAACGGGCACCCTGGCTGGCGTCCCAGCCGCCCTGCCCGCCCTGACCCGCGCCAACAAGCTGGCCCGTCGCGCTGCCCGCGTTGGCTTCGACTGGCCTGACCCGGACGCCGTGTTGGACAAGCTGGTCGAGGAAGTCGGCGAGCTCCGCGCCGAACTGCCCACCGCCTCTCCGGAGCGCATGGCGGACGAGCTGGGCGACATGCTGTTCGTCATGGTCAATCTGGCGCGCAAGCTCGACCTGGACCCGGAAGCCTGCCTCCGCGCCGCCAATGCCAAGTTCGAGCGTCGGTTCAATGCCATGGAGGCGCGCCTCGCTGCCGAGGGGCGCAGCCTGCCGGATGTCGGGCTGGACGAGATGGAGAGCACCTGGCAGGCGGTGAAGGCCGGCGAACGTCGCGGGCGCTGAGAAAGCTTCCGCCCGCGCCGGCCTCCTGCCTTCAGTCGTCCAGCAAGGCTGTGCGGACCGCTTCCCAGCTTGCCTTGTCCGGCGCCGCGATCAGGCCGCCAGCCGTGTGCTCGGGGCGATAGGCTGTGCCGTCGAACCGGGCGCTATAGCCGCCCGCTTCTCGGTGCAGCAGCCAGCCCGGCAGGTGATCCCAGGGCATGAGGCGGTTGTAGACGACCACATGCGCCCCGCCCGAGGCAACCAGGCGGTACTCGTGGGCGGCACAGCGGAAATGCACGCCCCCGGCCATCCGGGGCATCCGCGCCGTGAGGCGGCTGCGCCAGGGTTCGGCGATATAGGTCCAGGAGATGGCCCCGATCATCTGTTCCACCGGCACGGGCGGCGCGACGTGGAGATCGGTGCGATGCCCGTCCGGCGCCTCGATCCAGGCTCCCTCTCCCCGGAGCGCGATGGCCGTGTCATCGCCCATCGGGTCATAGATCCAGGAGGCCACGACTTCGCCGTTCACCACCGCAGCCGCCATGCAGCCGAATAGCGGCACCCCGGCGGCGAAGTTGGCGGTACCGTCCACCGGGTCCACGACGAAGGCAAGGTCCGCCCCCGCAAGGCGGCCTAGGATCGCCGGGTCGCTTGCGGTCGCCTCCTCGCCCACCACGATGCAGCCAGGGAAGCGTTCCGTCAGTCGTGCGGTGATGACGCGCTCGGCTGCCTCATCGGCATCCGTCACGAGATCAGTGATGCTGGTCTTGGTGCGGATGGCACCCTGAGCGAGGCGGCGGAAGCGTGGCTTGATCTCCGCCTGCGCGGCGTCGCGCAGCAGAGTGGCGATCTCGCTCGCCAGGCTTGGGGTGAAGCGCATGGATGCCCTTGCTGTGGTCAGGATTGCTCGAAGCGGGCGCGGTCGGCCGGTGAAAGGCGCACGGTCAGGCGGATGCTGTCCTCGGCGTCGGCCCGGGTCAGGACCTCGCCGTGTTGGTACAGCCAGGCCAGCCGGGCCCCCTCGGTCGGGGGAATGGCGTATTCCACTGTCTCCATCCCCGCAGCCAGCCGGGTGTCCAGCGCGGCGCGCAGGGCATCCAGCCCCTCCCCCGTCAGCGCCGAGACGGCAACGGAGGCATCGTGATCCCCGCCCGGCACGGCTGACGTGCCACCCAGAAGATCCGCCTTATTCAGCACCTCGATGGTGCGGGAGGGCCAATCCTCGTCCAGGGTCGGGTTGGGGCCGGAGGCCATCTCGGTGAGCACACTGATTACATCGGCCCGCTGGGCGGCGCTGTCAGGATGGGCGACATCCCGCACATGCAGGATGATGTTGGCCGAGGCCACCTCTTCCAGCGTCGCGCGGAAGGCCTCGATCAGCTGCGTCGGCAGATCGCTGATGAAGCCCACCGTGTCCGAGAGGATGATGGTACGGCCGCTCGGCAGGCGGATGGCCCGCATCGTCGGGTCCAGCGTGGCGAAGAGCTGGTCCTGCGCATAGATGCCGGCGCCCGTCAGCGCGTTGAACAGCGTGGACTTGCCGGCATTGGTGTAGCCGACCAATGCCACGACGGGGAACGGCACGCGCGTACGTGCCGCACGGTGCAGGCCACGGGTACGCCGCACCTGCTCCAACTCGCGCTTCAACTTGACAATGCGCTCGCCGATTAGCCGCCGGTCGATCTCGATCTGGCTTTCGCCAGGCCCGCCCAGGAAGCCGAAACCACCGCGCTGGCGCTCGAGGTGAGTCCAGGATCTCACCAGTCGCGTGCGCTGGTATTCGAGATGCGCCAGCTCGACCTGCAGGGAGCCTTCCCGCGTCCGGGCACGCTCGCCGAAGATCTCCAGGATCAGGCCGGTGCGGTCGATGACCTTGCACCCCCAGGCCCGCTCCAGGTTTCGCTGCTGGACAGGCGAAAGGGCCGCATCCACGACCACGACGCCGACCTGGTTCTCCTCGATGGCGCCCTTCACCATCTCCACCTGGCCTTCGCCCAGCAAGGTGGAAGGGCGGCGGGCGCGCAGTGGCAGCACGCCACTGTGCACGACGGTTAGGCCAATGGAGGCGGCGAGGCCCACAGCCTCGGCCAGGCGCGCCTCGGCGGCACGGCTGGCGAAGCGGGCATCGGAAATGGCGACAATACCCTCGGGCCCTGTGGGGCGCGTCGGGCGTTCGTACGGCAGCAGCACTGCGGCAAGCGTCGGCTTGCCGCTGCGTGCCTCGCCGGTGTCAGTCGGAGGAGCCGACAGGATTGACCTCGCGTTGCATTGTCAGCGTCCCGTTCCGCGTCACGTTCACAGTGCCGCTGCCCGTGGCGGGCGCGGCTGCGGCGGTACCGGCAGTGGACGCATCAAACAGTGTGATTGGCGCGCCCGGCATGACGGTGCTGATGGCGTGCTTATAGACCAACTGGGTGTGCCCGTCCCGACGCAGCAGGACGGAAAAATTGTCGAACCAGGTGATGATGCCCTGCAGCTTCACTCCATTGACCAGAAAGATGGTCACCGGGGTCTTGCTCTTGCGGACATGGTTCAGGAACACGTCCTGAACATTCTGGGACTTCTCGGCGGCCATGGGCTCGGTCCTTCTTTTTCTTGGCGAATCCCTCTTTATGGCTGCTGGTGCCGCTCAACACGGCTGGCCACGGGGCTCCGCCCCGGCGGACGGGCTGCCCGCCGGTTCGCCCGCAAGATCATGCAAGGCGGGGTGTCTTGGCAAGACCGCGCAGATGATCGGCGAGCAGATGCCCGTCCGCAAAGGCGATATCGGGCCTGAGCGCGGCCACGCCCCCGTCGTGCTCGGCTTCGCCAAGCAGCACGGCCGTGCAGCCGGCCGCACGCGCCGCCTGCATGTCGACGCCTGTATCGCCCACGAACCAGACCCGTGGCCCAGGCATGACGCCTAGCCGCTCCAGCGCCATAAGGACCGGTGCGGCGGCCGGCTTGTCCTCGGCGGCGTCCCCTGCCCCCACCAGCGCGCCGAAGCGATTTGCCCAGCCGAGATGCGCCGCTTCCGCGCGCAGGATGGGGCCCTGCTTGTTGGAAACGACGCCCAGCGGCCAGGCGGCGGCGGCCTCCAGCGCCGCCAGCGTCCCGGAAAGCGGCAGCAGCAGTTCAAGATGGCGCGCACGGACCTCAGCATAGAACAAGTCCCGCGCCCGCTCCCATTCCGCCCCGAAGATGGAGGGGAAGGCGTCACGCAGAGAGAGGCGTGCGCGCGCCCTCACCTCTTCGAGGGTCCATTCCGGCAGGCCGAAGCCGCGCAGGGCGGCGTTCATGCCGGCCTGCACACCGGCCCAGGCATCCACGAGTGTATTGTCCCAGTCCCAGAGAATGGCCTGGGGGGACTCTGAAGGCAGAAGGCTCACGCGGCGTTCTTCATCCCGCCCTTCACATGTCGGGCGAAGATCTCGAAGAGCTTGCGGGTGATGGGGCCGGGCTGCCCATCACCGACGGGCGCCCCATCGATCTTCACGATCGGCTTCACGAAGGATGTGGCGGAGGTGATGAAGGCCTCGCGGGCGCGCTTTAGCTCCTCGCGCGTGAAGGGGCGTTCCTCGAAGGCGATGCCGGCCTGCTTCAGCTCCGCCATCAGCGCGCCCCGCGTGCAGCCCGGCAGGATGTCGTGCGAGAGTGGCCGCGTGCGGATGGTGCCCGTCTCGTCCACAATCCAGAAGCTGGTCGCCGCGCCTTCGGTGACGAGACCGGTCTCGGGCTCGTAGAGCACGGCCTCGATGGCGCCCTGCTCGCGCGCGGCCTGGCGCGCCAGCACGTTCGGCAGCAGGTTGGTGCTCTTGATATCGCGTCGTGCCCAGCGAAGGTCCGGCAGGGTGATCGCCGCCCCACTCCAATTGTCGATCGTCGCCGGATAGTGCGGGAT
>Ga0180216_1001612_pt1 | contig 19857 bp, 20 predicted proteins | sample eDN3rd37CBELigMG_FD_128879 | JGI IMG/M metagenome (GOLD analysis project Ga0180216, IMG submission 128879) | Enriched Miracle-Growth compost microbial communities from Emeryville, California, USA - eDNA 3rd pass 37_C BE-Lig MG (version 2)... ...
CACGACCACGGCTCGACCGGCATCTCGGGGATCTCCTACTACACCGCGAGCCAGTTCCCCGAGGAATACCGCGGCACCGTCTTCATCGGCAACGTCGTGACCAACCGGATCAACCACGACACGGTCGAATGGCGCGGATCGAGCCCCAAGGGGATCGAACAGCCCGACTTCCTCTGGAGCGAAGACAACTGGTTCCGCCCCGTCGACATCGAGCTTGGCCCCGACGGCGCGCTCTACGTCGCCGACTTCTACAACCGGATCATCGGCCACTACGAAGTTCCCCTCACCCACCCCGGCCGCGACCGGACCAGCGGCCGAATCTGGCGGATCGTCTACAAGGGCGACGCCGAAACCGCGCCTCCGCCGGTCATGGTCGATCGCGTCGAGTCGAGCGTCGACTCTCTCATCGACGACCTGAAGGACGACAACCTGGCCGTCCGGATCGCGGCGACCAACCAGCTCGTCGACCGCGGGGGCGCCGAGGCCCTCGGCAAGCTGCGCGCGTTGCTTACCACCGGCTCCGACTCGTCGGTCCAGACCGTTCACGCGCTCTGGGCCGTGGAGCGGTTGGGCAAGGTGGATGATGAGCTTCTCATGCGAGTCGCCGATGGGGCCGAGGATCCGTTGATCCGCGTCCACGGCCTCCGCGTCCTTGTCGACCGGCCCGCGCTGCCGCCCCGGCTGGAGACCTTCGCGCTGCGGTCGATTGACGACGTCGACCCGAACGTCCGTCGGGCGGCCGCCGAGGTTTTGGGATCGCACGCCGACCTGGATCACGTCCGGCCGCTGTTGAACCTCGTCCAGACGACCGCCGCCGAGGATGACCACCTGATCCACGTGGCCCGAATCGCCCTCCGCGACCAGCTGAAGCGCGACGACGTTTGGGAGCGGCTCGACGCCCTGACGCTCAACCCGCGCGACCTGGACGACCTGGCCAACGTGGCGGTCGCCGTCCCCACCCCCCAGGCCGCGGCCTTCCTGCTCGACCGGATGCGGACGGCGGAACCATCCCAGGGCGACCTCGCCCGATTCACGCGCCTGGTCGCCCGATACGGCGAGGGCGACCCGGCCGACGCGCTCTTGGCGATCGTTGAATCCGGCGATCGCTCGGCCGATGATCGGCTCACCCTGTTGCGAATGATCCTCCAGGGCGCCCAGGAGCGGGGCCAGGCGCCCAACGCGAACGTTCAGGGCGCGGCCCTTGGGTTGGTTGTGGCCCTGCTCAACTCGGCGGACGCCGACGCGGTGGGGCGGGGGATCAGCGTCGCGCGCGATCTTCGGCTCAAGGAGACGATCCCCACGCTTGAAGCGGTTTCCGGCCGAGCCGACCTTCCCGAAGCCCGGCGGGCGGAAGCCTCTTCGGCCGTGGTGGACATCGACCCCTCGCAGGCGATGGCGCGGTTGAAGGCGACCCTCGACGACGGCGACTCGCCGCCGCCCGTCCGCGAGGCGGCGGCGATCGCGCTGGCGAACATCGACCGGCCCGAGGCCCGCGCGGCGGTTCTCGACTCGCTGGCGACCTTGCCCGAAGCGCTCCAATCGACGGCCGCCGCCGCCTTGGTAAGGCACAAGGAGGGCGCCGGAGCGCTTCTGGAGGCGGTCGCCGCCGGCAAGGCGTCGGCCCGGTTGCTTCAGGAGCGGCCCATCACCATCGGCCTTGAGAACGCCGAAATCCCCAACCTCGCCGAGCGAATCGCCAAGCTCCTCGACGGCCTTCCCCCCGCCGATCAGAAGCTCCAAGAGCTGATCGACGCGCGGCGGGAGAGCTTCCTCGCGGCGTCGAAAGATCCCGCCGCGGGCGCCGGGGTGTTCGAGACGCATTGCGGCCTCTGCCATGAAATGGAGGGGAAGGGGGCGAACGTCGGTCCCCAGCTCGACGGCATCGGCGTGCGGGGCCTGGACCGCCTCCTTGAAGACCTCCTCGACCCCAACCGCAACGTCGACCAGAACTTCCGCGTCACCAACCTGGCGCTCGCGGATGGCCGGGTGATCTCGGGGCTTCTGCTGCGCGAGGAGGGCCAAGTACTGGTGCTGGTCGATTCGCTCGGCAAGGAGATCCGCGTTCCAGCGGACGAAGTCGAGGAGCGCCAGACCGCGCAGATCTCGCCCATGCCCGCCGACCTGGCCACTCAGATTCCCGAAGCCGACTTCAATAACCTGCTCGAGTTCCTCCTCGACCATCGCGAGGAGAAGCCGAGCCGTTGAGCGGCTTTCCCCGACTGGTTCGCAATTTGCGGGGTTTGCATCCCCAGGACCAAAACCGGGCGCGGGCGCCGCGCCCCATCGCATGAATCGGAGGCCGCCTCCCATGACCGACCCAACCCGCGCCACTCCCAATCGTCGCGACGTGCTTCAGGCCGGCGCGGCGGGGCTCGCGGCCGTCTCGCTCGGCGAAGCGTTCGGCGCGACCCAGGAAACCAACCAACAGGGGGTGCCGCTTCGTCCCCTGGGCAAGACCGGCGAGAAGGTGTCGCTGCTCGGCCTGGGTGGGTTCCACTCCAGCAGCCCACCGGAGGAGCGCGACGCCCTCCGACTCATTCAGCGCGCCGTCGACGAGGGGATCACCTTCCTCGACAACTGCTGGGATTACATGGACGGCAAGGCCGAGGAGCGCATGGGCAAGGCGCTGGCCGAGGGCAACCTGCGTGACAAGGTCTTCCTGATGACCAAGTGCTGCGGCCGGGACGCGAAGGAGGCCGAGTCAAACCTCGCCGACAGCCTCAGGCGGCTCCGCACCGACCATCTCGACCTCTGGCAGTTCCACGAGATCATCTACGACAACGACCCCGACTGGATCTTCGCCCCCGGGGGCGCCCTGGAGTTCGCCCTCAAGGCGAAGGAGCAGGGGAAGGTCCGCTACATCGGCTTCACCGGCCACAAGCATCCCGAGATTCACCTCAAGATGCTGTCGATGCCTTACGACTGGGCGACCGTGCAAATGCCCCTCAACATCCTGGACTCCCGATTCCGCAGCTTTCAGCGCCAGGTCCTCCCCGTCCTGAACCAACGGGGCATCGGCGCCATCGGCATGAAGAGCCTGGGAGGCGGCGGCGGGATCGTGCGCGACGCCGGGGTCCCCGTCGAAGACGCCCTGCGCTACGTCTTCTCGCTGCCCATCTCCACCTTGGTCTCGGGCATCGATTCCGAAAAGGTCTTGGAGCAAAACCTCAAGATCGTCCGCGAGTTCAGGCCGATGACCCGCGACGAGATGATCGCCCTCGAAACGAAGCACCAGGAAGCCGCCGGCGACGGCCGCCACGAGCGCTTCAAAACCACCCAGGTCTTTGACGGCGGAGTCCATCAAAAACAGCACGGTTTCCGCGCCTGATCGAGACGGATCAATGCCCGGGAAGGCGCCGTTTCCGCCGAGCTCCACGCATGGGGCGTCGGCTCGGTGGGAGCGACGCCCTCCCGAGGATGATCGGGCGTCCCCCCCCCGGGCCGCTAAGCCAGGATCGGAACCACGCGTTGCTGAAGGCCGCCGGTGACGTGAACTTGCCTCGAAGCGTCGACGAAGACGTTCACCTCGCTGCGAATCCCAAACTCGGGCAGATAGATTCCCGGCTCGATTGAGAAGCAGGTTCGGGGAAGGACCCGCCGCTCCTCGCGCGTTTCGAGGTTGTCCATGTGGGCGCCGTTGCCGTGGACCTCCTGGCCGATGCTGTGCCCAGTCCGGTGGATGTAGTATTTTCCGTAGCCGGCGTCTTGAATCACCTTGCGGGCCGCGTCGTCCACCTCGAAGCCCCGGAGTTCGCGACCGGTTTCGAACGCGTCCTTCACGCGTGCGATGGCCGCGTCGCGGGCCCCCGCCACGATGGCGAAGATTTGCTCGTATTTCGCGGGGACCGACTCGCCGACAAAGCCCACCCGGGTCAGGTCGCTGTAAACGGAGCGCGGCTGGTCGAGCTTCGCCCAGAGGTCGATCAAGACGAAGTCGCCCGACCGAATCTCTGCGTCGGCGCCGGCCTTCGGCTCATAGTGCGGGTCGCCGGAATGCTCGTTGACCGACACGTTGGGAGGACTGTACGTGGTCAACTTGTGACTTCGGAAGTGGGCGAGGATCGCCTCTTGCACCTCCGTCTCCCGGATGGTTCCGCCGCCCCGCGTTCGGTCGGCGATCAGCCGCCAGGCAAGATCAAAGGCCGCCGTGGTCTGCTTCTCGGCCTCCAGGTGCATCCGCCATTGGTCGTCGTCCCAGGTCGCCTCGTAGAGTTGAATCAGATCGCCCGAGGAGACGACGTCAACGCCCAGGCCGCGAACAAACTCGATCGTGCCGGCGTCGACCTTGGAGACGTAGGGGTTCGAAACCCCCGGCGCGTACTCCATCGCCACCCGCTTCGCGCCCGAGATCAGATTCTTGACGCCCTCCTCCAGATCCCGCCACGACATGTAGACCGTTTTGGCGCCGGGCAGATGATCCAACGCCCGAGGCTCGATCGCGTGGACTAGTTTTCGAGGCTCGCCCGCGACCGGGATCATGTAGAAGAACCGCCGGGATCCCGGCGGTTTCCCGCCCAGATCCAGAACCCTCCGGGCCGGCTCGTTGCCGCCCCGGAAATCGTACAGGAGCCAACCCTCGAGCCCAAAGTCCCGAAGGCTGCGTTGAATCGAAGACAAATTAAACACGTTCGACGCTCCTTCCCGGAGTCTCGGCGCGGGCCTCGCCCTTCTCAAACTCAGGCGCGGCGCGTCTTCAAAAGGCCACAACCGGCGATGAAAACGGCGGCCAGTCCCATCGCGAGCGAAGACGGCTCGGGAACCGCGGGCGTTTCGCCGCCCCCGCCCGGCAGGCCCGAAAGCAGCCGCCAGGAGTCGCCAAACGTCCGGGAGTCGGGGTCGTTGGCGAACGCCTCGACGAGGTCGGTGGATTCGGGAGCCACCTGCCTGATGTCTTTCAGCGTCACGTTGCCGTCGAGGTCAACAGTGAATCCCCAGAGGAAGGTCGAGAGGGCGTAGATGTCGCGGACGATGCTGGGATCGCTTGCCTCCGGAGGAGTTTGCGCGGCTACTAGGGTGAGCGACCAGACGCCGTCAAAGCCGACGCCCGCCAGATCGTCCGGATATCGAGTCGGGTTGTCGGTGAAGCCGAGGGCGTGGAGCGGGGGTTCGGGATTGGGTCCGCGATAGAAATTATAGAAGGGCGAACCATCGGCGACCGTCTGCCCCGTGGGCGGGTCGAGCCGCATGCGATCCATGTAGGTCCGCCCCGGAAGCTGCCAATCGTAAATCGGGACCGTCGAGTTGACGGTCTGCAGCCAAAGGTATTGATAACCGGCGGCCAAGGCGTAAGACCCGCTGGGATCAAATCCTCCCCGGATCAGGATGCTGACCAGGTCGGGGCTGGGCAGGTCCTCATAGACGTCGAAACCAACCACGCCAAGGTCTTGACCATCGACCTGGACATTGAAGTCGCCAATCACCCCCGCGGAGGCCGCCTGGCAACCCACCGCGAACAGACCGACGACGATCAGAGGGGCGGCCTTCCACAAACCAATAGCGCGCGTCATCGGCGACGGACTCCCAGGGTTGCTTCGGGCTTTCGGTCAACCAACATGCCGAAAGATCCCTCAATGTTGGTCTTTGATCGCGCCGGCTCGTGATGGGGGCGATCCACCGAAGAACGTGAACCGACGCCCCGAACCAGCCGCCGCGAAACGCGGAAACAAGCATGCAAGCACAACGAGCCGAACGTTGTCAAGCTATCGTTGCGGGAAAACCCCAGGGGCGCGCCCAGAGGCACCCTCGGGGCTTGAAAACCCATTGAACAACAAAAACGGCGTTCGATCCCAAAGGATCGAACGCCGCGATTCAACCGTTAGCCAGCGTCAACGCATGCCCGGCGGAAACGGTCGCTCACTTGGCGGAGCGACGCTTGCGGAGGGCGACGAGGCCCATCGAAACCAGGCCGATGGCGCCGAGGGCGACCGAGGACGGCTCGGGAACGGCCGGGACCTCGATCGTGATCTGCTGCGTCAGGCTGTTGCCGGTCTGCGTCAGGGTGATCAGGGCCGAGAACGTCGAGGTGACGCCCGCGGTGGCGGAGTTGGTGCCGCCGGTGAAGACGCCCGTGACGAGGAAGGTCAGGGTGCCGGGGAGGCGGTCGACGTAGAGCTCGCCGTAGTCGGCCGTGAAGGTGCCCCACTCCGCATTGTCCATCGTGAAGCCGAAGCCGGTCGCGGCCAACGACTTGTCGAGGGTGGTCCCGCTGAACGAGGTCGGGACGGTCAACCCGGCGAACCCGCCATCGCCGGGCGACAGCACGATGTTCTCCGTGGTGTTGAACGTCGTGCTAACGCCGAGGTTGGCGCCGTTCTGCGTCACGTTCGCGCCATTAACGCCGAGCGAACCGGTGAAGCCGGCCTGGGCCGAGATCGTGGAGAGGCCCAGCAGAGCCCCCGCCAAAAGGACATGGTGAAGTCTGATCACTGATCGTCTCCTTCTGCAATTCCCGTTGAGTAAGTCAGGCGACGCGAGGACAACGCGACCCGTCGTTCCAGACAGTGACTCAAGCTAACGAACCAGAACGCACTTAGTCAATGGGCCGTTCCGACCGTCTTTAGAAAACAACACGGCAATTCGCCTAACAAAGACCAAAGCGCCTCAAAATTGGAAAAGTTGGCGTGTCGTGAACCCCGGAATCAACACGAGATGGTGATTCGGTGAATTTTGCTCTCCAAGGTCCTTGCGCGGGCCGCTTCTCAGGCGGGGTCCGGATTCCAGGAGGATCGCGCAACCCCGCGCGGCCCTTGCTAATAGGGGCGAACGCCGGCTCTCAAGGGCGCCCCGATTGGGGCGGGCCCCGCGTCGGGCGATGACGCTGAAGTACCCGATTGGGTTGTATCTGTCGAGCCGAGCTTCGGGCGCACGCGGATCCGCGCCCGCTCCGCTCCCCCGCCGTGTGGCCGGACGAGGTTTCGCGCCGCCGATCGGCCATTCGGCTTGGCCGGGCGCCAGGCGTTTGATGGGTGGAGATGTGATCAAACGAGAGGGGAAGAAGCTACCCGGCCAGGATTCGAACCTGGAAAAACAGGACCAAAACCTGTTGTGATACCGTTTCACCACCGGGTAAGCGTGACGCCATTCTAGCGAATTGGCCGCGGCGGGGGAAGTCTAGCTCGCCCGAGAAACTTCGTCCTGGGTTTTTTGAACCTTGTACGCCAGGTTCTCCAGTTGGATGCTCAGGTCGACCGCCACGACGTTGACGTGTTGCGGGACCACCAGAGGGACCGGGGCGAAGTTGAGGATCCCCAAAACACCGCCGGCGACCATCTGATCGGCGACCCGCTGCGCCGAGTCGGCCGGAACGCAGAGCAGGGCCAGAAGCGTCTTGTGTCGAGCCAGACTTTGGGGGAGGGCGTCGATGGGCTCAACGATCAGGCCCTCGTGGACCTGGCCGACCTTCCGGGGGTCGTTGTCGAAAAGAGCCACGACGCGAAACCGGCGCGAGCGGAAGCCCCGGTAGCGGAGCAGGGCCCTCCCCAGGTTGCCGAGCCCCACCAGCGCCAGCGGCCAATCCTTGTCGACCCCGAGAATCCGCCGCAGCACCAAGATCAACTCGTCGACCTGGTAGCCGACGCCGGGGTGCCCGAACTGGCCGAAAAACGCTAGGTCCTTGCGCACCTGGGCGTTCTTGATGCCGAAGGGTTCGCCAAGCTGTCGACTTGAAACCTTGTTCAAGCCTTCAAGCTGAAGCGCCTCAAGCTGTCTGAGATAGAGGCTGACCCGGCCAACGGCGGCCTTGGGAGCCGGCTTCTCGTTCCGTCGCTCGTGTCGCGAGCCGTTCACGGGACGCCTCTCCATTCCGGGAGAATCTTCGCGACGGCAAAATCCATGCCGTCGTCGTTCTCGATCATAGTTTCATTCCGAGCGCGGGGTCAAGTCGACCCCATCCCAGTCGGCGCGGTCAGAGCGCCCAGATTCGTCCTCCAAGGACAAGGGATCGTCCCTTGAATCCGAACGTCCGTCTCGACGATTGAATGCCTAACCCCTTGAAGGCGGTGCGATTCGCTCATCAGAGAGCGTCCCCCACCTCGAACCGGCGTCCGCGGGTGGTCTCCTCCCTCGATTATAGGGGCCAGGAACACGTCGACCTCGTCGATCTGATCGGCGTCTAGGAAGGCGCCCAGGACGAAACCTCCCCCCTCCACTAAAACATTCGTCATTCCCCGGCGGCCGAGTTCCTCCAAAAGTGGAACGATCGCCGGCCGCGACGAGCCCGGCAGCTCGACAACCTCGCAGCCAAGCGACCGGAGCTTCCGCCGCCGGTCCTCCGGCGCGACCTCGGCGACGGCGACGAGCGTCGGCGTTTCGCGGGCCGTGGCGACGAGGCGCGAACTTGTTGGCAATCGCGCCCGGCCGTCGAGCACGACGCGAACCGGCGCGCGCGGGCCGGGCGGCCGGGCGGTGAGTTGGGGGTCGTCGGCGATCGCGGTCTCGATCCCCACGAGGATCGCGTCCATCCGACCTCGAACCTCGTGAACCAAGGCCCGCGACGCGGCGGAGGAGATCCAGCGGCTGTCGCCCTCCGAGACGGCCGTCTTGCCGTCGAGCGTCATGGCCCACTTGGCGATCACATAGGGCAAGCCCGTGAAGACGCGCTTCAGGAAGGGGGCGTTGAGTTCGACGGCGGGCTCGGCGAGCGGGCCGACCTCGACTTCGAGCCCGGCCTCGCGGAGTCGAGCCAGGCCGCGACCGGCCACCTTGGGAAACGGGTCCCGATGCGCGACGACCACCCGGGCGATCCCAGCGCGGAGGATCGCGTCGACGCAGGGGGGCGTCTTGCCGTGATGGGCACAGGGTTCAAGCGTGACGTAGAGGGTGGCTCCGCGCGCCCGGTCGCCGGCCGCGGCCAGGGCCTCGATCTCGGCGTGCGGGCCGCCAAACCGACCGTGGAAGCCCGCGCCCAGCAGCAGGCCGTCGCGCGCGACGACCGCGCCGACCATCGGGTTCGGCTCGACGGCGCCGCGCCCCTTGACGGCTTCGGCCAGGGCGAGTCGCATCCAGGCGCGGTCCTCCTCGTCACGGCTCATGCGCGGGGTTGTCCTTTGGATTTGGATGGGAAGTGAGGGCGGGTTAAAACGGCGTCGGTTGCCCGGGCTTGGGCGGGGCGGGGGCGACCGGCGGACCGGGCTGGCCTGGGGCCGCGGGCGGGGCGGGCGCGGGGCTCGGCCGCCCGCCGGCCAGGGATTGAAACTCTTCGGGGTGGGGGAAAACCAACCGATAAACGAGCGTCAGCCGCTTCTTGGCTTCGTCGCTGGGAAACGGATGAAAGGTCGATTGAATCCAGGCGGGCATCGCCTCAAGGAACCGGGAGAGCCGGATCGGATCCACCGGATGCGCCGGCTTATGCTCTTGAAGGTAGAGGTTCACCGCCAATCGGTGCAAGAACGGTGGAACGCGCGGCCTTCCCTCGGCCTGGCGCTCGGCCGCCGCGTTGATCCGCCCCTCGAGCTTCCCAATCCAGTCGCTCGGGTTCGTCGCCCCGTCGCGAAGCTCCTTGACGCGCGCTTCCGCCCGATCGATCCAGGATTCCAGCGAGAAGTCATCCGGGACGAGTTCGCGCGGGATCTCGCGCTCGCGACCGAGGCGGCGCAGTTCCTCCAGGCGGTCGCCGACGGGGAGGCCGTCGATTCGCGCTCGGTCCCGAGGCGAGATCGCGACCCAGGTCTTGCAGAGCGAGGCCACCTCGAAGATCCCGGTCCCTCCGGTCTGGATGAAATCCAGGGGAGAGCGGGCGGCCGCGCTGGGGGGCGGGTACTTCGCGAACAGGCTCCGCATGCGGTCGAGGCGCTCGGTCGTCGGTCGGCTCAACAGGTCATCGCGCGCCTTCTCGGGGAGGCTGGCGAGCCAGTTGTGATAACGGCGAAGGACCGCCAGATGGGCGTCGCGCTCCTCGGGGGCCATCGAGTTCAGCCGCTCGTCGATCGCCCGCGCGGCCCGCTGCTGCTCGGGGCGCAGTTCGCGGTCGAACCGGCGGAGCGCTTCGAGAAGCTCTCCGCGGACGGCGGGGGGCAACCGCAGGTAGCGCGCTCGGTTCTCGTCCAGCATCGCGGCCCCGGCGAGGATCGCCAGGGCGACGACCGCGGCCGGGACGGCGAAGCGTCCAAGAGAAGAGCGACGGATTCCGGCGAGGCCGATCATGGGGAAGGCTCTAATGGCTCGCTCCGAATTCGAGGGTGTCGCTCAACCGCTCCAGGAACTCGAAATCGCCGACCTCCAAGTATTCGTCGAGATGCTCCGCCAGGGACAATTCGCGAATCACCCGCTCCTCCGGGTTGACCCACGCCCGCGCCGTCACCGCGCGGGCGGCGGCGGCCACGGCGACCGCCGTCAACACGCACGCGGCGCACCTCAGCGAAAACGCGGCGGCCTTCTTGAGGGACTTGAGACGCTTGCCGGTTTGAATTCCGACGGAGCGGACATAGCTGAGGGTTCGCTCCTGGAACTGTTCATTGACGCGGGGCCGCGGCAGCTCGTCGAGAATGTCCCACGTCTTCCGGAGCAGCTCGACCTCGCGCCGGGCGGTCGCGCTGCGGGTGAGCTTGGTGGTTAGCGAGCGCGACTCGGCCTCGGTCAACTCGCCGTCGATGAAGGCGACCAGATTGGCTCGCTCCTCGGGAGTCAATCGCTGCTGATCCGGTCCCACCGCCACGCCAGCCCCTCCGAGCCCATCGGCCCCGCTTCGTCTCCGCCCCGCCCGAGATTCAACCGTGTCCGATCTGCGGTCAGCCCATGCCGCCCATTCCACCCATGCCCCCCATGCCACCCATTCCGCCCATACCCATGCCGCCCATTCCACCCATGCCGCGGAAGCCGCCTCCACCGATTCGGCGGTTGGCCGGGCTGACGTTGGCGTTGGCGCCGCGCCCCACGCGCAGTCCCGGGAAATATTGACTGGCCCGCCCATAGTACAGCGACGGGCCGGAACCGTTGGAGTTGGACGGATCCTGGATGAATCTCTGGACGCGCGCGACGCGCTCCTGGCCCTGTTGTCGCGAGTAGGGGCGCAGGGGGTCGTACTCGGAATCGGTGTACGGCGAGATCGGGTTGTAGAGCGACTGGCGCTGGGTGGCCGCGTAGTATTGCCGCTGCTGAACCGCCTGGTTGATCGAGTCGTCGGGGCGGGGCCGCATGGCCTGCATCTGCTGGTTGGGCAGATAGAACGCGTAGTAGAAGGCGAACGGATCGGCCGTGATGTCGCCGATGGAGACCTGAGCGCTGGCCGTGGACGGGACGAAAACAACTCCCAGCCCCAAGACACAGAGGGCCATGAGGCGACGACTCGGGCGAATCATGGATGCGCTCCTATACTTTGCGGTGAGAATGGTCGGCGAACGTCCTTTTCCCCTTCCTGTTCTTCGGCCGCTCGACGTTGGACGCGGCGGGAGAAATGACGCGCGGAACTCCCCTTCTCCCACACATCCAGTATAATCATGAGCGGCGGTTTGGCAAAGTGGCCGACCGACTTCGAAGGCGCGTTTCCCGCGGCGGCGGGATTTTCAGCACGCTCTTAAGCCAAGAGGATGGACGACGTGACGCCGAGTCTGGGGGCGCCGCCATTGCCAATCTTGTTCGCGGCCGGCGAGTCGTCGCCGCTGTACTATTACCTCGGCCTCGCCGCGCTGGTCGGCGCCGCGATCTGGGCGGGGATGCTGGCCTACTCGTCGTGGCTCGAGGCCCACGAGGAGCTGGACCCCGCCACGCCGGCGGAATTGCTCGACGCCTTTGAGCGAGCCCGCGCCCAGGGTGATTTGAGCGAGGAGGAACTCGCGAACCTGCGCCGCCGAATCAACAAATCCGGTTGAGCCGGCGGTTTCGCGTCGACGCGCGTCAATGGACGTCGTAGTTCTCGCGGTCGCTGGACCGCGCCGGGTTGATGCCGATTTTGGATTGGCGAATGAAGTCGACGAATTCGGCGACCTCGGCGATTTCGCCGAAATCGGCTTCGATGCGGTCCAGGGCCGCCGTGATGGGGCGCCCCTCGCGATAGAGGATCCGAAACGCCTGGCGGAGGGCGTTGATGGCCTCGGGCCCGACGCCGGCTCGCCGCAGGCCGACGAGGTTCAGGCCGGTCACGCAATTGTAGCCTTGCTGAAGGATGAACGGGGGGATGTCTTTTGACGTGGCGCCCATTCCCCCCAGCATCGCCAGGCGGCCGACGCGCACTCGCTGTTGAACGGCGGTGTTGCCGGAGAGGATGCAGTCGTTCTCCAGCGTGACGTGGCCGGCGACGAGGGCGTTGTTGACGACCGTGCAGTTGTCGCCGACGCGGGCGTCGTGGCCCAGGTGGGCGCCGCACATGAACAAGTTGCGATTGCCGATGATGGTCGTCCCGTTGCCCTGGGCGGTGCCCCGGTGAACGGTGACGAACTCGCGGAAGACGTTGCCGTCGCCGATCTCCAGGCCGGTCGGCTCATCGCGGTATCCCCGGTGTTGGGGGCTCTTGCCCAGCACCGCGCCATGACCGACGAAGTTGTCGCGCCCCATCGTAAGTGGCCCGCTGAGGCAGGAGTGCGCCTCGATGACGCAGCCCGCCCCCACCCGGACGGGGCCTTCGATGATCGCGTAGGGGCCGATTTGGACGTCCGGCGCGAGGATCGCGTCGGGGTCGACAATGGCCGTCGCGTGAACCAGTTCGGAATAGGCCAGAGCCATTATCCTCGCTCCTTTCTCCCGGCGAATCCGTGCCGTCGCTTAGCCCTTCGGCCTGATGTATCGGCCATTCCAAATTTGCGGCTTGAATTCAATGCGCGAAATTATGACGTTATGACCCTCAGGGGCGGGGCGGCGGCTGGGCCCAACTCGGCGCTCATGGATTCACGAACCAGCGCGCGGAGCGGCGGGAAGTGGGAGCGGATCGGGAGATCTCGGCGCAAAAAAAAGACCGATCCGGGCGGTGTCGCCCGGTCGGCCTTTCGATTCGCGATCAACAAGGGGATTTGAGCCGGATCAGGGCCCAAGGCCGCCATGCGTCCGGAACGGCGTCATGTGCGACGGTTGATCGAGTAGCCAGAACCGCTCCCAGTCGTCGCCGCCTTGACGGAGGTTTTCCGACTCGTTGAGCAGTTGTTCGACGCGCCTGGGCTTGTACGCCGCGTAACGCGGCAGCGGCACCGGCGCGCAGCCCTCGAAGAGAGCGATGGAGGCGACCAGGATGGCCATGGCCGCCAGAAATTTTCGCATGTCGGGCTCCTCCCGCCTTCGATATCGCGCGAATCGGTCTCGCCGGGCAATCCTTGCCCGGGTCCGACCCGTGGACTCGGCTCCGAGGCGTCCAGCCGCGGCTCCGAGCCGGCATCCCTTCCCGATTGAGATCCGCGGTGGCGACCGCGACCGAGGCGTCGACCGGCCTCAGTCCTTTGGGGGATGAGTCCGGGGCCTGGAAATCGGTTCGATGGGTCCGTTGCTTTCTTCATCGGCATCCGAGGCGTCGTCCAATAGCGGAAGATTCTCGGAATTCATGTTTCGAACCAATTCCTCCATCTCCTTGCCCGGCTTGAAGGTGACGACGTTTTTCGACGGGACGTAGACCTTGTCGCCCGTTCGAGGGTTCCGCGCCTTGCGCGGGGCCCGCTGCTTGACCTCGAAAACGCCGAAGTTGCGCAGCTCGATCCGCCCCTCGGAGACGAGCGTGTGGATGATCGCGTCGAGGGTGCGCTGAACGATGTCCTTGGTCTTCAGCTGAGTCATGCCGATGTCTTCGGAGATTTTCTTCACGATCTCTTTTTTCGTCACGTCGGCGATCTCCAAACAAAGGCGCGGTCGACTCGGTTGGGGGATGGGCACGGAACGGCTCAACTGTATTGGCCGCAAGGATTAGTGTCAAGCAAAAACCCGCGTCGCGCCTTGTCCGGGGCCCTTTCTCAACGCGGCGAAACGCTCCATTAAGCGCAATGGGGCGATCCATCCGGCGGGACTTGGCCGGGGGGATCAACCCTCGCGAAACGGGCCGGCGAAGCTCGAGCCGTCTCGTCGCCCTCGCCGGCCGCCTCCAACGCCCCCTCGGCGTCGGCGGCGGCCAGATGGCGATGCAGCGTCGCGTAGTTCCAGGGCCATCCCCGAGCGTAGCAAAGCGCCTTGAGACGCCCCAGAAAACGCTCGGAGATCACCGGGGCCTGGTCCTCGTATTTGGGGTCGCAGAAGTAGACGCGGCACCCCAGCGGGCGGGCTCCCCGGGCGACGCAACGGCCCTTGGAGTCTTGCCAGGGGCAGGTCGCGCCCGAGTCGAGGGGTCGAACGGGCGCCGGCGCGTCGGCGATGAGGACCGCGGCCTCGGGTTCGGACACAAACAGGGTGTGGCCGTACTCCTCGAACCGGCAGCAGCGACCGCTCAGCTCGCAGATCGGAGCCAGTTCCGAGACCGCCTGGTCCAGTTCGCGGTAGAGCTCGGCCAGCGGCGCGCGGGCTTCGTCGGCGAGACGCCGCAATCGGCTCGTTTCCGGTTCGGTGGTCATGGGCGGATCATCTCGATCGACGCGATGATTTCCTCGGCCGAGTAATGACGGCCCTCGCCGGAGCCGGGACAAACCGACTTGGTCCGCTCCCAATCCTCCGGCGTTTCGACGTTCTCCTCCCAGAACGGCCAGGTTCGGCACTGGATTGGCCGAGCAGCGTACACCGTGCAGCCCGCGTTCGGGTCCCAGAAGACGCAATCGCCGCCCGGCTTCTCGATCAGGCTGTAGCGCGAGCCGACCCGCCGGACGTACCGGCGGGAAAACTCTTCGGGCGATTCCCCGCGAGACTCGGCCAGCCGCTCGATTTCCTCGACCGAGACCCACACATAGCCCGGGGCCCCCGTGCAGCAGGCGCCGCACCGGGTGCAAGTGAACGACAGTCCGTCGCGAAACCACGGTTCCTGGTCGGAGCGACCACTCATTTTCGATTCAACCCTGTTGATGCGTCGTCGTCCGCGCGTCTTGGTCCCTGATGAAGCCAGTCTACCAACCGCGTCGCCCATCGGCAATTCCGCCGCTTCCAAGCTGCTTGCGAGCCAAGGGTTGTGATAAAATGGGAGGCGCCGTCCGGTGGAGGCCGGGGCGCGGACGAAGGCAGTTTCAAGACGAACGAGGAGGCCCATCGTGCTCACCGCCACCGATCCCGTCGAGCGCGTCGCGCTGACGCGTCTGCGAATCCCCATGAAGGAATTTTGGCCCGAGGCGGGGGCGACGGAGCCTCGGGACAAGGACGCGATTCTCGTCACGCTTGAGACCGCCTCCGGCCTCGCCCACGGCGAATGCTCGCCGTTGATGGCCGACGGTGGCGCGGCGGTGGACGCCTGCTGGAGCGAACTGGCGAACGCGATCGCCCCGAGCCTCCTCGGTCGGACGATCAGCCGGACGGAGGATATCGGAGAGATCGCCGCCTCATGGAGCGCCGGCCAGCTCGCCGCGGCCGGCGCCGAGACGGCCCTTTGGGACCTGCTGGGACAGGCCCATCACGCGACCGTCGCTCAGCTTCTCGGCGCCGACGAGGAGCAGATCGCGCTTGGGGTTCCCTCCGGGATGGCCCTGGGGCTTTATCCCTCGATCGTCGAGCTGCTGGAATCCATCGAAAGCCATCTCGTCGAGGGATACCGACGGATCAAAATTCGGATCGCGCCCGGGCGAGACCTCGAACTGGTCCAGGCGGTTCGGCGGCATTTCGAAGACGTTCCCCTCATGATCGACGGCGGGGGGAACTACACCGCGGCCGACATCGAGCTGTTCCGCGAACTCGACGACCTCGACCTGCTGATGTTCGAGCAGCCAATGGCCGACGACGACCTCGACGGCCTGGCCGCCCTCCAACAAGCCGTCTCCACCCCGGTTTGCCTCGACGAGACGGCGACGACCTACGAAAAGACGGAGGAGGCGATCCGTCGGGGCGCCTGTCGGATCGTCAACTTAAAAATCCAGCGCGTCGGAGGACTTGGCCCGGCGCGGGCGATTCACGACCTCTGCCTTCAGAACGACGTGGCCTGCTGGGTCGGCTCGACCCCAGAGTTCGGCCTGGGACAGGCCTTCGGCGTGCATTTGGCGACCCTGGCCAACTGCAAATACCCCAGCGACCTGGAGCCGAGCGTCCGCTGGTTCGTGGACGACTACGTCTCGCCCGCCTTCGAACACTCGTCGCCGGGGCTTTTCAGCGTTCCGACCCGGCCGGGCGTCGGTTTTCAAATCGATCTCCAGATCGTACACCGACATCAAATCCAACACCAAGAGTTCACCAGATCTCAAACCGCCTGACGATCGAGGAGCCAACCGCCCATGTCCACCAGCCGCCGCGGTTTCCTGGGAAGCGCCGCCGCCGCCTGGCTCGCCGCCGAAGCGGTCGGAGCCGCCGACGACCACGACGACGCCCCTTCGTCCCAGCCGATCGTCGACACCCACGTTCACCTTTGGGACCTTTCGAAACTCCGGCTCCCCTGGCTCGACGGCGCTCCCGAGCTCAACCACAGCGCCCTCTGGAGCGACTACCGCAAGGCGACCGCCGGCCTCAACATCGCCAAGGCCGTTTATCTTGAGGTGGACGTTGATCCGGCCCAGCACGAGACCGAGGCCCGCCTGATCTGCGAAATCATCCGAAGCGGCGAGACCGCCCTCGTCGCCGCGGTGATCGGCGGTCGGCCCGCCGCGGAGGGGTTCAACGCCTACATCGAACCGATGGCGAAGGACCCGGCCGTCAAGGGGCTGCGCCAGGTTCTCCACGGCGGATCAACGCCGCCGAGCTACTGCCTTCAACCCGCCTTCATCAAGGGGATCCAGCGGCTCGGCGAACTGGGCCTGAGCTTCGACCTTTGCATGCGCCACGCTGAGTTGCCCGACGGCGTGAAGCTGGTCGAGGCCGCTCCCGGCACCCAGTTCATTCTCGACCACTGCGGCAACCCGCCGGTTTTCGATGACCTGTCCGCCTGGAAGCGCGACATCGACCGCCTCGCCGCGCTGCCCAACATCAGCGGCAAGGTCTCAGGCATTGTGGCCTCGGCGAAAGGACGATCCTGGAAGGCCGACGACCTCGCGCCCGTGATCCATCACATGCTGGAGGCGTTCGGCCCCGACCGCGTCATTTTCGGCGGCGACTGGCCAGTCTGCACCCTCGGCGCTCCGCTTCGCGAATGGGTCGCGGCGCTCCGCGAAGTGGTCGGCGACCATAACCCCGAGCTTCTCCGCAAACTCTTTCACGACAACGCGATTCGGATCTACCGCTTAGGTTGATCCGGGAAACGGACGCCCTACCCGCCGATGGAGTGCATGGCGCGATCGGGCTGGATATAGCGGGCGGTGTTGATCTCGTGGCCCTCCCACTTGGCGGCCACGGATTTCAGCAGGGCGTCGATGATCTGGTCGTCGGGCGCGCCCGACCTGAGCATCCCGCGGACGTCGGTTTCCTGGAGCGCGAAGAGGCAGTTGCGGAGCTTGCCGTCGGAGGTCAGGCGCATCCGGTTGCAGTTGCCGCAGAAGGGGCGGCTGATCGAGGCGATCATGCCCACCCGGCCCCCGCCGTCGAGGTAATCGTAATCCACCGCCGGCGCTCGGGGGTCGGGGTTCGGGACGGGGGCGAGTGGGGCGACCTCGCGGGCGAGCACGTCCAATATCTCGGCCGCGAAGACGACTTTCTCGCGCTCCCAAAGCTGCTCGGCGTCGAGCGGCATGTATTCGATGAACCGCATCTCCACCCCGTGCTCGCGGGCGAATCGGCCGAGGGGGGCGATGTCCTCCTCGTTGAACCCTCGGATGATCACGGCGTTGACCTTCACCGGGGCGAACCCGGCCCGCTTCGCCGCCAGAACGCCCTCGATCGTCTCCTCCAGCCCCGTCCGCCGCGCAAGCCGCTTGAACCGCTCGGCGTCGAGCGTGTCGAGGCTGATGTTGATCCGCCGCAGGCCGGCGTCCCAGAGCTTTTGAGCCACGGGGGCCAACAAGATCCCGTTGGTGGTCAGGCCGACGTCGACGATCCCCTCGACCCCAACCAGCTTGTGAACCAATTCATCAAGATCCTTTCGGACGAGCGGCTCGCCTCCCGTGAGGCGGATCTTGTCGATGCCCAGGGTCGCGGCGATCCGGACGAACCGGGCGATCTCCTCATAGTTGAGAAGCTGCTCCCTCGGCATGAACTCGACCCGCTCGGGCATGCAGTAGACGCACCGAATGTTGCAACGATCGGTGACGCTGATCCGCAGGTTGTTGTGAATCCGGCCGAACGCATCGATCAATTGCCGTCGTGAAGCAGTCATCAGGCGGTTGCTCCGCTCGCGGGCGAAGGAGGGGCGTCGATCCTAATTCTAACCCGACGCGGCGGCTTCTCAAAATTCGCGTGACGCATTGGCCGCGTCCATCATCCGAGGCGCGTTGAAATATCGACCGTAACGAATCACGTCGAGAGCCCCGGATGGACCCATTCCTCCCGACCGTCGGCCCAGTTTTCGCGCTTCCAGATCGGGACGACCTCCTTGAAGGTGTCCATCAGCCAGCGGCAGGCTTCGAAAGCCTCTTTTCGGTGGGGGCAGCTCACGACGACGACCACGCTGATCTCACCCAAATCAAGTCGGCCCACGCGATGGGCGATCACCGCTTCGATGATCGGCCACCGCTCGCGCGCCAGGGCCTCCAGGTCGGCCATCTTCTTGAGCGCCATCTCGGGATAGGCTTCATAATCCAGGGCCGTCGTTCGCCGGTCGCCGGTTATTTCGCGAACCGTCCCTAGAAACGCGCAGACCGCCCCGGCGTTGTTGTGGCGCGCCCTCTCCACCAAGGCCGCGTAATCCAGCGGCTTCTCGGTAATCTCCACCATGTCGCGGTTCCAACACCAAGAAAAAAAGGGAAGGAAAGGGAAGCTCACCCCCCGCTCACTGGGGGAATCACCGCCAGGGTCGCGCCAGGCGGCACAACGGCCGCGTCGTCGGCGTATTCGGAGTCGACGGCGATCATGACGCGGGCGGCGATTGGCGCCAGGGGAGGAAATTGCTCCGCCAGGGCCGAGCGCAGGTCCGCCACCGTGCCCCCATTCGGCAGCTCCACCGTGATTTCGCCTCGCCCCACGCGCTCGCGGGCGACGGCGAAGAGTCGCACGGTCCTCACCTGTCGTCCCTCCGCCTCTCGCAGGCGCTGGAGGTCTTCGGGCGTGTCGAGATCGGCGATGCGGGCCTCGTCGGCGACGTCGACTTCGAGGACATCCCCGGCGCGCTCGGCGATCAGGGCGTTGATCCCAACCCCGGCGGGAAGGTCCGGTATCTGATTTACAAAACGCCATGGAATGACCACCGGATGCCCTCGCCTTCCTCCCGCCGTGGGGATGACGATTCGATCGGGATTCTCGCGCCAGGCGCCTAGGAGCCGCGCGACGAGCGCGCCGTCGATCCCCGGCGCGTCGGCCGGCGCGAGCGCGACGGCCGCGGGGGGCGAGCCGCGCCGCTTCAATTCCTTGATGGCCAGCTCGACCGAATCGCGCATCTCGGCCGGTCGCGTTCCGGGCGTGATTCCAAAACCGCCGGCCTCGGCGGCGGCCTGGGCGATGGCGGGTCCTTCGGGCGAATCCGACGGAGGCTCGACGACGATCACGGGCCGCGTCCCCCCTTCGATAAAAGCGGAGACGACGCGCGCGATCAGGGGCCGCCCCTCGAATTCCAAAAGCGGCTTGGACCGGCCCATGCGACGGCTCGCGCCGGCGGCGGGAATAATCGCGGCGATGGTGGGGGAGGGTGTGGGCGTCATGTCGAGCAAGCCGAGGCGCTGGGGGAGGGGACCGGATGGCCAACATTGCGCCGGGCGATCAGCTCGGCGACGATGCTAACGGCGATTTCGGGGACCGTCCGCGAGCCGATGTCGATCCCCACCGGCGCCGTAACGCGCGCCAAAGCCTCCTCGGTGATTCCCATCTCCA